>Ga0268298_10004119_pt1 | contig 14390 bp, 12 predicted proteins | sample WWTPWeurt_MetaG_FD_194462 | JGI IMG/M metagenome (GOLD analysis project Ga0268298, IMG submission 194462) | Activated sludge microbial communities from WWTP in Nijmegen, Gelderland, Netherland - WWTP Weurt | ecosystem: Engineered > WWTP > Aerobic digester > Activated sludge | place... | reverse complement strand
GCCCAACACCACCATCAAGGCCCCGCCCAGGAGGAGCCCCCGCAGGGAGCGCAGGGTCCCCGTCGGGAAATGCGTCGCCCACCGCAGAGACAGGAGCGCCCCGGCGAATCCCGCGTAGATGGCGAGCCCCCCGAGGTAAGGCACCGGCTCCTTGTGTGTTTTGACCGCGGTGCGCGGGTGGTCGAGGATGCCCCACCGCAGCGCCGCCCACCGCGCCAGGGGCGTCAGAAGGAAGGTCAATAGAAACGCGGCCAGGAACGTCGCGGCGCAGAGGACGATCACGCGCCCCCCCCCAGCGCCAGGACGGCGTGATCGGCCGTCCGAAAAACGGGCGTCGACCTCCGCAAAAATTCGGCGAACACGCGGGCCCCTTTCTCGGTCAAATCAAGCACCCCGTAGCTTTTGAGCCGCGCCGCTTCCCGTTCGTTGAAATACACGTGGGTGAACCCCATCGCCCGCAATTTGGCTTCCAGGACCTCCCCGTCTTCGGATTCCTCGGTCCAGAGGCGAATCGGCGCCGGGAGCAGGGCCATCGGCGCCAGATGGCGCCGCGGGCAATAATAGGCCCGCTGATCCCCCAAAAAGAGAACCCGGGCATCGGAAGGTAAATTCGTCTCCATGAAAGCCATGGCCGGATAATAATCCAATTTGGTCATCAAATATTTTTCCCGGGCCTCCAGTCCGAAGGCCACGGGGAAGGGATCCCGCACCCGTTCGACCCAGTAAAACTGAACGCCGTTCAGAACGATAAACATTCCGGCAACGGCCCCCGCCGCCCTTCGCGCCCAGACCGACCACCGCTCGGCCACGGCGGCCGTCCCCTCGCCGGCCACCCAGCACACCAGCGGGAACACGGGGAAGAGGAATCGAAGCACGGGACGCAGAGACGCCCACAGCGCCACGTGGAGCAAGACATAAATCCAGACGAACCGCCGGCCCGGACGAACCGCGAAAAAACCCAGCGGCAACAAAAGGAGCGGCAGAGCCCAACCCAAATCGCCGGTCACGTCGAACCCGCCGCCGAAGGACGTGGCGTTGGACACCAGACGTAGGGGCACGCGGAACAAATCCCACAGCAGGGAACTCGACCCCTTGTATTCGTCGAGCACTTGGAAATAGGACCGGGCCGACGCTTCCGCCAAGTAAACGTGCCGCGCGGGGAAGAGGGACGGGAGGAAAGGGAACACCGGGTTTCCGCCGGTGAGGATGTAATTTTTGACGAGCCAGGGCAGGAACACGGCGAAAGCGGTTCCGCCGAAGACCGCGAGCCGCGCGCTCCGGTCGCGCCAGGACGTCCGCGGATAAAAAAGAATCATCGGCGTCAGGACCATCGGCGTCAGTATGGCCGTGTATTTGATTCCCGCCGCAAACCCCGCGGCGACGCCGGCCCAGAGGAACCACCGTCGATCGCCCGTTCGCAGGCCGCGTTCGACGCCCAGAACCGTCAAAAACGTATAGAGCGCCAGCGGCGCCTCGACGTAAGTTTCGGTCGACAACAACAAAACGCAGGGCGCCGTCAGGAACAACGCCAAATCCCAGCGTCGGCCCGTCCGCGGCCCCACGGACCAGAGGAGGAGCCCCGTGAGCGCGGCGCAACCGAGCGTGAACACCTGGGCCGCCACGTCGCTGCCCATGGCGAGGAACCACCCGAAGATCATTTCCATGTTCTGGGGAAAATGGCTGTAGTGGTTGAAGGGCACAAACCCCACCCGCCCCTCTTGGAGGTACCGCAGCGGGAGCGCCAAGTGGTACACCAGCGAATCGTAATACGTCGGGGGCGCCCAAGCGCACAACAGCCCGAGACCCAACACCCCCCCGGCCAGCGCTCCGGGGAACCCCGCCGGACGTTTCGCTTGTCCCAGGTCCTTCGCGAGCCCGATCCATTGAAACGCGCCGCCCAGGGCCCACAAAACGCCCATCAAACGCACTCCCTCGGGGGAATAGAAACCCAGCGCGCCGGCGCCGAGCAACAGCAAAGGCAGCGGGGCCACACCCAGGGCCACGGACCAGACCAGGGATTCCGAGGCGCTCCCGGGGGACGGGAAACGGCCGCTTCGCATGATTTGTCGACCGACGGCGGCAGCGGCGAACAACAACCCCGCCGCCCGGGCCAATTCCCCAAGCCGCGCCGCGCCGCCCGGCCAGGGGTAATGGAAAAAATACGTCCCCGCCAGCAGGGCGAAAAGCGCGATATAAATCTTTAAGAAGAGCGTGCGGTGAAGAGCGGGCTGGGCCATATTTTCCATCGGTGGAGCAGATAACGCGCCACCGTCCAAAGGGTTTCCAATCCGTAGACGGCGCTACGACGGAAACTGATCGACGAGGAGCTTTTTTCGTATCGGGTCGGCACCGGGACGTCCCCCAACCGAAACCCGAAGTGGACCGCCTGGGCGATCAACTGCTGATCGAACACGAAATCGTCCGAGTTCCTCTCCCAGGGCAACGTCTCCAACACGCGGCGCGAATAAGCGCGGAACCCGCTGTGGGTCTCGCCCAAATTTTGTCCGTAAACGACGTTCTCCAAAACGGTCAGCAACCGGTTGAACACGTACTTGTAAAGAGGCATGCCGCCGGCCAACGCCTCCCGCCGGGTCCGCACCCGGGAGCCAAACATCACGTCGCAGACATCCTTCTCGATGAAACCCGTCAAAAAGGGGATGAGACGCCCGTCGTATTGGTAATCGGGGTGGAGCATGACCACGATGTCCGCGCCCCGGCGCAACGCCTCGCGGTAGCATGTTTTTTGATTGCCCCCGTACCCCCGGTTCTCCGGATGACGGATCACCGTGAGCCCCAGACCTTCGGCCACGGCGGCGGTATCGTCCCGGGACGCGTCGTCGACCAGGATCCTTTCGTCGGTGCTTCCCGGGGGAATATCCCGCACGGTGCGCGCCAGGGTTTGCGCGGCGTTGTAGGCGGGCATCACCACGACGACTTTTAATTTCATGGCACGCGCGTCCTGTAAATGCGAACCACCGGGTCGTGCGGGAAGCGCGCGACGGGCCCGCTCTCCGTGTGGACGAGATGAAACGCGCGCGATAACCGCCGCGCGGCGGGCCCTTCCTCCGCGGCAAATTCGCTGTGAATCACGTAATCGTAGTCTTGCAATGTTTTCATATCGTCCGTGGCCAAAGCGCGATCCAACATCTCATTGGTGAAATCCACTTTTACCCGATAGGGGTCCCGGGGCCCGAATTCCGGCGTGTGGGCGAACCGAACCACCGACGCGCCGATGGGAAAGTTCGACCGCGCCCAGGCCCCGGCGCGCAGGCGCGTGTCCGGCGTGGACAAATCCCGCAACGCGCGCGCGGTGCGGGGCAGCGGCGCCAGGACCAAAAGCCCCCAGAGAACCCAGCACAGTTTTTTCCGCCCGCGCGACAACCGCCGCGCGCCCTCCACCGCCATCAAAAACAATCCGGGGTAAAGAGGCAACGCGTAGTGGTCCGACTGGATGGACCAAAACCCCAAAAAGGCCAACACCCCGACCCAGCTCCCCGCGAACCATCGCCGTTCTCCGCCCGAACGCCAAAACGCCCAGAAACCAACGGCGCCCAACCCCAGGGCCAAAGGCCCGGCATTATGCCAAAGCCCCGCCAACGTCGGGAACAAGGGAACGGACCCGCCCGGCCCGCCCACAATTTTTGGCGCCAAATGGCCGAACCGGGCGATAAACGCCGGCGCGGCAAGCCATGTCGGCGGAGACCCCACGGCGAAACCCACCCCCGCTCCCACGAAACTCAGGCCCGCCAAAACCGGAGCTTCCCGGTCTCTTTTCAAAAACGGGATCGCCAACAGCGGGGCCAACAGCGCCCCGGGAAAATATTTGGCCGCGGCCGCCAACCCCACCAGCGCCCCGGCGTCAAAAGCCCCGCGGCGGGTGCGCTCTCCCGCAAAAGACGACAGCCGCGCCAGCGCCCAAAACGTGAGGAACACGGCCAGCGCGTCCACCGTGCCGTAATGACTGTGACGGACGTGCAGCGGGTTGAGCGCCAAAAGAACCGCCGCCACCCCCCCCACCGAAACGCCGCCCCAACGCCGGCCCGTTTGATACAGGAGGGCCACCGTCGCTCCGGCGAAGACCACGGAAAGCGCCCGGGCGGTGAGCGTGAAGGCGACCGCGTCCCCCGCGGCGTAGCGGACCGCCCAATCGGTGAAGGACCCGTTGCCCAACGCCGCCACCGCGCGAAAAGAGGCGGCCAGCAGGTAGAGAAAGAGCCCCGGGTAGTCGTAAAAACCCGGATTGAACACCCCCGCGGCGATCCGCAGCGAATAAAAAGTCACCACCGATTCATCGATGTGGGCGTATTTGAGCGGCAACCCCCAGTCCAACGCGACGACGCGCAACACCACGGCCAGCAAGACCACCGCGGCGCCCAGCGTCACAGACATCGAAACCGGTCCGATTCGCCTCATGCGATCGGGGGCATTTTATCAATCCCGGACGGCCCGCGGGAGTCGGCCCGCTCCCCTCGGGCCAGGGACCAAAGGGCGGGGCCGCCCCAAAGCGCCGTTCCGAGAATTTGAGCGCCATGCAGAGCCAGCACAAAAGCCAGGGCCGGCGCCTTGTCCACACCCATCGCGGTCAACGCAAGCACCCCCGCCGCTTCGTAGATCCCTAGAAAACCCGGGGTGGAAGGCAACGCCACGCCCAGGGCGATGGCGGCCAGAACGCCGCCGGCCTGTACAACCGTGATGCCCAAACCGAACCCGAGAGAAACTCCCCAAAAAAGAGCGGTGTTCAACGCCCACAGCGCCGCCGACAGCCCCGCCACCGCCCAGGCCGTCCGAAGCTCTTTTAAGGGGGCCACCCCCGTCAGGAAACCATCGATCCACGTCGTCCAAGTCGGCGACGAACCGGCGGGAACCAGCCGACGACGCCACGCCGCGGGCCACGCGACCGCCGAAGCCAGAATCCCCGTGGCGACAACGAGCGCGGAAATCAATAAAACAACGTGCCGTAGGGGGATCGTCTTGCCGCCATGAAACGTCACAAAAGCGGCGAAGATTCCCAGCAGGGCCAGGGAATCGCCCAGCCGGTCCGCGACCAGGGCCGACACGCACCCCGCCACCGGCCGCCCCGACCGTCGGTGCGTCAAATACACCCGGGCCGCCTCCCCCGCGCGAAAGGGGAGGACCGTGTTAAGAAAAAAAGAAGCCGCGACCACCGGGAACAACCCCCGCGCTTTCCCCACCAACAGGGACCACCGCGCGGTGCGCAGACGGTATTCAAACCCGAGAACAACCGGCGCCAAGAACAACCCCGCGACCGCCCCCGGCCGACGCAGCGCCCCGAGGAGACCGTTCCAATCCACCCCGTGAAACGCCACCCCCAGTCCCGCGCCGGTGAGGGTCAGCGCCAAAACCCAGCGGATCCGATTTTTCACAGCCGCCGCAACCGCCCCACGAGGCGCAACGTGCGCGCGACGGTGCGAAAAACGCGCATTTTGCTTTCGCCCTGTTTTCGATCGTACCGCAGGATCAGAGGAATCTCCGTGACGCGCGCGCCGCGGCGCGCCAAGCGGATCAAGATCTCGGCCTGGGCGGCAAAACCGTCTTCGCGGATCAACTCCCCCGCCGGAAGAGACCGGACGAATGCGGCGGCGTAGGCCCGAAACCCGCAGGTGTAATCCCGAACCCCGGGCACGGGAACGCCCAGGCGGAACACCGCCTCGGCGGCGCGGCTGAGCAACCGCCGGTGCCAGGGAACGCCCACCACCCGCGCCCCCGGGCGAAAGCGAGACGCGATGGCGATGTCCGCCCGGCCTTCTTCAATGGGGGCGACCAAGGACGGAATTTGCGCGGGCGGGTGGGTGTTGTCGGCGTCCAGCGTGACCAACACGTCCCGGGGCCCCAGGGCCGCGCCCACGGTCGAAAACCCCGTGCGAAGGGCCGCGCCCAATCCCCGGTTGGAGGCGTGGCAAACCAGGCGCACGGGGAACCGACCCGCGTGGGCGCGCGCCACGTCCGCCGTGCCGTCGGTGGATCCGTCGTCGACGACCCAAAGCGTCCAATCCCCGTCGGCAAAGGCGCGGGCCACGCCTTCGATCACGGCGGCCAGCGCCGCCGATTCATTGTACGCCGCCAAGAGGACGTGGATCACGGGCGGAAAGGCTCCTTGAGATTCTTCGTTATAATTTCCCACCGGGGGTCGGCGGGCCACCGCGAGCGCCCCCGGCGCAGCGCGTTCGCGGCCTCGCGGGGTTTCCCCGCGCGGGCCAACGCGATTCCCCGCAGAGCCCACGCGTCGGGGTTGTTCGGATCGGCGGCGTCCAGTTCCCGCAGCGCGTCGGTCGCGCGCCCCAGATCCATATAGCAAAGCGCCAGGGCCAGGGCCAGACCGGGCTCGTTGCGCGCGAGGACGGCGCGCTGGTACCCCGACGCGCCCGGGCCGGGTTGGGGCCAGCGATCGGCGCTGGACCGCAAATTGGTCAACCATCGCTCGGCGCCGGACGGATCCCCGCGGAGACGTTTTAATTGACCCAAGGCCAGAGCGGCTTCAACGTAATGCGGTTCCGCGTCGAGCGCGCGCGTCAAACATCTTTCGGCCTTCTCCCCATCCCCTTGTTGCGCAACGATCACCGCCCGCTCCACCCACCAGGGCGCGTGGTTCGGCTTCCGATCCAAAGCCGCGGCGTAGGCGGCCTCGGCGGCGTCCAACCGCCCGGGCCGGTGTTCAAACTCCAAGTGGCCCAGGTCCCGCCAAAGGTCCGCGCGATGGGGGGCGCCGCGAAGCAACCCGCGGAGAATGCTTTCGGCTTCGTCGACGCCGCCGGGCGGGCCGCCGTGAAGGAGGCGATCCGCCCCGGCCGCGCGGTGCTCCACCCAGAGGAAATCGACCGCGCCGAGGCGCGGGTCCCGTTTATCCCCTCGCAGCGAATCCACCGCGATGATCAGGTTAAAGGCCGCCCACAGGACCGCCCCGATCGGAATCAATCCTTGCGTCTTTTGCAGCCACCGAGCCAACCCGGGCGCTTTGAATTCGCGGGACGCGGGCCACAGGCACCCCGCCAGCCCCCCGGCCAGCCAAGCGTTGGCGGGAATCGCCAAGGGGAAGTTGAAGAAAGAGAACACCAACGCCGCCGCGAGACCAGCCCGCTCTCCTTGCAGATCCATCGAGCGCTTTCGGGGCCAAAGCCCCGCCAAGGCCACCCCCGCGAGGAACAGGCCGGGAAAGCCCATGCCCGCGAAAATTTGGAGCGGGTCGCTGTGAGCGAAGGCGGTCGTCCGATCGTGGCGAACCGGATCGGAATCCTGCGGCAACGCGTGGCGGGCGTAGAGACTTTCAAATTGGCCGGGCCCCCACCCCGTGAAAGGCTTGCGCGCGCCGCCCCGGATCGCCGCGCGCCAAATATCCACCCGCTTAAACGCCGCGGCGTCTTCGGCCTTGAGAACCCGGGGGGGAACCACCGCGACGGCCGACGCAATTCCCAACAACGCCAACAAAAACCCTCTGCGGCCCAACCGCGCCGCTCCATACACCATCGCGCCCACCGCGGCCGCCGCCCACCCCGAGCGCACGGGGAGGACCCACAGAAGATGAAGCGACGCCGCCACGCCCGCGCCACCCGCCACGCGAGACCGCCATGAATCCCCACCCTCCGCGCACAAAGGAAGGGCGAGGAAGAGGGTCACCGCGGCCCAGAACGAGGCGTATTGGGGGTTCCCTGTGAAAAGGAGATCGCCGCGACATGCCCAAACAATGGACTGGACAACGGTCCCGACGACGACAAGAAGCCGCCAGGACCGTCGATGCCCTTCCGTCCAGTGGGCGCCCGCGAGGAACGCCGTCCCGAGGAAAATCGAAACGCCCGCCAAGGCGCGCCAGGCCGCCAGCGGGGCCGGCGACAACAGGGCGGTGACCAACGTCCACAGGGAATAGAAAACGCCACCTAAAACGAACAAAGCGTTCCGACCCCCGCGAGAGAAACCACCCCCCGGTACCAAGGCCAGGGGAGCGGTCGCCAACGTCGCCGCGACCGCCAAGAGGGGGGCGGATTTCCCGCCCCGGGCGGCAACAAGGAGGACGCCGAGGAACAAGGGCGCGATGGCCCCCCACGACGATGCCCTGCCCTCTTTGCTATCGGACAATGCCCAGCGAAACGTCACGGGCGCGACCTCAAAGGACGGGATTTACTTGCGGGTTCGGAAGATGCGGTACGCGTAGTACGCGAGGGAGCCCAGGATCAAAAAGAATCCCAGGCGGCCGAGGACGGATTCCAGGAGCAGAAGGGTCCGTCCGGCGGTTTCCGCGTTCGGACCGATTTTCATGCGGACAAACACCCACGCCAACAAACAGCCCAAAGCCCCCAAGGGGGCCAAACGCCCCGCGAAAACGTTTAAGAACCCGCCGCCCGCCGCGGTCGCTTTTGTGGGTTCGGCACGGAGGAAGTAAAGAGTTTGAATTTTCTTGAACGCGTCTTTGTAAAACGTGTTTTCAGGAAGGCGCGTCATTCGTTGGCGATACTCTTCCATGACGTCCGCCAATTGATCGGCCTTGACCGCCGTCGCCAACAGCCCATCGTGGGCTTTTACATCGGAGGGATCGCCGTTGACGAGGCGCCAGAACTCCTCCAAGGCCCGCTGGTGCATCGCTTTAAACCCGGATTGATCGGCTTTGGCGCTGTACGCCTGGGCCAAACCGAACCGGAATCGGCGATCCTCGGGGGCCTGTTTCAACGCAACTTGGAAAATTTTAATGACATCGTCCCAGGCCTGACGCTGCCGGGCGATGTCGGCTTGTTTAAGGAAGGAATCGAGGGACAGCTCTTCCGCGTCGGAACTCACCGGAGGGCGGTGCTCAGTCGGGGACGATCCGCGCCGTAATGAACACCAAAAGCTCTTTGCGGACTTTTTGGTTCAGCGTGTTCCGGAAAAACACGCCCAACACGGGCAAATCCCCCAACAAGGGGACTTTCGACGCTTCCTCAATCATGCTCTCGCTGACCAAACCGCCGATGACGATGGTTTCACCATCCGTCAAGAGAACCTCGGTCTCCGCCGTGGTGGTATCGATGGTCGGTCCGGCCGAGGTAATGCCCCGCACGGAGCTGGCTTCGGGCTTGACCTTGAGCCGGATTCGATTGTCGACACTGATGGTCGGCGTCACGTCGATGATAAAACCGACATCCGCGAAGACGGTGGTCTGCGTGGCGGTCCCCGTTCCGGCGACGGTGGTTTGGAGGAAGGGCACCTTTTGGCCGATTTGGATTTTCGCGGCCTGGTTGTTGGTCGTCACAATCTTCGGGTTCGTCAACGTTTTAGTCTGGTTTTCTTTTTCCAACGCGTCCAAAGTGGCCGTCAACAGGTCCGAATTGTTGATAAAACCGAAGGTGATGGCGCTGGATTGCGCGCCGGGGAGGTTGACGCCGGTGCCCCGGCGCCCCGGACCGGCGGCGCTCGTGACAATGTCTTCGCCCAAGGCGTTGGTGCCGCCGAACCCGATGGAGCCCTCCGCGGCTTCGGTGCCGTCCGTGACTTCCCGAATACCGATAATTTGTCGTCCGTTGGCCGTTTGGTTCATGTGGCTGGAATATTCCCATTGAATCCCCAGCTCCAACGACTTGTCCAGATTGATTTCGACGATCTTTGTTTCGATGAGCACCTGTTGGGGACGGCGGTCCAAATCCGCGATCAACCGCTCCGCGGCGGCCAATCCCTCGGGGGTATCCGTCACGACAATCGCGTTGTTGCGCTCGTCCACCGAGAACCGCGCCGTTGGGGAAATCTTCACCGCCGACAGATGCGTCGACACTTCCGACGCTTTGCCGTAATTCAGCGTGAACGTTTTGTAGGTCGTGACCGACCGCGCGCGATCGGTGCTGAGGGCTTCCGGGGTCAGCACCCGCAAGATGTTGTTGCCGATTTGCTGGGCCACCAATCCCTGCGTCGTCAGCACCGTGTTGAACACCTCGTCAAAAGGAACGCGATCCAGGTGGATGGTGACCATCCCCCGCAAATCATTCGCGTAGATGATGTTGACCCCGCTCATCTCGGCCAGCACGCGGATGACGTCGCGGATGTCCGCGTCGTCGAAATCAATGGTGATGGGGTTCTTGGGGAGCGACGCCAACAAATCCTTGGGTTTAGCGGGCCCGCGCGTTGTGGCACGCGCCGCCGCGGTCGCGACCACACTGGCCGCGGCTTCCCCCTCGCGCACGCCGGCGGCCGTTTCGGCGGGGACCGGGGCGCCCTCGTCCGACTCGTTAAACCGCAACACCACGCCGTTGCCGTCTTTGAGGGCCCGATACGGCACCATGCGCGGCAAATCCAAGACAACGCGTGTGACCATTTCGGGGGAGGTTTTAAATTGGGAACTGCGAATTCGCTTCAAGGTGTCGTCGTTCACCGCGGCCTCGTAGGGCTTCGGTCCGTGAACGGTCCGGGGCAACTCAATGACCAACCGCGGCGGCTGAGACAAGGCGAACACCCGGTACTCGGCCGGACGGTCCAATTCCACCCGAACGCTCTTGCCTTCGTAGGAAATGCTTTTAAGGTTCGCCACATCCCCCAATGTCACCGTCGCGCCCGCCCCGCTTTTCCCCCCGTCGAAAACAGCCAAGCCGTGCGCCGACGGGCCGGGCAATACAACCGCCAAGGCCATCGACAATCGAAGGGCGCGACCCCATCGGGAACTCGCACCGAATTTTGAATCAAGTTGAAAAGTTTTTTTCATGGGCACACCCTCCCCGCGGCAATTCCGTTCACGCCTTGGTTGGTTCACGGTTTATTTTTAGCCGCTTCTTCGTCTGTTTTCAGGCGAAGCTCGACTTCCTCATTTTTCGGTCCGAGCAAAATCAAGGTCCGTTCTTTGACGATTCCCTGATACCCGTCCACCACGCGACGTTTGGGATCGTATACTTTCCCGTTTTGAATGATGTAGACGCCTCCGTCGGTGGTGCGCAGAATGGCCCACCGGCCCGTGGGCGTTTTCAAAACGCCTTTGAGTTCGGCGCCCGCGGGATTGAATGCCCCCAACTCGGTCTGGGCGGGAGCCGCCACCGCGGTGCCCCCGCCTCCCATCAAGGGGATGAACGGATCCCGCAACCGATCGCCTTTGTAGACATATTCGGGCTCGGTCGGGGCGGTCGCTGTCGATACGACCGGGGGGAACGGCGGAATCTCCTGCGCCACGGCGCGGGCCGACACGACACCGACCGCCCAGAGGATGAACAAAAGAGTTTTCTTATCCATTGTAGCTGTACGCGTAGAGAGTGAAGCTTCCGGAGACCGTTTGGTTTCGCTTGGGATCGGGGGCATAGCTGAGCGAGAGATTTTTCGCGCTAAAGATCCGCTCCTGCTGTCCGAGCGCCGCCAGGAATTTTCCCACGGAATGGACGGAGCCGGTGATGTTCATCCCGAACGAAATTTCGGTGAACAACCCAGGGGATTGGGTTCCAAGGGGCGAAAACGTGGAGTAGCGGACGCCGTGTTTGGCGGCCAGTTGGCTCACGACCCGAATCACGTCTTGTATGTTTTGTTGGCGCGGCAACCGTCGTTCCACCTTGGCGACTTCAACCTTGAGTTCCTCCACCCGCTTTAAGAGTTGATCCCGTTGGCTGGCCGTGGCGCGCAGGCTCTCAATTCGGCCGTTCACTTCGGTCAATTCGGCGGTTTTGGCTTGGATATCGGCGCGCTTGGGAGTGAGCATGTAATTGAAGTAGACATAACCAAACAACCCCACCGCGACGATTCCCATGGCCACCTGCTTTTGCTGTTGCTGGGTCATGGCCATATCAGGATTGCCCCCGATAATTGAAAGTCATGGTGAAACCGTACAGAGCGGAGGCCCCTTCGTTTTGTTCGGTGACGGTGATGGCCCCCAAACGAACGCTGTTGCACACAGGACTGGACAAAAGATTCGTCAACCAATCGGCCACCGCAAAACTGGAGAGGGCCTGCGCGTTGACGGTGACGGCCAAGCCGCTCGCGGCGTCGGTCGTGGTGGAAACACTTTGAACCCACACTTCGGAGGGCAGCAAAGCCATGAAATCCTCAAAAAACCTGGGGTAGGTCAAGGTGCCCCGCAACAGCTGCTGAATGACCGACAGGCGCGAACTGAGACGGCCTTCCTCCGCCTGCATCTCCTTCACTTCCCGATCGATGGTCTCGTACCGCTGAAGCTCCGCCCGAGCCTCTGTCAGGTCCCGTTCAAGCCGTCGGGAAATGTTGGACAAATGGAAGTAATACCCCATCAGCAACAGGACCACCACCGCCCCGACACCAACGGCCAACGACTGAAACTGTTTTTGCGCCTTGGCGGCATAAACTTCGCGGGGAAGGAGGTTGATCTTAATCATGGGGATTAAACCGCGTCTCCTTCTTTTCGCAGCGCCAACCCCATCGCCACACTAAAAAGAGTCCTCACCTCGGGTGAAATGGATTGCGCTCCCTCGATGCGCAAAAAAGGATCGAAGAGCTCCACCGGCAGGCGCAGTTCCTGCGCCAAGTAGGAGGTGATGTTCGTGAGGCGGGAGCCGCCCCCCGACAACAGAACGCGCCCCACCTGCCGGTCCGCGCCCTGCGACAGGAAGAAGTCGAGCGACCGCTGAATTTCGGCCAGTAAATCTTTCATGACCGGCATGATCACCGTGGACATTTGAAGGGCTTCCTTGTTCTGTTCCGCCACGGCTTTCTCCCGCTCTTCGGCGGTGGCGAGAATGGCCGCGCGGGTTTTCATGGCCTCCGCCGCCTTGGTGTCGCACTGGAAGTTCCGCTGCAACGCCTTGGTCACGGTGTTCCCGGCGATAAAAACGTCGCGAACGACTTTGGGAACGCCGTTTTCAATAATGGCCATCGTGGTCACAAAAGCCCCGATGTGGACGATAAGGACGGTTTCCTTCACGTTCGGCCCCACCGTGGCCTCGTAGGCGTTTTCGAGGGCGAACGCATCAACATCGATCAGGGTCGGGGAGAACCCGCCTTGCTGAATGATGTCGAGGCGCGTGTTGATGGTTTCTTTTTTGGCGGCGACCAAAATCGTCTCCATCTTCTTTTGGCCTTCCTCCACCACGTCGCCCAAAATATGGAAATCGAGGTTGACTTCGGGGATCGAAAAGGGGATGTAGGGTTCGGCCTCAATCAAGATCATTTTGGAAAGGTCGTCGCGGGACATCTTGGGGAACTTGACGAAACGAACAATCACCGAGTTCCCAGCGACAGAGAACACGGCGTTTTTTGAGACCGCGCCTTTTTGCTTGGACAGAAAATCCTTGAGGAGGTTGACGGCTTGAGTGCGGCGCTCGGGGGCCGGCACTTCGGGGCTGGCGTTGGGCAACGGGAGGTGCGCGCAGCGATGCAACTTCCAGCGGCCGGCGGTCCCCTTCAGCTGTACGATTTTAACCGAGGTGGACCCCAAGTCCACGCCGATGGCGTCTTTCGACTTGAAACGAAGTTTATCGAGCCGAAAATTCTTAAGCGAATCGGCGAGAGAAGCCATGTCGCGTTGTCATCTCCGTTGTTAGAAGCAAACGCCGAGTAATCCCCGGGATCGGGGATTGCTCGGCGTTAGACGGTTTGCGCTGCTCACTGCTCTATATATATAGGTTCCCATGGAATTTTGTCAAGGGTTTTTTCTAAAAAAAAGAACGACCCCCTTATTGCCGCCACCACCAGGTCCACAGTCCGGGCCACATCCAATGAACCCATCCGCCCGCCGCCAGAAAAGGTCCGAAAGGCAGGTATTCCCCCCAGTTCGTTTTCCGACGGAAGCGCAACCACAGGAACATCCCCGTGCCGAACAACGAAGCCAAAAACCACGCGCTCAACACCCCACGCCATCCGAGGAACGCCCCCAACCCCGCCAAGAATTTAATGTCCCCGCGGCCCAGGGCCTCCCGCCGAAAAAACCGTCGCCCGGCGCGGGAGACAAGCGCGGACGAAGCCCACCCCAGGGCGCCCCCCCCCAACGCGCCCGCCGTCCGGCTCAAGGCGTCCGCCCCCAGCGCCGGATTCAGCGGGGCCAGGACAACAGCCACCCCGAAGAGCCCGAAAGAAAAGACATCGGGAATGATGTACCAATCAAGATCGATGACGGAAACGACAATCAAGACGAAAACAAAGAACGCCCCCAGGACCGCCTCAGGCCCCGGCGGTGTTCGCACCGCGGCCCCCAGGAACAAAAACGCCATGAGCGTTTCAACAGCCGGGTACCGCCAGGAAATAGGCCGTCGACACCCCGCGCAGCGTCCCCGCAATAAGAGGAAGCTGAGCACCGGAATGTTTTCCAAGGGGCGGATTCGGCGCCCGCAGCGCGGGCAGGCCGAAGGCGGACGAACCACGGATCGCCCCCGTGGGACCCGGTGGATGCACACGTTGGCGAAACTCCCCAGCACCCCCCCCAGGACAAAGCAATACAAGCGATAAGCGATCGTTATCGGGTCCACCACGATTTT
>Ga0268298_10004118_pt1 | contig 14391 bp, 5 predicted proteins | sample WWTPWeurt_MetaG_FD_194462 | JGI IMG/M metagenome (GOLD analysis project Ga0268298, IMG submission 194462) | Activated sludge microbial communities from WWTP in Nijmegen, Gelderland, Netherland - WWTP Weurt | ecosystem: Engineered > WWTP > Aerobic digester > Activated sludge | place: Netherlands... | reverse complement strand
AGGTGACCGTCACCTTGCGTTCCACCGATAACCAGGCCATCATTCGGGTCATTGATACCGGCATTGGTATCGCGCCTGCCGATCAGCAGCGCATCTTCGATCGCTTCTATCGGGTGGAAAGATCCCGTACCCGTAGCCGCTTGTACGGGGGCGGTACCGGACTGGGTCTGGCCATTGCCCTCACTATTATCAAGGCTCACGGCGGCAGCATCGAGTTGGAAAGCGAACTCAACAAAGGTTCCACTTTTACAGTCAAACTGCCGGTCACAGAGAAAAGCCCGGCTATCAAGACGGCCCAGCCGTCCCTGCCGAAGGACGATAAAACAAACGCCTAAATTCCTGCCGACCAGTGTTGCTTGTAGGCTTGAAAACTTTCCTTCAGGGTCTGGAAAAGTTCTTGCACAGTGGGCCAGGAAGGGTCAGCCTCAGCCGCGGCCAAAAGCAGATCGAGGGTTTCACTTTGCTTGCCCAGATCATTTGCGTAAAGTGATTTGCAAGTACCCTTCAATTCATGGGTAACGGCTTTCAGCGCCTTCTTGTCGGCCCGGGCGATGGCTTGCTCGCCTCTCTCAAGAAGATTCTCGGCGCTGGCAATGAATTTTTCAAAGAGCTGGTCGGTATTTTCCTTGCCGAGCAGTTCTTGCAGGCACTCATAGCCGGCTCTGAAGTCTCGCCTGGCCCTCTGGTTAGGGTCGGTAGTTTCCTCGTCGCTATAACCCTTGTCGTTCATCTTTTGCGGCAGGCACTCCGCTTCTCGGGGTTTTTCCACGGTCTGCGGCAACCAGTCGGATAAGACCGCTTGCAGGGAATTGAGTGTTACCGGTTTGCTGATAAAAGCATCCATTCCGGCAGCCAGGCATTGCTCCCGATCCTGGGCCATGGCCTGGGCCGTCATGGCCACAATTGGCACATGGACTTTCCCGCCGTGCTTACTCTCAAAGCGGCGAATTTCTCTGGTTGCTTCGAAGCCGTCCATCTCAGGCATCTGGCAATCCATCAAAATCAAGCTGTAGCGGTTCTCTTCATAAGCTTGCACGGCCTCTCTTCCGTTGTTGACGGTGACACCGTCCAGACCGAGGCTACTGAGTTGCATGAGCGCCAGTTTCTGGTTAACCTGGTTGTCCTCCACCACTAAGACAGGCGGTAGATTGTTGCTACCGCTCTGGCTGAGGGGATGAACAGCCGGTCTGGCCTGGCTGGCTTCCTGGCTTTCGCTGGCTTTCAGTTTGAGCGTGAACCAGAATTTGGAACCTTCCTTTATTTTGCTTGTGACGCCGATTTCGCCACCCATCAAGTTCGCCAGCCGTTTGCAGATAGAGAGACCAAGACCTGTGCCGCCGTATCGGCGAGTGACGGAATTGTCCGCCTGGGTGAAGGGCTGGAAGAGTTGTGCGAGAGTTTGTTCGTCCATTCCGATGCCGGTATCGCTAACGCTTATGTAGAGAAGCATCTCTTCTGCCGTTTGCTTCTCCAGTCTGGCTTCAATTCTGATCGTACCGATTTCTGTGAACTTGATGGCATTGGTCAAAAGGTTGATGAGAATTTGGCGCAAGCGAGCCGGATCGCCGCACACCATAGACGGTATCTCTTCCCCGACCAGGCTCTCTATGGTCAGTCCCTTTTGAGCGGCTTTCTGCGTTAGCAAATTGGTACAACTATGCAAGACTTCTTTCAGGTTGAAATCGCTCCAGTGCAATTCCAGTTTGCCCGCTTCGATTTTAGAATAATCCAATATGTCATCAATCAAGCCCAGCAATATCTCGCTTGACTCGCGGATGGTGCCGATCATATCGAGTTGCCTGGCATCGAGAGCGGTATTACTGAGCAGGTCGCTCATACCAATTACGGCGTTCATGGGCGTACGAATTTCATGGCTGACATTTGCTACGAAGGAACTCTTGGCGCGGTTTGCCGCTTCTGCCGCTTCCTTGGCTCTGGCCAACTCGGAATTGGTAATGGCCAGCTCAGCGGTGCGCTCTTCCACTCTTTGCTCCAACTCCAGGTTGAGTTTCTGGATACCGGCAAAGAGCAAGCCGTTTTCCAGGGCGGTGACTATTTGTGTGGAGAGCAGTTGCATCAGATCAATACGATCTGCCGTGAAGAGATGGGAGGCGAGGTTGTTTTCCAGGTAGAGAATTCCGACCAGCTTTGTTTGTTTGACGATGGGCAGACATAGCACTGAACGGCTGCCGCGCTGTCTGAAGTAGGGATCATTGCCGAGCATGCCGAGGCTGTTGCCGGCCCCCTCTCGGGCGGCGTCGTTCAGCACCATGGTCTCATGGGTACGCCGTACATAGTTGACTACCGAAGTCGGCAGGTCGCGTCCGTCCTTGAGAGCCAGCTCTTCAATTTGCACGGCAATAGAGCGGTGTTCCTGGCTTGCGCGGCGAAACTCCTCCGCTTTGATATAAGCTTTCGCTCGCACATAAAGTTCGCCGTCCTGTTCCAGAAAGAGAATGCCGCTCTGCGCTCCTGCTGCTTCTACCACGGTGCGCATCAGGGTCTCCAGAAGATTGTCGAGTACAACTTCTTTAGAGATGGCCTGGGCGGCTCTCAGAACCGTGATTAAATCAAGGGAGGCAACGGCGGGATTATCCTGTCTCAGAACGGGATATTGGTTTTCCAGTTGGCGCAACTTCCCATGGGCACCCCACTGCTTGTAGCAGCGGTAAGCCTCTTTCAAGTAAGCGTTGGCGATGGTTTCAAAACCGCGACCCTTGTAGAAGCGCGCCGCCAGTTCATTAGACAGCGCCTCATTTTGAATGAAGCCGTTTTCCCGAGCTGATTGAATGGCCTCTTCGTAGAGCCTCTCGCTTTCCAGCAGGTGCCCTTCCAGCCGTGCCAGTTCGGCTTTGACCAGGCAATGCTTGTTGCGGAAATTATCCGGGCAAGCCTGTGCCCACTGTTCCAACTGCTTCTGGTGGGCGGCGATGATAGTCAGCGCCGCTTCCTTCAATTGTTTGCATTTGCTTTCGTCGCCGACCTTGAGCAGTTCCTGATCGTATTGGGCCGCCAGGGCCAGGGGATAGTAGTACCAGTATTCCGGCTCCTGTATGTGGGCCAGGCTGGACCAGAGCAAGGGCTCTGCTTTCTTGGCGGCGGCTATGGCTTCCTCATGTTTCCCTGACATAAAGCGGGCTTGCAGTTTGGTAATGTAATACCAGCAGGTGACAATGGGCTGCGGATTTTGCGTTATATAGGATTCGTATGTGGTCTCGTTGAAGGGCTCATTGTCTTCGATTATGGCGCCGTCGAAACTTGTAAATGAATCGGTCAGACCGCGCATATTCTGTATGAAAAGTTGCATGCCGATAATGGCTTCGGCGGGAGCATCAAATTTGACGCTGCGGCAATAGGCTAGATACTTTTCCGACTGTGCCTGTACTTCATCCAGGGGAATGCCCCAGATAAGTAGATCTATGACAATATGATTGCAACAGTAGCCGGCATAGGTTACATCTCCGTTTCGAGATGTGGATTCGAAACAGGAATAGAGATATTGTAGATTGGTTCTCAAATGGTTGACCCAGAAGTTCACCGTGTCGCCGAAAATGAAGTTGATGCGATCTCTGTAGGCGGTTAAACCGCGATCTTCCACCAGTTTCAGGGCTAATTTGCCGAAGCGGTAAGCTTCATCATATTTGCCGAAAACCCTGGCCAGACCCATACCCAGGAAGCCGTAGCCCATAACCGAGGCGTCGCAATGTCCGTGCTTGAGGCTGAGCGTCACGATGTGGCAGGCGCAAAGTAAAAAGAGATTTTGGTCCGAGCATAGAGCCGCTGCATACAGCGCCTGCAATATGTCGAGGGTAGCTTTAATTTCTTCATTGCTCATGAGCGGCAGAGCAATTAGTTCTTCTATTTTTCTATCACCCAGAACTTGCCAGAGTTTCTCGTACTCTTTCAGTACTTCCTCTCTGGTGGGGTGGGCCGAGAGTTTGATGTCAAAAAGCAATAGGGCTTCCAGGGCGCGCCCGACAGCCCGGTTTAGCTCAGTTTTGCCCGTATATAGCTCGATTTCCATGGTGTAGATACGAGCTTTCTCAAGCTTGGTCTGGCAATGATTCAAAAGGTTGGCGAAGAGGCTCACGGCCTGATCGAAATTACCGCACATCCAGTTGCACTCGGCCAGGTCGAAGATCAAGTTGAAGCAGAGCTGGTGTTCATTCTGCCAGAACTCTTCGTTCAGCAAAGAAACGCCCTGCTCAAAAATTTCAATGGCGAAGTTATAGGCGGTATTGGCTTTGGCTCGACGACCGGCAACCAGATTGAGGGCAGCCAGGGCTAGTAATTCCTCGGTTTCGGTGATATGCGCTTTACCCAGATTGAGGTGGTTGACTATGTCGAAGACGCGCTCCTCGACCTCTTCGTTCTTAGAGTGTTGCAATAGCAAGTGCCCGATGCGCAAGTGCTCCTGACTGCGCTCCCCCTCTGGAATCAGTGAATAGGCAGCCTGTTGCACCCGGTCATGGAGAAATTTGTAGGTGCCTGATTGATTGAGTATGAGACCTTGATCTATAGCCGGTTGTATGTTCTCGATGAGCGCCGCTTCGTCTTGCTGGCAGAGAATGGAGAGAGTTCTGAAGTCGCCTTTGTTGCCCAGGCAGGCTGCTAGTTTTAGTATCTCTCTGACGGCCGCTGGTAAACGCAATAATTTAGCCAACAACAAGTCTACGATATTGTCGGCATAGCCCTGGGCTTCTACCTGGGCTAGATCCCATTTCCAGGTGCGGCCGCCGTCGTCGAAAAAGAGGAGGTGCTCCTGATAGAGCGTATTGAGAAACTGAATGGTAAAGAAAGGATTGCCGTTTGTCTTCGCATAAACAAGACTGGACAGGGGCGCTGCTTCTAATTCGCTGCAGCGCAGAGTATCGGCCACCAGCGCGCAGGCTTGCTTCTCGGAAAGCGGCTTGAGGATAACCTGGTTTACTGATATTTCGCTCTCTGCCAGTTCTTTCAGCATCTGACTGAGCGGATGCTCGGGGCCTACCTCATTGTCTCGATAGGCTCCGATGATAAGCAATGTCCCAATTCCCTCTTCTGAGACCAGATTTTTGATTAGACGAAGGCTGGCGGCATCGGCCCACTGCAAGTCGTCTAAAAATATAGCCATTGGCTTTTCGCTTCTGGCAAAGACACTGACGAATTTGCTGAAGGTGAGGTCGAAGCGCAACTGCTCTTCGGCGGTGCTGAGAGTCGGCACCGTCGGCTTTTCCCCCAGCAATAGTTCCAGTTCGGGAATTACATTCAATATGACGGCGGCATTTTGCCCGAGGGCTTTCTCCAGTTCGTTTCTCCAGTGCTCGATGATGGTATCGGGTTTGGTGAGGAGGTAGTGAATGAAGCCCTGGAAAGCCTGATGGAATGTGGCAAAGGGTACGTTGGTGCGGTACTGATCGAATTTGCCGGAGAGGAAAAAGCCTTCCTCTTGGATGAGGGGTTTGTACAGCTCATTGACCAGGGTGGTTTTGCCTACCCCGGAATAACCTCCCACCAGAAACAACTCGGCTCGCCCTTCTTCAATAGTATTGTGAAAGGCTTGCAGAAGTGCGGCAGTCTCCATTTCCCGCCCGTAGAGGCGCGAAGGAATTTGTAGGCCGTAGGGTCTATCTTCCAGACCGAGGTGGAAAGATGCAATTTGCTCTCCCAACTCTTGCATATTGATGATTCTCTCCAGATCGCAGGCCAGACCATAGGCACTTTGATAACGATCCTCGGGTCGCTTATTCAGTAGTTTGAGCACCAGTTGTGAGAGCACTGCCGGCACACTAGCATTCAACTGATGGGGAGGCACCGGCGAAATCGAGAGATGAGCATGGACGAGTTCCAGCGGATCTTGCAGGGGAAAGGGTGGGTGGCCCGTGAACATTTCATAGAAAATCGCTCCCAGGCTGTAAAGATCACTGGGAAAGTCCACCGGCTGATTCATGCGCCCGGTTTGCTCCGGCGACAGGTAGGCCAGGGCCCCATCCAGACTGATGGGGTCGATTGGTTCTGCTGCCGTTTGATTTGCCTGATGGGCGGCGCCGAAATCTACGATAGTGACGCCTGTTGGTTGCAAGGCATGGTTCAGAACAAAATTTGCCGGGCAAAGATCAAGGTGCAGAAGTCCGGCTTTGTGAATGCGATTCAGGCACTCCGTCATGCTCAAGGCCAGTGGCAGAAGCGTTAGCAGATCCGGTGCCGACTTTTGCCTTCGCCTTTCCAGCAGATAACCTTCCAGGTTTATTGGCCCGGCATCTTCCATGATAAGGGCCGGCTTGCCTTGAAACGGTTCGAAATCGATGATTCTGGCAGAACCGGCTAAATGCAGACTCTTGAGTCGTTCGTACTCTTTCTTCAGGTCGGCAGCGAGGGCTGTACTGATCGGAGTAAGAGCCAGAGTCTTGATGACTACAGGCAGGTTATCGCTAGTTCTCAGGGCGCGAAAAATCAAGTGTTTGCGCCCACGGTGCAAAAGCTTCAGGTTAGCGTATCTATTTTGATTTGAAGCATCGTCGCTCAATAGCGAATTCATGGCAGAACCAACTGTATTGCAAAGTAATCGCAGGACTCCACCAGAGGCTCTTGCGGCCGACTCTAGATTATAGCGCTTGTGTCTCCACCGGGGCAGTTTACCGCCCTGACGATTTTGTTGTAAAGCTGGGGAAAGGGCGGTAAGCTGGGATTTAGGTAGAAAAGTGGCTGGAGCAGTTGGATGAACCAGAGAAGTCGGTTTCTTTTGATCCTGCTGGGTGCCTTACTATTGCTCAGCCCGGCTTCGGCATGGGCCGGTGATTACCTGACCGGCGAGCGCAGCCCGATTTCATACTGTGAAAATGATGGGCTCGTATCTTGCGTGGTGGCTCGTTGCCGGATTGTCGAGAAAAGTCAACGAGCGCTCTTCGAGGTAGAGAGGAAAATTGCCGGCTCGGCGGTGCCCAAGTATCTTGTATTGAACCGTTATACGTTGCAAGATGCGCCGCGGCAGCTGCACCCCCTGGAAGCTGCTTGGACTGGTCCTCGGCGCGTGGGAGCCGGTGCCGTAATAGAGGGGAATAGCTATTTGATATTTGTTCTGGCCACCAGAAATAGGTTGTGGAGTCCTGGCATTACCTGTGAGTCTGCCATTTTCCTGGCGGACAATGAATTGATAAGCGCGGCCGAACTGGCTCTGAAATCGCGTAGCAGGCCGTTTCTTCCGCCCCTTAAGCAGTTGAAGCGCGAGCACTTCTTCGACGAGCAGGTTTTTGTGGCCCGTCGAGATCTCGCTCCCGGTCCCCTGGTGGTGGGGCAACTGCAATTGCGGTACTTCCCCAGGGCCAAATTGCCTCGCCTGCCTTTCCTGACGCCAGCGTCGAAGCCTTCAGATTTTATGCTTGTGACCGGTGTTAAAAAAGGCGAGCGCCTGACCATGATGGACGTGCGTCGGGCGACCAGTGGCGGCGAGCCGGTGGCACCGGCAATGGGACCGGGAGGTCTAGTCGGTTCGTCCCGGCAGATGTTGCATGCTGAGACCATGGCTTATATAAGAGCCGGCAGGCCCGAACAGGCTCTTGCGGTTCTTAAGTCCAGTAATCCGCCCCTGCAAGTAAGCCCGGAAGCCAGTCTCTTGCGAGCAATGGCCCTGGCCCAGCTTGGTCGCGATGAAGAAGCTTACAAGACCCTGGCCCTTGAGTACAAATCTTCAAGCTGGGTTGAAGAGGTCTGGGCTGGGTCAGTATTCGATTATTTACGCAGGCGCCTGGGTGAAACGAAAGCCTACGAACTCTCGTACGAACAATTGCTTGCCGGGGCGCCAAAAGACGCCAGCATTTACGCCGGTCTGGCTGAAAAGCGCTTGCACAGCGGCCGTTTGCCCGAGGCCCTCAAGGCCATTGAAGAGGCGATAGCTTTAGATTCAGGCAGTGTCTTTTACCGTGAACTGCGCGCGCGAATTCTCATGGCCATTGAGGGCAAGGCTAAATTACCTTCGAAAGAATGAATTTGGCGTTTTGAGCGCGCTAGGCCAATTTGTATTATTCTTGAGGTGGAGTTTGACATGCCGGGGCGAACATTGCTCGCCTGGGCCGGTGCCGGGTATTCATTGAGGATCACCGTGTCTGGAACTCATAAATCTATTTCTGTATTTTTGCTGCTCGTGTACATGTTTTCCTGCTTGTTCCTCGGACCGGTGCGGGCTTGTTTACCGGCTGAGTATGGAGTGGCGGCCTGCTGTCGAGACTCCGAACTGGTGGCTTGTGTGGTGGCGAGGTGCCTGGGTACGGACAAGACGGGTCTGAGCCGTTTTCGAGTCTGCTGGAGGCTTGCTGGTAGTAAGGTTCCTCCTATACTCAAACTCGAATGTGATTTGAGCCAGGAACTCTCTTCTGACGACACCGATCTATTCGGACGGCAAAATACGATAGTGCGCGGTCGGGAGCCTATAGTCGGTAGGAATTATGTGATCTGCTTGATCGCCGATGGAAAATTGCCCCAATACAGCGGCTTGAAGGATGGTTATGCCATTGATGAGGCTAGTGACGAGATTCTCACCGCCGTAAAGTCAATTCTTTCTGAACGAAGATTGCCCTTCCGCCCTCCCTTGGAAGTGCTAGTGAGCAGCCATCATTATCGACGCCGGGTCCTTTTGTGCCTGAGAGATTTAATGCCTGGTAGGCTCAAGAGATCCGACTTCAAGGTCAGCACTCTCGGTCTCGATAAGTTACCGGAACTGCCGGTGATTGACGCTTCTACCGACCTTTCCCAGTTCAAGCTGATGGTGCCTTTAAAGCAGGGGCAGCTGCTCAATATGTTGGCCCTCTGCCGCCTCAATCAAGTCCCCGACCGGCTGCTCGCAACCATGCCTTCCAGTGTCGAGGCACCCGGAGATAGTTCGGGACTGCTCAGGGCCCTGCGTTATGTAAAGGACGGATCACCGGATGCGGCCTTATTGGAACTGCGGAGATTGAAGAGCTCAACGGGTGCAGAGGGCGGACACATAGAGTTTGTTACCAGTCTTGCCCTCTGTCAAAAGGGCGAATTGGATAAAGCCTGCGCCGCCTACTATCGATCTGTCCGTACGGATTTTGATGATGAGGGCATCACGTATGACGGGTTGAAATTATTTATAGAGCCTTATCTGGGACTTTCTCGCATGGCTCAAATTGAGTTTGAGGAGAATGTTAAGGAGCAGCCACAGTGGGCTTATGCATATTTCAGCTATTCGGATTTTCTGGTGAGGCAGAAGCACTTGTCGGAAGCCCTGGTAATTTTGAATCGTGGGTTGAAGTTCTGTGGCAGTGATGGTCAGTTGTTGGTCGCCCGGGCACGTCTTCTCAGTCGTATCGGCGGCCTCGAGAATCGGAAGAGAGCACTGTGCGATGTTCAGGCTGCTCTTGCTATTTCCCCGGACGATGATGATCTGAAGGATTTGCAAGACCTATACAGAGCCGTAATCGCCAACCTGGAGCGGAAGCAAAACTTAGAGTCAAAAGATTTTAATCGCTGATCTTGCCCGGTCTTTCGTGACTTGCTGCTATCTTGATTTACTGCCACAGTCGGGGACTGAATCGGGGATTTCGCAGTGTCATTTTTTGCACCGACTGCTCCTGCTGCAACTTCTAAGTCCGATAGCAAGCGAGACCTCATTGTGCTTGGCTTGCTTATCATACTGGGCCTGAGCCTGCGTCTTTATGCTCTTGATAGCCAGGGCTTTTTCATCGATGAAATTTATAGCGTGCTGGTAGCCAGGGGCGATGCCGATCCGGAGCTAATGGCCTTTGACTCGATTCGACCGCTTTATTTTGCCTTGCTCGGGGGCTGGATGCACCTGGGGCAAAGTGAACTCTGGTTGCGCTTGCCTTCTGTTGTATTTGGGGTCTTGAACATTGTCCTGACCTACTGCTTAGGTAAGGTTTCGGCCGGTCATCGGGTTGGTTTAGTGGCTGCTTTGCTTATGACCCTGTCACCACTGGAGGTGCATTACAGCCAGCAGGCAAGGATGTACACCATGGGTAGCTTTCTGGCTCTGGCCTCCAGTCTTTTACTTATGCTCGCCTGGCAGAAACAGTCCCTGCTTGCCCTTTTGAGCTGGGGGCTATCTAGAGTGTTGATGATCTGGACTCTGCCATTGACGGCTTTGCTCCTGGTGGTTGATGTTTTCCTCTCTGTTTTATTGCAAAGAAAAGACAAGCTGATCGCTCCCTTTGCTCTGGTATTTGTGCTCGTTTCGGTGGGCTCCCTGGTCTTCGCCTGGAAGATGCCGCTCATTTCTATGTTCAACGCCTATGATGCCTGGAGAGGCACCTTGCCCGTGCCGGGGCTGCTTGAAATGATAATGGTGCCGGTCAATTTCACCAGTTGCGCCGGCCCCATTCAGGAATGCCTGGGACCTCAGGAAGGCGGCCCCCTGGCGCTTGTCTATTCTGCCGTGCTGCTGGGGCTGACCTTACTTTCAGGCTTTGTTGTGAAAGAGAAAAGAGCCTTGCTCTTTCCCCTTGCCTGGGCTTCCTTCACGGTGCTCTTCGCCTGGGCGGTTTCGCAGACCGGAACCTGCTTCCTCATCGTTCGCTATCTTCTCTTTGCCGCTCCCTATGCTTTCATTGCCATGGCGGCCGGATTCGACTTCTTGTGCAGCAAAAGCCGAATTGCTGCCGCTCTTTTGTCCTTGTTGTATGCCTATATTGTGCCGCTCAATCTCTACAGTCTCACCGTGCATCCCGTGCACGAAGACTGGCGTCTGGCTACAAGATATATTGAACAGAACGAGAAAGTCGGTGATACCATTCTGGTCTGGACCTATCACTCAAGCTATGTCTGGAATTACTACTATCAGGGCTTGAACCGGGAGCGGGTGAAAGACTTTCAGGTGAATCTTCCGGAAGGTGGTAAGCAACTGCAAGTCGGTGCCCTGGCCGCAGATAACAGGCTGAGCCCCATTAAGGGGCGTACCTGGATTGTAATCAGGCAGTCTATCAAAAACTGGGACCATGATTGGAGAATTTACCAGAGCGTGCTTGCTCATCTGAAGGAAAGATATCACCTTCTCAAATCTCAGTCTGTCACCAAACTTGATGTCATACTTTTGGAAGAACGCAAATAATTACTTGCTGCCCTTCTTCTGTGCCGGCTTAATTGGTTTTCCTTGCGGGGCTGTGGCCTTGACCTTGTTCGTGACTGGAATACTCTTTACGGCTTGTGGTGGTACCACCTTCTCTTCCAGTCCGAATATTTTTGAATCTTCTTCAAGACCGGGACGAGGTTGAAGGGGCGGTGCCGATAGAATCAGGTCATCGCCGGTCCATTTACTTTTGAGCAGCGGCGTCTGCAATTCACCGCGGTCTCTCAGCACCTCGTTTTGCACGTTATCTTGCAGGTACTTGAAGGCGTCTCCCAGTTTCGCCATGCCGCCGTTTTGCCTGAGGGCATTCATGAGGTGATATGTGAAGACACCGTTGTCGTAACGCTTCGATTCCCAGGAACTCTGGGTTGGTTCGCTGGAGCAAACTACAAGTTGACCTGAGCCCTGGGCCAGTTCGTCGGCGCTGAAATTGGAGATGCGGAAGAGACCTTTCGTGGGAGTGGCCGCGCCGCTATGGCAGGCATCCATCATCAAGACTACTCGGTCGGAATGGACCCTGTCTTTGATCATGCGCATCAAATCTTGCATGGGCACACCGGTAGCATAGAGGCTGTTTTTGTCTGTGTTGTGGGCAACCAGGTAATTGACGCCGTTGAGATCGACTTTAGAAGGCGAGCCGTGGCTACTCACGAAGATTAAGACGAGATCGTCGGGATTGGCTACCCGGGGCAACCACTTGTCTCCTATCTCTGCCAGAATGTTTTCCCTGGTGGCATTCTTATTGATCAGGAGGCGCACATGGTCGGGAGCGAATTTGCATTCCTTGACCAGGAACTGAGCGAAATCTCTAGCATCTTTGGCGGCATATTTGAGGTTGATGCTGGTATCTTGAAACTCGCTTATTCCTATGACCAGAGCCCATTTGTCTTTGATGGGGCGGTTGATTTTTGCTTTGTCGGTGCTGGCGCCGGCAATGGTGGAAGCACCGGCCTTCACACTCTCAAGGCTGGATGAAATGGCTTTGGCACCGGCCGTGTAGAGTTTGATGCGCGTGAGAGCCTCGGTGCCGAGAGGCAGCGTGGCAATTTGCTCGTGCTCTTTGCCCAGGGTTTTTTCTCTAATTTCTTGAGCTTTCTTCTTGTATAGCTCGGCGGCGTCCTTCTGGTTCAACCAGGTGGAAACATTGGCCAGACCGTCCAGGATTGTGGCCACATAGGGGTGCTCTTCGCCGAGGGTCTTAGAGTCGATGGCCAGAGCTTTCTTGTAGAGGGCATTGGCTTCCTCGTACTTGCCCGATTTGCAATAGGAATCGGCCAGATTGGTCTCTACTTCCGCTACTTCCGAAGAGGGTAGGCTGGGAAAGCCTTTGTCCTGAGTCTGTTGTTGATCAAGCAGCATGATGGCCAGGGCCCTTTTGAAGAGAGGCTCGGCGCTTGTGTTGTCATCCTGCAGATAGAAGTTTTTTCCCAGGTTGTTCAGGACTTCAGCCACGGCTTTGCTGGAAGCGCCGGCTGCCTTCTCAAATATGTCCAGGGCCCGCTTGAATTGTTCCTCCGCTGCCCCATACAGTTTCTGGTGTTGTTTAAGCAGTCCAATATATTGGCTTACCTCTGCAACCTCCGGTGAGGAAGCGCCGGTAACTTTCTCTCGCAGTTTTAGGGCCCGATTGAATAAGGCTTCCGCTTTTTCCCACCAGGACAGGTCCAGGTAGCACTTGGCGAGGCTGGTCATACTGCGCGGAAGGCGGGCATCAGCTTCTCCAAAGGCCTCCGCTTCTTGCACCGCCTGCGATAGCAGTTCTTCCGCTTCCACATAGTCGCCCTTGTGATAGGAACGCTCGCCCACATTGACATAGGTGTCCCAGGTGGAGTCCTGCGGCAGACTGGCCACACTTTTCAGACCTGGATCAGTACTGCGTTTGACTGTTAAATCAACGGCGTCGAAGATAGAAGCAACTCGCTCGTCAAGGGCTTTCTTCTGGCGCTTTGTGACTATCAGTTCGCCCTTGGGGCTGAGTTCATAGCCATCTCCAAGTTGTTTCAAAAGCTCCGGATTTTTCTTCACCTGGTCGGCTACGGCTTTCAGCAAATCCGCCTGGATGGTCTCGGGGGTGACGGCATGTTCCGGTTTGCCGGAGGCCAGACCCAGTACTCGCCAGACGGCTAACTGAGCAATCTGGTCTATGCGTCCCGTGTTTATGGGCACGGAAGCGAAGGCGCCGGAACGATCCAACTCGGAGGCAGCGGCAATGATTGCTGATAACTGCCGCCAGAGTTTGGCATCGGCATAGGGTCCGACTTCGAAATTGACACCGTCCTTAGGCGGCGGTGGTACAGTCTTGACGGAGGCGCACACTGTCGGCACTTCCGCAATGGTTACCTGCCCTACCGGTAGGGTGACCACCATGTCTTTAGTGATCATCATGGTTTGCACTGCGGATGTATTGGGATGCAATACTTCGTTTGCCGGAATGACCAGCTTGAGCGGCAGCTTGGTTTTATTTGTCAAAAGCAGTCGCACTGACGATGTTGTATATCCGTCGCCCTGCACGCTCAGTGAAACCTGACTATCTTTAATGGCTTGCCGTAAGGTGGTCAGCCCGGTTTCCTTCTGCTCGGTTTTGATGGCGCCGATGGTGCCGGGCGAAGAATTCATCGCCTGCCACTGAGGCGCCGCGCTTACCGATTGGTTGGCTATAACGGTGAATGCCAGGGCTACTAAGGGTAAACCGGGAAAGGTTCGGGTGCGTCCGGCCCTTGAGCCCGCTATCGCTTTATTCTTCATCTCCACTCTCTTGGTTGCAATGCTAGCCGCTTGTTTCCATAGCCGGTCTTGTTCAGGGGATTTAGAGGATTGTAGCCCACCTTGGTCCCAGGTAAATTACTGAAATGAGAGACTGAAACGAAAGCAGAATTGTGTTTTGTTCCCTCCTTTTGGTTAAAAGGTTGCTAAATCTTTTGATGTTCAGGGCTCTGACCGGGGGGAAAATATTTTGTGCTTGTTCGCTTTCCAGACTAATTTAGTTGTCAGTTAGGGGTTTCCGTCAGGTTGACTGCACTTTATCGTAGAGTCAATAATGGCGGACGATTATCAGGAATCATATGTTTTATCGGCTTAATTTGACGGAGCGAAGTGGTGAAATTTCTTGCTAGTTTGATGGGGTTCTTGCTTGCCTTCCAGATGACCTGTCTGCCCTTGCCGGCAGATGCGGCCGTCGACTACAAGCAGTCTAGCGGCATGACCGGCCAGGTGGAAGTCAATAAAGTCGGTGCGCTGCTTCTGGCTGGAGGCGGCTTGGCTACGTTGGCCGGCACCGCCATCGAGATTAGTACCAAAGGTAGTACCAGTAG
>Ga0268298_10004117_pt1 | contig 14392 bp, 13 predicted proteins | sample WWTPWeurt_MetaG_FD_194462 | JGI IMG/M metagenome (GOLD analysis project Ga0268298, IMG submission 194462) | Activated sludge microbial communities from WWTP in Nijmegen, Gelderland, Netherland - WWTP Weurt | ecosystem: Engineered > WWTP > Aerobic digester > Activated sludge | place... | reverse complement strand
CTGGCAACTCGGTGTCGATGGTTTCCCACACCCAGGGCTGGCTGCACTGCGACATCCCCGGCACCGACGCCTCGGGCGTGGTCAAGTCGATGATGGACGAGCTCTACAACGAGTTCAAGACCGAAGAAATGCCGAACCGCGTGCACATGTCCACCTCCTGCTGCGAGATCAACTGCGGCGGCCAGGCCGACATCGCCGTGATCATCCAGCACACCAAGCCGCCGAAGATCAACCACGACCTGGTGGCCAACGTCTGCGAACGCCCCACCGTGGTCGCCCGCTGCCCGGTCGCGGCGATCCGTCCGGCCCTGGTCAATGGCAAGCCCTCGCTGGAAGTCGACGAGAAGAAGTGCATCTGCTGCGGCGCCTGCTACCCCCCCTGCCCGCCGATGCAGATCAACGATCCGGAAAACTCCAAGCTGGCGATCTGGGTCGGCGGCAAGAACTCCAACGCCCGCGGCAAACCCACCTTCATGAAGATGGTCGCCTCCGGCCTGCCCAACAATGCCCCGCGCTGGCCCGAGGTCAATGCCGTGGTCGGTAACATCCTGCGCACCTACAAGGCCGACGCCCGTCCCTGGGAGCGCCTCGCCGACTGGATCGACCGCATCGGCTGGCCGCGCTTCTTCGAGAAGACCGGCCTGCCCTTCACCAAGTACCTGATCGACGACTGGCGCGGTTCGCGTGCCAATCTCAACGCCTCGACGCACATCCGCTTCTGACGCCTTTTAGGAAAGCACGCTGATGAAATTCGCAGTTTCCATCAATGAAGGGCCCTACCAGCACCAGGCCAGCGATTCCGCCTACCTGTTCTGCAAGGCCGCCCTGGAGAAAGGGCACGAGATCCGCCGCGTGTTCTTCTACAACGACGGGGTAAACAACGCCTCGTCGCTGACCGAGCCGCCGCAGGACGACCGCAACATCGTCGCCCGCTGGTCGAAGCTCGCCGAGGAACACAAGCTCGACCTCGTGGTCTGCGTCGCCGCCGCGCTGCGCCGCGGCATCCGCGACGAGAACCTGGCCCCGGGCTTCCGCATCTCCGGCCTCGGCCAGCTGGTCGAAGCCGGCATCGAAGCCGACCGCCTCGTGACGTTTGGCGACTGAGGGAGACTGACATGAGTGAAGGAACCATCAAGAAGTTCATGTTCGTCAACCGCAAGGCGCCTTACGGCACCATCTACGCGCTCGAATCGCTGGAAGTGGTGCTGATCACGGCGGCCTTCGACCAGGACGTCAGCCTCGTCTTCATGGACGACGGCGTGTTCCAGCTGAAGAAGGGCCAGCAGACCAAGGGCATCGAGAACAAGAACTTCTCGCCGACCTACCGCGCGCTGGACGGCTACGACATCGAGAAGCTCTATGTCGAGGAAGAGGCCCTGGCGGCCCGCGGCCTGACCGAAGACGACCTGCTGGTCGACGTCACCGTAATGTCGCGCGCCGATCTGGGCAAGCTGATGGACGACATGGACGTCGTCCTCAGCTTCTAAGGGAGAAAAGAGATGCTGCACATCGTCAACAAATCGTCCCTTGAGCGCAACACGCTCGACTCCTGCCTGCGCGTCGCGCAGGGCGGCGCCATCCTGCTGATCGAGGACGCCGTCTACGCCGCCACCCGCGGCAACGCGGCCGAAGGCAAGCTGCGCGAGGCCCTGTCCCGCTTCAAGGTCTATGCCCTCGGCCCCGACCTGGACGCGCGCGGCATGGGCGACCGCGTCATGGAAGGCGTTGCCACCGTCGATTACGGCGGCTTCGTCGACCTGGTCGCCGAGCACAAGAACTGCCAGTCCTGGCTGTAAGGCCAGCACTTCAGCCAATCCATCACCCCGAAATTCACCCAGCCACCAAGGAGACATCATGGCTAGCATCGAAGTCAACGGCAAGTCCTACGAAACCGACGAAGAAGGTTATCTGGTCAACCTCGCCGAATGGAACGAGGACGTGGGCAGCTATCTCGCGCAAACCGAGAGCGTCGAAATGACCGACCAGCACTGGGAAGTCATCAACTTCCTGCGCGACTACTACAACGAGTTCCAGATCGCCCCGGCCGTGCGCGTGCTGACCAAGGCCATCGGCAAGAAGCTCGGCCCGGAAAAGGGCACCAGCCAGTACCTTTACGACCTGTTCCCCTACGGCCCCGCCAAGCAGGCATGCAAGATCGCCGGCCTGCCGAAGCCGACCGGCTGCGTATAAGCGCAGCGGACAGCAAAACGACCGGCAGGGGTCGGCGCCGGCAGCGGGTTTCCAGCTGCCGCCAGGCGCGGTTCGCCCTCCCCTGCCCCGCCAGCACGCAACCGAGCATTGGCTGACCGATGAATCTTCTCTTTGCCATCCTGTTCTACGCCGCCACGCTGATCCTGGTGGGCGGCATCGCCTACAGGATCTACGAGTATGCGCGCACCCCGGCGCCGCTGAAGATTCCCACCACGCCGGCGCCGACCACGACAGGTGGCGTCGCCTTCCGCATGTTCCGCGAAGTGGTGTTCTTCGAAAGCCTGTTCAAGTCCAACCTGTGGATCTGGGTCCTGGGCTGGACCTTCCACCTCGGCCTGGCCCTGGTGCTGCTGCGCCACCTGCGCTACTTCACCGAACCGGTGAATTTCATCATCGCCTTCATCCAGCCCTTCGGCATGTATGCCGGCTTCGCCATGGCCGCCGGCCTCGCCGGGCTCTGGGCGCGGCGCTTCCTGGTCGAGCGCATCCGCTACATATCGACCCCGTCCGACCATCTGATGCTGGCCCTGCTGCTGGGCATTGCCGGCACCGGCCTGATGATGAAATTCGTCATGCACACCGACGTCGTCGCCGTGAAGACCTTCTTCCTCGGCCTCATGGTGTTCGAGGTCAATCCACTGCCGGCACACCCCGGCCTCTACCTGCACCTGGGCATGGTCGCCCTGCTGATGATCGTGTTCCCGGTGAGCAAGCTGCTGCATGCGCCGGGCGTGTTCTTCTCGCCGACCCGCAACCAGGTCGATAACCCGCGCGAAACGCGTCACCTGGCGCCCTGGGCGGCCAATTTCGAGGCGAAGAACTGAGATGGCTGACGAAACTACCCCCGTCGCCGTACCGCCAGCGTCTACTCCTGCGGCAGCCAAGCCCGTGGCCAAGGCCCCCGAAAAGGCCAAGGTGGTCGCGCCGGCCTTCCGTGAATATCCGACCATTCCGGCCCTGCAGGTCGACGCGATGGCCGAGTCGAATCCCTATGTCGCCGCCGCGGCCCACAACGAATCGGTCGGCTTCCCCGGCACGCTGGTCGAAGGCTGGGAACAGAAGGCAGTCGCCAAGATGGGCGAACTGCTCGGCAAATACCGCTCGCTGCGCGTCTACATGGATGCCTGCGTGCATTGCGGCGCCTGCACCGACAAGTGCCACTATTTCATCGGTACCGGCGACCCGAAGAACATGCCGGTGGCGCGCCAGGATCTGATGCGCTCCGTCTATCGCCGCTACTACACGCTCCCGGGCAAGCTGTTCCCCAAGCTGGTCGGCGCCCGCGACATGACGAAGGAAGTGCTCGACGACTGGTTCCGCTACTACAACCAGTGTTCCGAATGCCGCCGCTGCTCCGTGTTCTGCCCTTACGGCATCGACACCGCCGAAGTCACCATGGCGGCCAAGGAGATCATGCACAGCGTCGGCCTCGGCCACAAGTACGTGAACGAGATCATCGGCAAGGTGCACAAGATCGGCAACAACCTCGGCCTGCCCGGCCCGGCGCTGGAAAACACGCTGGAAGGCCTGGAAGAGGACGTGCTGGAAGACACCGGCGCCGCGGTCAAGTACCCGCTCGACATGCAGGGCGCCGAAGTCCTGCTGGTCACGCCTTCCGCCGACTTCTTCGCCGAGCCGCACGTCGATAGCCTGATCGGCTACGGCAAGGTGTTCCACGCCGCCGGGATTTCCTGGACGCTGTCCTCGAAGGCCTCGGAAGCCGGCAACTTCGGCATGTTCATCGGCAACTACGAACAGATGCGCAAGATCGCCATGCGCGTGCGCGAAGCCGCGCTGGAACTCGGCGTCAAGCGCATCGTGGTCGGCGAATGCGGCCACGCCTGGCGCGTCGCCTACGCCTTCTGGAACACCCTGACCGGCGTCGGCGCCGGCGCCAGCGATCCCTTCGCCATCCAGCTGCAGAAGCAGCTCGACCCGAACTACAAGCAGCCCTCGCACATCTGTGAAGTGACCTGGGACCTCATTCAACAGGGACGGCTCAAGTTCGACAAGGAAGCCAACGACCACCGCATCATCACCTTCCACGATTCCTGCAACGTGGCGCGCGGCTCGCGCATGGGCGATTACGCGGGCGGCCAGTTCGACATCCCGCGCAACATCATCCGCGCCGTGGCCAACAAGTACGTAGACATGGCGGAGGCCACGACCCGCGAAAAGACCTTCTGCTGCGGCGGCGGCGGCGGCCTGCTGACCGACGAGCTGCTCGACCTGCGCGTCAAGGGCGCCCTGCCGCGCATGGAGGCGCTGAACCATATCGTGCAGCATGACGGCGTCAACTTCATGGCCACCATCTGCGCCATCTGCAAGGCCCAATTCACCAAGGTGCTGCCCTACTACGGCTTCAAGATGAGCATGGTCGGCGGCGTGCACCAGCTGGTCAGTACCGCGATCGTGCTCAACAACGAGCAATGACGAACAAGACTTCAATGGAGACCCCTCATGTCCGCCACGCCTGAAACCCGCACCGAGAAACTGAACTTCCGCCGCTTCAAGGAAGGCGACACCAAGTTCAAGCGCTGGCAACAGCAGATTTTCCAGGCCAGCTACTCCTACAAGTGCCCGACCTACGTCCAGTCGACGCCGCCCTGCCAGGGCTCCTGCCCCTCCGGCGAGGACATCCGCGGCTACCTGAACATCGTGCGCGGCATCGAGAAGCCCCCCGTCGGCGCCGACGGCAAGCCGACCATGACCTGGCAGGAATACGCCTGGCGCCGCCTGACCGAAGCCAACCCGCTACCCGCCGTGATGGGCCGCGTCTGCCCCGCTCCCTGCGAAACCGGCTGCAACCGCAACCAGGTCGAGGACCACGTCGGCATCAACTCGGTCGAGCATTACCTCGGCGACTGGGCGATCAAGAACGGCCTCAAGTTCAAGGCCCCGGAGCAGAAGACCGGCAAGAAGGTCGCCATCATCGGCGGCGGCCCGGCCGGACTTTCGGCGGCCTACCACCTGAGCATGAAGGGCCACAGCTGTACGATTTTCGACGAGCACGAGTTCCTCGGCGGCATGATGCGCTACGGCATTCCCGGCTACCGCACACCGCGCGACACGCTCGACGCCGAAATCCAGCGCATCCTCGACCTCGGCGTCGAAGTCCATCTCAAGACCCGCATCGGCACCGACGTCACGCTCGACCAGCTGCGAGCCAGCTTCGACGCGATCTTCCTCGGCCTCGGCGCCCAGGCCGGCCGCGCCCTGCCGCTGCCGGGCGACCCGGCCGCCCATGCCGCGCCGAACGTGGTGACCGCCACCTCCTTCCTGCGCGCCTTCAACGACGGCCGCCTGAAGACGGTCGGCAAGCGCGTGGTGGTCGTCGGCGGCGGCGACACCTCGATGGACGTCGCCACCGTCGCGCGCCGCCTCGGCCATATCGACAAGGTCAACCCGACCGACTTCGAAGGCGCCATCGCCGGCCACATGGCCCAGGACGTGGCCGACATTTCGCTGCGCCAGGGCGCGGATGTCACCCTCACCACGGTTTACATGATGGCCAGCAAGCCGGAAATCGAGCATGCCCAGGCCGAAGGCATCACCATCATGGACGGCTGGATGCCGGTCGGCGTGGTCAAGGGCGCCGACGGCCGCGCTACCGCGCTGCGCGTCCAGCAGTGCGTGTCCAAGATGGTCTCCGGCCGCCTCGACATCAAGCCCGTCGAAGGCACGGAAAAAGATCTGCCGGCCGACCTGATCGTCTCCGCCATCGGCCAGTCCGTCGATTTCACCGGCATCGAGGAGTTCAACGCTGGCAAGGGCATGGTCGCGGCCGACAAGAACTACCAGGTCAGCGGCAAGCCGGGCGTGTTCGCCGGCGGCGACGTGATCCGTCCCCACCTGCTGACCACCGCCGTGGGCCACGGCGCGATTGCCGCCGACGGCATCGACCAGTTCCTCGCCGGCCAGGAATTGGTGCGTCGGCCCAAGATCGACGTCCATTCTTTCGACCTGATGCGCAAGTACGTCGAGAAGGGCATCCAGTTCGGCGAGATCAAGGGCGCCACGCATGGCACCGACAAGAGCAAGGAAGTGGTGCACAACTACGAGAACCGCTCCGAGCGCTACGTGATCCCGCACGACCAGCTGTTCCTCGGCCATTTCCAATACACGGACCGCAACAAGCGCCACGTCACCCACCTGAACAAGGATTCCGCGCTGGGCAACTTCGAGGAGCGCCTGGACGCGCTGTCCGAAGCCGAGGTGGTCGCCGAGGCCAAGCGCTGCATGAGCTGCGGCCAGTGCTTCGAGTGCGACAACTGCGTCGTGTATTGCCCGCAGACCGCGGTGTACAAGGTCAAGAAGAATGAGACCCTGACCGGCCGCTACGTCGCCACCGACTACGACAAGTGCATCGGCTGCCACATCTGCGCCGATGTCTGCCCCACTGGTTACATCCAGATGGGCCTCGGCGAGTAAAACACCCATGAAGCTGCTGCGCATCCTGCTCGCCACCTTCGCCGCGCTGGTTGCCGTGTCGTCGGCGCCGACTTTCGCCGGCGACGGCACCCGGGCCGCGAAGCCCGTGATCGAGATCGCGAATCCGGGCAAGTGCGTGGCCCCCGCCGAGGAAATGCGCCGCAACCACATGGAAATGCTCAAGCACCAGCGCGACCGCACCCTGCGCCAGGGCATCCGCGGCGAGCCGGCGTCGCTCAACGCCTGCATCGAGTGTCATTCCAGCAAGACCAACGGCTCGGTGCTGGGCAGCAACGAAAATTTCTGCCAGGCCTGCCACAGCTATGTCGCGGTGAAACTCGACTGCTGGGATTGCCACCAGCCCAGGGCCGGTTTCAAGGCCGCGGGAGCCAGACCATGAGCTTGAACAATCCGCGCCGCGCCTTCATCGCCGCCGCCGGCGCCGGCGTTGCCGGCCTCGGCTTCACCGCCATCGCACCCGGCCTGCACCTGATGGCCGTCGGCGAGGCCAATGCGGCAACCGAAGCGCGCAAGGCCGGCAGCGCTGCCTCCCCGGCCGTGCGCTGGGGCCTGCTGATCGACGCCAGCAAGTGCGCACCCGGCTGCACCAAATGCATCGACGCCTGCCACAGCGAGAACGGCGTCAGCGAGAAGCTCCCCGACGCGCGCCAGAATTCGCAATGGATCCGCAAGATCGAGCTGGTCGACCGCCGCAACGGGCGCAAGACCGAGCTGCCGATGATGTGCCAGCACTGCGCCAACCCGCCCTGCGTCGACGTCTGCCCCACCGGCGCCTCGATGAAGCGCGCCGACGGCATCGTGCTGGTCGACCGCCATACCTGCATCGGCTGCCGCTACTGCATGATGGCCTGCCCCTACAAGGCGCGATCCTTCGTGCATGCCCCGCTGACGCATCAGAACCCCGAAGTGCCGCGCGGCCAGGGTTGCGTCGAGGCCTGCACACTCTGCGTGCATCGCGTGGACAAGGGCCTGCAGCCGGCCTGCGTCGAATCCTGCCCGGAAGGCGCGATGATTTTCGGCGACCTCAACGACCCGGCCAGCGCGATTGCCCAGCGCATCGCCAGCGTTCCGACCACCCAGGTACGTAGCGACCTGCGCCTGAACCCGGGCGTGCGCTACCAGGGAATATGACCATGGCTACCCTAAACCCCCGCAACGAAGAGGGCCTGTTCTACGTCCTGGCCGCCATCGGCGGGCTGGTCTCGGCCGTCGGCGTCGGCGCCGCACTCTACATGGAGCACACCGGCCATGTCGTGACCGGCATGACCAACCAGATCGTCTGGGGCCTGCCCCACGTCTTCGCGATCTTCCTGATCGTCGCCGCCTCGGGCGTGCTCAACGTCGCCTCGATCGGCTCGGTGTTCGGCAAGGTTGCCTACAAGTCGCGCGCACCGCTGTCCGGCCTGCTCTCGCTGGCGATGCTGAGCGGCGGCCTGGCGGTGATCATGCTCGACCTCGGCCGCGCCGACCGCCTGATGGTGGCGGCGACCCACTTCAACCCGACCTCGGTGTTCGGCTGGAACGTGATCCTCTACCCGGGCATGTATGCCATCGTCGCGGTCTATCTGTGGACGCTGATGGAAAGGCGCATGAATCCCTATTCGAAGGTGGCCGGCCTCGCCACCTTCATCTGGCGCATCCTGCTGACCACCGGCACCGGCTCCATCTTCGGCTTCCTGGTCGCGCGCCAGGCATACGGCACCGCGCTTCTGGCGCCGATGTTCATCATCATGTCCTTCGCCTGGGGCCTGGCCGTGTTCATGATCGTGCAAAAGACCATGTTCGGCTGGAACGGCTTGGTGCTGCACCCGGAGATCCGCAAGCGCATGAAGAACCTCCTCGGCATCTTCGTCAGCGCGGTGTTCTACTGCGTCGCCGTATACCACCTGAACAACATCTACTTCGCGCGCAACGCGGAATTCGAGCGCTTCATCCTGCTCGACGGCGGCATCTTCCCTGCGCTGTTCTGGGGCGGCTGGCTCCTGGCCGGCACCGCCGTGCCCCTGGCGATCCTTTACCTGCGCCCGCTCTCGTCGATTCGCGGCTCGGTGCTGACCGCCTCGATCCTGGTGATCGTCGGCGCCTTCTGCCTGCTCTACGTGTTCATCATCGGCGGCCAGGCCTATCCGCTGGACATCTTCCCCGGCTACGACGTCAGGAGCAGTTTCTACGACGGCGAGATCAACCGCTACCAGCCGTCGCTGCCCGAAGTCCTGCTGGCCTTCGGTGGCCTCGGCATCGCCTTCACCGCAACCACGGTCGGTGTCCGCGTGCTGCGCTTTCTGCCCCAGGACGACATCGCGCACCTCGAAGCCGCCGGCAGCATCACGGATTGACCTCGCCACCTGATGCGCGCATGCATCGATTCCTGATCTCCGCCGCGCACAAGTCCTCCGGCAAGACCACGATCAGCATCGGGCTGGCCGCGGCGCTGAGCGCCGGCCGCAAGCTCGCGGTGCAGCCCTTCAAGAAGGGTCCCGACTACATCGACCCGCTGTGGCTTTCTGCCGCCGCCGGACGCCCCTGCTACAACCTGGACTTCTTCCTCTCGCCCGACGCGGAGCTGCAGTCCGAGTTCGCCCGGCACGGCCACGATGCCGAGGTCTGCCTGGTCGAGGGCAACAAGGGGCTCTATGACGGCCTCGACCTCCACGGCTCCAACAGCAATGCCGCACTGGCCCGCCTGCTCGACCTGCCGGTGGTGCTGGTGCTCGACGCGCGCGGCATGACGCGCGGCATCGCGCCGCTGATCCTCGGCTACCAGGCCTTCGACCCCGACCTGCGGATCGCCGGCGTGATCCTCAACCGCCTCGGCGGCCGCCGCCACGAAGCCAAGCTGCGGGCCGTGATCGAACACTACACCGATGTCCCGGTGATCGGCGCGGTGCAGGAAGACGCCGAACTGGCCCTGGTCGAACGCCACCTCGGCCTGATGCCGGCCAACGAGACCGCGGAAGCCGGCCGCCACATCGCCGCGATCGGCGAGCGCATCGCCGCCCAGATCGACATCGACCGCCTGCTGGACCTCAGCCGCACGGACCGCCGCCTGGTGCCGCCCCAGGCCAGCCCGCCGACCCACGACAAGCCGGTGCGCATCGCCATCGCCCGCGACGCCGCCTTCGGCTTCTATTACGCCGACGACCTCGATACGCTGGCGGCCGCCGGCGCCGAAGCGGTGTTCTTCGACAGCCTGCACGACGCCCGGCTGCCGGCCTGCGACGGCCTGCTGATCGGCGGCGGCTTTCCCGAATGCTTCCTCGACGAACTGGAGGCCAATGCCGCCCTGCGCGCCGACATCCGGCGCGCGATCGGGGCCGGGCTGCCGACCTACGCCGAATGCGGCGGCCTGATGTACCTGGCGCGCAGCATCCAGTGGAAGGACCGCAGGGCCGACATGGTCGGGGTGATCCCGGGCGACGTCCGCATGCACGACAAGCCCGTCGGACGCGGCTACGTCATCCTCGAACCCAATGCCGGGCATCCCTGGCGCAGCACGGCCGGGACCGCGGCCGCCGATGGCGATGGCGCCCTGCATGCCCACGAGTTCCACTATTCCAGCCTGCACGACCTGCCGGCCGACACGCGCTACGCCTACGAGGTGCGCCGCGGACACGGCGTCGACGGCCGCCGCGACGGCATCCTGATCCACAGGCTGCTCGCTTCCTACACCCACCTGCGCGCCACCAGCCGCTGCGACTGGCCGGCGAAATTCGTCCGCCACGTGCGCGACTGCCTTGCCGCCGACCACAAGGAACCCGCCCGATGTTCACCCTGACCCCGTCTGCCACCGAACAGATCGCCCGCGCCGCCGCCGAGCAACCCGAAGGTCGCGGCCAGCCGATGCTGCGCGTGGCCGCCAAGATCGACGAGGAGGACGGCGAACTGGTCTATGGCATGGGCTTCGACGAGGAGCGGGAGGACGACCTGGTGCTCGACGCCGACGGCGTCGCGATCCTGATCTCGCCGCGCAGCCAGCCGCTGCTGGAAGACACGACGCTGGACTTCGCCGAAGTGCAGCCCGGCGAATTCCAGTTCATCTTCCGCGGCGGCTGCGCCACGCCGCCCGGCGCCGGCGGCTGCGGCGGATGCAGCGGCCGGAGTTGTTCCTGATCAAGTGGCGACGCGGGAAGCTGCGTTAGCATCCCATCCATGAAACCCGTTCCCGCGCGACCCGGCTGGGTCTATCTGGTCGGCGCCGGTCCCGGCGATCCCGAGCTGCTGACCCTCAAGGCGGCCCGGCTGATCGGCGAGGCCGACGTCCTGGTCTATGACAACCTGGTGTCGAAGGCCGTGCTGGCGCTGGCCCGGCCGGATGCCGAACTGATGTATGCGGGCAAGGAGCGGGGCAACCACTCGCTGCCGCAGGAACAGATCAACGAACTGCTGGTGCGCCTGGCCAAGTCCGGCAAGCGCGTGGTGCGCCTCAAGGGCGGCGACCCCTACATCTTCGGTCGCGGCGGCGAGGAAGTCGAAACCCTGCATGGCGACGGCATCAACTTCGAAGTGGTGCCCGGAATCACAGCGGCGGCCGGCGTCGCCACCTACGCCGGCATCCCTCTGACCCACCGCAACCATGCGCAGGCCTGCGTCTTCGTCACCGGGCACCTCAAGGACGGCAGCATGAACCTGGACTGGCCCGGGCTTGCCCGCCGCCGCCAGACCGTGGTGATCTACATGGGCCTGTCCGGGCTCCCGCACCTGTGCGCCAAGCTGATCGAACACGGGCTGCCCGCCGACTGGCCGGCCGCCATCGTGCAGCATGGCACCCAACCCAGCCAGCGCACTGTCACCGGCACGCTCGCCACCCTGCCGGACCTCGCCGTGGCCGCCAACCTGCGCGCGCCGACCCTGATCGTCGTCGGCGAGGTTGTCACGCTGCGCGACAAGCTGCGCTGGTTCGCCGAAGGCACATAGCAGGCAGGCGTCCGGCGGTCCGCGGCGATGGCGCCGGATTCCCCGTCGCGTGGCGGCACAGGGGGTGTGCCGACGATCAAGCCGACGAATCGGCGGCCAAGCCCGCCCGATTCGGAATTACCCCTTTAGGCATAGAATCCGGCGATACTCACGCTGCCTCGGACATGCTTCGGCCATATCGCCCCCATGCTCGCTGAATTGATCGACCTGCAAACGCTGTTCCTGCTGACGGGACTCGTCTCCGTCACGACGGCGACCGTCATGGTCATCCTCTGGCGCGGCCATCCCGACGAGACGGCACTGCCGGCGTGGACCGCGGGCGCGGTGCTGGTGGCCGTCGGCTACATCGGCATCGGCATGCGCGGGTCGATACCCCTGCTGCTTTCCATACCGCTGGCCAATGCCTGCGTCGCCGCGGGACATGCCTGCTTCGTCAAGGGCATCGACCACGTGACGGGACGCCGGCCGCTGCCCTGGGCGGTGGTGGCCGTGGTCGGCCTGGCGGTCGCGGCCTGCCTGTCCTACTTCACCTACGTGCAGCCCAGCATCGCCGTCCGCATGGGTGCGCAATTCATCGCCATCGGCGGCCTTTCCCTGGAAGCGGCGCGACGCCTCCTGGCCACGGCGGACGAGCCGGTGCGCCTGTCCCAGCTCACGGTTGCCGGCATCTTCGCCGCGTTCGGCCTCACCCTCCTGCTGCGGGTCGCGCTGATGCCGTTCGCCATCCCCGACAGCAACCTGCTGGCTCCCGACGCGCTGCACGAAGTCGTGTTCGTCGTCATGCTGCTGTTCAACGCCGCGCTGATGTACTGCTTTCCCGTGCTGCTGTTCGCCAGGGACATCACCCGGCGCCGGCAGATCGAGGTCGAAGTCCTCGCCGCGCAGAGCCAGCTCGAAGCGACGCTGAATGCGATACCCGACCTGCTGTTCGAGATGACGCTCGACGGGCGCTACGTGGCGGTGTACGCCCGCGAACGGGACGAACTGGCGGCCCCGCCGGAGCTTCTGATCGGCAAGACCGTGCATCAGGTACTCCCTGCCGCGGCGGCGGCGACGGTCATCGCCGCGCTGCAGGAGGCGCATGCCAACGGCAGGTCGCACGGACTGCAGTTCCAGCTCACCACCGAAGGCGGCAACTTCTGGTTCGAATTGTCGGTCGCCAACAAGGCCCCCGTCGCCGGCGAGGAGCGACACTTCATCGTCCTGTCGCGCGACATCACCGAACGCAAGCTGGCGGAGAACTCCCTGCGCAACAGCACCGAGCGCCTGAACGAGGCGCAGCGCATCGCCAACCTGGGCAGCTGGCACCTCGACCTGGAGAGCGGCGCCCTGGTCTGGAGCGAGGAGGTCTACCGCCTGTTCGAAATCGACCCGAAACAGTTCGGCGCCACCTTCGCCGCCTTCATCGACGTGGTGCATCCGGAAGATCGCATGGCGGTGACCGACGCCTACCGGGATGCCCTGGCCAACAAGACATCCTACGAGATCAGCCACCGCCTGCTGATGAAGGACGGCCGGATCAAGTGGGTGCTGGAACGCTGCACGTCGGAGTTCGACCCCGACGGCAAGGCCCTGCGCTCTATCGGCACGGTGCAGGACATCACCGAGCGCAAGCTGGCAGAGGAAGAACTGCGGATCGGCGCCATCGTCTTCGAGTCGCAGGAGGCGATGATGGTCACCGATGCCGAAGGCCGCATCCTGCGGGTCAACCGGGCGTTTTCCCAGACCACCGGCTATCAGCCCGCGGAAGTGGTCGGCGAGAATCCCCGCCTCCTGCAGTCGGGACGGCACGACGAAGGCTTCTACCGGGACATGTGGGAAACCATCCACCGCACGGGCATCTGGCAGGGCGAAGTCTGGGACCGGCGCAAGGACGGTTCGGAATATCCGAAATGGCTGACCATCTCGTCGGTGAGGAACGAGTCCGGCGTCGTGACCCATTACGTCGGTACGCATTTCGACATCACCGCGCGCAAGCAGGCGGAGGAGAAGATCAACGAGCTGGCGTTCTTCGACCAGTTGACCGGCCTGCCCAACCGCACCCTGCTGCAGGACAGGCTGCGCCAGGCGATGACCGCCGGCAGCCGCAACGGGCTGCACGGCGCGCTGCTGCTGATCGACCTGGACAATTTCAAGACCCTGAACGACACGCGCGGCCACGAGGCCGGCGACCAGTTGCTGAAGCAGGTGGCGAACCGGCTCAAGGCCTGCGTGCGCGAGTGCGACACCGTGGCGCGACTGGGCGGCGACGAGTTCGTCGTCGTGCTGACCGAACTCGACGCCAACGAGGAGGCCGCGGCCAGCGACACCGAGGACATCGCCGCGAAGATCCGCGACGCGCTGAACCAGAACTACCTGTTCGACCGCTTTGCCCACCTCAGTTCCGCCAGCATCGGCGCGACGCTGTTCAAGGGCCAGAACGACAGCGTCGACGAGTTGATGAAGCAGGCCGACCTCGCCATGTATCGCTCCAAGGCGGCGGGACGCAACGCCGTCAGCTTCTTCGACCCGGCAATGGAGGCGGTGGTCAAGGAACGCGCCGCGCTGGAAGACGACCTGCGGCGGGCGCTGGGCGAGAACCAGTTTCTGCTCCAGTACCAGGCCCAGATCGAGGACGGGAGCCGGCTGACCGGCGCGGAAGTCCTCCTGCGCTGGCAGCATCCGCGACGCGGCACGGTGTCGCCGGCGGACTTCATTCCGCTGGCGGAGGAAACCGGCGTCATCCTTCCCCTCGGCCACTGGGTGCTGAGGACCGCATGCACGCAGCTCGCGGCGTGGGCCGGGCAGCAGGCACTGTCCCACCTGACGATCGCCG
>Ga0268298_10004116_pt1 | contig 14392 bp, 14 predicted proteins | sample WWTPWeurt_MetaG_FD_194462 | JGI IMG/M metagenome (GOLD analysis project Ga0268298, IMG submission 194462) | Activated sludge microbial communities from WWTP in Nijmegen, Gelderland, Netherland - WWTP Weurt | ecosystem: Engineered > WWTP > Aerobic digester > Activated sludge | place... | reverse complement strand
GGTCAGTCAACCGACCCCAAGGGCGCATTTAGAGTCGCACCCGAAAACCTGGCGGAACACGTGGCCGTACCTCCCTCCAGTCATTACACAACCAATCCCAACGAAGTATTTGCCGAAGGAGTTACCTATTACAGGCTGAACCAATCGGAACGAGCTTCATTCTTGCAGCGCTCGCCGGAACTGTATCAGGTCATCCAGAGATACGACCAGATGGAACTGGATCAGGCTTATGGTACGAACCCGGACGGAAGTTCGCGCTACCTGAGAAGACCTGACGGCACGATTGTCGAGAACAGTGAAAGCTCAAGGCGGCTCATTGCCGAGTTTGAGAGCGCTGCCAGGAGACCCTGACCCTGAGCCAAACGGCACCTACCGCTCAATTAATCACGCATCCTTGAAGGAGCCCTCTTCAAGGCCGCTACAAGGCTCTGGCTCAGGCCCACACGCTGCAGCTCTTCAAACTCAACGGTGGTGACACAGTCGTACTTGGCACCGTAGCTCACCAGTTGATGATCTAAGAGCCCCAGAAAGCGCCGCCCTTTGAAGCTGTTGGCGCCTACCTGCAAGAAAACCACAGTTACATCCCCAGGCCCTTTCATCTTGCGCGAAGCATCCACAAGAATCTCGGCCACCAGCCTCGGCTCGGTCATAGGCACCGGCACACCGTCGGTGATTACGGCTAGCAAAACCGGCTTGCGAGCGATGCCTTTGCCGCCGAAGTGCTTGTCCAACCTGTCTTTAAGTGGTAGCGACAATCTTGTGCCGCGACTTAAGCCGCCGGTCTGAAAGACTCTGGCTACGTCTGAGGCAGTCGCTCCCTCCCAAACGTCATAACCGGAGGCAAAGGTAGTGAGAGTCAAACCGCCCGGAACATAGGCGGCTAAGCCGTCAGCCAGACCCCGCGCCTGCTGTCCGCACCACTGCCAGCGGGACAAACCGCCCGGGCAATCTCTCTTGCCCATGGAATTGGAACTATCGATGATCACCTCTACATCAAACTTCGAAAGCAGCTCAAGCTCAGCCTTTCCCTTCAGGCGAGCGGACGGCAAAGTATCAAAAGCAGCCTTCTGGTCGGCGCTGAACAACCCGGCAGCAGCAGTCGGGTCATTGCTTTGGGCCTGCCCGCGCAGCGGCGACTGGGACGCATTTTTTGCCTCAGAGCCCAAGCCGCTTCCATTAACAAGGCCGTTCAACCCCTCTCGGGAAACCCGCTTGCGGCCGGAGACGGGACCATCGCCCCGACTTTCCACGGAAAGCTGAAAGGGCTCCCGGCGCAGTCTCAGCTTGCCGGTTGCCTCCTGATTAGCGCCTGGAGCGGACAGATCGGAGGGAACCGATTGAGCCTGTACCGCCAATGTGTGACTGGTCAGAGCGGCAATAACCGCCAGACCAGCCACAAGTAATGTCGGCGCCGCCTTTCTAAGGCACGATTTTAGCTTGTTCAACTGCACCTGCCTTACGATTCGGAACCTACAGGATCTAATACGTAAGCCAGGGTCAAAAAGTTCAATGGGCGGATGTTATTTTATCTACCGAAAAATCACTGCCGGACTGTCCCGACCTACTTCAAACTCGGCGCAGGCAAAAGCTCACCGATAGTTTTGATGGAATAGCCGTTTTCTTCTCTCACGACAATTTGCAGATCAGGTCCGAACTCACTGAGGAACTGCCGACACAGCCCGCAAGGATAACAGCGGTAGTCGGTGGCACAGGCCACGGCGCAAGCTATGAAAGTATTAGCACCTTCCGAAACGGCTTTGACAATGGCTGTGCGCTCGGCACAAATACCCGAGCCGATGTTCTTGTTCTCGACATTGCAGCCGGTGAAGATACGCCCGTCTGAAGCCAACAGAGCCGCACCGACTTTGTATTTTGAATAAGGAGCATAAGCTCGATTAGCCGCAGCCACAGCCATTTCTATGAGCTTTTCATATTCAATTTTCTCTGGTGCCAAAATAAACCTCTACTTTGCTAAAACGGCTGCTGGGTACCGGCAAGCATGGCTCGCGCCGCATCCGGACTGATTTCAGGCTTTTTGCCTGCCGGGCTGTGTTTTGGCACCACGCTGCCGGAATAGGCAGGCGGTCTAACCGGCGCGGCCGAAGTTTTATAGGTACCATTCAATGGCTTGCCGGTGTCGGCGCCCACAACTACGCCAAACTCACTGAGCCCATTCAAAGCCCTTTGTTCGGCTTGAGAATCACCAACCTGCCGCGACAATGCAAGGGCTGTACGATAATGATCCATGGCGCCGTTTACATCGGACAGGCGGCGCAATATGGAGGCGTATATGAGATGAGCCTGCCGATCATTTGGATTGTCTTGCAGATGCTCGGTAAGAAGTTGACAGGCCGTGTCGATGCGACTGCCGCCGCTGGCGAGCAGAAGCCTGGCTTTCTCAAGGCGATAGGTATCGGCCAGAGCCATGTCCTGCAAAGAAGGCGCGGGCAGGTCGTCTCCGACGTAATTAACCTCGATTTGGTTGACATCAAAACTGTTGACAGGTTCAGTTATGCTCAATGACGCATGGGGCGAGAATCTATAAACATCAACCGGATGCGAATTACGATCGAAGTAGCGTCTCTCAGGCTGCCCGAGGCGACGGCGAACCTCAGCCAGAGTCAAGCCGGAAGACTTGAGGTGACAGACAAGCTGACGGTGAGAACAGGTGCGCGGCGACGCACCATAGGCAGTGGCAGCAACAGTATCACTATCAACAAAGTCGTAACTCGTACCAGGCTCTACCAGCCGAGAATAATGCATATTGAGGCGTCCCATGATGTTGCGCCCGCGATCGTCGGCTCCCCCAAGAATACGTCTTAAATATGCACCCTCAAGCAATTCAGGGCGACGAGCAAAATCAATCATGAGGGAGAAGACGGCGTCGCCGGAAGTTTTTGCCGGCAATACCTTCATGGGCGCAGCCTCAACCACCGCTGCAAGCGACAAACAGAGAGCCGAAGCCATGGCCAACCCGGCGGCTATTTTTCTCTTTTCAGGCTCCGGTGGGAAGATTCGCGCCTTCATAAGCACCTCGAAGTCACATGATTATACAGAAGACAAGGGGCTGAAGCAACAGCCTGGTCTGTTTTCAGTGCTCAGCCATCTTAAATGTGAGTGCCAAAGCGGCAGACTCCAAAATCTATCCGAACCTTGCTGGTTAAGCGCAAATGACAGTAATAACCTAAAATCCCAATCAGGGAGAACGCTCTGAGGCTCTATGAAGCATCGCAATTATTCGTCAATCACAGCGCATTGCTTGGCTCCAATTATGCTTATGGTGACCACCTCGGCTTCAACAGCTCAGAGTCCGCCTGTTCCGCTTGCCAAACCGGTTTTATGCCGCTCTCAGGACAATCATTCAAGTCGCTTCGGTGCTCTCTCCAGATCGGAATCTGATTTCTGGCAGGAGGTTACTTCGGTTCTAGGGGTTCCGGCGTTGACGACCGAAGAACTGTCCACCGAAGATTGGACTCTCAGACTAATTGTATTTCAATCATTTCGGGATCTGTACGAGGTAACCATAACCAATAGAGCAGGCGTCGGCAGCATGAGTATACGGCAATGGTTTCGACAGAAGCCTTACAAAACAGAGCACGCATACGGCTTCGAATCAAACACCAGCGAAAGACCGCTCAACACAACAGCTGTTAAGCAGATTCATGACAAGTTGAACAGTCTAGAAATATGGAACGCCACTCCGGAGAGAGAACCACTTGAAGATACCTGTGATGGGAACTCGTTTCTATTCGAACTATGCGACACAAAACACGGAACAAAGGTAATTTCAAGAACCAACAAGAATGAGTTCTCCGAACTGATATCCGAAGTAAGAATGCTGATAGGAAACACAAATTTGCGATTGTGGACCGATCAGCGGGGCCGAACGCCGACGCCCCAGGAAAAGCAAAGGTCAACACAATAGCAAGCTTTTCTGAAATAAGAAGCGGCAACCAGGGATCAAATTTCCAGAGTCTCTCTTCAGAGAAAATGGGATACACTTCTCCCTGGAAAGGGGAGAGGGCATGGCCAGGACCATAGTAATTTGCTTGATATTTATCGTTGGGGCCGGCATTTTTTGCCAGGTGCTCATCTCGAAGGGACTGATGGAAGACCCCTTCAAAGGCAACCTGGACAGCAGCGTTATCGATGCAGAAAGTCTGGAGAAAGTACCATTAGAACCTTTCATTTTGCCGGGCAGTCAGAGCAAAGCTTCCTTCCCCGGCAAACCGCACCGTGCCAGCAACGATCGTAAGCTCTTCCCGGCTTATGCTGAGTTCGGTCAGACCTATTTTCTGGCCGACAAAACCAGACAGTTTTCCATGGCTGAATTTGCGCTTCCCTCTCTGGATCTAAGCGCTCAGCCAAACGGCGGTGATAACGGCTTACCAACTGCCGAATCAATCGGCAATGTCTTCGGCGGCACCCTGGTCAGTGAGCGCGGCGCCATCGGTCGCGACGGCGTAGCATCAACTGCTTCAGCCGCTGCCGATGCGCGTCTGGTAGAAACAGCCCTGGCCCAATTTACCGAAAGATGGGTGCGGGAGTATGCCTCATCCCTGGACGGTAAGAAGGTAATCTGCAAAAACCGTATCTTTTACGGTCGTGAAATCACCGGCACCATGAAAGACCAGGTGCAAAAATACAAGCTGAGAGTTTTTTGCAATTTTAATCGAACCTCCATGGTCATGGCTGCCGTTATCGGCAGCGACAAAGATATCAAGTCGCCCGTCACCCAGAAATTTCTCGATTCCGTTGAACTCTGGTAGCTAAGTCGCTTGAGTTTTCCGGGTATAACTTCAAGGTCTACCGCAAGGGTGAATTTCGATGAACCAACAAGAGGGCAAAAGCCCTGATATGTTCAACATTTCAGACGGTTCCCCCCAGGTTATTGACCTGGCACAAGAGCACATAGAAACTTTCATCGGAGAAATCGATGTTGTTTTGCATGAAACAGTCTCCGATCATCTGCACGTGGATGTTCATGTAATTCCGGCTACGGAAGATCGCCCTTTTCTCACCCTGGTTACCACCGGCATGAGCGACCTGCCCATGAACGTGCCGGAGGAACTGGATGAGTACAAATACGCCGAACTGCTCATCTGCTTGCCGCCGGACTGGCCTTTGTCCATGGAAGCCTTTCAGGACGAAAAAAACTACTGGCCGGTCAGGTGGCTGAAGACCCTGGCTCGCTATCCCTACAACGCCGATACCTGGCTGGGCATGAATCATACAATTCCCTTGGGCGACCCGCCGGAGCCCGTCTGTGAAGGCTCTCAGATGATCGGATTCATGCTGGTTCCGCCGATTTTCTTTGACGAAGAATTTGGTGAACTAAAGGTCTCCGACGAAAAAACCGTGCACTTCTATCAACTGCTGCCTCTTCATGCCGACGAAATGGACCTGAAAGTGGAGGAAGGCGCCGACGCTCTCTGGGAAAACTTTGAAAACAATGTGCCTATCGGCGATTTGCTCGATCCCAACCGCAAGAGCGCTTGCGCTTGACATCCACTCTAGCGAAAGGTCTTCAAGCTAGCGAAGTTCAACTAGCCTCTTATAACTTGCTTCATCGACTAAATACTCGTTCATAAACTCTTCTTTGATTCGTCGTTCTCTTTACTGGCACAGTTCATAACCATTAGGGATCTTGGTGTAACTAAATTACTTTTCTTACTTGAGAGCCCTTTCGAACCGATAGCCACCCCCGCTCCAATCTCATCCTCGACTGTTCCGAGACCGTCAGCAACGCTGATTCTTCTCGGCTGGATGAACTTGCTCCGGAAACGCCAATCCAACGACAGAGCCCTCAATTCAACCGCGTACGACGCTCCTGTGACGTCGACGCCTAACAACGTGAGGTGTGTATGGCACAAAAACTCAATCTTAAGTGTTTCGCCGAGCAGCGCGATCTGATCACCCCCAACGGCAAGTTGGCTGTGCTCTGCATCGACATGGACGGAACCACCATCGAATGTCAGCCGTATTTCGACGAAGCCTTCGAGGAGTTCGCCCTGCTCATGAGTCTTCTGGGTGTTCCCCATGAAGAGTCGACCAACGCTCTCAAGCGTATTTACTACGGCAGCATGCCGCATCGTGGTTTCGAACGCCATCGCTTCCCGGAAGCCCTGGTCGAGACCTACGAAGACCTGCGCAAGCGCTTCAACCTGACCCAGGTTCCCGACCAGCAGGCCGAGCATTTCCGCTCGCTGCTGAAGGGCATCGGCTCTGCGCCGTTCTTCCGTCGCCCCAAGCTCTTCACCGACTGCATCCAGGTGCTCACCCAAGCTCATGAGCGCTTCCTGCTTGTGGCGGTGACCGTGGGCGACTACGAAGCTCAGCTCTTCAAGATCCGCCAGAGCGGTCTGGAGAAGCTCTTCGACGATCGCATCATCACCCTGACTGAAGGCAAGGACAAGCTGGTCGCACAGCTCATCGAAGACTACAACATCGACCCGGAATACTCTGCCTTCATCGGCAACAGTGTTCGCTCGGACGGTGTCTGCCTGAACGTGATGAACTTCATCCACGTTCCCTTCGAGACCTCGCTTTCCAAGGACGGCGACAAGCTTCCCGAAAACACCGGCTTCAGGGTGTTCCCGGTGAAGAACTGGCGCGACGCGCAGGAGAACGCCATCAACCGCCTGATCCGTCAGCGCGACATGGCACTCTCCGGCATCGGCACCACCGGTGGTACCTGCGGCGCCAGCCGTCCGGCCCGCCGCAAGCCGCGCGCCACCACCGGCAAGAAGAGCTGAAGCTAGTCTTCGGTAAAAGCCGGACAAAAGGCCGCAGGCAGACAATTCCCTCACCGGAGTTGCCTGCCCGGCCGAAGCTTTTCTCCAAACTATCCTGCGCCGGTCCGGCCCTTGCTCTCAAGCAATTGCTGGATAAAGCCGACGCTAACAAGAATCTGTAGGAGCAAAATCATGATGCACCCTCTCAAGGTGTTTCTTTTCTTCGTCATCGCCTCGGCGGTCACCATGACCCTGGGGCTTGGCGTCACTCTCGGCGGCAGCCTTGCTCAGACTGCCTTCGTCACCGTCGCCTCCTCGGCGATTGTGGGACTGTTCGCTCTGGGCGGCGGCATGGGCATCACCATCTACAGCCGTTCCCTCTTCGGTCTCATGCAGACCGGCAGAGTGATCCAGTGGCCGGCCTTCATCCTGTCCACCTGGGCAGGTCTGAGCGCCGCCGCCTGGGTTTTCAACACGCTTCTCGGCACGGCACTGGCAGTTTCCAGCGGGCTTTTCGCTTCGCTGGCCATCTTTGCCATGGCTTTCGGCTGGGGCTACCTGCGTGGCGAAATTCCCTGGAAGGGACGTACCTGGATGCCGGTGAAGATGCCCAACCGCAAGTAACGACTGCCGACTTCGGCACGTCGCTCTAGCGGCACGGTCTCTGCGCCTGTGCTCAAGCCGGCCCATCGTTTTAGTTGCACTTGGGGGTCTTTCGAGACCCTCAAGTGCAACATTATTCCGGCTGCTACCTTCACCCTTTCTGCACGAGGTGCACAATGAAGGCATTCTTTCTCTCCCTGGGCGCCATTGGCGTTCTTCTCTACTTCCTCATCATGGGCGCCATCGGCTGTGCCGTGGTCTACACCTGGTTCACCGGTGTGATGTTCGGCTTCTCCAAGGGCATCATCATCGGTCTGGTCTCGATCCTGCCGCCGGTCGGCTTCATCGAGGGCATTCTGGTGCTGCTCGGCGTGCTCACCTGAGCCGTCGTCGCCCCTAACCTGAGACCGACCGGCACTGTGGTCTGAGACCAGCGGTCGGTCATACTCCCCCGGGAGTTCTTCTTGAGGAAGAAAGGAAGGCAACTTCCTCTCTTCCCCTTTTTTATCTTTTTGGTCCACACGCTGCCGGAGCGAATGCGAATCTTCAGGATGAGATAGTTTTCTTCAGACCTGCCAAATTTTCGCCAGAACTTCGGGACTTTTTTAGCTTTAAGGCCTTTTTCCAGCCCTTTTTGCACTTTAAGTACTTTTTGCAATTTTGGCACTTTAAGAAATATGTCTCCAACAAAGGTCGCCAAACCCGCATAAAACGGCACTTCTCCCCCGATCGGAGAAGCGCTGAGAGAGCAGCGCTACGGTACAGATGAGCGCCGACACATTCACCTGACAACTATCTAAATTGAGTTATCGCGCCGCTCTTTGTTAGGCAGAGGTATATCTCTTTTCGTTCTTTTTGAAGAAGTCTCAAGCATAGTCTCGCACCACATCTAAACGGCACAGCAAGTCAAAAGCAGCTTGCCGTAGTCGACCGAGAAGCATTCGCCCACCGCCAGTTCTCAATCGAGAGCGGCGCCCCGGGCGGCTTCTCAATCTTTCTGCACGTAAACAACGGAGACCTAAATGTACATAATCGACGACAGAATCAGGCAACTGGTTCAAGAAATTGAAAACTGTTCGCCCCGGAGCGACAGCCTCATGGCTGAGCTGGTTCGAGCCCTGCAGGTCAACTGTGCCAAGCCGGAAGTGCAGGCTCGCTACAAAGCCTACAGACAGACCGGTCACTCCTCCGCCCTCGACCTGCCGCCCATGCCACTGGACGAGAATGGCTTCCTGAAAGGCTTTGACCCACTCACCCAGGAAGCAGAATTCCTTCAGTTCTGGCAGACCTACGGCATCGTCGTAAGCAAAAGCGTGGTCAGTGCGGCTCTCTGCGAGCGTGTCATCGCCCGCATGCACGAAGTCTGCCTGCAGCTTTCCGACGGCAAGTTCAGTCTGGACAGCAGCACGCCTGATGACCAGGCACACATGCCCGTCGATGCAACCGGCGTGGCGCTCATGACCCGGGGCTTCTTCGAGCTCTATCACGATGACGCCATCGCTGCTCTCAGACAAGCGCTCAGGGTCTATCTGCATCACGTACTTCTCTGGGGACGCGCCGATCTCTGGACCACCTTCGACCGCCTCGGCATCAAGCGCCCCGCTCAGGAAGGAGCCGAAGCTCTGCCCCTGCACGTAGACCAGAATCCCAATGTGCATCCCCATTTCCGCACCGTCCAGGGCGTGCTGGCACTGCGCCACTGCCCGGCCGAGCGCGGCACCTTTGTGGGTGTACCCGGCTCCCCCAGGCACTTTCATGCCTACGGAGAGATGGCCAAAAACCAGGGCGAGTATGTGGAACTGGACCCCAACCACCCGCTTTACGAGGCGCTGAGCCAGGCTGCACAGCTCTGCCCGCTTGCCCAGGGCGACCTGATTTCATGGGATAGCCGCACCACCCACGCCAATAGCGCCAACCTCTCCAATGAGACGCGCTACGTGGCTTACATCTGCGCCGGTCCCGCCGCCGAAGACAACCAGGAGGCCGTCGCCGCTCGCGCCGAAGCCCTGCAAACCGGCATCGGCAAGAACGTGCGCGACGCTCTCATGCACGCTTCCAAGCCGCCTCGTTTTACCGACCCGGAGCGGCTCCAAGCCGTGCGCCAGGTTGAAACCCTCACCTTCTTGGGGAACCTGCTCTATGGAAACACCCGCTACGACAGCCTCTAAGGCAAGACTTCTGCTCAATGCCGAGCCCTTCGGCTTCGGCCCCACTGCGGCTATTGCCGAATGTTTCCTACATCTGCGCCCGCTCTTCCAGACCATCGGCTACCTGGGCAAGGGTCACACCCTCGACCTGCAGAAGCCCCTGCCCTACGACCGCATCCACGACCTGGAGAGGGAGGAAAACCCGGAAGCAGTCTTTGCCGACTACGACATCTTCTTCACGGCCCTTGATTTCGAGATGGCCGGGAAGGCTCTCGCCCATGGGCTCACGGTCATCATCTACGACCCGCTCACCTGGTACTGGCGTGAAATTCCCGCTGTGGTGAAAGACTGCCATCTCTACCTGAGCCAGAACTTTCTGGGCGTGCAGGAGAGACTGGACGCCTGCCGTCAAGCCTTCCCCGCCGCCACGGTGGCAGTACCGCCCCTGGTGCCGGCTCAGCTGAGCGAGACCGCCCAAGCCGAGGTTGCCGCAAAAAGATCACTCACCGGAAAACCGCTTGTGTTGCTCAACCTGGGCGGTCTGGCCAATCCCTACTGGAGCGATCGCGAGACCCTCGACTATGCCCGCCTGGTGATTACAACCGTAGCCAGAAGCGGCATCGCCACAGGCAAAGACCTGGTCATTGCCGGAAATTCCCGCATCGAATCGGAATTCATGGGAGCCGGTGCCCGCACCTATAGCAAGTCACAACTGCAAGAGGTGATGCGGCAGGCCGACCTGGCCCTGATGACACCTGGTCTGGGCAACATCTACGACGCCGCCCGCTTCAACTTGCCCACCATCTGGCTGCCCCCGGCTAACGACAGCCAGGGCCAACAGCTCGACTTGCTCAGGCAGGCGGGTATCGACGATGCGCACCTGGACTGGCCTAGCTTCATCCAGGAGGCAGATGGCAAGCCGCTTTCCATCGACTACCGCCACGACCAAGAGACCCTGCTGCAGGAGCTGGCAGGGCTGACGACAAGGGTCTGCACAAGCGAGCAGCTCCTGGAAAACTTTGCTTCAGCCATGGCTGAAGCCGCCTCCCGCCTCACGGATAAGTGCGCCTGCGCCGACTTGATCGCAAAGTTCGGAAGCGGCGGGGCTGCTCACGTCGCCGGAGAAATCCTGCAACTGGCTCGAAAAAAGCATCCGTAAGCGGGATTCAGCACTAGTAACTGCAAACTTGCTCTTTTGCAAACTTACCACAGGACTGTTTATGAAAACCCAAGCTAAAAAACGCGAAGGGCAGCAAGGTGCCCACAGTTGCATAATGCTCCTGCCCGGTGACCTCACGGTAAAAGTGGAAACCCCGGTAGCGGTCTTCCACCAGCCTGAGATGCAGATGATCGCCCACAACTATCTGCCCGGTCTGCAAATCCGCATACCGGCGGACGAGGCGCAAGACCAGGCGCACAGCAATGTGACGCTCACTGTCACCTGGGTGGAATCACCCTTGCCCTCCCTGCGAGTCACCCGCCGCCACATCACCCTCTTCGATCGCTTTCAGGGACAGGGCTCCTGCCTGGATCTGATCAACTTGATCTACAGCGCCTGCCGTCTGCTCTGGCATGAGCAGGGCATCTACAGCCTGCACAGTGCCTGCCTGAGCGACGCCGACCGGGAAGGCAGCGCCGCCACCCTCCTCATCGGCCACTCCGGCACAGGCAAAACCAGCCTGGCGCTGGAGCTTGCCCGTCGTGGCGGCAAGATTTTCTCGGGCAACCGAACCCTGGTGGCCATACGCGAGGGAAAACTGGTGGCCCTGGCCGGCACCCGCACCATGACACGCAGTCGCCAGACGGAGGAGCAGTTTGAATCAGCCGCTCCTCCTGCTTCCGAAGAAAGCGCCGTCTGTGCCCGGGCGCCCACCGACTACTTAGAGCGGCGTGCCTACAGCCTGGCCCCGGATGCCTACGAGAGTCGCACCCAGGTCACAATCGCCACCATCGCACTGGCCCGCCTCAACGACGGCGTCGCCCAGGTTGAAGAGCTGGAGAGCCTCAGCGCCCTGCACCGGCTCTTCCCTTACTTTACCGATGCCTTCGGTGCCGACACCGTGCTCGCCGGCGGAGCCCTCGTCTTCGTAGGCAGCACAGGCTCGGCCCTCATGAAAGCCCAACGTGCTAAGCTGTCGAACGATCTGGCCGGGGCCCTGAAAAGCTGCCGTTGCCTGACTCTAAGCGGCAGTCTGCACTTCGTAGCAAGCGCCCTCCGTGGAAAACTCTAGACCGGGAGTCATCTATGAAATCCAAGCACAATGAGGCGGAGGCAGACCTCTGCCCACGCCGCAAAATTGTCTGGGGGGTGTGCGGCATCGGTAACGGCCACACCTTTCGCCAGCTTCCTCTCATCGAGCATTTCAGCCGCAGTTGTACTGTGGTCATTCTTGCCTACGGGGAAAGCCTCAAGTTTTACCAGGGCCGCTTTGCCGATCACAGGCATGTCTATGTGCTACCGGTGGTGGTGCCCTTCTATGTCGGCTCTCGTCAGGGTCTCGATTTCGAAGCCACTGCCAACCTGGAAGCCAACAAAACCCTGGACCTCTCGCTCAACCTCAAGACCCTGGCAAGAGTGCAAGAACTGGTCGGCAAGCCGGATCTGGTCGTGAGCGACTACGAGCCGGTCAGCGCACAGTACGCCTATGGTACGGGTGCACCGCTGGTGACCATCGACCAGCAGAGCAAGTATCTGAGGGAAAGCTTTCCTGAAGAGCTCGACGGGCACTACTACGCCGACGAGATCGCCCGCCTCAAGCTCTTCTTCCCGGCGGCCCAAGACCGCCTGGCAGTCTCCTTCTTCGATGTGGCGGAGCCGCTTCCGGCAGCGCACGGCTCCAATCAATCCCTCCTTGGCTCCCAGGTGAAAATCTTGCCGCCGGTGATAAAAGCCTCGGTGGAAGCCATCAAGGAAAGACGCAGCCGGAACGAGTGCGAGTCTGCCGCCAAGGGGCTTTCGCTTTTGGTCTACGCCTCATCCCAGAAAGACTTCCCCCAGGCCATTCCGGACATGCTCGCCCAGCTCGCCCTTTTGCCTGAGGTACAGTTCCAGGTTTTCCTGCCGGCAAAGGACGCACAACCTTTGCAGGCAGCATCAGGCTTTGCCAACGTGCAAATTTACCAGCACGGCGATGCCGCCTTCGATACGGTGTTGGCGTCGGCAGACGGCATCGTCACCACCGCCGGTCACACCCTGCTCTCGGAAGCCATGTACCTGGGGCTGCCGGCCTATGTGATACCGCTTGCGGTGTATGAGCAGGTGATGAACGCCGAGGTGATCCGGGCGAACGGCTTCGGGCTCCAGGATAGAACGGTGAACGCCGAGAGCCTGCGCCGGTTCGTGCAAGAGCTTCCGAAAATGGCGCAAGCCATTGCCTCAGACAAGAAGGTGCTTTTGCGTGGCTCAGGACTTGAGCCGCTGCTGCAATGCCTTGAAGGTTACTTGTCGGCAAAAGCCGAGTAATAGCCGGTCGCGCTCTCGCGTGTCCGCACTCAGAGCGGATACAGCTTCAGCCTTGTTTGTGCTGGAGCTGTATCCGTATCTTTTTCAGAAAGCACCTGAGTGTTAAAGACCGGACGTTCCGAAAACGAGCACATCTCACGATTCATCGTTGTTTTAGGCGTACTATATCTCACAGTGCTCTACCCCAAAATTAACTGGTTGAGAATTGTTTGAGGGCTTTTATCAGCTTGTCGATCACTGCTCCAAAAAAAGGAGATGCGATGCTTTTAAGACACCGCATCTCTACACTGTAAGCGGAAATAGCTCTAACGCATGGACGTTTTACGAGAATCAAGCGCCTTGCGCAAATCTTTAGAAGGTAGATTGAGGAGATCCTTTATCTCACTACTATCAAGTCCAAGTAGATAGTCGACATCAGCCTGTGATAAGCTCTGAGGCTTAACTTCTGCAGCGGACTTGGTGGAGGTTTGAAAAACTATGATAAAGTTTCTCCTCGGATTTAAGACGTCGTCATTCGGAGGTTTCAGCGTAGAACATTGCAACAATCTTCCTAATGATTGCTTGCAGAAGTCAGAAAAGTCACTTTTCTCTTGCTGGTGGACTTTTAGGATTGCTTGCTCTTTTGTATCAATGTCGAAGGCAAGCCGAGAATAAGTAGGGCTTTTCGAGAGATTAGGATACATTGAGGCGTACACTAGGCTAACCCTCTTTGGAAATTCAAAACGAACCTTCTTAAACCACGCATCCCAAAGCTGATCGCTTTTTTTATTTTGATCCCAATTCGATTGTTCGGTTTCAGGCTCTGGTTTATCCCACTTGCACAATTGAGCCTCGACAGGACTGGAAGAGGCAATTAGAGCTAATGTGATTAGAATTATTCTGCTCATTTTCTATTACTCTGCTAATACGGTGTTATCCTCATATTAGCATCAGGTTTCTAAGTACTCCAGTCAGATACTATTAAGGCTTATCGATTGGACTGTGATACCAACTCGGAATGGAATCAGTGCACTGATGCTCGGACGCGGATGGACCGGAGGAAACGACGGTCGAAGGACCGCTAGCACCATCGACAAGCGACTGCGCCCAATTTTTGGCACAGTTGAAATATGGCTGATTAAACATCCTTGCGTCACCTGGAATTTCATTCTCAATGATCGGAAGAAACTTGCCATTCGCTTGATAGCTAAAGATTCGTGCATAATGTTCAGCAGGTCCACCTGGATAGCTACCAGACATAATAGGCGCTTGTCGAACCAGGTTACGACGGATCAGCGTCAGAATCTCAGAGTTTGATTTACCTGAATAAGTTGAGTTGAGGTGTGTATTCCGCTGATGTCGGCAGTGAATTCCGGAAAAGTCGCGGCACCGGATTCCGGAAAGTGGCGGCAGCTTGCCATGAGCAACTGTTCTCTTGACGAAGGCTGGTGGTCACTTCGGTCCTT
>Ga0268298_10004115_pt1 | contig 14393 bp, 11 predicted proteins | sample WWTPWeurt_MetaG_FD_194462 | JGI IMG/M metagenome (GOLD analysis project Ga0268298, IMG submission 194462) | Activated sludge microbial communities from WWTP in Nijmegen, Gelderland, Netherland - WWTP Weurt | ecosystem: Engineered > WWTP > Aerobic digester > Activated sludge | place... | reverse complement strand
AGCCGGTGCGGTAGCAGAACTTGACCGAAGCCGGGTCGCCGCCGTGTTCGCCGCAGATGCCGCACTTGAGGTCTTTGCGGGTTTTGCGGCCGTCCTTGACGGCCATGTCCATGAGTTTCCCCACGCCCGTCTGGTCGAGGGTCGCGAAGGGATCGTCGGTGAAGATTTTCTTGTCCAGGTAGACCTTGGTGAACTTGCCCGCGTCGTCGCGGGAGAAGCCCAGGGTCATCTGGGTCAGATCGTTGGTGCCGAAGGAGAAGAACTCCGCTTCGGCGGCGATTTCGGCGGCGGTCAGGGCGGCGCGCGGCACCTCAATCATCGTGCCGAGCAGATACTTCACCTTCACGCCCTGCTCTTTTTGGACTTCCTCAGCCACGCGGCGCACGATGGCCGTTTGGTCCTTGAGCTCTTTGATGTTCCCGATCAAGGGGATCATGATTTCCGGCACCACCGCCACACCCTCTTTCTTGAGCTCGCAGGCGGCGAGCAGAATCGCGCGCACCTGCATTTCGGTGATTTCCGGGTAGGTGATTCCCAACCGGCAACCGCGGTGGCCCAACATGGGGTTGAACTCGTGAAGTTCCTGGGTCTTTTGGAGGATTTTGTCGGTCGGAATGCCGATCTTTTTGGACAGTTCCGTCGCGTCCTCTTTTGTTTTCGGCAAAAACTCGTGCAAGGGGGGATCCAAGGTGCGGATCGTCACCCCATAGCCTTTCATCTCCTTCAGAAGGCCTTTAAAGTCTTCCTTTTGGAAGGGCAGGAGCTTTTCCAGGGCCTTGCGGCGATCGTCTTCGGTGTCCGCAAGAATCATTTCCTGCATGAAGGGCAGGCGTTCGGGCGCGAAGAACATGTGTTCCGTGCGGCAAAGACCGATGCCTTCGGCGCCGAGGGCGCGGGCCATGATGGCGTCGCGCGGGATGTCGGCGTTAGCGCGGACGTTGATTTTCCGGTACCCGTCGGCCCACCCCATGATCGTTTGGAAATACGTGAAGAGATCCGTGTCTTTCTTGTCGAGCTCGCCGCGGAGCACGCGCACCACGTCGGAGGGCAAGGTGGGCACCTGGCCGGTGATCACTTCGCCGGTGAACCCGTCGATGGAGAGGTAATCCCCCTCTTTCAGCTTCGTGCCGTTCACCGCCATGGTGCCGACTTCGTCGTCGATCTTGAGCACGCCGCAGCCCACCACGCAGGGTTTCCCCATGCCGCGGGCCACCACGGCGGCGTGGCTGGTGCGGCCGCCGATGGCGGTCAAAATGCCTTCCGCCGCCACCATGCCTTCGATGTCGTCGGGATTGGTTTCGGGGCGGACCAACACCACCGGGCCTTCCTTGGCCATCTGCACCGCTCGATCGGCGGTGAAGGCCACGCGGCCCGTGGCCGCGCCGGGGCCGGCGTCGATGCCCTTCGCCAAGAACCGTCCGCCCTTCACGGCGGCGGCTTTCTCTTTATTGTCGAACACCGGCGCCAACAGCTGGGCCAGTTGGTCGGGCTCGATGCGCAGAAGCGCCTCTTCCTTGGAGATCAGTTTTTCCTTCACCATGTCGACGGCCACGCGGACGGCGGCAATGCCCGTGCGTTTGCCGTTTCGGGTTTGAAGCATGAACAGCTTCCCTTTTTCAATGGTGAACTCGAAGTCCTGCATGTCGCGGTAGTGCTTTTCGAGCTTCGAGGTGATGTCCCGCAGTTGCTTGTACACCTGGGGCATGTCGTTTTCAAGTTCTTTGATGGGTTTCGGGGTCCGAATACCGGCCACCACGTCTTCGCCCTGGGCGTTGGTCAGGTATTCGCCGAAGAACTCCCTGACGCCCGAAGAGGGGTTCCGGGTGAAACCCACGCCGGTGCCCGAGTCGTTGCCCATGTTACCGAACACCATGGCCTGCACGTTGACGGCGGTGCCCAGGTCGTCGGAGATTTTGTTGAGGCGCCGGTAGGTGATGGCGCGGGGGTTGTTCCAACTGCGGAAGACGGCGTTGCGCGCGTCCTCAAGCTGTGTCCAGGGGTCCTGGGGAAAGTCCTTGCCCGTTTCTTCCTTCACGAGCTTCTTGAAAAGCCCGACGACGTCTTGGAGGTCCTTCACGGTCAGTTCGGTGTCCAGGTGAACGTTTTTCTTGTGTTTCACGCCCTCCAGGACTTTCTCGAATTCGCTTTTCTCAATTTCCATGACCACGTTGCCGAACATGGAAATGAAGCGGCGGTAGGCGTCCCAGGCGAAGCGGTCGTTGCCGGTCTTGGCGGCCAAGCCGAGGACGGCTTGATCGTTCAGTCCCAGGTTCAGGATGGTGTCCATCATGCCGGGCATGGAGAACTTGGCGCCGGAACGGACGGAGACGAGAATGGGGTTGTTGTTGTCGCCGAACTTCTTGCCGAGGCTTTTCTCGAGCTTGGCCATGGCCTCTTTCTGTTGGGTCGCGAGTTCCTTGGGAAGCTTTTTGCCGTTGGCGTAGTAGTAACGGCAGGTGTCCGTGGTGATGGTGTAACCCGGAGGCACGGGCACGCCCGCTTTGGACATGCCGGCCAACCCGGCCCCTTTACCGCCTAACAAATCTTTTTGCGTCCCGGTGCCTTCGGCTTTGCCGTTGCCAAAGAAATAAACGTATTTAGTGGCCATGAGAATGAAGCTCCTTCAAGGAATTACGAATTTGAGAAACGAGAACGCGAGAGAGACGACGAGGACCGGCTTGGGTAACAAACCCCGGGGGGGGACCCCCGGCGCGTTTCAACTGGATTCTAGCAAAGGGCGGGGAAAGGGGTCAACGGTTACGGGGAGTTCCAGAGGGTCCCCAAAACTTCCCGGTAGGACCGCCGCCGCATGGGCGCGTAAAGGACTTTCAAATTACCCTGAACCAAGGGATCCAGATAAAGCAAGAACCGACCGCCGCTCGGCGTGTCGGTTTTTAAACGATCCACGTACATCGCCCCCAGGATGGTAAAGTCCTCGTCGTTCTCCACTTCCGTGATTCCCTTTTCAACATAAATGAAACCCCGGAATCCCACTTTGGGGACAGTGAACAACCCGCCGCCGGCCTGGATGGTTTGCATGGGGAAGGCGTTGGGAGCGATCAACGTGGCGTTCCATGTGGCGGGCACCACGGCGTACTCTTCCCGCGCGTTGACGGGGATGGAAGACCCGATGTTGTAGAACAAGCCCGTGGCGTTCGAAACATTGGTTTCGATTTTTAAATTGTTCGGCCCCCCGCCGGGGCTGGGCATAATGAAGGCTTCCAGTTCCAAAAAGACTTTGTGGCCATTGAAGTTATTCCCGATGAAGTTGTTGCACGCCCCCGCGGTGTCGTTGTCGATGACGATCACGCTTGTGGAACTTCGAAATTCGTACCTTCGGCCCGGTGGGTTGTGGCTACGAAACAGCAGCCCTTGCCCGCCGGCGTTGTTCGTCCCGCACCGGAAATAACCGGACCCGACGGGGTCGGCCACCGCCGCGGTGGCAGCGTCCCTTTGCTGCAAATAACCGTCCGTGGCGGGCTGGGCCACGGGGACGCTGGAGCGGATGGCGCGTTTGCGGTAGTAATCCAGATCAAGGATCGGGGGGTCCACCACTTTCTTATCAAAGGCCCAGTATTCGGCGTCATCGGTGTTGTTGGCGTCGGCCACCGTATCCCGACCCCCGATACCGAAACGCGCGTATTTCCGCGGCCAATTTTGTAGGAAGAACAGCGACGCCGTCCCCGCCGCGTTGAGGTTGAGGGACCTGTAGGACTTCACCGCCCCCCAATGGACGCGGGGGAAGTAATCCGACACGGGATCGAAATCCCGCCGCATCAACAAGGCTTCGGAGAAATCCCGCGTGAACACCCCGGCCAATTCGCGGGTGAAGGCCGGGTTCTTGATCGACTGGATCCGGCAACGGATGGTCACTTCCCCGCCACGGGGGCCGGAGGAAAAGCGGATTTTATAGCGGTAGTCAGAATCCAAATCCGTCCAAACGCGGTCAAAATCATAATCGGCGATGGGGATCGTGGTGGTGGAGGCTTGAAACCAGAGAGCGTCCGATTCGCCCAGTTTCCAAGCGCCGCGGTCCAACCCCGCCTCGGCCACCGCCAACCCCTCCTCGCGGTGGACACGCCGCACGGAGGAACGCACGTCGTCCCGGGTGAGCCGAACAAGCATCGGGAAGATTATCATCAACACCGCCAGCAGAAGCACCGCGGGAATGAGGATGGAACCCCGACTCGACTTTTGAAGGCGCGGGTTATTCATCATTCAGGATTCGAACCCTTTCGCTCACCACGTGGTATATTTTCGGTCGCTCCCCGAAAACACGCATGACGCTTTTTTGAAAACAGAGGTTGACCCCCATGGAGGAATCGTCCATGGTGTCGTAATAGGTGAAAGCGACGTAGCGCAGGTTGCGCGAAAACCGCCGGCCCCCGGGGGAGTGGACGCTGTCGCTGCCCCAAAACTCGTTCCCCTGTTGCCAAAAGTCGACCACGGACCCCGCTCGGGTCTGGAACTGGATCCACGTGCAGGGCGGTTGGCCAGGCTTGGCTCGAACGACGACCGTGGTGGTCACCGCCTGCCGAAGCCGCGAGAGGACGGCCTCGGACACGTCCCGGGAATCCCGCTGGAGTTCCAAACGCGCCATGCTCAGGTTGAGGAACCGGACGGAGTTCATGAGCAACGGGGGAATGATGCCGAACAGGACCGCGACCACCGCCGCCGTGACGATGACTTCGATATAAGTGAATCCCGCCCACCGCCGAAAACGCGGGGGGGGGCGGCGCACGGTCACCAGGCCAGGTCGGGGAAGTCGGCGTTGTTCCCCGAGTTGATGAATTGATCGAGCAACTGCTGTTGGCTGATTTGGTTGTCGTCGTTGTTGTAGAACCCGAAGAGATTGTAGGTTCCCTTTCGCACGTCGAAGGAATAATTCCCCACCGCGTTGGAGGACGTCATGTAATACCGGGTGGCGCTGCTGCGGAACAGGGCGTCCACGTTTTGAACGGCGGCCGTGGAAGTGAGGAGGGTCGACGTCGAGGTCAAGAACAGCAAAACCCCGGTTTCGATATTTTGCCCCGTTAATGTGGTTCGTCCGCCCCGTTTGCCGAAAGCGTTCGAAATGGTGGTGGTCCCGACGTAGATGATGGAACCCGCGGTGGACAAGTTCGCCGGGGCCATGGAGGTCGGCGGAATGACATCGGGGGTGGCGATTTCCTCGAACTCCGGAACCACGCGCACCCGATAGAAGCCCGTGGACACGTATAGACGATAATAGCCCGACCCATCGGTCATCGCGGTGGCACGCTCGTCGCCGGAAGATGCGCTAAAGGCGCTCACCGATACATCGGGGATTCCCGCGTTGGTGTCGGCGTCCAGCACATGCCCGTCTATATAACCCTTGTAATGCAATCTTGTGGCCAATTGATACCCGTACCCATTGAGCCAGTGCTTCCAGCTGTAAGTTGCATCCAACAGGATGAAGGTCCCGGATTCATCGTAATTCCGGTAGCGCGGCGGCAAGGGGTAGCCGCCCAGCAAATCCAAGCTGGTTGAGTCCAGCGCGGGTTTGTAATCCACCGACGCCGGGTTGTTCACGTCCACGGCGGAGGGACGGCTGGCCGGGTTGGCGAAGCCGAGCGTAAAAGCCCCCGAATCGCGGGTTCCGGTCGACGCCAGAACCACCGCCCCGGACAAGAGACGGGCCGGGACAGATGAATGGGGAACGCTGAAAACGTCCCGAATCTCCCCAAAACCATAGACGACATCCGTCACATCGCGCACAATCCCGGAGGACAAATGCAGGCTCCCCGCCGTCACGTTGATGATGACCTGTGTCGACGCCACGTACCCGTACAACGGATTGGGGAAATGACGGGCGTACAGACCCCAGTTCCAGGTCCCCGTCTCAATGCGGGAAACGGAAAGCGTGGCCATGCCCGGGCGGCAATTTTGGTGACGCGTGCCCGTGAAATCCTCGCAAAACATGTTCGTGAAGGGAGGCGACTGACCGCCCCAGGGGCCCGTGCTCATCCAGTGCGGCGTGCCGCTGCCGCCGTTCCACCGCGTGTCGGGACGGGAAATCCCGTCGTCCACCCACGCGCGCACAAAGTTGTGCCGGTACCAAGAATTTCGATGACTGTTGGCGTCCCCCGGATTCATTGTGGTGGAGGCGTACCGTCCCGAAACGACATGGGTGCTGTAGGTCGGCCACAAAGTGTTCCGGGGAGCGAACCGCTGATAATTGGGACCGGCGAGGGCATCCGTGGTGTACTTAACAAAATCGCGTTCGTTGTTGTCGCTGTCATAGGCCGGGCCCACGTCGCGCGCTTCCTGCCAACCGGCGGTGCTGGCGATCCGGATCCACTGCTCGCCGTCGTTCAAGCCATTGGGATCCCGGGCGGCCCCGCCGCCCGTTTCGTCCACCAACATCAGCCATTCGCCCTCGCGGTAATTGGAGTTTCCGTTGTTCATCTGGGAGTAGTAGGGGGCGGACGGGTTGCCCGCGTCATTGCCGCCAAACCAACCCACACTGTCCAAATAACCCTTATACATGGAAGAGAATGTCACCGGGTCGTACCCATAATATCTATAAGCCAACCGCAGGTACCCGCCCCCGCCATTAAAAACACCGCCTCGCGGCAAAGGAACCCCGGGCTGGGCCGTGGTGATTAAATCGGGATTGGGAGGTCCCAATCGGCCGTAAGGGTCGAAGCGGCCAAACATTTTGTAGATCTCGTTGTCGTTGACGTTCCAATAAGCGTAGGCCGTGGTGGCTCGGTTGACCCCGTTGGCCCAAGTGGCATCGGCCATGATGGTGGGAAGTCCCGGCAGGTTAATGGTCGCGGTGTTGGCGAACAGGAAATACCCTCCCGGCGCCACAGTGTTGTTGGCGTAATTAACTTTGATCGTTTGATAATAATTTGCCCATATCGCATTAATGACATTGCCGGCAATGGCGGGCACGGAAAAGGAGGCGTGTTGCAGATAATACTGCAGACTCAGGTCGTTCCTCACGTTCCAGGTCCATGTGGTGGGGTTGAATATCTCCACCCATTCCTGGTTAAAAGACGGGTCGGTCGTGCTGGGGGTGCTGCCGCACACGCGGCTGATGACCGGCGCGGAATTGAACCAAAACGTCGCCCGGGCGTTGGAAACGGTGTCGACCGCGTTCAAAACAAAATCGGGCAGGACCTGAAGGGGGGACACATCGTTATCGACGTAAACGGTTTTTCGAGCGCCGAAATAAAGCCAATCCGGGGTCCGGGTGTCGACGGCGCGCAAGGTGTAGGTGCCCGGGGCTACTTTGAAGCTAAAGCGCCCGGAGGCGTCCGTCACCGAGGCGTCGGTGTGGCCCGATTCCACCACTTCCACGGAGATTTGATCCAGAAGCGCGCCCGTGGTGGATTTCACCAACCCCCACAGCTCACAATTATTTTGTAAACGCACGGCATTTTCCTTCAACCCTACGACCTCGGTGGTTTTCCATCCCCGAGATGTTTGCCACGCCACAACAACGTTTATTTTTTTTAACCCGGTGTCTTGATAATAAGGGGTTTCCAAATTTTGACTTGAAGACTGAACATCGTCAATCAAGTCTATTAAATTGGGACCGGCGGGATCTTTCTTCACTTTTTGAATCGACATCATTCGGAAATATTTAACCCCGCCAACGTTGATCGTCTCCGGCGCACCTACAACCGCGTCATATTTGCTCCCGGTCGGCCCAAAAAAGGTTTTAGTGGTCCAGGGACGCAATCGGTAGTAGGGCAACCGCTGAAGGGCTTCCAACTTTTCGCGGGCGAGGGTGGTGGCCACCTGCTTGGTGCGGCTTTGGTAAATGGTTGTGCTGATGCGGGTGAAGTACTTCATGGCGGCGGCCGTCGCCACGGCGATGATGGCGCTCGCGATGACGACTTCGGTCAAGGTTAAACCACGGGAACCGTTTTGAATCCTCATAAAAACTCCCCCACCCGATCTCGGCCGGCTCTTTTTATCTTACCACCGACTCGGCGCTTTCGCAATGCATTTCGACAGGAAGAAACCGACCCTTCCTCCGCTGCTCGCCTTTCTTCTAATCGCATGCGATGAATCAGCCAATAAAAACCGCGCTTGGTCCCGTAATTTGCCGAATTTGCCTCGGTCAACGGGAATTGGTACTCTTTCTGCCGTGCTTACCTTGGGGAAAAAACACTCCATTGACTGACGCCCGCGACGAGTTTAAAGCGAAAGCCCTGCCGCTGCTGGATGAGCTTTACGGGGTGGCCCTCCGCATGGCCCGAAACCCCCAGACGGCCGAGGACTTGGTGGCGGAATCCTACGCCCGCGCCTGGCAAAATTTGGACAAATTCCAACCGGGAACAAACCTCCGCGCATGGCTTTACCGTATCATGACCAACACGTTCATCAACGAATTCCGCAAAAAGCGCCGGGAACCCGAAAAAGTGTCCATGGACGCCTACGACCGCGTTGACGATTTTCATTTCTTCCACAAAATCGCCGCCGAATCGGCGACCGCGCCCGACCCGGTCAAAGACGTGGTGGCCCGGTTGACCAATGACGATTTTCAAAAGGCGTTGGAGACCCTCCCCGAAGAATACCGCGCGGCGGTGCTCCTGTACGATCTCCAGGGACTCTCCTACGACGAAACGGCGCAGGCGCTGGACGTGCCGGTGGGCACCGTCCGTTCCCGCCTCGCCCGGGGCCGACGACGGCTCCAGGAAGGGCTCTACCGGCACGCCCGGGACGCCGGCCTGGTGGAGGTGACTTCGTGACCAAAGAAAACCCCATGTCGCACCCCTGCTGCCAGGAAATTTTGGATCGATTGCACGATTACCTCAATCGCCGGGACTTGTCCGCCGCGGATCGGGACACCGTGCGCAAGCATTTGACCGACTGCCCGCCCTGTGGGGACCTCGCGGCTTTTGAGGAGGCCCTGCTGGACCGCTTGCGCGCCAGCGCCCCCTGCGCCTGCCCCGAGCGGCTGCGCGCCCGGGTCCGCGCCCTCCTCGACCAACCGTAATGCCGCCTCTCGTCCTCGCGGCGTACCTGATCGTCCTGTCGTTGCTATCCCTCTACGGGCTTCACCGGTATTGGATCCTTTTCCTCTACTGGCGCTATTACAAACGGGCCCCCCGCCTGACGCCGCCGCCCGCCCCCGCCGAATGGCCCCGGGTGACGGTGCAACTGCCGGTGTACAACGAATTTTACGTCGTGGAACGGTTGTTGGACGCCGTCACGGCCTTGGATTACCCCCGCGACCGCCTGGACATTCAATTGCTGGACGATTCCACGGACGACAGCCGGGCCCTGGCCGTCGCCCTGGTGGAAAAAAAACGCGCCGCGGGCCACCCCGTGCGGCTGATCCAGCGTGAAAACCGCCGGGGGTTCAAAGCCGGGGCCCTCGACAACGGCCTGGCGCACAGCGACGCGCCCTTCGTCGCGATCTTCGACGCGGACTTCCTCCCCCCCGCCGATTTCTTAAAACTCACCCTCCCCTGGTTCGGGGATTCCCGGATCGGCATGGTGCAAACCCGCTGGGGACACATCAACGCCGACCACTCCCGACTGACGCGCCTTCAGGCGCTTTTCCTCGACGGGCATTTCGTCTTGGAACACACCGCCCGCAACCGTTCGGGGGCTTTCTTCAATTTCAACGGGACCGCCGGGGTGTGGCGTCGACGGACCATCGACGAGGCCGGGGGCTGGAACGCCGACACCCTGACCGAGGACCTCGACCTCTCCTACCGGGCCCAGATCAAGGGGTGGCGCTTCCTCTTTTTGCCCGAGGTCCTCTGCCCCGCCGAATTGCCGGTGGACATCGGCGCCTTTCGCGACCAACAGCACCGCTGGACGAAAGGCGCCCTGCAGGTGGCCAAAAAAGTGCTGCCCACCCTCTGGCGAAGCCCCCTGCCCTGGTTCGTCAAACTGGAAAGCGCGGTGCACCTCACCGCGAATTTGGCTTATCTCCTGGCGGTGCTGTTCGCGGCGCTGTTGTTCCCGAGCCTTTTGGCCCGGCGTTCCCTGGGGTGGCCGGCCTGGGCAACAACCCTCGAGGCCGTGGCCTTCGCGTTGACCGCCTTTTCCATCGCCCTCTTTTACGGGGTGGCCCACCGGGAAGCGTTCCCCGACGGGTCCCGTCGGCTGCGTTGGCGGGATTTGCCGACGCTCATGGCCTTCGGGGTCGGCATGGGCCTCAACAACAGCCGCGCCGTCTTGGAGGCCCTGTTCAACGTGTCCACCGAATTCAAGCGGACGGCCAAGCTCAACATCCAGCGCCCCGGCGAGTCCTGGTTCCACAAACGTTACCGCACCCGGGGAAGCGGGCGCGGGTCCCTGGAAATTTTGGCGGCCGCCTATTTCCTGGCGGTTTTCCTCTGGATCGCCTCGGTCGGTTATTGGTGGCCCGCGCCTTACGTGGCGGTGTTCGTCCTGGGCTTCGGTCACGTCGGACTTCTGAGCCTGCGGCACCGTTTCTTCAACGGGTGAATGTGGTAAAATAGGGGTGTTGAGGGGAACTTTTGAACGCGGGAGACGTTACATCAAGTAGCCGTTTCTCGTTCAAGGAGGCGACATGTTCGGTCCTGGTTGCGGTTGCTAGTTTAGCCGGGGAATGAAAGGATACTTTCATTCCCCGGTTTTTTTCTGCGCCGGAGGTCGAGATGGGCGAAGAATGGGTTTTGTACTACAACCCCGGTTGCGGCACGTGCCTCAAAGTGCGCGACCGGCTGGCGTCGTTCGGCGTGCAGCCCCGGGTCGTCGAGTACCTGAAGGACCCCCCGACGCCCGAAACCATCGATCGACTTCTGAAAAAAATGGGGGCCGGCCCGGCGGCCATCACGCGCTTTAAGGAACCCTATTGGCAGGAGAAAGGCTTGAACCCGGAGAAACTGGACCGCAAATCCTGGATCAAGATCCTCTCGGAGAACCCCTTCCTGATCCAGCGCCCCATCGTGGAAACCCCGCGCCGCGCCCTGGTGGCGCGCCCCGCGGAAGAAATCGATACCCTCTTCAGTCCCGAATAACCTTTTTAAATCGATAGCGATCCGGCGGCGCCCGCCACGCGCCGAACAACCCCCAAGCTCCGCAACAGAATGTCGGAAAGCCGGTGACGCTCTTCCGGCGAGATCAAAACCACCGGGGTGCGCAGGGTTTCCGGACAAGCCATCCAGTCGCGCAGGAACGACGCCACGGCCGAGACCCGCCCCTCCAAATCCAGAACCACCACGTCCGGCCGCCAGGTGAGGGCGTCGCCCGTCGCGGTCGACAGATCGCGCGTGATCCGCACGTCGAACCCCTCGGCGGACCAAGGGTCCCCGACCGGGTCCAGCGCGTGAGATATCACCACCAAGGCTTTTTTCCGCATCGATTTCTCCGATGGGAACAGTGTAATCGAAGCGCCTTGGGATCCGATTAAGAATATGTAAATTTGTTGTAAAGAAAGGGTTTTGAAACCCCGTGATTCAACTTTGGGGAGGGGGAGGGGTGCGCTTGGCGCCGCGGCGCGCGGCCAGCTCGGTGGCGCGCAACCGCGCCAGGGCGCGTTCCAAGGCCGCCAGAGCGACGGCGTCCAACCGGTCGGGCGGCGACCCCTTCAAGGCCGCCCGGGCGCGCATTTCGGCCTGTCGCGCGCGCTCGGCGTCGATCTCCTCGGCGTGTTCGGCGGTTTCCACGAAGACGGCCACGCGTCCCGCGTTCACTTCCACAAAACCGCCGGAGACGGAAAAAATCATCGGCTCACCGCCCGTCCGAAGCACCACGGCCCCCGGCGTCAGTTGCGCCAAGAGCGGGGCGTGCCCCGGCAGGATTCCGAGCTGGCCCTCGTGCGCCGGGACCACCAACGCGTCCACCTCCCCCTCCCACACGGGCTTCTCGGGGGTGATGACGCTGACGGGGAGGCGCTTGCCCACGTCCTACCGGCCGTCCTTCTGGAGATTTTTCAAGTTTTCCTGGTGCTTTTTAAGCTCTTCCTCCATCCGCTTTTGGAGTTCGGCGGGCATCATCCCTTGGCCGCCCATCCGCGGCGCGCCGTCCACGGCCGCTTCCGGTTGACCCAAGTTTTTCCAGGGGGTCGACCGGGGCCGCGCGGCGAGCGTGGCCAAGAATCCGATCAAGAGGAAAAGGCCCAAAAGACTGAACCACACCGCCCAAGACCGCCGCGCGGGCAAGGAATGAACCTCGATGGAAATAACGACCAACAGGTAGGCGGCCAGGAACAAGACGACGATGTGGAGGAACGGCACCACGCCCAAGACAGCGCGGAGGACTTCCAAGGGCGTCAATAACGCGACCGCGCGCAAACTCACGCCGAAGCGGTGGGGCGACCCCATGACGTGCCAAACGAAAAACAAGACGGCGGAAATCAACAAAAGCCCCAACACCCCCACCAGGGGACCGACGAACAGCCAGACGAATTTTCCGATGATTCCCAAGGGCAGGAGGCCGGGCCGAACGAAACTCAAGACCACCGTCACGACGATGGACAACACTTGCCAGAGGACCGCGTAGGCCGCCACGGCGCCCCACGGCGCGGAGCGGTCCAAACGTCGAAAGAGCTCCCGGGGCGATCGGAAGAGCCCGACCACGTTGCCGAGGTAATGCGCGCCGCCGAAACCGCCCATGTCGCCGATCATAGAAGCTCCTTTTGAATGCGGATTACGCCAGGGTCTTGGCTTTTTCCACCGCTTCGTCGATGCCGCCCACCATGTAAAACGCCTGCTCGGGCAGGTGGTCCCATTTGCCCTCCACCAACTCGCGGAAGCCGCGGACGGTGTCTTTGAGCGCCACGTACCGCCCCGGCACGCCCGTGAACTGTTCGGCCACGTGGAAGGGCTGGGACAGGAACCGCTGAATCTTGCGGGCCCGCGCGACCAACAGTTTATCATCCTCGGAGAGTTCATCAATGCCCAAAATGGCGATGATGTCCTGCAGGTCGCGATAACGCTGCAGCACGCGTTGGACGGCCCGCGCCGTGGCGTAGTGGTCCTCGCCGACGATCTTGGGGTCGAGGATGCGGCTCGTGGAATCAAGGGGATCGACGGCGGGGTAGATGCCCAGCTCGGCGATCTGGCGCGACAACACCGTGGTGGCGTCCAAGTGGGCGAAGGCCGTGGCGGGCGCCGGATCGGTCAAGTCGTCCGCCGGCACGTAGATGGCCTGGACGCTGGTGACCGACCCTTTTTTCGTCGATGTGATCCGTTCCTGCAACTCGCCCATTTCGGTCGACAGCGTGGGCTGGTAGCCCACGGCCGAGGGCATGCGGCCCAGGAGCGCCGAGACTTCCGACCCGGCCTGGGTGAAGCGGAAAATATTGTCGATAAAGAGCAAGACGTCCTGCCCCTCGCGGTCGCGGAAATACTCCGCCTGGGTGAGGGCCGTGAGCGCCACGCGCAAGCGCGACCCCGGCGGCTCGTTCATCTGGCCGTAGACGAGCACGGCTTTGGACAGCACCGAGTTGCCGTCCTGCAGCTTCGATTGCTGCATTTCGAGCCAAAGATCGTTGCCTTCGCGGGTGCGTTCGCCCACGCCGCCGAACACCGACACCCCGCCGTGCTGTTTGGCCACGTTGTTGATGAGTTCCATGATGACGACGGTTTTTCCCACCCCGGCGCCGCCGAAGAGGCCCACCTTGCCGCCCTTCATGTAGGGTTCGAGCAGATCGATGACTTTGATGCCGGTTTCGAAGATTTGGGGCGTCGTCTCCTGGTCGGTGAAAGACGGCGCCGGCCGGTGGATCGGGAAAAACTCCTTGGCCGCGATGTCGCCGCGGTAGTCCTTGGGCTCGCCCAACACGTCCATGAGCCGCCCGAGGCAGGCGGGGCCCACGGGCACCTGGATGGGCGCCCCGGTGTCCTCGGCGGGGGCGCCGCGCCGCAGGCCGTCCGTGGGGCCGAGCGTCACCAGGCGCACGGTGTTGTCGCCCAAATGTTGCGCGACCTCGGCCGTGAGGGGCTTGCCGTTCGCGTCGCCCGTCTTGATCTTGACCGCGTTGTGGATCGCCGGCAGGGCGCCCGCGGGGAATTCCGCGTCGACGACCGGCCCGATCACCTGCACCACTTTTCCGACGTTCATGAAGGTCTCCCTATTGGAAATGATAGCGGGCGGACAGGCCCCACACCCGTTCGAAACCGAAATGCGCCTCGGTCGACACCGACCAGGAAACCCCCGGCGCCCAGGTGGCGCCGAGGAACCCGCCCGTGTCGGTCGACTCGCGAAAACTCACGTGGCCCGGGCCCGCGTCGAACCGAAGGGCCGCCTTGGAGTACACCGCGCCGCCGTAAAGGGCGAAATCACGGGGCAACGGCCAGCTCGCGCCACCGGTGAGGTACATGTCGCCGCGGTGAAGCGTGTCGCCGTTGGATTCGCGGCCGACCTGGTAATCGCCCGTGAAGGAGATCCCCACCCGCAGGGGCCCCAGGGGCTCCGGCGGCGACCACAGGAAC
>Ga0268298_10004114_pt1 | contig 14393 bp, 13 predicted proteins | sample WWTPWeurt_MetaG_FD_194462 | JGI IMG/M metagenome (GOLD analysis project Ga0268298, IMG submission 194462) | Activated sludge microbial communities from WWTP in Nijmegen, Gelderland, Netherland - WWTP Weurt | ecosystem: Engineered > WWTP > Aerobic digester > Activated sludge | place... | reverse complement strand
CAAGCAGGGATTCGATCTCGCCCGAGTGATGACCGCGCAAGCGGATTAGGTCAGCGCTGGAGTAGGTGGTGATGCCGCGTGCCAGTTCGCGGTCGTTTGAGTCGAGCACGCGCACCGTGTCACCGCGATCAAAATCACCAGTGATGTCCGTCATGCCAATGGGCAAGAGGCTTCCACCTTTTTTCAGCGCAGACGCCGCGCCATCGTTGACCGTGATCTGTCCCGGCGAAAGTCTGCCAGAGAGAATGTATCGTTTGCGGCTTTCCAGCGCGGAGATGACCGGCATGATTCGTGTGCCGAGTTTTTCACCATCTGCGAGGCGGGTGAGGACGTTCGGCTCGTTGCCTTGCGCAATGACCACGGTTGTACCAGAGCGGCGCGCAAGGTCGGCGGCTTGTAGTTTGGTGAACATACCGCCCGTACCGAGTTTGGTTCCGCTGCCGCCCGCCGAGTCCCAAACCTCTTGCGGAATTTCCGGCGAGTCGATTACTTCCACTAGTTTGGCGTTTGGATTATTGCGCGGGTCGGCGGTGAAGAGTCCCTGTTGGTCGGTGAGCAGAATTAGCAGATCGGCTTCGACCACGTTGGCAACCAGCGCGGAGAGATTGTCATTATCGCCCACGCGAATCTCTTCGGTGGCGACGGTGTCATTCTCGTTGATGATGGGAATGGCGCCATGCGCGAGCAGGGCTTCGAGCGTGCTGCGGGCATTGAGATAGCGGCGACGGTCGGCGAGGTCTGCGCGGGTGAGTAAGACTTGGGCAATGGTGCTGCCATACAAACCAAAGACCTGCTCATAAATTGCCATCAGCCGTAGTTGACCGATTGCCGCCAGCATTTGTTTGGCGGGCAATCCTTTGGGAAGTTGCGGGTGATCTAATTTTTCCCGTCCCGCTGCGATGGCGCCAGATGAGACAATGATCACTTGATGCCCGTCGTTTTGTAGTTGATGGACTTGACGTGCAAGGTCAACAAGAAAAGGCGGGGATATTTTTTTTGTGCCAGCCGTAAGGGTGGAGGTTCCGAGTTTGATGATGATGAGCATGGAAAAATTGTTCTAGGCGCGGGTCTCTATAGAGAATTTTTGTATATATAAGCGGGGTGAACACTATTCTGAAGCCGGACTTGCTGAAAATATTTTAAGTAATTTTCTCTCATACCAAGTATCGCCTGATATCGACTCAAGGAAGCCATTGTGTCCACCATGGCGATGGATGATGAGATCAGTCGTTTTACCCAGGCGTAAATTGTAAAAATCCTCCACGGGGATGATCGGATCATCTTGGGCGGTGATGATGGTGACCGGGATGGTTAGGTTTTCAAGAGCGTTGCCCAATACGGTATAGTGGCTGAAATAATCTGCTGCGTTTTTGTATTCGCTATGGCGTTGGATCAAAATCTCGGTCATCTCGGCGATCGTTCCGAGTCCGAGCACATCTGAGAAATCGTACAAGTCAGGAAAAAGGGATTGCTTTTTCTCCAATGAGAGCGACCATTTTTTACGAAAGTATTTCCGTAGCAAAAGGAAATGGTCGATGGCCAGGGTGGATTTTTCCGGGTCGAGCACTGGGCTGATGCTGGCTATATGTTTCAGGTTTGCAATAGGGTTTTGGGCGCATTTACGTGCGATCCGCAAGGCGAAATTCCCGCCCATGGAGAAGCCCGCCAGAAAGAAGGGTAGATCGCTTTCATACATGGCCACTTGTTGAACTGCACTGAAGACTTCATCCAATAAAACCGCGTAGAACAGACCCTGGTTGAGGTGATGCGTTTCACCGTGATCCCGATAATTCAAACGAAAAATGGAGTAGCCATTTTCGTAGAGAACCTTGCCAGTACGAAGAATGTAAGCCGAGTTGCTGCTGCCTTCCCAGCCGTGCAGTAACATGGCCAGGCCTAGGGCAGAACGACCGACTTGCGGGGAATAGAACCCCTGCAGGCGGATATCCCCCGGCAGGTGGAACAACACTTCCCGCGAGTTTTCAAGCATGGCGCTTTTTCGATGAAAACTGAATTTGCTGCTGGCAAGCAAAGTTTGTGCAACGGTACTTCTTAGATAAAAGGGCGGGGTAAAAACATCATTATTCATAAGGTCGTATCTTTGTAGTTTATCTGAGGTGTTTTGCAAGTATCTTATATCATATTCAAACGACACCCCCAGTGGAATTCTTCCGTACCCTTTAGATGCGAACCAAAGAAATCAGGAGAAGATGCTTTTCACTATTACTCCATAAATATATCTTTGGATAGAATTTTATAAGCATACACGTGCAAATGTAACTTCCGTTGTACATGGAAGTCCGCACTATCTACACCCTGACCCTCTTAAGTGATTTTAGGTTATGGAAAATGAAATCGAAAGTTCCCGCCATTTGGCGGGAACTTTCGATTGTTTGAAATCATGCCTGCGCGAACGTATCGATCAGCAATTTGAAGTTGCCCCCCACGGGGTAGAGGATGGGGCAGGTGCAGCCGCGTTTCTTGTATTCTTCCACCTTGGTTTTGGCTTCAGTGGGGGTTCCCGACGCCGTGATCTTGTGGACAAGTTCATCGGGTACGAGGTCTTTAGCCTTCATCACCTGTTCCTTGGTGGCGGGCCAGCCAAGGATGGACTGGATTTGATGGACCACATCGTCTGAAACGTTCGAAGCCTTGGCGATATGCGGCTGTTGGGCTATGTACTGACACAGGAGCATCTTGCTGTAATCAATGGCTTTATCGTGGCTCTCATCCACCGAGCAGACGATCAACTGCGGGCGATCGAAATCTTCCATCTTGCGACCGGACTTTTTCAAGCCATTGTTCAATAACTCCATGGCATTGTCATTATATTCAGGGGCAACACAGTAATTCAACACCGCGCCATCCGCCACTTCGCCGGTTAACTCCATCATCTTGTCGCCGGTGGCGCCGATCATGATCGGCACGTTGCGCGGTTCGCGGCGGCCATAGACCACGTCCAACTCGATATCTTTAACGTGAATGAACTCGCCATCGAAAGTCACGCGTTCAAGGTTGAGTAATTTTCGCATGACCTGGACGGTCTCTTTCATGGCAGTCAAGGGCTTCTTGCGGTCAATGCCCACATTCGCGGCTAGCGGATCCCACCACGCACCCAGCCCGCAAATGACACGGTTTGGGGCCAGGTCATCCAGCGTGAGGAAAGTGGCAGCAAGCAGACCGATGTTACGAGTCCAGTTGTTGATCACGCCCGAGCCGACCTTGATGCGATTGGTCACAGCGGCATAACCAGCCATCGGCACGATCGCATCGCGCACGAGACGGCTTTCGGCTTGCCATACCGCTTCAAATCCTTTTTCTTCGGCATACTTTGCGTAATCCAAACCGTCCCGCAGGTCATGCGAGTCTTGCAGATAAAGTGCAACGCGCTCTTTGGTCATGACATTCTCCTTGAATGTGAAATGGATGATACGTCTGTACTCAACACCTGCGCAACTTCTAATTTGATTGTCTGACAATTAACAAAAATTTTGCCACAAGTTCCGCAAATTTCATAGGGTTTGCTGAACAGTGGCGAAATGAATGTCTATACTTTTGAGGCTTCCATTTTTCGAATAATTTCCAGATCTTCCGGCAGGTCGAGGTCGAGTCCAAGCGAGGGCAGCTCCACTACCTCCAACCGCGCGCCTGCTTTCTTTGCAAGTTCACAATGCCGCTTGAAAGAATCTTCGCCATATTCATAATCGATCAAACCAGCGGGGACCATCAGCAATGCGTTCGTACCCTTGTTGTGCCTATCTGGTGCAATGACCACCACAGGCGGCTTAATGGCTTTATCGATCAAGGCCAGTACATCGTCTGCGGTGAGCAATGGCAGATCCACCGGCAGGATCAATACTCCCTGCGTAGCATGTACCTGTGCAACCACTGTGGCGCGGGTCAATGCCGTGTTGAGATGCGGTTGCCCGTCTTCCTGTACGGTCTTCGCGCCATAATTCCTTGCAATGGTCAGGGCGTGTGGGTCCCGGCTGACGACCAGCACCTGGTCCACTTCCTTCAGCGCGGACAAGGTTTTGAGAGTCCGTTCCAGCATTTCCTCGTTCAATGCGGCGCGTTCGTCTTCGTTAAGTGTTCCCGAAAGCCGCGACTTCCCGCGCCTCAACGGCTTGACAGGCACAATTGCCCAAAGTGACATGGTTATAAACTCCCGATAAAGTGTAGCACATCGTTTGCCAACCGGGCGCGATCTGTAATTTGATTCATAAGCGTATCGGTCACCAATGTTTGGACGTTCATTTTTTCGATCTCGGGTTGCAGGGACGAATCTGCATTGTCTAACACGAAACCTTTGAGGATGGTGCGATAATGATTGGCAACTGCCAGTGCCGAGGGTTCAATGCCTAACTCGGCATACATTTTCGCAGCCGGGCCTTTAACCGTCTTCCCACCAATGATGGGGGAGACCGCCACAACAGTTCCTTTAACTTCCTTGACGACTTTCAAGATCGGGTCCACGCTGACCCACGGATTGGATGGACAGATGATGATCGCATCTGCCGTGCTGACCGCTTCGTGTGCGCCGGGAGCGGGTTCAGCGGCTTCGACTCCATCGAACCTGAAGCCTTTCACCTCCGGCCTGCATTGCCGGTGGACAAAATATTCCTGAAATGCCAGTTCGCCCTCGTTTGAGTCGACCATTGTCCGTACCGGCGCATCCGTCATGGGAAGGATGGTGTGTTGAATCCCCCAAGCCTTACAAAAATCTCTTGTAACTTGCGATAGCGGCTGGCCGTCTTTCAGGCGGCGGGTCCGTTCAAGATGAGTGGCAATGTCTTGGTCTCCAAGGCGGAACCAGGCCGGGCCGCCCAGCCGTTCCACATTCGCGATCGTGTTCCATGTCTCGTCAACTCGACCCCAGCCGGTTTCCGAGTTGGCCAGCCCACCCAGGGTATAGCAGACTGTGTCCAGATCGGGCGATATGGACATTCCCAAGTGCTCAAAGTCATCACCAGTATTGACAATGATGGTCAAGTCTTTGGGCGGCAAGATCTGGGCCAGGCCGTGGGCCAGTTTTGCGCCGCCGACCCCGCCTGCAAGGGCGACGATTTTCATGAAGTGGAAATCTCCTGTCCTTGAAACATAACGATCTCTTCCAATCTTTTTCTTTCTCTTAAAGCAGGATTCTCTGCCGCGTACCCGATCAGGAACATGGCTTGCGGTTCCCAAGTTTGAGGGGTATTTAACGTGACTTGCACGATTTTTTGCGCGAAGATGGGACTGCAAACCCACACCCCACCCAGGCCTTCAGCGTGTGCTGCGAGCAGTAACTGCATCCCGGCGTTGGCCGCGGATTGTATCGCGATAATGCGTTCTGCTTGTTTGCGTTGCAGATCGGGATAGGCATCCATTTCGGTCATATCGACGCAGAGCACGATAACAACAGGTGCGCCGGTAATCCGTTCTTGCGAGCGGTGAACGCGTTTGACAACTTCCTCGGACAGCAGGCCGTCCTTTTCCAGGTCGCGTTGAAACTCCTCCGCCATGGAGTTGGAGAGTCTCTCCTTGGCACGAGGGTCTGTCAGCACAATAAAGCGCCAGGGCTGTCGGTTATGGGCAGAAGGGGCGAAGGTGGCAGTGTGGAGAATGTCTCTGAGGACAGAATCAGGCACCGGGTCCGGTCTGAAGCGGCGGACCGATCGACGGGAGCGCAGGAAATCGCGCAGGCTAGTGTTCGTCAAAGGAAGTCGGTTGGATCTTGAAGATGATCCGCTTTTGGCCTTCACGGTAGGTCCAGGGTTTTCCATCATAAGTCAGTGAAAGCTTGTTGATGTGTTCATCGGCACTTTCTGTGGTGGTGGCCACGACCTTGCCGCGTAAGCCAAGATAACGATAAGGATCCTGCGGATCCTGGATCACCATGGCAATGCTGTTCGGACGTTCTTTCATGTTGCGGTCTTTCACGCGGCCTTCGTTGGTATTGATGAGAATGTATTCACCATCTGCTTCGAACCAAACCGGCGTGACTTGAGGTGTGCCCTTTGCGCTGACGGTAGCCAGAAAGACGAAGGCCTTGCCGTCATTATTTAAAAGGTCTTTATATTTTTCAGGGAAGTTCATGGGCCTCCAATGAGTTTTTGATGAAAAGGTAACGCATGCCCTCGGTGTTAAAGTTGAGGATGGTGTTGATATCCTCTTCTGTGCAGCCGAGCAGGAGTTTGATCTCCGCGTCGCGTTTGTTTATATCAAAGGTGCATAAGATTCCCGTTAGCGTTCGCTTTGAAAGCGATCCCAGCCATACATCAATACCTCCGCCATCAGAGGCGGAGGTATTTTCAAGATAACCGTAATCCAGCGGGTAGATGAGATCGGGCCAGTTGGGATGAGGCTGCCTTTTTGGGCGGTCTATTGTGATGAGGCCGGTCTTTGCCAAACGAGACATTTCCACCCAATACAATCTCTCCTGGTCTGATGTCATCGGAACATATCCAATTCTTTGGGGCGAATGAGTTCCTTGAGCGACCCCTCGCCGAGCGGGTAAGGGAAGCCGCGCACATGCACAACGGGAGTTCCTTCGGCTGCCTGTCCCATAACAAGCGACGCAGCGGCGGCGAGTTCGTCAGCTACGGCAACAATGGTGGCCTTTAGGGTATAGCCAAAAAGGTCCTGCCAGCCGCGTTCGTCCACCAGGGCGGGGATACCGCTCAAACCGATGCAGACGCCGACCGTGCCGTTCCGCCATGCACGCCCGTGAGAGTCGATGATCATTATGCCGACGGATCTGCCGGCCTTGCTTTTGATCTCTTCGCGCAAGTTGCGTGCCGAAATATCAGGATCCTGGGGCAGTAGGAGAACATAGTCTTCGCTTGAATCCCCTTCACCCTTGACGTTGGAGTGATCGATCCCCGCATTGGCGCAAACGAACCCCAATTTGTGCTCCACCACTATGACACCTTTGCGGACGCGCAATACTTCGTTGCTTTCCTGCAGCATCAATTCCACCAGGCGTGGATCTTTATCCGCCTGCTCGCCGATCTCTACTGCGTGCAGACTTGGCTGGACGCTAGCCAGATTAACCATGCGTCCCTCGGTCTTGCTGATGATCTTTTGGGCGAGGACAAGGATATCTTCGTTCTGTAATTCGATTCCCGCCAAGTGCAGGGAGTTAAGAAGAATATCCGCCAAGTTGTCGCCTCGGCGGATGAAAGGAATACCAGGTAATGTATTGAGAAGTAGTGACATGATGCGCATGGTCTCGTGTGTGATGCGCACACATCACACACGAAGGTTTACTTCAGGGAGTTTTCGGTCCCTGTGATCTTGATGCCGGCATGGGTTGAACCATATTTTTTGTTGATGCCGATCAGCACACTGGTCAGGCCTTCAACGACAACAGAGTTCTCAATGGGCCCCGCGTCCCAGCCTTTCAGACCAGCTGCCTGCACCAGTTTAATGGTCTCGGCGCGCGCATCCTTGCTGGTGCCGGTGACCAGTACATCGCACTCGACATCGGCATCGTCCATGAGGTGTTCATGCGATATGTTCTGGAAGGCGGCGCAAACCTCCACGCCCTCGCCAACGATCTGCTTTGCCTCCTGCGCTGCCGACCCGGCGGTGGGCATTTGAACCGTGGCCACCTTGGGAGGGACCAGCGGCACAGTGACATCGATCAGGACCTTGCCTTGCAGGTCACCTTTGACGGACTCGAGAGTGTCACGATGTGCAGCATATGGAACGGTCAGGACGACAATATTCGCCACTTTCGCCGCCTCGGGGTTGCTCATCCCTGCGACGGAGGTTCCATCGCCGAGCATTTCCTGGATCTCCTTTGCTGCGGCAATGGCTTTTTCTTCTGTACGTGAGCCGATAAAAACATGGTATCCCGCACGAGCCCAGCGGTACGCCAGCCCTTTTCCTTCTTTTCCAGTTCCCCCCAGCACAGCGATCGATAAAACGATGTGATCTTCCTTCATAAGTACTCCACTAAAAATAGATTTGACAATACCTGATTTTACCGCGCATACTTATTGCATGACCTTTGCAACTTCTTCCTCATATTTCTTCCAGACGCGCGGAGCGACTTCTCTTGCGCGTGCAGCGATCTCGGCTTCGTCCAGGGTGAGCAGTTCGCGATCCTTCATCAGGAACTTTCCAGCGACCATGGTGCTGGCGACCATGCTTTGCTGGAATCCAAAGATAATGTGCCAGGGCAGGTTGCCGTCGGTGAGTGGCGTGAAGGGATGATAATCCACGAAGATCAGGTCCGCGACCGCGCCGGGAACGATCTGCCCGATGGGGGCATTGGGGAAGAACATGCCAGCCAGCGCCGAGTTATTGTAGATCGCCATCTGCTGGATATCGTATCCACCCATGCGGCGCGGGTCGCGATGTTCCACTTTGTGAAGCAGGTAGGCGGTCTTCCATTCGTCCCACATGGAATTGGTGAAACCGTCATTGCCAAGACAGACCCTGATGCCCAGGCGCATCATCGATTCGATATGGGCCACACCCACGCCATTGTTCATGTTCGAGCGCGGCTGGTGAGAGAGCCAGGTACCTGTCTCTTTGAGGATTTCCATTTCGCGCGAGTCGAAGTGAACACCATGTGCTGTGATGGTCTTTTCCCCCAGGATGCCGTGTTTGTGCAAGCGATCAACAACACGCATACCGGATTTTTGCAGGCTGTCATATTCATCCGACTCGTGTTCAGCCGTGTGAACGTGGAAACCCGTTCCTTCGGGAACTGCGGCACGGCAGGCTTGCAGCGTAGCACCGGAAAGCGTCAGACTGGCATGCAGCCCGAAGGTTCCGGCCAGGCGTGGGTTCGGATCTGAAGCGAGTCTCCTGAGGAAGCGCACATTCTCGTTGATCCCTGCGTTGGCCTTTTCGACCCCGTCGCGGTCGGTCACTTCATAGCAAAGCACGCCGCGCAAACCGCTCTTGTCCACTGCATCGGCAATGATATCCAGTGAGCCGTCGATGAAGTTGGGTGAGGCGTGATGATCGATGAGGGTAGTCGTGCCATGCTTAATGGCATCGACAAGACATACCAGCGCTGAGTAGCGGACAGACTCCGCATCAAGCGAACGATCAAGCGGCCACCACAACTTTTGCAGGATTTCCGGGAAGTCTTTCGGCGCAGGCCCTGGAATGGCCATGCCGCGTGCAAAAGCGCCATAGAAATGAGTGTGCGCGCAGATGCCGCCGGGCATCACATACTGACCGTGAGCGTCGGTCTGTTTGGCTTTTGGGTATTTGGTCGTGAGCGAACGGGTCGAGCCCACATCCTTGATGACGCCGCCTTCGATGTAGATGGCGTAATTAGCCAGGACGCGGTTCGGTGATTCCCATGTGATGACGTTTGCGTTTGTAATGAGCATGTTAATCCATTCCAAATTTGGTGGGGTTGGGAAGCTTGACGCCGGCAGCGCCAATCTCCCAGAGAGTCATGTAGGCAGCTTCCCGAAGTTCCGGCTCCCTTGAATACATTGCGTCGTACACTTGAGTGATCACGCCTTCAGTGGGCGAGAACTTCAAATAGGGCAGTGAAGCCATCCGCGCATCGTGATCGTCGCCCAGCAGGGCTGTCAGCAGCAGGTCGGTCGCGGGGACACCCGGTGAAACCCCCATGCCGTTTCTGGCAGCAAACTCGATCAGCCATGGCGACTCATGAGGGGCCTTGAGTTTGGCGGGGGCCAAAAGTTCCATATGCGTCTTGGCATCAAGCACTTCTGTAGCTGCATTTTTGACGATCCATTGATCATCTTCGATCTGGATTTTCCTTAGTAACTCGACAGCCCAATCTTGCGGCACACGGCCAAGGCCGTACACAACAGCCCGGCGAACCAGGATGTCGTTCATGGTTATGCCGTCTTTGAGCATGGCGTGGCCTTCTTCGGGGTCGTTAGCCAGGGCCTCTCCGGCGGCGCGACGAACATCTTCGTCTCCGCCCAGCAGAGTGTGGGCCACCGCTTCCAAGGCTTCCTCTGTGCCTATGGCGACCAGCGCCAGACAGGTCGCCCGGCGTACATTGAGGCTGGAGGATTGCAAGTTGTTCTCCAATGATTTGAGGGCCTTTACATCGCGCACTGCGCCCAGGCCAAGCACGGCTAAATGGACCAGTTCTGTCGAGAGCGTTGCGGAGAATTGTCGGAATAGGGTGGCAGCAGCCGGGTCGTTGCTATAGGCAAAGGCAGCCATGGCCTGACCACGCAGGCTAATCGGTACACCTTCCATTTGCAGGATGCCTGCCAGGGCGCCAAAGAGTTTGCCGCGCCATGGAGCATTCCGGGGAGCATCTCGCAGCCAGCGTGCTGCTGCGAACAAAGGACGGTGCATGGGCAGGCGGGAGTATTCCAATAGGGCGTTTACCAATTTGGTCGCGTCGCCGTGCGCAGCGAAGTAACGCATGGTGAGATATTTGCCAGACCAGTCCGGTTGGTTGAGGATGTTTTCTTCCACGTTGTAATTCGTCAGGGCATGCCCGGCCAGGTAGCCCGCGAAGACCGGATGAGAGAAACGCATACGGTTGTTTGGGTAGGAAACCAGCAACCCGCTGGCCGCCATCTTTCCGAGCAGACCTGTGGAAGGAGTGGAAACCCTTTCGGTCTTCTTTTTTCCTTTGAGAGGCTTGGTATCCTCTTTTTTTATGTTTTCGTCATTTTCACCTGAGGTCTCGGCGCTCTCTGCATCGAGAGGGGTGGTCGAATCTTCAGCGACTTCAAAAGACTTCACCCAGGCGCGGGCCTTGCGAGGGTCGAACACTGGCTGCGCACTGACAACCACCTGCATGGCGAGAGTCTCCAATGCGGCGAGCGGTGTATTGGCAGGGGCAATGCGGCGAATGTGGGAGGCGATCCATTCCAAGGCGTGAGATCCCAGGCTGTCACCTGCGTATGCGCCCCAGACCTTGAGAGTTAGTTCCAGCGGAGATAAATTCAAATTTTCATTATCCAGCCATGAGTTGAGTAAGAACGGGTCGACATGCTGAATGGTGGTCTGGGCCCATGATTCCATCGCCACAGTGTGTGACCATTGCCTGCCCCAGGTTTCGATAAAGGCCTGTGTTTCCCGGTCAGACCATGTACAAACGGATAGCGGGATGAACCCAAGCGCCACAAGACCATCAAGATATTCCGGTGTGCCGGTGGTCACCACGCGCAGGTTTGGATAATTTTGTAAGAGAATCTTGAGATAGTCTGAAACGGTTTGCTGTTCGTTCGGTGTGATTTCATCGTAGCCATCCAACAGCAACAGGGCAGTCTCTGCCTTGAAGGTTTGCTGGATAAAACTCGAAAGTTTTCCGTACTCAAAGGTGGAGGCGTATTCAGCAGAGGCTTCAATAATGGGGCCAAGAATATTTTTCAGGTCGCGTAGCGGGAGATTAAGATCTGCCACATGGATAAGGAACGGAACTACTTCGTTCAACTTCCCCAACTTGTCGCTTCGATTTGCGGCCAGGCTTGCGAGATGGGCCAGGGCCACAGTCTTCCCGACGCCGGGTTGACCAATTATGACGATGTTGGCATTCCCTGAAATAGCTTCGGGCATGGTGAAGGTTTGTGGTTTGTAGATCGCTGCGATCTCGGGCCATGCCGGAAGATAGGGCAGAGTGTGAGTGACCACATCTTCAAATTTTGCAGGTGTTCCTGGTTCGACGCGTGGCGGCGGAGCAAGCAGCCTGGGCTCTTGCAGGATCTCGTCTAATGCGAATATTTGCGCGGCAAGGTGCATGCCTTGTGCGCGGCGCAAGGTGACACGGCGGAAATTATCTTCGACCGTGCTTGATCTGCGGCTTTGCGAGGTTTCACGCCGTTCTTTCCATTCTTCGCGCAGTTCGTTCCAGAGCGGGCGGGCGCGAGTAGCCAGGAACCAGAAGACGGTGGCTGCGGCGAAGCCGACGAAGAAAGAGAAGGGATCGATGGCGAATGAGAACATGGTCGGCTAATTAGCAAATAAAATCCGTCCACAGGATGGACAATAAGCGAGTTGCTTCTGCGAGCGTGCGCTCTGTTGCATGGCCGCGTTTAGACTCGTGCCGCATGCAGAACAGGCTCCATCTTCAATGGTGGTCACGGCTACGCCGCGTTTCTGGCGGCGTAGATCTTCGTACGTGTGCAGCATCTCGCTTGAGATGGGGGCAAGCGCCGCTTCGCGCTCCTCGATCTGGTTTTCCAGCTGCTTGATATGAGCATCACGTTCTTCGATCAATTTTTTATGCTCGCTTCCGAGCCTCGATTGCACGGACTCAAGGGTGCTCTTCGCGCTTTGCATTTGGGTTTCTGCGGATTCGGCCTGTAACATGGCTTCCAATTGGCGTTCCTCCAAGGTGCCGAGGTGTTTTCTTAGTGAGAGGATATCCTTTTGGAGATCTTGAAGTTCCTTGGGGTTCTTGACGTTGCCACTATATAAGCTGGCTTCGTTCTGTTCGATCTTGATCTTTTGTGAATCCACACCGAGTTCAGATTCTTTTAAGTCATGCATCGAACGATGATGGTGGCTTTGCGCATTTTCCATTTGAGCGAGGGCGGCTTGCAACTCGGCATCATTCTCAAGGGTCTTGCGGATCACATCCAAACGGGATTGCGCACGGTCAATTTGCCGGTCCACCTGCTGGAGTCGATAAAGTCCCAAGGATGCGCTCATGGGCTGAATTATATACGATGTCCCCGACTTCGGAAGCGTTTGAGAAATCTTGCCCATGAAAGTGTCATGGACAACTTCCGATGCGGGGATGGATTATTGCGGGAGGTTGAAGTAGTTGTAAACCGCCTGGGTCAGGTTGACGATGAGCGGGTTGGTGATATCCCAAATGTTTTGGACGGGATGATAGGTGTAGATCGAAAGCACAAAGTTGCCTCCGGAGGAATACACAATACCGACATCGCTGGTATCGTGCATTACACCATCGCGTGAGAGAACATACCCGTGCTTGTGCGGGACGAGAGTTCCATCCGGCACGCCGCCCTGGATGAGGGAGCCAAGTTTATCCTGCGCCATGAAGTCGATCAGCAACTGACAGGTTGCCGGGTTGACCTTGTCTGGAAAGGCAGCAACCAGTGCGCCGCCGCCATTTTGGGCGCACTGATAGATATCTGCCAGTAACACACCCATTTCTGCAGGCGCGGTTTGCGAATAAGGATCGGGGTCGGCAAAGAGATCGGGGCGAGAGTTACCGGGCGTGATTCGTCCAGGCAGCAGGTTGGGCGCGCCAAAGTAGAACATTCCCCCAAGAAAAGTGCTTTTCAGGCCGAGCGATTCCATATTCTGAGTTACGACCAGTGGGCCGTTGTTCTTGTCAATTAACTCCAATAATTGGTCGGTGGCAGAGTTATCCGACTTGCCAAGGATGCGGGAAATAATATCAGCGGTCTGGGCGTCGAGGTTGCTGCCGCGATTGATCAAATATGATGCGACAATAGGGACTTTGATCGTGCTGGATGCTGTAAAGGCGATATCCGGTTCAGCAGAAACCACTTCTTTCGCATTCATTGCGAAGTGGATCTCCTGCCCGGTTTGCAGGTCCATCATATAAAAGCCGATCAGCCCATCGAATTCCGATGTGGTGATGATCTGCTTGAGCAGGATCTCAAGGTTTTCAAAGGTGGGACGCGCAGCAGTATTACGGTTGACAGATAGGGCCACGGAGCGGTTTGAAGGCGACCTCAATGCATCGGTGATGAGCAGCACGGCCCGGTCGAGGTCGAGGGTCTGGCCGGGTTCGCCGGGTAAGAAGGAGGTTCCGCCGGGTATCGGCTGTGCCGGAGCGGGCGGCTGATCGTAGCGCGAGGCAACCTCATTCTGAAGATACTCTCGAAGACGCTCTTCGGAGAGTTGGTCGCTTAGCGGAATTTGTGTATTGGGTGGGGTGCGGTTCCAGAGGAAATCCCAGAATCCACCCCAGAACGACCCCCCAGTACGGGTCAGATCCGCTGCAGCCAGCATGGTCTCAATATCAACCTGAAATCCAACCGTGCCGGGGTCGATGTGAATCGAAGAGTCGCCATATTTTGCCTCAACTGGTGAGGTATAGACTTCCAAAAGACGCTGCGAGGCCTGGGCAGGGGAAAGACCATCCACTGGAACCCCGGCAATGGTCATGCCCCTGGGATAGCTGTTGCGCTGGCGGCTGTAAGTAATGAGCGAAACGATGGAAAGCACCAGCGCACCGGTCAGAAATAGAATGGAAACACCCCGAAGGATGGTGTTTGTATTGCGGTTTCTCAAGTTACCTAGCCTCCAAAATCATGACGAAAATCACGGAAAAAGTATAACATACCGAAACATAGGGCTTGTGCTAGAATAAGTTGGCATTAATAAATCTCCCCTGTAAGGATGGATAATGCTTCGTTCCTTCATCATTTACCTGTCCAAAGCCGCCTGGGCGCAAAATCTGATCACCGGTTGGGGATTTGCCTGGCGGACAGCCTCTCGTT
>Ga0268298_10004113_pt1 | contig 14395 bp, 11 predicted proteins | sample WWTPWeurt_MetaG_FD_194462 | JGI IMG/M metagenome (GOLD analysis project Ga0268298, IMG submission 194462) | Activated sludge microbial communities from WWTP in Nijmegen, Gelderland, Netherland - WWTP Weurt | ecosystem: Engineered > WWTP > Aerobic digester > Activated sludge | place... | reverse complement strand
TAAATACTGAAGCCATGGCTGCCATCAAAGCCTGCTTTATGGCCTTGCAGCGTATTGTTGTAGTCCGCCATTGAATAGGGGCGATTGGGAAACAAGCCAACAATGCCTTGATCCTGCAAGAACCTCAAGATGCTCCCGTCAGGCGCGGCTTGTGCAATTTCGGCATTCACGGACTGTTGCGCAACAGATGCAGAGCCACCTGCATTCGTACCCCTTCCTCTGCCCGTATAACGCGTAACTACAATCCCATCTTCAAGCCTGTATTCATACTCAAGACCGTCCGCATCAAAGAAGGATTTCCCAACCAGACCAAGCAGCTTCGCATTCACATGCTGGAATAGCGCCGGATCTCTGGGATCGCCGAGCCGGGCAACTCGCCCCAATTCCGGCTCCAGCCCCTCATCTTCCCGACGTCCGAGAGCACCTAACGCCTGTAATGCGCCAATGACTCTCTGTTTCATATCAAACAAGTTCAACTGATCCGCAATTTTCTTGAGCAAAGAATTCTCCACTATGTCCTTACTCATCGATCCTGTCACAGACAGAATTCTCTCCGCCAGACTCATCTTTCCATCCAGAAGCACTTTGAGACTCGCACCCGGAGTTTCTCCCTTCGCCGCCCCGCTTTTCACTGAATATGCGATGAGGGCTGCAACCGCAACCTTCCCCGCAATCGATCCCAGAGTAGGATTGTTCAACTGCTCATAGTTCGAATACTGTGTTCCTTGCGTTTGTCGGATGATATATTCGCTGGTCACGTCTCCATACACCGCGCCAAACATTGGAATCGTGTGAACAACGGAGCGGATCAGATTCGCATCGTTTTCGCGTCCGTCCAGATACCCCTCTTTGTGCATTCCGTCCTCACTCCATTCTTCCTGACCTGCCAGATAACTTCCAACCGGCCCGAGTGGAGCGTATGCGATTCTGTTTTTGTCCTGATTTGTATACTTGAACTCTCTCTCTCCTGTGTGTGTATCCACGTGAATCGCACTGGAGATCAACCCTTGATCAAATACACCCAGCACATTCTTCAGAATGTCGAGAGCCTGGGCTTGCCAGAGGTATCCTTCGTTTCCTTCTCCTGTGCGAACTGCATACGTGGAATTGGCAGCAGCCAGACCCGGGTTGATCGAATTAAAGAATGCTCCGATCGGTGAATCCAGAACAGAGTTCAGCACACGCGGGTCTGTGAAGATAAATGAATTCCCCAGTCCCGCACCTGCCCTCTGCACTGTGTTTGCGAATATGTTCTGCGTGTAGGAAGTGCCGTTCTGCGCCATGTAGCTTTCATACACGCCCGGCATGGAACCGAGTGCACTGGCTCCCATCGTGATATTGCGGATATCCCTGGTGGCGCTTGCATTCGCCTGTTTCTTTACCTTTTCTTCTATCGAGGTTGCGTCTTGTTGATTGAGTTGTTCTCCCAGATACTGTAGTTGAACATAGAATCCGAATGATGAATTCTCAGGAGAAACAGCGGTTTCTCGGGTACGCGCGTTTTCGTGTGCGCAGGAAAGTGTTATGCAGTATGTAGTAGTTAAATGAAAAAATCCCGGTACATGCGTTTTTCGGGGGATCAAAACACGACTGGAAACAATGATTACAGCAAGTCTACGTGTTTCAATATGCACTTCTTCTCTCAGGCGCACCGGTACACATCGTATGAATCAGAATTGGTACGGCAAGCCTGTAGCTGAACGATCCTCTCCCTTCTCAGCCGCCTTCTCTGAGCAGCTGAAAGAAGAAATTCGCGTACTCAGGCGCGACGGCGCGGTTCTTGCCGCGAGCGTTTCAGGGCTATTTCGATTATTTATTGAATTTCAATAAAAGCGAAACGCGAGCATGCAATAAGTCCCTCCCCGCGAGGTCCCGGCTTCCCGTTTCCAATTTGCAGCCAGGGAGGGGTTGGGCCAGGGTTCCGGGACCGCCAGGGGAGGGAATGCCGAACCGTGCCGGAGCGCACTCTGCGGGCGGGATCCAGAATGTTATGTATTACGTATCATCAGACCGGCCCCCCGAGGACAGGACGTCCGAAGGGGCCGGACCGCCCGCAAATTACGATGAAGGCGGCTGAGGAGGGAGAAATTTCCTGGCTTCTGCATACAACTGATCGACGGTCATATCCTTGAGAATCTCTTTGCGTTCTTCTGTCCAGTTACCACGATTGATTCCCAGGGCCTGGAGGAACTGGATCATCCCGGAAACGCCAAGTTTCTCTCTGAGCGCGGCCATTCCGTTGCGAAGTGTTTCCTCTTTTGTAGGTGCTTCAATCATGTGTTAACTCCCGGGATACAAACTCAAGTGGATTGAGGGATTCAAACGAACAACCCAGCGTCACAACCTTTCTTAAGAGAGGATAATCTGTACTGAGGAAAAAGTCAACCCCGGCGTGCTCGGCACTGGCCAGATGCAGGGCATCGCCGGAAGAAAATCCTGCTTTTTCTATATCCGCTGCCCTGTGAAGGGTTTCATCATTCGCCTGAATCCAGACGGTCGTAAAAGCCTGTTGAATGGCCAGAGTCGCGTCTCTCTTCTCAGGATCGCGATTTTTGCTCAGCTCGGCACTCACGATGTTTCCAGAAACTACGTCCCATCCTTTTGTGGCGCAAGCCGCGAGAATCAAATCGACAGCGCGGGCCTCCAGTTCCACAACCGGATGCGAAAGATCATCAAGAGGGCGACCAAAACAACAGGCGTCAAAATAAATGCGCATTAGCGAAGCTTCTTCAATTCAGCGATCGCAGATTTCTCTGCGGCTCTTGCCGATACCAGCTTCTTTTCCAGTACGGAGATCACGTTTTGAAGCGTCTCAAGCCTCGCCGCCAGCTTCTCCGCGCGCCTCTTCTCCTTTGCGGAGAGGCGCTTCGTTCCGCTTTCCGGCTTTTTCCGGGTCTTCTTTCGCATGTCTGCCAGCAATCGATCAGCGGTGCCTTTTGTGATTCTTCCGCGCGATTTCTTTTCAATCTCTCTTGCGAGGCTTGCGGGCTGGCTAAACTTCAATGAAGTTTTGCCTCCGGTGTGTTGATTCCCGTAATCTCCGCCGCGTCCGTCTCTTCCAAGCTCCGTCCCAAAATTTTCCTGAATAAACTTCTCTTTCCGCTCTCTGCTCCAGTGTCCGCCGCGCCTGCGATCGTTCTCTGATTTCATGATGTCGCGCTCAAGTTCTGGAGTAAGTAACGAGAGAATCTGTTGCGCCGGTCCTCTTTCCAGTCCTGCGTTGATTCCAGCTCTCTTGCGATTGTGTCCGCAAACGATTGTGCCATCTGGTTTCAGAATTAGCGCAATCAAGATCCCTTTCTCTTTGATGTCTTCAGTGAGTTCGACCAGCTCCGCGTCTGAGAGAGGAGGATATTCATTTAACGGATTGTCTTTGAGATCCTCCAGCCTTACATAAATCAAATCCGAAAGTTCGATGCCGTGTTTTTTCAATACCGGGAGATCCGCAGGTTTTGCTGATGTGCCGGGTCTTGGAATGGCGATGTTCGCCTTAAATTTCAGGGCGTCACGCTGCAGTTTTGCGTCTCGTTTCTGCTCCTTCTCCAGTGCGCTTAACATAGTTCCTCCGCAAGTGCTTTGAATTCCGCATAACTTCCCGTACTTCTCTTCAGTTGTTTTCCGGAATCACAGGCGGATTTGATAGAGGCTGAACGGCGGATCCCGACTTTCGTAAAATCAGAGAGTTCCGTGATCCTCAGTTTCTTCTCCTGCATTGCATTAACCTGAACCGGTAGAGCCAGAAGACGCGGACCGCGACCAACAGCCTCCCGCACATTACATATTTCCTCACGCAAAAGTGAGAATCCCTGAACCGTCCACCGGCTGAAAGATACCGGAGAAAGCACAACACTTGCAGCATACAATGCACAGGATAACTCAAAGCAGAGCGCCGGTGGCGTATCGATGACGATCATCTCAAAATTCAGTTGTTTCATGCTTCTGGCGAATCTGAGAATAGCACCTGGATCCCGGGCTAATTCCAGACCAATCCGCGCCAGTGCCGGCGTCGCCGGCAGAATTGAAACATCAATAGCGCTTAACGTATGGATACAATCTTGAACATCGCGTGTGCCGGCCAGTGCGTGATACACATTCGCCGATTCAATTTTCTCAGTCTCAATGTCCCTCAGAAAATAATCTGTCATGTTATTATTATGGTCCAGATCGATTGCAAGGACGCGTTTGTTCTCCGAAAGCAGCTGAGAGAGAAAGATGGAAATCGCTGTTTTTCCAGCTCCACCTTTGAGCGATGCCACAGCAATGATCTTCACGGGCCACCTTCCGCTTTTTCAGATTTCTCCAGTTCATCCTCCGTTTTTCTCATACGATCCAGAAATCGCTTCTCTGCCGGATGCGTGTTTGCGTGTACTTCTTTGAGTTTACCAATCGAAAGATGCGCATATATGCGCGTCGAACTCATGCTTCTGTGTCCAAGGAAATCCTGAACCGTTCGGAGGTCCGCGCCGTTTTCAATCATGTGCGCGGCACAGCTGTGTCTGAATATATGCACGGCCTGATCCTTCTTGATTCCGGCCAGATCCAGATATTTCCGGCAATGACTGTACACACTCGTTATGCGCCTTCCACGGTTTGATAAAAACAAAAAACCGGGATCAAGATCGCGTACAAAATGATGACGCACTTCATGAACATAGCGATACAACCATTTCATTGCCCGGGCACCGATCGGAATCACGCGGTCCTGTCCGTGTTTTTCCGCCGTCACACGCAATGAATCACGCTCGTAATCTGTGTCCGTGAGCCTGAGATTCAGAAGCTCACCCTCACGTACACCCGATGCATAAAGCAGCTCAAGAATCGCCCGATCACGCAGGCCGTATGGATATCGTGTATCCGGCAGACCAATCACGTGTTCCACTTCCGCGCGGCTCAGAATCCCCGCCACAAGTGACGTCCCGATGCGGGGCAGCACAATGCCGCCTGACGGATCATGCAGAATCAATCCACGAGAGAAACACCACCTCACACAGGTGCACAGCGCTTCCATTTCCTGCTTCTGCGTTTTGACCGAAATCACTTCACCGGTAGAAATCCTGCGCACCGGCCTCTTTTTTCTCTGTGCCAGATGCTTCTGGTATTTTTCCAGAAACTGTGTTGTGATTTTTCCCGGACTATCTACCGCGTTGCGAAAACAGAAATCAGCAAACCGCCAGAGATAACCCGCAAAAGTCCGCACCGATTGCGCGGACAATTCCGGCTTCCGATATTCCAGATACGCAAGTATGGAGGCATCCAGATCCGTCCGAACCGTAAGCACGCGCCTCCGGGAATTCTTTCGTTCCGCGTGGAAATGCCGTCCCACAGATGGATGAGTGACTGCCCGCTTTTTTGTTTCTTTGATCAAACCAAAGGCGGCCGGATGTGTCCGATTGTATTTTTCACGCAGGCGCTCCGGTGATATGTGCGTATAAAGCCCCGAAGTCTGCACGTCCGCGTGTCCCAGGATTTCCTGAATGTGGATGATGTCCGCGCCATTTGAAAGCATTTCTGTGGCACACGTGTGTCTGAAAATATGACATGAGCCTTTATCAATTCCCGCCTGACGTACATACTTTGCCCCGACCTTTGTCACAGTCTGTGGGCTCAGCGGAATTTTTCTGTTTGAGAAAAAGAGCGGTTCGCGCTGATCCGGACCGGCAGGCTGCGGAAGAAATTGAGCGCGTGCCTCTGCCAGATATTTTTTGAGCCACCGCATCGCACGCTCTCCAAGAGGAATGATCCTGTCTTTGCCTCCTTTGCCCTGACGGACAAACACCGTTCCCGAATCCATACGAACATCGGTTGTGCGCAGACTCGCGAGTTCTGATCTGCGAAGTGCCGTTGAATACAGAAGCTCGAGTATTGCCCGATCCCTGATTCCCTGAGCGTGGCTCACATCCGGAAGCGAAAATACGCGCTCCGCTTCCATCGCAGAGAGAACATTTGATGGAACAGCCTTGCGTTTTGTTTCCGGAAGATCACGCGCGGGATCAAAAAGAAGAAGTCCCCGCTTTGATAGAAACCGGAAGAACACTCTCACACTGACGGAAAAACCACCGATCGCACTGGCCGAATATCCGGCTTTCCCGCGCGGAGTTTCAGCCTCTTTTAGATGGGTAATGTACCCGCGCAAAAAATCAGCGGTGACCGCACGCGCATCTGTGATGTTTTTCCTGGCAGCATACGCGATGAATTCTTTTAAGAACCAGCGCCTTGTGCTCACGCTGCGTGGTGAGAATCCGCGTGTCTCAAGCGAAATGAGAAATTCATCGAGTGCAAAGAGAAGACGCGTGTCTGTGTACGATTCGCTGTGCGATTTCTTTTCAGGGCGGGCGCTCATGTGTGCACTCCGGAGAATTGCCCGCGTGAAATTTTCCGTATCCACATACACTTTTGCGCGGAAGTGCGGAAGTTTTCTATAATGGCGCAAATCGCCGTATAACGTGAGAATTTTGCGAAAGAACTTCCGCACCGCACCAGTCCAGGAGGGGTGCGGAAGTTGACGCCCGGCCGCGGAAGTCCTCTCAATTGGGCACCGGTATTGAGAATGCTATCGGAAATGCGATTGCCAATAGAGAAAACAGTGTCCCGAACAAAGACAACCGGGGCCTTCATGATACGGCCTCTGGATCATCCGGAATTTGATCCGGATCGATCAGTCCGTTAAAACTTTCTTCCTGACGTTCGTCAAGGCGATACAGATACAGCTGTCCCTTTCGCCCGATTACTGAATGCAAATATTCAAACCGCGCAAGCCTCTCAATATGCCGGTGAATCTGGTCCTCGCTCCATTTTGTATATTCGCGCACATCACGCCTTGAAAACACACAGTCCCGGGCTTCGATTTTTTCCTTCTCACAACGCGCATTCACCAGATCCCGAATCAGTTCGAGTAGCTTTCGCGTGATCGGTCCCAGATCATCCAGACTTGCCGCGAATATATGCCGCGCGATTGGATTGACGCGTTTGATATCCTCACGCGTCACCTGGATGCACTCGACCATTTTTCCATCGATTTCCGTCTGGATTACAGGCCGATTAAATTGATTGAGCAGCGCATGCGCTTCTATAAGCGTGAGATACTTGTCGAAATCGCGACGCGTTCTCTGTGCTCCTGACGGGAACGTTAGACGATCTGCAAGTGGATTCAAAACGATAAGCGGCCGCAGAAGTCTCTGCGAGTTTTGAAGTAAAAGCACGTCACTCTCCCAGCGGCTTTTATCTCTGAGTCCCTCGATGGTGCGTGCGCGCCTCTGCCGCGCGTGAATTGCCAGCGTCTGTTCAATCGTCGCGTTTAGAATGAGAATCAGCGCGCGGTTCTGTAGATCCTCTATGATCCACGCATTGTTCGATGTGGTGTACACCTGTACCGGACCACGGGCGATGTATTCTTTTGTTGTATTGAGACCGGTTTCAGGATCCCGCATGGTCGATGCCTTTTTTAGAATTCCATCTGTGAGCAGAGTCTTCAGAGAATACGCCGCATTTCCAATTCCAAAATCCTCCATGATCCCGATTGTCTTATGAACCAGATACCCCTCTTCAAAATAGAAAAAAGCGTTGGGCGAAACCTCTGTGAATACATGCTTGCATTCATCCGGAATTGAATCCAGAATCGCCTTCATGATCGTGGATTTTCCCGCAGCTGATGGAGCCTGGTATATCACATGAAGCGGCTCGGCAAGCATGCGACTCACAGAGGCTAAAATCGATGCCTCAATGTTCAGTCTCTCTCCAACAATTCCACCGTCCGTTTCAAGACACAGCGCGTAGGCGCCAAGTGGATCCGGAGTTCTGAGAATTCGCGTAAGTGCCTGCTCGCGTTCCAGAGCACTCATCTGATACGCCGGCTTTTCTTTTCCGGGAGAAAGAAGCTCTTCGATCATTTGATCCTGACGCGCTCTGAGATCCGGAAGAATCCGCGATAGATCGCTTTTAATAATTTCTTCTTCGATTCCGAGTTCGCGGGCCGCGAGTCTCACAAACCTCTCCCGGTCTTTTGCCAGATACAGTTCCACTTTCTCCGGAAAGAGTGTACCGGATTTTTCGACGTGAATTGTGACAGACAGTGATCCAGGAGAACGATTTTTTGAAAAGCCGTCGATTCGGTATGTCCGGTCTCCAAACTCAAAGGTGATGCGATCACGTGCTATGCGATCACGTGTGAGCGCGTCACCCGTCTTCTGATTTTCGACTGGATTTTCTGACCGGACACCCGACGGTACGGTAAACTGTTTCATGCTCTCTTCTGCATATTTGCGCAATGTTTCCGCACCGAACTCCACAAGAACTGAGTTTGGATCCATCTTTCCGTTGCGCGCGGTCATCTGTCCTCCCCGGAGTGCGCCGGATATTTCATGCGCGCGGATGCGATTCCACGCTCTCCAAGCAGATCCGCAAATCTGGCCGCGCCACGATCCCCGGCTTCGTCCGAATCAAAAGCGATGAGGACGCGCCGCACGTTTCCCTTTTCAGTCGCATCAAGAAACGCAGGCGGAATATCCGTCGCGCTGTATGTGCAGCTAACGTTCCTAATTCCAGCACAGAAGAACGATAACGCATCCAGAGGTCCCTCGCATACAATCAGAGTCTGAGAAATGAAAGCGCGCGGATGAAATACACAGTTCTTTGAAAACGGAAGATACATGTGATCTGTAGATGTGGACCCGCCACCCGGAAGCTTTCGCCCGTACAGCTGCTGAATGATCCCGTCCACATCCATGATCGGAACAACGATCCTGTCTCTCATGTGTTCGATGAAATGCGCGCCCTGCTTCCGCAGAATTCCACAGGCAAAAAGCCGCGCGCGGATTTCACTGCCTTCTTCTGTGCTCTGTGATGGAATTGCCGCAAGCAGAGTTCCATCCGAATATCCGATCAAAAAAGTAGAGGCGAGATCCGGGTGCACGAGCTTCCGGGACATCATGTACTGCCACGCAACCTCTGATGATTCCAGAGTTTTTGCATAATACTGAATTACGTATTTCAAAATGCGCTGGTTTTCAGGATCAAGAAGCGGGCTTTCCGATTGATCTGTATTACGTATCATTTGCGAATCCTCTGAGTAAAAGCCGGAAATCTCCCGGTGGTGATTCGCCGCAGTCCCGCCGCGCAGAGTGCGAATTGCCGTGAGAAAATCCACACCGTCCAGCTTCATGATGAAATCGATGGGGCTTCCGCCAGATCCACAGCCCAGGCAGTGAAACAGATTCGCGGAGGGCGTAATGGAAAAAGAAGCGGTGCGCTCTGCGTGAAACGGGCAGAGGCCCATGAGATCCTTCCCCACCGATTTCAGGCGGATTCCGCGGCTCCGCGCGAGTGCCGCGAGATCCACGGATGCTTTGAGGCGGGCGATTTCGACGGATGGGATGGGCATTCAGGCAAAAACCTCGAATTTTTTCTTAATCCTTGACGCTAACATTTACTTGCGCACAAGATAAACCGTTATTATCGTACAGGATAATTTGCGTCAAGGCGGTTTTTCCCCGTCCCGCTAAAATTATTGAAATTCTTACCCGGAGAGCGTATGATCCTACTCGTGAAGGCTACAAGACTCGAAGATAAAATGGCGGCGCACCTTGCTGAGAATGTCAAAAGGCTACGCACGAAGGATGGTATCTCGCAGACGGAGCTGGCCAAAAAGGTTGGAATACACCTGACCCACATGAACCGCATCGAAAAAGGAAAATATCTGCCTTCCCTCGACACGGTTGCGCGCCTGGCTGATGTGTTTGAAACCTCTATCGACGCACTTGTAAACGGACCGAACAAGAACGGAGAAGTGCGTCTCGAAGATCAAAGCTTCGCGGAAAGAATCAAGCTCCTGAACGACCTTGAACCGAAGGAAAAAGAAGCCTTTAATCTCTTCCTCGATACGATGGTTTCCTGGAAGAAAATGCGTAACGTCGTCTCGGAACTTGCTGCGAAGTGAGCCGTTTTGTTATTCTCGCGGCCGATGGGCGCACTGAAATTCCATCTATCAGCCTTTCGGACTGGGACGATATCATAATTCAAAGAACGGGAATGTGGAAAGAACCAGTTCATGAACCTCTCTTTTTCAAGAGAATGAGCTCGGATGCAAAAGACAACTACGATCATCTAAGTTTGAATACCTGGTATTGCGCCGGAGAGCGCGAAGAAGAAAACGAAGAAGGTCAGTTCAAAATCTTGAAGTGGCATCCCGAGGATCCGCCACCTCCAGTTGCTGCAAACAGCACTTTGAAAAGCAATCCGTGGTTCGATAAATTTTTTCAAGCAGATGTCGACCTACCTTTGAAACGCGTCGTCACTGCTTTAGAACGCGTACGCCAGGATTATTTCGCAGCAACAGATCCTAAAATCATGATAAAGACGAAAGAGGAAAGCTTTCACGATCTTTCTTTTTCCGACGCCTTAACATTCGCGGGGCGTGAGGCTGAACTGGAGTATTTCCAATATGCACCATCTGGCGCAGGACGCTCATTCAATTTTATTGTCCAATGGGGCAACCGCATTACCGGAACTAATGGCAATTTTCGCGTCATGCTCGGCGACAAAGAAACAAATTCAAAGGCCTCAAAATTTCTTTTCCGTGAACTTGACCTTCGCGAGTTCGACCAGGCAAAATTCGTAGTCGGGGCAGATGAAATGAAAGTAAATCCCATATTTCGTGGCAGGGGTCACGCTCTGAAAAAGGATCTGTGTTTTGCTCTGATGCCATTCACGGAATCCTGGTCCAACGATCTATGGATAACGCTTCAGAAGATTGTAAAGGCAGCTGGTCTCATTCCGCAACGTGCCGATGACCTTTACGGTCACGATGTACTGGAAGATATCTGGAACGCAATCAATGAAGCATCCACGATTGTCGCGGACGTCTCAGTAAGAAATCCGAATGTCTTCTACGAGGTTGGAATCGCACACACGCTCGGCAAGAGAGTGATCCTTATGACGCAAAACGCATCAGATATTCCATTTGATTTTCAAAGATACAGACACCTGATTTACTCTCCCGACCCCGCAGGCTTGGCAAAACTAGAACAAGATTTACCCGGATTTTTAAAGGTGTGAGATACAAAGACTACGCTTGTGCCATCAGCAAGGCAGGCTGACCGCAGCCATATGGGAACCAATCGCCCAGAATGTTTCGACCACTGAATTTTTGAGATCGATCAGCCTCTGCAGCATTTTGTTTTTTCTCATAGGCACCTCCTGTTCACTCCTCTTACTCAGAAACCCAAGAAGAATCGTAACCCCAAGAAGGGCTATCAGTCCCACCCATGAGGGAGTCGAACTCTCGACCTTACATGACAGTAAAACTGCCGTGCTCATGGCACAAACGTGGGTCAAGTATACCAGAAACGGCTGCGATCGTCAAGCACCCCGCCGCCGGCTTCCTCCAGACTAACCGCCCGACCATCCGTCGAAACTCCCGGAAGAATGCAGAATTCCTGACGCCCCGCCACTGCGCATAATACAAGGATACCCGCTCACGGGCTCTTACATATCGACCCAAATCTTTCTCGGCTCGCGGACTCGCCGCCCTGGTCTGGCTCCGCCAGACACAATCCGGCGATTCTCACTTTTAACGTTAGTTGCTATTGATCCGCGCCGGAAGTCGGGTATCCCAGGATTATGCGCAATGGCGGAATCACTATTCAGCGATCCCTGCTTCGCGCAGCGCATGCAGTGCTCGCACTTGTTCTTTGAAATGACGATCACGTTTAGGTGCAGACAACACGCACGCGGTTTCCCGGGACTCAAGAAACACCTTTATCGCAGTCTCCCAGTAGGTCTTCGTCAGATCAATTTTCTTCCAGTCCTTGGCCAAAGCCCGTTCTCTTGTGACAATCACTTGCGTTTCCAAATCGCGCCTTATTAACTCAACCGGAATTCCCTCTATGTCCAATTCTTTGGCTTCCGCCTGGCTTATGTCTAACGCCCAATCAACAGATGCATAGTAGCGTGCATTTGCAACCCGCGCGGCCGCTTGCTGTGCCTCTGTTGCCGTTACTGGACTGAGATCGCGTTTCAGCATTACCGATCCGAGTTTTCCAGTGAGGCGCACATGCTTGAAAACGGCGCCAAAAATGCGGAGTTCCCGCATGTCCAAGTTCTCGATCAGTAGGTCCTCGAATATTGCCGGCCCGACAAGCAGACCGCGGCCCCGACAATTTTTCAGAATGATATCGCGCGCTACGCTTCTGAACCCGATATCGTCGGTCATACAGTACGCGCATCCCTCGAAAGAACAATTCTCGACGAAATATCCTTCAGTGACGGTACCACCACGATCGCGTAGTCTTTCAAAAGACTGATTCTCTATTCGCTTCATCGTTTTCATCATTTGATTTTCACCATGGATAATCATACAGAATAAATTTCAAATCGGGACCGTATGATCGTGCAAAATGAGCAGCCCAAGCTTTATTCGTGGTCACCTCGAACTCCTGCCCCACCAGACGCCCAGCGCCAGTAAAATCAGGCCCGGGGCCTGCCCCTTTGTAGGTCAATAGTCTATCAAGCGCCGGGTTCCTGGCGATGCGCTCTGCCATAGCCCTCTCCATTGCCCGACCGTATACCGCCTCAGGATAGCGAACGGCGTTATTTAGTTCTGACTTACTTAGGAGGCGAATAGCAGCTTTTGGATCGGCGGCAAAAATAGCGTTCTGCTCGGAGGCCATCAATTGCAATCGGTTTTGGACCACGAGTCCGGCTTTCTCGCTCAGTCCGGAAGTCTGTTGAATTCTTTCCAGTAATGCGGCTCGTTGCGCCTCCCCGCCGTAGCGCGCAAAATCTTTAACCACGGCAGCCTGCGGCGTCTCGATCAGCCCCCGAACAAAACCCCGAAACTTGCCGAAAGCGCCTAACGGTCGGGCCAGAATGCCCGGCGGCACGGACGCCATGCCCTGTTCGGCGATGATCGTCCCGCCCTCGAGATTCCCCTCCCAACCATCAAGATACGCCCGCGCATAGTACGGATCCACAAAGCGCGGATTTGCACGAATGTCCTCAAATAGCCTGGTTCGATTCTGCAAATTCAGAATATCCTGTGCCCGATCGAGGCTCTCTACCAGGAAATCATGCACTGGGTTATCAGGAATATACGGCGGTTTCCAGGTAAGCAGGCGCCCCAGATTGATCGCCCCTTGCTTGGCACCCTGGTAAATACTGAAGCCATGGCTGCCATCAAAGCCTGCTTTATGGCCTTGCAGCGTATTGTTGTAGTCCGCCATTGAATAGGGGCGATTGGGAAACAAGCCAACAATGCCCTGATCCTGCAAGAACCTCAAGATGCTCCCGTCAGGCGCGGCTTGTGCAATTTCGGCATTCACGGACTGTTGCGCAACAGATGCAGGGCCGCTGGTAATTGTAGTCCTTCCTCTGCCCGTATAACGCGTAACTACAATACCGTCTTCAAGCCTGTACTCGTACTCAAGACCGTCCGCATCAAAGAAGGATTTCCCAACCAGACCAAGCAGCTTCGCATTAACATGCTGGAATAGCGCCGGATCTCTGGGATCGCCGAGCCGGGCAACTCGCCCCAATTCCGGCTCCAGCCCCTCATCTTCCCGACGTCCGAGAGCGCCTAACGCCTGCAAAGCGCCACCGGCTCTCTGCTTCTGATCAAAAAGATTCAAATCATCTGCAATCTTCTTGATCAAAGAGTTCTCAATAGCATCCCTGCCGATTTCTCCAGTCACTTGCAGAATCCGATCCACCATGCTGCCCTTTCCATCCAACAACACCTGAAGACTGGAACCGGGCGCTTGTCCCTTCGCAGCTGCACTCTTAACCGAAAAAGCGATTACGGCAGCAGTCGCAGCTTTCCCCGCGACCGATCCCAGAGTAGGATTGTTCAACCGCTCATAGTTCGAATACTGTGTTCCTTGCGTTTGTCGGATGATGTATTCGCTCGTCACATCTCCATACACCGCTCCAAACATCGGAATCGTGTGAATGATCGAGCGAATCAGATTCGCATCATTTTCGCGTCCGTCCAGATAACCCAGTTTGTTCTGTCCGTCCTCACTCCATTCTTCTTGACTTGCCAGATAACTTCCAACCGGCCCGAGCGCTACGTATGCGATTCTGTTTTTGTCCTGATTTGTATACTTGAACTCTCTCTCGCCTGTGTGCGTATCTACGTGAATCGCACTGGAGATCAATCCTTGATCAAATGCACCCAACACATTCTTCAGAACGTCCAGAGCCTGGGCCTGCCAGAGGTATCCTTCGTTTCCTTCTCCTGTGCGAACTGCAAACGTGGAATTGGCAGCAGCCAGACCCGGGTTGAGCGAATTAAAGAATGCTCCGATCGGTGAATCCAGAACAGAGTTCAGCACACGCGGGTCTGTGAAGATAAATGAATTCCCCAGTCCCGCACCTGCCCTCTGCACTGTGTTTGCGAATATGT
>Ga0268298_10004111_pt1 | contig 14399 bp, 8 predicted proteins | sample WWTPWeurt_MetaG_FD_194462 | JGI IMG/M metagenome (GOLD analysis project Ga0268298, IMG submission 194462) | Activated sludge microbial communities from WWTP in Nijmegen, Gelderland, Netherland - WWTP Weurt | ecosystem: Engineered > WWTP > Aerobic digester > Activated sludge | place: Netherlands... | reverse complement strand
TAGAGCTGCACTGCCACGAACGGCTCCTTCGCGGTCGACGGCACCTTCGCCGAGTGCTTCTGCCCCTTCGGCAGGTGCACCACGTCGCCCGCCTTCGCCACGAGCGTCTGACCGAGCGTGGTGAGCTCGACCTCGCCTCTCATCACGTAGAGCCACTCGCCGGAGCCGTCGTGCGAGTGCTCGGCCACCGAGGCGCCCGGGCGCAGCTCGAGGGTCCCGACCGCCACGTCGGGAGAGCCGTTCAGCGCGTTGTAGAAGAGGGTCGCCGTGCCCTTGTCGCCAACGGGGTACGCCGGCGCGCTCGCTTGACGCACGACGGGCGGAGGCGAGGGGTCGACCTCGAGGAGGGTGACGACTAGCAACGAGAGGATCACGGGCGCACCTGTGAGGGGTGTCGACGGAGTGTGCGAATCAACTCGATTCGGCTCGTGGCGCCCAGCTTCTTCGCCGCCGAGCTCAGGTGGGTGGCGACCGTTGACGGCGTCAGGCCCAGCTCGTACGCGATGAGCTTGTTGGAATGCCCGAGCGCCGCGAACCCGACCACCTGGCGTTCCCGCGGTGTGAGCCCATCGTCCGACAGAGGCGGGTCGTTCCGCCGCGCGAGGTAGTACCGCCGACCGTCGCGCTCGAAGTGATCGGAGAGCGTCCATCTCGCCTCGACCAACGGCCGCCAGGCCTCCACCGCCACGTCCCCACTCGGCGCCCGCTCGGCCTTCGCGCGGGCCTTGTCGAGGGCGACCGCGGCCGATCGGAGCGCCACCCGCGCGACCTCCTCACGCGCCGCCCCACGTGCGTGCGCGATTGCGCCGTCGGCGTCGAGCACCGCCTCCGCGCCGTCCACGCCTCGCGCCAGCGTCGCGTCGAGCTGCCGTCGGAGCCTGAACCCAGCCGCCACGTGGGCTGCGAGCCGGCTCCACCGGGTCGCGAAGGTGGGGCTCACCCGCCGGGGGTCGGTCAGCGGCACCGCGATGACGCAGCCCTGCATGGTGGGATCCTGGGCGTTGATGCCCACGCTGTCGCCGGTACCCCACTGCGCCTTCGCGTACTCGACCAACGGGCTGTCGAGAAACGAACGGCCGAGCAGCTGGGACAGCGAGCCGCAGGTGTGGCTGACGAAGGTTCGCTCGATCACCTCGTAGGGCAGGCTCTCGGCGCCTGCCTTGAGGAACGCCATGCGTGCTTCGCCGACGCCATGCCCTGCGAAGGGGCCGAGCTTGAAGCCGGCGCGATTCGAGGCATCGTACAGCGCAGCCCACACGCCATGGCCTGCGTCGATGATCGGCCCGCACGCGGCGACGACGCCCTGGAGCCACTCGGAGGTCGGTCGGTCGACTGCGTACGCGGCCTCGATGACCGCGGCGGTGCGACCTTTCACTTCGTCACCTTCGCCGCCAGCTCGGAGCGAGAGCTCACCCCGTGCTTCTTGAAGAGGCTCGCCACCTGGTTGGCGACGGTACGCACCGCGGTCTTCCGCACCTTGGCGATCTCGGCGTTGGTCCGCCCCTCGAGGAGGAGCTGGAGCACGGCCTGCTCGGCCCGGGTGAGCGTGGGCGCTTCCGGCACTGGCTCGCTGGTGACCGCGAACGACGATCCGCCCCAGCGAAAAGTGGTCCACCGTGTCATTGCGACACCTCGAGTTGACACCCCAAACCAACCCCGTTCTTCCAAGACGGGCGCAGGCGGATGTGGCTACGATACGCCTCGTGAGTCAGCCTGACGAGAAGGGCAGCTTTTCGACCAACATCGGCGCCGACGTCATCAACGAAGCCCTCAAGAGCGTCGAGAAGGCCAAGGCTGCCGTACGTGGAGTCGAGGTGGAGGTGGCGCCTCCTGCCGAAGGTGCGCCCGCCGATCCCCCGCCTGCGAGCAGCGAGCCCTCCGAGGTCGAGTCCCTCAAGGCCCAGCTCGAGCTGTCGATGGCGAAGGGCCGCGAGCTGATGGGCAAGGTGAAGGACGAGCACGAGAAGATGCTCCGCGCCGTCGCCGATCTCGAGAACTTCAAGAAGCGCGCAGCCAAGGAGAAGGAGGAGATTCAGAAGTTCGGCAACGAGAAGCTCCTCAAGGACTTCTTGCCGGTGGTCGACAACTTCGATCGCGCCTTGGGCCATGCCGCCAGCAGCGGCGATCTCGACAGCCTCAAGAAGGGCGTCGAGATGATCCGCAAGCTCTTCGAAGACACCCTCGGCAAGCACGGGGTGAAGTCCTTCACCTCGCTCGGCCAACCCTTCGATCCCAACAAGCACGAGGCGATGTCGGCGGCGGAGACCGATCAGCTGCCGCCGAACCACGTGCACTCCGAGTTTCTGCGCGGCTTCACCTTGAACGACCGGCTCGTTCGGCCGGCGTTGGTGGTGGTCTCCAAGGCCAAGGCCGCGCCCGAGCCAGCAGCACCAGCCGAGCCCGCCCCCGCGGCGAGCCCGAGCGACGAGCCGAAGTCATGACGACGTGGTCGACGGAGCCGCGCGCTCCAGTGGTCCAGAGGGGCACATGGGAAAAGTGATCGGAATCGATCTGGGAACGACGAACTCGTGCGTCGCCGTGATGGAGAGCGGTGAGCCGGTCGTCATTCCCAACAGCGAGGGCAGCCGCACCACGCCGTCGATGGTCGCCTTCACCGACTCGGGGGAACGGCTGGTGGGGCAGATCGCCAAGCGCCAGGCCGTCACCAACCCCGAGAACACGATCTATTCGGTGAAGCGGCTCATGGGCCGGCGGCTCGACTCGCCCGAGGCCAAGCGCGCCGCCACCATGGTGCCGTACAAGGTGGTGGCGTCTGAGAACGGTGACGCCTGGGTCGAGATCCGCGGGAAGAAGTACAGCCCGCCCGAGATCAGCTCGATGATCCTCACCAAGATGAAGACCACCGCCGAGGACTACCTGGGCGAGCCGGTCACCGAGGCGGTCATCACCGTCCCTGCGTACTTCAACGACGGCCAGCGCCAGGCCACCAAGGACGCCGGCCGCATCGCCGGCCTCAACGTGCTGCGCATCATCAACGAGCCCACGGCCGCCGCGCTCGCCTACGGCCTCGACAAGGACACCTCGAAGGCCGAGACGATCGCCGTCTACGATCTCGGCGGCGGCACGTTCGACATCTCGATCCTCGAGCTGAACTCCGGCGTCTTCGAGGTGAAGGCCACCAACGGCGACACCTACTTGGGCGGCGAGGACTTCGACAACAAGCTCATCGACTGGCTCGCCGACCGCTTCAAGAGCGCGAACAACGGCCTCGACCTGCGGAAGGACCGAATGGCGCTCCAGCGCCTCAAGGAGGCGGCCGAACGCGCCAAGCACGAGCTCTCGAGCGCGAGCGAGACCGAGGTGAACCTCCCCTTCATCACCGCCGACGCGAGCGGGCCCAAGCACCTCCAGGAGACGATCGCCCGGCAGGCCTTCGAGGAATTGGTGAAGGATCTGATCGAGCGCTCGATCGAGCCCTGCAAGATCGCCCTGAAGGACGCGAACATCTCCAAGGAGCAGGTGCACCAGGTGCTGCTCGTCGGTGGCATGACGCGCATGCCGGCGGTGCAGGCCAAGGTGAAGCAGTTCTTCGGCAAGGAGCCGCACAAGGGCATCAACCCCGACGAGGTCGTCGCCGTCGGCGCCGCGATTCAGGGCGGAGTGCTCAAGGGCGAAGTGAAGGACGTGCTCCTGCTCGACGTCACCCCGCTCTCGCTCGGCGTCGAGACGGCGGGCGGGGTGTTCACCAAGATCATCGACAAGAACACGACGATTCCCTGCAAGAAGAGCCAGATCTTCTCGACCGCCACCGACAACCAACCGCTGGTGAGCGTGCACGTGCTCCAGGGCGAGCGCGAGATGGCCGCCGACAACAAGACGCTGGCCCGCTTCGAGCTCGTCGGCATTCCCCCCGCGCCTCGTGGGGTGCCGCAGATCGAGGTCACCTTCGACATCGACGCCAACGGGCTCGTCAACGTCTCCTCGAAGGACCTCGGCACCGGCCGCGTGCAGACGGTGAAGATCGTCTCCAACTCCGGCCTCACCGAGTCCGAGATTCAGCGGATGATCAACGACGCGCAGTCGAACGTCGAGGGCGACAAGAAGAAGAAGGAGCTCGCCGATCTGAAGAACAACGCCGACGGGCTCATCTACACGACCGAGCGCTCACTCGAGGAATACGCCTCGATGCTCAGCGAGAAGGATCGCGCCGAGATCCGCGTCGATCTCGAGAACCTCCAGAAGCAGCTCACCACCTTCGACCCCGACAAGATCCGCGCCGCCATCAAGCAGCTCGAGGGCAGCGCCTACCGCATCGCTGACGCGATCTACGCGGCCGAGTCGAAGGCGTGAGCTGGGCCGCACCATGAAGACCAAGGCCCTCACCTTCGAGTCGCTCGAAGAAGAAGTGCGGTTCCTCCGGGGCCAGGTGAACGTGCACCGGCTGGCCGACGAGGTGCTCGAAGACTGCATGGAGCGGAAGCTGGGCTTGTCTGCCGCCGCCGACGTCTTCCTCTCCCAGTGCGCGCGAATGATTCACGCGAAGGCCGCCTTCCTCCAGCTCAGGGGCACCCAGGGGCCGGTGCTGACGCGCGTCTGGGGTACCGGGCTGTTCGACGTCATGCGCTGGGCCGACGCAGTGGGCGCGGTGCCGATCGAAGAGGGTCGCACCGTCTTCGTCGCCAAGCTCGACATCGGCGAGCTCGAGCTCGGGAGCATCGGCTTCATCCTCCCTGGCCACTTCTCCGACGGCGGGGTGCAGGTGCTGGCGCTGGTCGAGACGATCGCGGAGATCTTCGACACGGCCATCCTCTCCTTCCTCGCCCTCGCCGAAGGCCACACGCCCAACGAGCGCCTCGACGAGCTCGCCCAATCGGGTGACTTCCGGCCCAACGCGCGCCTCGACAAGTACGAGCTGCTGCACCCGCTCGGCACCGGAGGCATGGCGCAGGTGATGGTGGCGCGCACCGTCAACCCCGCGGGCGTCTCGCGGCTCGTCGCGCTCAAGCGCATTCTGCCCAAGCTGCTCGACGACGAAGTGATCGTGAAGCAGTTCCTCGACGAGGCGAAGCTGGGCATGCGCCTCAATCACCCGAACCTCGTCACCATCTACGACTTCGGGCAGGCGGCTGGGACCTACTACCTCGCGATGGAGCTGATCGCCGGCGTCGACTTCGATCACGTCGTCTATTGGCCCTTTGGCCCGCTCCCCGAGGCGCTGGTGAGCGCGGTGCTGACCCAGGCGCTCGAGGGGCTCCACCACGCGCACGAGGCGAAGGGCGACGACGGACTGTCGATGGGCCTGGTGCACCGCGATCTCTCGCCCCACAACCTGATGCTCGGGTTCGACGGCCGGGTGAAGGTGCTCGACTTCGGAGTGGCGAAGATGCGCAACGCGCGCACGGTGACGCTGCCCGGCATCGTGAAGGGCAAGCCGCTCTACATGTCTCCGGAGCAGGCGACGGCCGAGCGAATCGATCGGCGCAGCGACTTGTTCTCCATCGGGCTCATTCTCCACGAGGCGCTCACCGGCCGGCGGGCGTTCGATCAAGGCGACGACACCAAGACGATGGAGTCGATCGTGAACGACCCGCTTGTGCGGCCCAAGGAGCTGCCGAAGCACTGGTGGACGGTGATGGAGAAGGCGCTCCAGAAGGCACCCGAGAATCGGTATCGCAACGCACTCGAGATGGCGCAGGCGATTCGTGAGGCAGTGCCTCCGATGAAGGAGCACGAGCTGGGCGCGCTCCTCACCGCGAAGTTCCCGCGCCGGGTCGCCGAGGTGCAGACCTGGGAGCAGACGAAGAACAAGCTCGCATCGGCCTCGCTCAAGAAGTGACCCACCGATGGCGAAGCGGCCCGCTGACGACGAAGAACTGCGATCGCTCCGGGAGGCGCTCGAGCAGGCCCAGAAGGCGCTTCAGCTCCAGGAACAGCTCACCGCCGAGCTGCGAGATCGGGTCTCGACGCTCCACCACGAGAAGGAGCAGCTCGAGAAGGCGCTCGAGGCGGTGAAGGCCGATCGCGAACGACTCGCCAAGGAGCTGCTCGAACGAGCGCTCAACCCGCACCAGCAAGGCTCGGCCTTCTCGAAGAAGGACGTCGAGGCGCTGGTGGCCTTCCTCGCGCGCGAGCCCAAGCGCTGAGCTGGTCGAGTCGAGCGAGGCCTGGCCGCGGATCTCGCCTCGAGCTGGCGCACGACTGGACGACGAGGCTGGTCGCTCAGCTCCTGGGCAGCGCGGCGACCTGGGCGAGCAGCACCGCGCCCTTCTTCGGATCGCTCATGTAGACCCACGCGGCCATGCCCTGCAGATGCGCGTGCGACTCGCCGTCCCGGTAGGGCTTGCCCTTCTGCCGGTTGTGAATCGCCGCGCGCAGCCGCCGGAGCACCTCGCGAGACACGCGCGCCTTCGCCAGCTGCGGGCCGGCCGGGTTGATGGTGAGCCCGGTGACTCGTTGCGCCGCGCCACGCCGCAGCACCTGGGTCTTCTTCCCGTGCAAGGTGAAGCCCTCGCTCTTGAGCACGTCCTTCGTGCGCTCGACGAGAATGCCGAGGGCCAACCGCCGCCGCTCGGGCGTCTTCTTGAACGAGAAGGTGAGATCGTCGGCGTAGCGCGTGTACGTGCAGCCGAGCTCGCGGGAGAGCGCCGAGAGCCGCTTGTCGAGCCGCAGGCACAGCGCGTTGGTGATGGCCGGAGAGGTGGGCGCGCCCTGGGGCAGACACCGCTCACCGGTCGCCACGTGCAGCGTCTGCCCACGGAACTCGACGAGCTGCCGCGGCGCTTCGGTGCACAGCAGCGCGAGGAGCGTCGCCACCTGCTCGGCCACGCCCGCCTTGCGCAAGAGGCCCTTCACCCGCTTCCAGGTGACGGTGGGGAAGAAGTCTTTCACGTCGAGCTTCACCACCACGTCGGCGCCGACGTGGGCGAGCGCGTTGGTGAGCACCGAGCGTGCGGGAAGAAACCCGTGCGCGGCCGAATGCACCGGCAGCTTCTCGAAGTAGTTCTCGAGCGCCCAGCGCTGCAGGCCCTTCAGCTTCGCCATCGGCGCGGTGATCGTGCGCTCTCCGCCAGTGCGCTTGGGCACCGTCCACGAGCGGTAGTGCGAGCCGGTGTCGACCTCGCGGTGAAAGGTGAGCCAGCGCAGCTCGGAGAGCGACAGCTCCATCGCCGCGGCGAGCTCTCGCGCGTTCTCCCACGGAGGGAGGCCGTTCTTCTCGGCACGCTCGGCGCGGTCCTTCAGGTCGAAGTCGTCGCCGCCCTTCAGCTCGTCCCAGTGAACGGTGTTGCCGAGGAAGCCGACGGTGCCGAAGCGCCGCGCCTCGTTCGCCTGGGCGCGCAGCTTCTTGCGATCGGCGCGCTCGGCGGTCTTCTTGTCCTTGAAGGTCTTCTTCTCGTCGTCGTTGGCTGGCGCCGCCGCGTCCGGGGTGTGGCCGGCTTCGATCAGCTTCTGGCGGACCCAGCCGTCGACGCCTCCCGCGGTCTCGATCTCGATCCACCGGGCTTCGGCCTCGGTGCGGCGTCGCAAACGCTCGGCGAGCTCGGCGTCGGACAGCTTTTCTCGCACCGGGGCGCGCGTCACCACCACCGGCGGCGCGGCTGAGACGTGGTCGTCGATTCGGTTCGTCACGACTGCCCTCCTGCTCGCCCTGCCCGCCTTCTTCCCCGTCACACCCTCGAGTGAGGTGCCGAAAGCACCACCTTCTCTCTTGGGGCTCGGTAGCCTCACCGGCTCTCCCGGCCGGTCGACGTCCCCGGCGTGGGAGAAACTGCGTTTGCGCAGTTGTCTCAGCTCTCCCACGCCGGGGACGTCGACCGGCCGAGGAGAGCCAAGAACAGGCTACCTAGCGGAGGATGTCGGACGATTCTCCAGAGCGGCGCAACGCCGCTCCTGCGCACTGAAGCGCGAAGGCTGAAGATCTCGACACCTCGCTCGATGGTGTGATGGGGAATGGGTCGTTCAGGTCGCTCCTTGAAGGGACCCCCTTCATACGGCACCGGGTGGTCCAGATGAATGAAGAAAGACGCTCACCCCACCTGCGCGTCGGCGTCGATGAAGCCCTCGCTGGACAACGCCTCGAGGCGCCCGAAGTAGGCGTCGCGGGCGAGTGAATCGGAGTCGAACCAGGTGCGCTGCTGACGCGGTTCCTGGTTGCGCGGGCCCCACAGGACGCGAACGAGCTTGTCGTCGAGCGAGACGCGGTAGACGAGTTCCTTGCTGCCTTCGCGGCGCACGTAGGTTCGCGTCTCGGCCCGAATGAGCGCGCGGCCCTCGGGCGTGAGCCGTGCCGCCTCGTCGTGCAACTGTCGGCGCTGATGGAAGAGCCGGAGCGCGAGGAGGTGCTCGCAGGGGCCCTCTCTCGTTCCCGAGCGCTTGAAGTGGAGACAGTTGCAGCTCGCGCCTCGCACCCGCCCTTCGGGATCGAGGGTGAACGACGGGCTGAAGCTCCGGCGCGCCTCGAGATCCTCGACCTCGCCGGTGAGCTCGGTGCCTTCGCTCCCGAGATCGTGCACCTTGGTGAGGGTGACCTTCCCCGCGCCTTCGAGGAGGCGGTGCGCGAGCTTCTCGCGTTCGCCCCCGAAGCGGATGAGGGAGACGTCGATGGGCGCGTCGAGCAGCTGCCGTGGGCGATAGAGGCCCTTCACGAGATCGAACAGCACCCGGCCCTTGAGACACTCGAGCTGCAAGGCCCCGCGGAGCTCCTTCGCAGTGAGACCGGTGGCCTTCACCAGCTCGTCGAAAGAAGTGGGTCCACGAGTCAGCAGCGTGCCGAACACCTTCTCGGCGAGCGGCTCCATCGACGCGGGTGGCATCAGGGCATCGAAGGCCGACGCGCTCGACCAGCCGGAGTCCGTCCAGCCCGTGTAGCCGACGGTGAGCGCGCCTCGATCAGCGCCGAAGTCGAGCGTCCAGAACGTCGGCAGACCGGCACCGAGGAGATGGACGCCGACGCGCTTCACGTGCGGGAGCGCGCGGCCGAGCGAGAGCAGGCGTTGGCGGCCGAAGATGCGCACCACGCGCGGCGTCTTCCCTGCGTACGCCGGGCCGTGACACTCGAGCACGATGTCGAACGGCTCGATGACGATGCGCGGCTGCGCGCCTGGCACGAGCTCGAAGCGAAGCCCACGCGGCGGCTTCTTCGCGGCCCGGGTCCGGAGCACGAAGAGCAGGTTGTAGAGATCGATCGGCGCGAGCTCGGCGACGGCGGCCGGCAACGTCGCCGCCGACTGGACCTGCACGAAGTTGCGCAGCCACGCCCAGGGGATCTGCTTGGTCTGCGAGGCGGGCTGCTCTCCGCGGTTCGTCACTTCGAGGCCGACCGGCTGCCAGGACCGCATTCGCTCGAAGCGGGCGATGAAGGCGTCGTCGAGCGAGAGGGTCGAGGTGCCGTGAGCGGCCTCCCGGTGGTCGAACTGCGCCGAGGGCAGGGAGAGCCGCGCGTAGCTCGACTGATCTCGCGAGAAGACCTCGAGGGACAGCTCGTCGGGGTTCACGGTGACGACGGGCTCGAGCACCTGGGTCGGCTGTTCCTCGTTGCCGAGTTCCTGCTCGAGGAACTTCTTCTGCGCTTCCCAGATCTCCTTCGTCGCCTTCTTCCCCTGCTTGGTGAGGTAGGCGAGGTAGGTCGCGAGATCCTTCCGCTTGTAGCGGAGGTCGCTTCCGAGCACGTCGAACGCGGTCATCAGCGCGTCGCGGAAGAGCGCGGGCGATTTGATCGTGCCGCGCAACCCGACCGGCCCACGCGAGCCATCGAGCCCGAGCGTCACCTCGGCCCGGCCCTCGCCAGCCCGAAGCGCGCTGGGCGCCGCGTACTGCACCTTCACTTCTCGAACGGCGCTCATTCGTCGACTCCTCGATCACTCGTCGTCATCGAAGTCCTCTTCTTCTTCGTCGTCGTACTCTTCGTCGTCACCATCGTCGTCATCGTCACCACCGCCACGCGCTGGCTTCGCCGGAGCAGCCGGCATCATCGACTCCGCGAGCGCAGGATCGGCGGCCAGCTGAGCGAGCTGCTCGGGGCTGAACCACGTCGGAGCGTTCTGTCGTCGCAGGTTCGTTCGCTGGGCCCGTCGCAGCGCACGGAAGGCGGCCTGCCGGAGCTCGGGTGTTCCCCATGGTTCGGTCGGTGCCGGTGGAGCGGCCACGGGCTTCGGCGCGTCGACGGCCTTGGGGGCCTTCACGCCCTTCGGCTTCACCTCTTGGTAGCCCTTGCCGGTCTTCTCGCGAACGAGCTTGTCCATCTCCTTCGTGGCGGCTTCGGGTGAGGCCAGCTGCTTGAGCTTCTTCTGGCCCGCGGCGCCGATCTTCCCGAAACGAACGGTGCAGTCGTTCCCGCTGACGACGACCTCCCAGAACTTCGAGCTGCCGTCCTCTTCGAACTCGAACCGCCGCGCGCCCGGCATCGAGACGTCGGGGCTGGGACCGTCGTCCTCGTCATCACCGCCGTCATCATCGCCTTCGTCGTCGTCACCATCGTCACCACCGTCATCGTCATCGTCGCCCTCGCCACCGCCGGCGCTGAAGGCGAGCTTGGCGAGGAACTCGGCGACCGCGGCGCCACCCATTCGTCCCAGCGCGAGGAGCGCGGCGCGTTGAACTGTTTCGCTCGCGCCCTTCTCTGCTTCCTTCATGAGCGCGGTCGGATCGTTCGCGGCGACCAACTTGGGCAGCATGACGGCGCGGCCCGCCTCGGTCGCGAGCATCGATTCATCGGCCTTCACCGCTTCGAAGGCGAGGGCGTCGAGCGGCTTGGTCGTGGAGATGAGGGAGATCGCCTGCTGCGGCGCGGTGTGAACGAGCCCGGAGACGGCGGCGCGGCGAACCGAGGCGTCCGGATCCTGCGCTGCGCGCGCGAGCACCGGCGCTCCACCGGCTCCAGACCGTTGCATCACGCGGGCAGCCTCGGCGCGCACACTCGCTGGCGCTGGCGTCGAGCCGGTGAGGGACTTCGCGGAGAACGCCTCGGCTTGTCCCGCCTCGTGCAGCGTCGCGGCCCAGAGGAGGCGCAGGTAGGCACGCTCCTCGGCAGCCTTGTCGGTTCCCACGCTCTTCGCCCATCGCTGAGCCGTTGCCGTCGCGGCGGCGACGAGCGCTTGGGCGCGCTGATCCTGTTCTCCCGGCGCCAAACTCACCTTCGCGAGGGCGTGTCTCGCCATCAGCCAGGCGACGTCTTCACGCACGTTCGCGAACTCGCTCCCGGTCAGGCGGACGAGCGCCTCGGTCGGCAATGTCGAACGCCGGCCGAGACCGAACTTCACCTTCGAGCGCAGGTGCGGCTGGAGGCGCGGGTTGGCGAGACGCTCGAGCAGCGGTCCAGGCTCGGCCTCGGCGAGGAGGTACGCGAGCGCCGGTCCCGAGATGCTCGCGATCTCACTCGAGGCGGCGGCGAGCGCGACCCGGAGCGGATCGGTCGGGAAACACGCTTCGAGCGCCTCGAGCGCGGTCTGCGCGAGCTGATGGCTGCGCAGCGCACGGGCGAGCACCTTCTCACTCGACGCATCCGCGAGCGCACCGAGCGAGCGCAGCGCTTCCTTCCGCAGCTCGTAGTCGTAGTCGCCATCGTCTCCGGCGATCTGCTGGAGCTTGCCGAGCGCGCGATCGTCGCCGACCCAACGCAGGCCACGCACGCCGGACATTCGGAATTGGCCTTCGAGCGCCGACGACTCGACGACCTCGACGACACGCTTCTTCTGCTCGACCTCGGTGAGAGCCTTGAACAGCCGTCCGAGCGCTTCGATCGACGCCGCGCGCACTTCGGGGAGCGCGGGAGCCTCTTCCGTTCCACCCGCCGCGAGCACTTCGAGCTCTTCCAGCGCGCGCACCTGGCCGCCCGTTCCGAGCGCGAGCACGGCGCGAACCTGCTCCGGCGGCTCACCTGCACGGGTAAAGAGGAGGAGCGGACGCAGCGACGCCGGGTGCTGTTTGGTCGCGAGGCCTTCGGCGGCTTGGAGCATGAGCTCCCGCGCACCTTGAGCGATGACCTGCTCGAGCGGGCCCTGCGCAGCGCCGAGCTTCTCGACGCGCGCGGCGTAGCTGGTGACGGCCTGCACTCGGGTCGCGACGTCACGATCGCCGAAGAGCGAGCCGAGCAACGCGTCGTACTCGGGCTCGGTGCCGACGTCGGCTTCGCGCGCACCGGCCGCTCGCAAGGCCGCATCTCGCGCCTTCATCGCGGTGCGAATGGTGAGGAGCACGCCAGCGCCGTTACGCGGGAAGCGCTTCTCTTCCTTGAGGAAGTCCTTCGTGGGCGCGCCCTTCGGAGGCGGCCGGCGATGGTTGGTGAGCTGGAGCGCTCCGTTGAACGCCGCCATTCGCACGTCCGCGGAGGGATCGTCGAACCGCTGGAGGAGCGCTTCGAGGACGACCGGCCTGCGAGTCGACGCGAGGGCCGCGATCGCCTCACGCTTGAGCCCATTCATCGGCGCGGGATCGGCAGCAGGCGGGAGCGCAGCGAGTTCCTGGAGGTGCGTCGCAAGCGCCACTGCGGCGGCATCGGTCGCTGCGCTCGAGAGCGCGGTGCGGGCCGCGGCGAGATTGGGACCGTCTGGAACCAGGAAGGCGGCGAGCGCGGGAACGGCCGAGTCGTCCTTTCGCTCGGCGAGCAACTGCGCAGCGACGAGACGAAGATCGTCACGATCGCTCTCGAGCGCTTTTCGGAGTGCCGGGAGCACGCGCGCGTCCTGGCTGGCAGCGAGCTTCTGGAGCACGCCCAGCCGGAGATCGGCGTGCGGGCTCGCGAGCGCGGCCATCAGCGCTTCGAGGCTCCCTGCGGCGTGGCTCCGCTCGAGCAACACGAACGCGTGCTGACGAACCTCGGCGACGTTGGAGGCGAGCGTCTCGACGAACCACGGCCGCGCCGCTTCTCCACGAGTCGCGACCTGCTCGAGCGCGAGCACGCCGACATCCGCAGACGACGACGCGAGCGCGTGCCGCAGCGCCACGTCGGGCGTCGCCTCGAGCAACTTCCCGAGCCCCGCCCACGCCTTCTTGCGAACCAAGGCATCTTCGTCATCGAGCGCGCGAACGAGGGCAGGCACCACCGAGGCAGGCTTGGGACTCCCGGCCGCGGCCATCTCGATCATTCGATCGACGCAGTCGCGACGAACGCGGCGAACCGTCTCGTCGGGGTTCGAGAGCCGAAGCAGACCGACGTAGGCGCCAAACGCGATCCACCGGTGCACCTCGGCGTCCTTCGCAGCGGGACCGGTCACCTTGGTGGAGGCTCCGGCGAAGAGCTTGCGCAGCCAGTCCTTGCGAGCGACCGCGTCGGTGCTCGCACGACCTCGCTGATTGGTGTCGGGAACCACCGTCTCCGCCGCCGGGCGGATCGCGACGATTCGTTTCACTTCGTCGAAGAACTCGAGCGGCTTTCGACGGAGCAGCAGCGCCTGCCCAGCCAGGTACCGGCCCTGCGGCGTCTCGGAGCCGAGCAACTGCACCAGCCGCATCGCCGCCCGCTCGCGTTCACCCTCTTCCGGCCAGTCCTTCATGTCACCGGCCTTCTCGGGCTTCGGTGGACTGACGGCGGTGATGAGCAGCTCGGTGTACGCGCTCACGTCGGCGCGGAGTTCGAGCGCACGTGCCGCGGCGTAACGAACGTCGGGGCGCTGTGCGGAGAGCGCCGCGGTGAGGAGCTCGGGCTCGGTGCCATTGCGCGCCGCACGGAGATCTCGCGCGAGGAGCGTCGCGAAGAACGTGTCGGACAAGTAGGCGTCACCGTCGTCGAGCCCGAGGAACAGCGCGTTGTCGCCCGAGGGCCCGAGCGCGACGAGCGCACGCAACGCGCCTTCGCGAATCGGCAAGTGTGGATCGCGCAACGTTCCGGTGAGCACCGCGAGGCCGCGATCGTCTCCGAGCCGGGCGAGCCCCTCCGCCGCCCAGCTGCGAACCGCGACGTCGGCGTGACCGAGCGCGTCGAGCAAGAGCCCTTCATGGCCTGCGTTGCAGAGTCCGCGCGCCGCTTGTTCACGAACGGCCGGGTTCTCGTCCTTGAGGAGCGGATCGGCGAAGAGCGCGGCGGTGCGCGGGCTGCCCAAGGTCGCGAGGGCTCCGACGGCACGCGCGCGGAGCGGCTCGAGGAACGCCGGTGGATGACGGAGCTTCAAATCGGCGTCGAGCACGAAGCCACGCATCGGCTCGATGACCCGCTCGTCTCCACGCTTCGCCAGCAACTCGGCCGCGCGAACGCGAACCTCGAGCGAATCGGCGAGCAACCCGGCGGTGAGCGGACCTGGGTCGTCCTTCACCAACGCGTCCGCGCTCTCGAGGGCCGCCAGCCGAACCGGAATCGAATGATCGGTGAGCGCCTTCACCAACGGCGAGCGCAGCGACTCGGCCTCGGGCTTTCCCGACAAATGACCGGCGCGCCTCGCCGACAACAACCGCGTCGCCGCGGCCTCCGACTCGAGCCCCTTGAGCCAGGGCTTCGCGGCTTCCTTCCC
>Ga0268298_10004109_pt1 | contig 14400 bp, 11 predicted proteins | sample WWTPWeurt_MetaG_FD_194462 | JGI IMG/M metagenome (GOLD analysis project Ga0268298, IMG submission 194462) | Activated sludge microbial communities from WWTP in Nijmegen, Gelderland, Netherland - WWTP Weurt | ecosystem: Engineered > WWTP > Aerobic digester > Activated sludge | place... | reverse complement strand
ATCACACAGGCAGCGTTCGATTCGAAGCGGACAAGATCCGCAAAGATGGCAGCACCTACCCTGTGCAAATGGACCTGGTCAGCGTCAAGGATGAGAATGGGAATTTGCTCTACCGCGTGGCCACCCAGCAGGACATCACTGAGCGTAAAAAAGCCGAGAAGGAGGTTCGCGAGGCACACCAACTCTTCCAGAACATCTTCAATTTGAGCCCATTTGCCATCGCTTTAGCCCGGGTCTCTGACAGGGTCATCCTCGATGTGAACCCCAGCGCCGAAAGATTGTTCGGCTACAAGCGCGAAGAACTGGTCGGCCGCCCCAGTACAGACTTCGATTATTGGCTGGATGGCGAAGAGCGCCAGCGCGGTTACGAAACCACGCTGCGGGAAGGCTCTCTACGCAATTTCGAGTTCAGGTTTAAGGATAAATTTGGACAGACTGGGGTTGCCGTCACTTCCACGGAGGCCTTTGAACAGAACGGGGAGACCTACTTCCTTTCCACTTTCATCGATGTAACTGCGCGCAAGAAGGTAGAAGAGGAATTGCGCGCCAGCGAAGAACGGTTCCACCGTACGCTTGATGATATGCTGGAAGGCTGCCAGATCATCGACTTTAACTGGCGTTATGTATACGTCAATAAGGCGGTCTCTGCCCAGGGACGCAGCACCCGCGAAGACCTGCTGGGGCGTACCATGATGGAGATGTACCCCGGAATTGAAACCACAGAGTTATTCACATTCCTGCGTACTTGCATGGAACAGCGCACTTCGCGCCACTTTGATAACCAGTTCTTTTTTCCAGACGGTTCCGTGGGCTGGTACGAACTTAGCATTCAACCGGTGCCGGAGGGTCTTTTTATTCTCTCCATCGACATCACTGAACGTAAAAGGGTCGAAGAGGAGTTACGCGCCAGCGAGGAGAAATACAAGCTGCTCTTCGAGAGCAACCCCCACCCGATGTGGGTCTATGAAGCGGACACCCTGAAATTCCTCGTGGTCAACGACGCGGCCATCCATCATTATGGATATACCCGCGATGAATTCCTCGCCATGACCATCAAAGATATCCGCCCATCGGAGGAGATTCCCGGTCTTTTGGAAAACCTGGCCCGTGAATCTGCCGTCTTGCAACGTTCTGGAACCTGGAAACATCGCCTCAAGAACGGCGGCTTGATCGACGTTGAGATACATTCTCACGCTCTGCAGTTCAATAACGTTTCTGCACGCCTCGTACTCGCCAGCGATGTCACCGAACGCAAACTGGCGGAGGATGCGCTGCAACAAGCTAATCGCGATCTGGAGCAGGCCCAATCCGTTGCACATGTCGGGAATTGGAAATGGGACCTGAGAACAGCCGAGGTAACCTGGTCAGATGAAATGTACAGGATCTTTAACATCGACCAGAATACCTATACCGGCCGACTGGGTGACGCCATTTCCAAACTCATTCACCCGGACGATCTGCATATTGTTCTGCCTTCCAATGCCTCAAAGTTCGCCCAGAACGAGCCAATAGAATATCGTATTATCCGACCCGGCGATGGGGCCATCCGGCATATTTGGGCCAAATCTGGTGAAAGTATTCTTGACAATACCGGCAAACCGAACTACCTGACCGGTATTGCACAGGACATTACTGAGCGCAAACAAGCCGAAGAGGCTTTGCGCAAGAGCGAAGCGTTGCTCGCCGACGCCCAACGCATCGGGCGCATTGGGCATATCGAGTGGACCATTTCGGACAAGAACCTGGTCTGTTCCGATGAGATCTACCGTATCTTTGAGATCCCCGCAGGCCAGCCCCTATCACAACGAATGATCTCTTCGATGATGTCGCCGGAAGAGGAAGCCCGCCTGCGCGAATTGGATGGACAGGCCTTCGCCAGCCGCTCCAACCTGGATTATGAATACCACGTCACCACGCCTTCGGGCGGGCAACGCTGGCTCCACCAGTTCGCCGAAGTGACCTACGATGAAAACGGCCGGCCCGTACGTTTGATGGGCATCCTTCAGGATATTACCGAACGTAAGATCGCCGAGCAGGCATTGCGCGAGTCGGAAGGGCGCTTTTCAAAGGTCTTCAGCGACAGCCCCATCGGCATCAACATTTTCCGCCTCGTGGATGGCATCTCTGTAAACATCAATGATGCCTTCCTTGAGATCATCGGATATACCTGCGAAGAGGTACTCGGCCACTCCGCCGCGGAACTGAGCCTTTTTGTAGACCTTGAGGCGCGCAATACCTGGATGACGCGGATGATTAACGGAGAAGTGCTGAGAAATCAGGATGCGAAGATACGCCGGAAATCGGGCGAGATCCGCGATACCCTTGCCTCCCTGGACCTGATCGATATCAACGGTGAGCCGATGGTGCTGGTCATCGCTACAGATATTACCGAACGAAAACTGGCCGAAGTGAAGGTTCAAACCCAGATCGAACGCATCACCGCTCTGAGCCGCATCGACCGCGCCATCAGCGCCAGCCTGGACATGCGCATGTCGCTCGATGTATTACTATCTGAACTCCTTTCGCAATTGGCGGTCGACGCAGCCGATATCCTGCTCCTGAACGAAGCCGGTCAAACTCTTGAATACGCTGCCGGGAAAGGCTTCCGCAGTACGGCCGTTCGCAGGTCGCGCATCTCCCTTGGGGAAGGCCTGGCCGGAGAAGCTGGACGTGAGCGAAAGGTCATTCACATCCCAGACCTGGAAGCGGCCGGAAAGAAATATGTTCGCAAGGATACTTTCAAAGAGGAGGAATTCAAGGAATATTACGGGATTCCGCTCATCGCCAAAGGCAAACTCAAAGGGGTTTTGGAAGTCTTTCACCGCGCTTATCTCGAACCCGACCCGGACTGGCTGAATTACATGGAGACCCTGGGCGGCCAGGCGGCCATCGCCATTGACAATGCCCAGTTGTTCGAACGCTTGCAGCAATCGAACCAGGAACTCATCACCGCCTACGATGCCACCATCCTCGGCTGGTCGCTGGCCATGGATTTGCGCGATAAGGAGACCGAAGGTCACACCCAGCGCGTCACCGACCTCACTGTCCGGCTTAGCGAAAAGCTGGGCATCAATCAGCAGGAGACCGGCCACATACGGCGCGGCGCCCTGCTGCACGACATCGGCAAACTGGGCGTGCCCGACCATATCCTGCTTAAGCCCGGCAAACTTACCGAAGACGAATGGGGCATCATGCACCAGCATCCCATCTATGCCTTGAACATGCTGTTGCCCATCGCCTATTTACGGCCCGCCCTGGATATCCCCTACTGCCATCATGAAAAATGGGACGGCACCGGCTACCCACGCGGATTGAAAGGCGAGCAGATCCCCTTCGCCGCCCGCCTCTTTGCCATTGTGGATGTATGGGACGCCCTGCGGGCCGATCGCCCCTACCGCGAGAAATGGTCTGTCGAACAGACCCGCGCTTATATCCTGGAGCAATCCGGCAAACACTTCGAACCTCGCATCGTCACCGCCTTCCTGGCCCTGCTGGATGAACGCCCCGACCTGCTATAAAAACAAGACCGGCCAAATTGGCCGGTCTTTTCTCTTAATTCAAGGTTCCGATCGTTCCTTCCACTTCCTTCAGAATCTCCCCCGATTTCACCAGTGCCTTCATCGCATTGTGGTCATTGAACAATGGGCGGTCAATATCGAGGTGCTTCACATATTTACGGATGACCTCGCGCGCCTTGAGTGATCCCTTGCCCGGCGTGAACTCGCGGAAATCCAACGCCTGCGCCGCGGCCATAAATTCGATTCCCAAAACACCGTAGGCGTTCTCCAAAATTTGTCCGTTCTTCAAGGCAGTGTTCATGCCCATCGAAACAAAATCTTCCTGGTCTGCCGCCGCCGGGATGGATTGGACCGATGCGGGCGCGGAAAGGATGCGCTGCTCCACGATGAGATGATCAGCGGTGTACTGCGAGAGCATCAGGCCGGAATAGAATCCCGGCTCGTGAGCGAGGAAGTCCGGCAGCCCCTGAGACAACGCCGGATTGGTCAGGCGGTTCAATCTGCGCTCAGAGAGGACACTGACCATGGTGATGGCCGCCCCCGCCATATCCATGGGCAGAGCCACAGGCGAACCCTGGAAGTTCGCGCCGGTGAGAGTCAATTTCAACTCTGGCACGAAGATCGGGTTGTCGCCCACACCGTTCAACTCGATCTCCACCTGCGACCGTGCATACGCAATGGCATCCCGTGCCGCGCCAATGACCTGCGGCGAAGAGCGCATCGAATAGGCGTCCTGTACCTTGGTCTTCATCTTGCCAGTCGCCAGATCCGAGCCTTCAATGACTTTGGCAATGTTCTGCGCGGAAGCGACCGCGCCTTTGAATCCGCGCAACTCGTGCAACTTGGTGTTATACGGCTTCATGTTCCCCAACAAGGCCTCAATGGACATCGCTGCCGCGATCTCGGCTTGTTTGAGCCAGCGTTCCATATCATAAATATGCAGTGCAGAAATGGCGGTCAATAAGTTCGAGCCGTTAATGGCCGCCAACCCATCGCGCGCCTGCAAACCGGGGACTTTGATCCCCGCGCGTTCCATCGCTTCGGCGCCGGGCAGGCGTTCGCCGTTGAAGAAAGCCTCGCCCTCACCCATCAACAATAAGGCCGCCTGCGCCATCGGGGCCAGGTCGCCGCTCGCGCCCACTGAACCTTTCTGACAAACAACTGGTGTGACGCCTTTGTTCAGCATCTCCACCAGGGTCAGGGTGATCTCCGGTCGACAGCCGGAATTGCCGTGGGCATGGACGTTGATGCGTCCTGCCAGCGCCGCACGGACATGCTCAATCGGCGCAGGGTCACCGATACCCGCCGCATGGTTGTAGACCAGATAACGTTGAAATTCCTTCACCTGGTCGTCGTTCAATATCTTTTCAGAAAACTCACCGATGCCGGTGTTCGTGCCATACATGATCTCCTTCGCGGCGAGCTTCTCCTCCAGCATGACGCGGCAGACCTTGATGCGTTCCAGGGCATCTGGAGCCAGTTCCACTTTCTCATTAAAACGTGCAATGGCAACGATCTTTTCGATGGTGAGTTCCGAGCCGTTCAAGATGATGGTCATGGGCAATTCTCCTTGTGGGGTGATACGGGAATTTTACTCCCAAAGGAGGATTGGAATAAAAGAGCGGGGGTATTCACCTCCGCTCTTTGAAATATTGCTAATGCCCGCCTGGGGCGGCAGGCTGCATATCGCCTCGCCCGCTCCATTTACCCGGCCAGCCAGGAAGGAAGGCGCCCAGAATTAATGCTCCGATCGAGGCGAAGAAGGTCAAGCGATAGGCATTTTCAAAGCCGACCATGCTTTCATCGCAGGCAGCCTTCAGCGTGGATAAAATTTTGGCTTTGGCGGTATCCGCTGTCGCCGGAGGAAGGGAAGCGAGTTGATCGCTCACGCCCGGGGGCAGATTATCCTCTGTTCTAACACCCGGAGTCTCACAGACCCCGAATTTCGCACTGGATGTGGTTTGCTGTTCCTGGAACTGATCCTGTTGGGCGCGGATCGCGGCCGGAATGGAGGAGGAGAAAATAGTTGCAAGTGTGGCAACGGAAACCGCTTGTATCACAAAGCGTGTACTGTTCAAAAGCGACGACCCGCGCGGCAGGATATTTAATGGAATACTGCTAAGCGCCGATACGAACGATGTTTGAAGGGTAAGCCCAACCGCCAGGCCGCGCAATGCCAGCAGGAAGAAAATGTATGAGATGGATGTATCGCCTTCGATCTTCGAAAGTTGCCAGGTATTGATGCACAGGATGGAAAAGCCGACGATAAGATTCATACGCGGACCGATCTTATCGTAGAGACGGCCTGCAAGCGGGGTAGCGACACCAGAGGTCAGCGCAACACCGAGGAGGATGAAACCTGCCTGAAGCGCCGTACGTCCACGAAACGCCTGCAGATAGATCGGCATTAGGAATTCGGCACCGAAGAGCGCAATGGTGGCTACATAACCGATCAGGGCTGCGTTAAGGAAGATGGGGTTGGCAAACAACCGCAAACTGGTCATTGGGTCCTTTGCCACATACAGCTCGACAATGGCATGGGCGATCAAGGCTGCAATACCAATCCCAAGGAAGGTCAAGGTGGAGGAGCCGGTCCAACCGTTCGTTTCGGCAATGCTGGCAGCGTACAATACCGAGCCAAAACCAACAACCGCAGTGATCAAACCAAGCGGGTCGAAAGCCGGTTTCTTCTCCACTTGATAATCGAGCAAAAAGCGCGAACCAAGAAAAACACCGATGATGCCAATAGGAACATTGATGAAGAAGATGTATCGCCAGATATTTGCATCCACCAGCCAGCCGCCCAAAATGGGGCCAAGGGCCGGGGCAAAGACCAGTGCAATGCCAAAATAGCCGAGGGCCGTTCCCTGTTCTTTGGGTGGAAAGGCGCGGTACAGTTGAGCAGGACCCAGGGGCTGGGCAATACCGCCGCCAAAGCCCTGAAGGGCACGTGCCGCGATCAACCACCCAAGCGATGGGGCAAAGCCGCACAAAAGGGAACCCACCACAAAGAGCGACAACCCCAACAGGTAAATACGTTTAATCCCAAATCGGTCTGCCAAAAAGCCGGAGATCGGAGTCGTAACTCCCAGGGACAGCACATAAACACTTAGCACCCACTGGGCGTCAGCCAAACTGGCGCCGAACTCGCGGCGCAGGGTCGGAAAGGCGATGTTCACCACGGTCGAATCCAGGATGATCATGAAAATCCCAAACATGACAGAGATCAGGATCTTCCATTTTTGTTCCAACCCTTTTGGACGGTTGGCGGATGTTGTTTCAACGTTCATTTGAGGAACCTTTCATAGAAAAATAGTTTCTAACCTGAGTAACAGCAAGGAATAGACTCATGAGATGGGAAAAGTCTTACAACATAAAAAGCGGAGGCCAGAAATAGCCTCCGCTTTAGGGCTTCTTTAATAGTTCAATAATTCGTCGTCCGGTCGATCAAGCCGCGTTCGCGGGCCAGTCGGTCGCAGTAGCGGAAGACCCAAATGCTGATGGTCCCGAAGAAGAGGCTCAATCCCAGCATGATGCCGAGGATCTGTACATTACTGAAATTTGCCAGGGTTGGGAAGGCCTGTGCCACATTTCCAACCAGCGAGCGGCGCAGCAATTCAAGCCAATAGGTGGTCGGCACGAAGTACCCGACCGGTCGCAACCACTCCGGCAGCACATCCAGCGGGAAGATCGCACCGCTGAAGATATAGAGTGCGCCCGCAGTCGCTTCACCGATAAAGCCTTCGTGGCGGGCCACCGTCAAGGTGATACCCGCCAACAGCAGGCCCAGAAGCGCCAGCATCACCACGCCAAGGATCAACGTCGAAAAGAACAACAGCCAGTCCACTTCTGCGAAGTTGATCTTCACGTTCAGGAAAAGGATGCCCGCCGCAAGGGTGATAAAGACTGCAATGGAGCCGGTGATGAAGCGCGCCACGCCACGCCCGAGCAAATAGAGCGGGATGTAAATGGGCGCGATGTACATGTACTTGAGCGTCTTGTAATGCTCGCGATCATCCACCACCGCCCACGAAACGCCGGTCATCACCGCGCCGACATAGATGTAAAAGGCATTGCCGAGATAAATGTATGGAAACAGGGCTGTGTCATACTTGCCGCCTGAAATGATGCCATACATAATGACCAATATCGCCGCGCCCGAGATGGGTTTAACGATGGAATACACTGCGAACAGAAATGGGTCGGTCCAGTTGGACTCGATCAGCCAGCCCAACCATGCCGCCATGCGAAACGAACGCCATGAAGTTGAAGTTTGCATAACTCTCCTATATGTCATTGCAAGAAGCGTCCTGGTTCTTCACGACGAAGCAACCTCCAACTTGCTGGGATCGCTTTATCGGGCCAACGCCTTCGCTATGACATCCTATCTCCGACTTTCCGTGATCCTGCCTTCGCGCACCGCGATCTTTTCGATGTAGCCCAGCATGACCTTGGCCGTCACCACGAACACTACTGAAAGGACTGCCAGGATGATGATCTCCGTCTGCACGGTCAAAAAGCCGAACTGGAACCCAGTGGCGAAGACCAGCTGCCGCATCGCATCCATGCCCAACGTAAGCGGGATGATCGACGCACCCGCCGCCACCCAGAACGGCAGCGACTTGATCGGGAAATAAAAACCCGAGGCCAGGAAGATCGGTTCCTGCGCCAGGTTCGCCATGTGCCAGGCCTCGCGCCCGAACAAGAGGAAGGCCGAGGCCATCATCATGCCCATACCATACAGCGCAACCATCGCCAACATAAACACCAGGAACAGTTGCACATAACTGGATACGGCATAGGTCACACCGAAGAGGAAGATGCCGAGCAATGTCACCACCAGTGCGCGCAGCGCCGTTGCCAGCATGCCGCCCAGCGCCATGCCCAGCAGGATCGCCATCATCGAGTTCGGTGCCATGATGTAAAGCGCAAGGTTGCCTTGCTCCTTCTCCCAATACAACTGGCTCGACATGCTCCACAATATATTCATCCAGAACGCGGTCATTGCGCCGCCCATCACCACGAAGCCAATGTATTCCTCCGGCGCGTTCAATGCGCGATAAACGAACACATATGCGATCACCGCCAGCATCGGCATGATCAGGTCGAACACCAGCCACGAAACTTCACGCTGCTGGCCAATAATGCGCGGGTATGCACGCGCCAGAATCGTCGAGACGAACAAACGCCAGCCCGTATTTTTGTGTGTATATGGGCGCAGCGCCGCCAAACTCCTGGGGTTAGGGCTGTCCATTGGATTCCTCCTCCGCCATGCTGCGGCCTACCAGATCCACGAACACATCTTCGAGGGTCGGCTCACGCTTGTTCAGGTTCATCACCTTCACATCCTTTTGGGTGAAGAGATTGATGATTCGCGCCAGAGCGGATTCTTCGACCAGGCTCAGACTCAACTTCGCGCCTTTCTCTGTCTCAGAGATCGCTGCTTTCGTGACCTCAGCCTGGTCAACCAACATTTGCTGGGTCAACCCGTTGAGCGGACTCACCTCGATCTCGAACAGGGCGTCCTTTTGCAGCCGCTGCTTCAACACCGATGGCCTATCGCAGGCCAGTACCCGTCCCTTGTTGATGATGGCGACCCGGTCACATAGTTCATCGGCTTCGGCCATGTAGTGCGTGGTCAATAAAAGAGTGCGCTCCTTGTCGGCCTTGAGCCAATCCAGGATGAAACGGCGCACATCGCGCATGGCGCCCACATCGAGACCAAGCGTCGGTTCGTCGAGGAAGAGGACTTCGGGCTCGGTCAGGAATCCGCGCACGATATTCATCTTCTGGCGCAAGCCGGTGGAAAGATCGGAGGATTTGGTGTGCATCCTATCCTTCAACCCGACCATCTCCAGCAGGGCTTCGATGCGTTCATTGGCCTCCTTCGAGGGCACGCCGTAAAACTGCGAGAACATCCAAAGATTCTCTTTGACGGTCAGCAGACCATAACCTGAGGATTCGCCTCCGGAGACCATGTTGATGCGCGGGCGGACAGCCTCGGGTTCAGCGTGGACATCTGCTCCTGCAACGCGCGCCCAGCCCGAGGTCGGGGAAAGAAGCGTGGTGAGGACTTTGATCAGGGTCGTCTTTCCGGCGCCGTTCGGGCCGAGAAGTCCGAACAGTTCGCCGCGTTCAACGGTCAGGTTGACATCCTGCAAGGCGATAAGTTCCTTGCGGGTTTCCTTCTTGCTGCCACGCAATTTGTAAATGCGACCGAGGTCTTTGGTTTCGATGGCAAGTGATGCGGACATAATTCTCCTTAAAATTTTGTAATCTTTATCGTTGTGTTTCCGTGCATTAAACGTAGGGGACGCGTCAAGCGCCTTTTGAGCGTGCGTGATAAATTTACACGCGTAACAGATTCTCTTCTCCTCCTTTGTAAGAGAGCCAGGGTAGGCGACCCTGGCTCTCGCAATTTAAGCGCCGTTGAAGATGTGAATGGCTGGCCGAGGGAGAAACTAGAATATAAGTTCTATTTTACTACCAAACCTTTTGTGATGTAAAATCCAGCCCATACCGTTATAGGAGAGAATTGCTTTATGAGTACCGAGTATCTTCCCAAAGTTGTCATGAGCATCCATGCCCACCCCGATGACCAGGAATTTTCCATCGGCGGGACTCTCGCCAAATGGGCGCGCGCCGGGTGCGAGATCGTCTCTGTCACCATCACCAGCGGCGACTCCGGCTCGAATGATCCATCCAAAGGGGCGGATTACAAACCCGTGCTGGCTGAACTGCGTGAAAAAGAACAGCATGCTGCCAATGAGATCCTGGGCGTCAAAGAAACAGTCTTTATGCGCTACCCGGATGGCGAACTGGAGCCGACCATTGCCCTGCGCAGGGAACTTACAAGACTTATCCGGATGTATAAACCGGATGTGGTTTTGACGGGCAACCCTGAAGCGTGGTTCTACGGCAATGAATACGTCAACCATCCAGACCATCGCGCCGCCGCCCAAGCCGCTTGCGAAGCGGTCTTCCCGTCGGCAGGGTCAAGGCTGATCTTTGCCGACCTGCTCACAGAGGGGTTCGAACCGCACGAAGTGAAGCGGCTTTACGTCCACGGTACGGAGAAACCCGATACCTGGGTGGACGTCTCCGAGACCATCGATATCAAAGTGAAGGCCTTACAGCAGCATGCGAGCCAGGTGCCAGTGGATGAGGTTGAAAAGTGGATGAAAGATTGGGCGAAGGAAGACGCGAAGGATAAAGAGTTCGAATATGCCGAGTCGTACAGGGTGATGATCTTGAAGAAAGAAGAAGAGCACGAGAAATAGTCCCCTAAAACTAAAGAGGCAGTCACTTCAACCGTGACTGCCTCTTTTATTCTAAAAGAACCAATGTCCCAACAATGCAGACGCGAGTGTCATGCTGATATTATCAATATCTTTATAATGCAGCGACTCCACCGCCGCGCCAACAAAGGCAATAGCAGCTATGGGCAGGAGATAATTTGTGAACGGACCTGCGAACACACCAGCATTCACGTAAATAAAAAGCATCACGGCTGAAAAGACAAATCCGCCTACGAACACGCTTACCATCCCTGCCACCGACTTTTCCTTGCTCCACGGCAATTTAGGTGAAGGGATACGTCGCCCAAAGATATCGGCAATACCATCACCGCCGCACATCATCATCAACGCAATAATGCCGATGGGGGAATCTTTCCAGTACACCAGGGTCAACACCACGAACATAATTCCGTAATACAGCGGACCACGCAGAATCTCCTTCGGGTCGCCGGTACGAGACATGGCATCTACAGAGGCTTTGTCTTTGATCACACCCAAACCGATCAGCGCGAACTGCACCGTGATCGCGAACGGAACCAGCGCTGCCAGCCATCGGGCGGAAGGAGCATCGTCGAAAAAGAACCAGCACAAAACGAAGATCGGCCCCGTGCCGATGTGGATCAACTTGCGGCTGAGTTTACTTTCGATCCAGCCGCGATGGGCAAAAAAATCCATCAGGCGCAAAAATCCAAGCGCAATGGCAAAGGTAATAGCGAGGGCAATGTAGTTGTTCAAAGGGAAACTCCTGAGTGAATTGGCGATAGACGATCTCATCAATTGTCCACGGTCTATCGTCTATCGTCATTATTTATAACCCCATACCGGCTATCAAAGACTCCCAATTTTCAAAAAATGGCACATCTGCTTTGCGGAACGCCTCCGCTTTTTGCGCAATGCCTGAAGTCAGACCGAGCGTGTGTGTAGTCACCGTAAAGCCTGCCTCACGCAAAATCTCTCCCGCCGCTTTTGTCGCACGCACGCCGCCCATCGTATCTTCGATGACGTACAACTCGAACGACTTCGGCAACTCGCTGAACTTCCCATTCAACTTTCCCGATGTGTGCCACTCATACGCCGCATTCAACGCTGACAACTCATCACCTGTCCACGCCGCGAGTATTCCAGCCAACGCATGAAATGGCGAAGGCTTCATCAACGTTGCAGGGTTCAAGCCATGCTGCGCCGCAATATATTCCAACTTCCCAAACGCCATCAACGGAATATCCGCCAGCCCAGCCAACTCCAACCCCAACTCCGCTTCGGGCGCATACCCTTTTTGAGAACCGTCCCATTCCTTTGGCGGCTTCGAAGGTCGTGCCGTAAAACCTACGATGGAATTCCGCTCGTGCCTTAACCTCTCGCGAATCTCTGGGGTGACGTTGGCTTTATCCTCCGTCAGCAAAAGGGATTGCGCTTCAAACTCCGCTGATAACTGATACGTGGACCCAAACATTTCACTCCCCAATGTGTTGTGCTGAAACGTGCGGAACGTGTGCGACTTGTACACATCCCGCGACTCGGTCATTAAGTTCTTGCGCAACTTACTCGGTATGGACGGGAAACATCCTGCCGCATACGCCGCATCCACAGGATATTGCCCATCCATCAACTCAAAGGCAGGGATGACCAAATGCTGCGGCTCTTCCACTCTTCTTTGTTTTTGAATCTGTTCGCCTGCAAGGACAGGATCATCCGAGAGATTATCCATCGGCTGACGCGCGAGCACATCTTCCCAATACGCGGCAATGATGAGTGGTGACATATCCCACTCGCTCGAAATGCCGCGCTTCTCCATGCTAACGGGCAAATTCTCTTCGATAACGTAATCCCCAATAAAGCGTTTCACCGTCGCCCGCAGTGCTGCCCGATACCCGCCAGGCTGGACGAGCACGCCATCAATGTCCAGTAAGAGTATGCGCTTCATTTATGCCGCTTCTCCAACTCGGCGACGATGTGCGCGGGAGTCAATCCGCGCGCCGCAAGCAAGACAAGCGTGTGGTACGTCAAGTCTGCGACCTCTTCAATTAATCGCTGGTCTTCCTGTGCCAACGCCGCCACGACCACTTCCGTCCCCTCCTCGCCCACCTTCTGCGCGATCTTCGGCAAACCCTCATTGAAAAGACTCGTCGTGTACGACTTCTCGCTGGGATTATTCTTCCGATCTTGAATGACATCAAACAACCATTGAATGCTCATGATTTCTCCAGTTTCAGGTTACAGGTTGAAGGTTGCAGGTTGCTGGTCTTAACTTTCAACCTTCAACATTGAACCTTCAACCCCTCGATAAAAACACGTCCGCTCACCCGTATGGCAGGCGGGACCCGCAGGCTCGACCAACACCAGCAACGTATCCGCATCACAATCCAAGCGGACTTCGACCACCTTCTGCACATTGCCCGATGTCGCACCCTTGTGCCAAATCTCCTTGCGGCTGCGTGACCAGAACACCGCTTCTCCCATTTCGAGAGTCAACTGCAAAGCCTCCGCATTCATCCACGCCATCATCAAAACCTCTTTTGTCTCTGAGTCCTGAACGATTGCTGGTATCAATCCGTTTGCATCGAACTTAATTTCATCCTTCATAATTCATCCTTCATCCTTGCCTTACAGGCACACCCCACCCCGCCAACTCCTGCTTCAACTCCGGTATCCTCAACTTCCCATCATGGAACAGGGATGCCGCCAATGCCGCATCGGCGTGACCTTTCGTCAGCACCTCTGCAAAGTGACTCGGAGTCCCTGCTCCGCCCGAAGCGATGACAGGCACAGAGACCATATTTGAGATGATGCTGGTCAGTTCAAGGTCATAGCCTGCCAACGTGCCATCGGCATCCATGCTGGTGAGCAGGATTTCACCCGCACCCAATTCCACGCCGCGGACTGCCCACTCGACCGCGTCCATACCTGTGGGAGTACGTCCACCCGCCACATACACTTCCCAACTGGAGCCTTTGCGACGCGCATCAATTGCCAGCACAATGCACTGCGCTCCAAAACGACTCGCACCTTCAGAAAGTAACTCAGGTCGTTTCACCGCCGCCGAGTTGACGCTGACCTTGTCCGCGCCTGCTAGCAATAAATTGCGCATATCGTCCACCTCGCGGATTCCGCCGCCGACGGTCAAAGGCATGAAGACCGTCTCTGCCACGCGGCTGACCAATTCCAAGGTTGTTTTGCGTCCTTCATGCGTCGCAGAAATATCGAGAAAGACTAACTCGTCCGCGCCTTGCTCATCGTACAGACGCGCCTGCTCCACAGGGTCGCCCGCATCGCGCAGGTTCACAAAGTTCACGCCCTTCACCACACGCCCATCTTTGATATCCAAACAAGGGATGATTCGTTTTGCTAACATAGTTCTCCTGTCGGTTGAAAGTTACAGGTTGAAAGTTGAAGGTTAACCTTCAACTTTCAACCTTAAACCTGCAACGCCTTTTGTAAATCAACCGTCCCATCATACAACGCCCGCCCGATGATACAGCCAGCCAGCCCTGCATCCTTCGCCGCCTTCACATCGTCAATCGTATGCACGCCACCCGAAGCGATCACGCCGAGTCCGCTTTTTTCAGATAACTCTCGCGTCGCAG
>Ga0268298_10004108_pt1 | contig 14401 bp, 10 predicted proteins | sample WWTPWeurt_MetaG_FD_194462 | JGI IMG/M metagenome (GOLD analysis project Ga0268298, IMG submission 194462) | Activated sludge microbial communities from WWTP in Nijmegen, Gelderland, Netherland - WWTP Weurt | ecosystem: Engineered > WWTP > Aerobic digester > Activated sludge | place... | reverse complement strand
CTTTGTACGAATTGCTGGGGGGCGTGCGCGAAAAAGTTGAAGTGGGCGTCTCAATTGGGATACAGCCATCAGCTCAAAGTCTGGTGAAAAGCGTGACAGACTATGTTAAGCAGGGATATGCCCGTATAAAGATCAAGATTAAACCTGGCAGGGATGTGGACGATGCCTCCGCTGTACGAAAAGAATTTCCCGATCTTCGTTTGCAGGTGGATGCGAATTCTGCCTATACAATGCAAGATGCGAGAATACTCACTCCGCTCGACAAGCTGAATTTATTGTTGATCGAACAGCCTTTGTTTGAAGACGATATTTGGGATCATCATAAATTGCAGGAACAATTTGAGACACCGATCTGCCTGGATGAAAGCATAATTACTCCGCGCCATGCTCGTTATGCTGTCGAGATGAAAGCCTGCCGTATCATTAATATCAAGGCGGGTAGATTAGGCGGTCTGAGTCAGGCAGTGATGGTGCATGATCTATGTAAGAACGTTTCGATGCCCGTTTGGTGCGGGGGAATGTTGGAGACGGGTGTGGGACGCGCCTCAAACATTGCCCTGGCTTCTCTGTCTAACTTTGTTTTGCCCGGCGATATCTCGGCATCAGATCGATATTATGTGCGCGATATTACGAACGAGCGCTTTATATTAAATTCAGATTCAACCATTGACGTGCCGCGCGGAGCTGGCCTGGGTGTGACCATTGACGAAGATGTGTTAAAGGAATTTACACTTTCTAAAATATCATTTTCCTCCAAAGCATAATTCATTGTATTGATCAATATTACTTACCCAACACGAGGCGTATCAAACGCCTCGCGTTTATATCTGAATATAAGAACAATAGAAATTGTATGAAAAAAACTTTAATTTACCTGATTTGCTTTTCAATTCTCGCGGCATGTGCGCCTGCTGAGGTTGTCAGGGCGACTCCTCTGCCTTCCCCAATTCCATTTTTGCCGGCAGTCACCAACACTCCACTGCCTGAAGCCTTGTGGGTGAGTCCTGCTGTTCCCGATGACCTTGTTGATCTTGCCAAGACTTGGAATATTCCATTTACGATCGATCCATCGATTGCCACTCAAAAATTGGATATCGCAGACGTGCCTCAAAGCACATTATGGGTGTATGCCCTGGTTGCGCCATTTGCAACGGTGACAGATAATGTGACCGAGCAGTATCTGCTTTCTTTATGGAGCGCTTCAGCTTCGGGGCCAATGGCCGGACGTAGCTTACTAATGGCAGAATCCACACTGAAGGCGTTTACTGCCGTTTGGGGTGAACCAGCTTCAGGCATCGTCCAAGTCGTGTCAAGCGATGAATTAATGGACACGGCCTGGAGAGAGTCTGTGTGGGCGATCATCCCATTTGAAGACATCCAGCCAAAATGGAAGGTTTTGAGCGTGGATGGTCAATCTCCGCTCCGTAAAGATTTCGATGTGGCTAAATATCCGCTGAAAATAAACTATGGTTTGTCGTCCTTGACATTTGTTTTGCCTGCATCGAATCGGGACGAATCTAAACTCGCGACTGTTATATTGACCGGCGTGACCGCATTGGTGCGCGCTACTGCTGCGACCATGGAAATAAAAGGTGTGACCTATCCCGGTTCATTGATCAGGGATTGGATGCGGGAAGCTGATGTGGCGCACATCAGCAACGAGGTGCCGTTTGATGCGGCCTGCCCAACCCCGAATTTTAGTTATACAAACTTGCTTTTGTGCAGTGACCCAAAATATCTCGATCTGTTTTTGGACATCGGTACAGATATTGTAGAATTGACGGGTGATCATTTTGCAGACCGCGGTGTGAACGCGATGCTCGAAACGCTTGCGATATATAAGAAAAATAATCTGCCCTATTATGGCGGTGGTGCGAATTCTGAAGAAGCGCGTCAGCCAATATTAATGAATGTGAATGGAAACAAGGTCGCATTCATGGGGTGCAATGGAAAATTGAAATATGCCAAAGCAACGGATACTACGCCTGGGGCGGCAGATTGTGATTACGATTTCTTTGTGGATCAAATTCACTCATTGAAGGCGCAGGGCTATATGGTGATCTTCACATTCCAACATGAGGAGTGCTATTACGCCGGCCCATGCTATACACACGTTAAAGGTTTTCATGAAGTGGCGGATGCGGGTGCGACCGTGGTCAGTGGCAGTCAGGCGCATTATCCGCACATCATGGAATTTCGCGGCGCTTCATTTGTTCATTATGGCTTGGGAAATTTGTTCTTCGATCAGATGTACTACACTCTTTCTGATGGGACGGTCATTGATGGAACGCGCCGCGAGTTTTTGGATCGTCATGTGTTTTATGACGGCCATTATCTTGGGGTGGAATTCCTCACGGCGATGCTCGAGGATTTCTCCCGCCCGCGCCCAATGACGGAAATTGAGCGTAATGCGTTTTTATCCGAATACTTTAATCTCAGCGGCTGGCTCGAATTATCGCCAACGCCAATCCCCCAGCCAACACCCACTCTTACACCGATTGCATTGCCCTAAGCACAATTCGTGGCTGGTCAGGCTGGTTCGATTCGCATGGGTAGTCATGAGAGAGAATGTATCCAGTCAGCTTTCTCAAATCGGGCGCAGCGCACTCGTCAATCAAAATAAATATTCAAATCTGAGCAGTCAAAACGATTGCCACAGTTGGGGCAGCTGACTTTACAGTTTTTTTCGTGCATCTCACTTCCACAGCGGTCGCAGAACCACGCTCTTTTCTCCTTCCACACCACGGGAAGGAATAACGATGTATCGAATTCCGCTATATTTTCCGCGCCCAGTGATTTTAGCTTTTTTATAGTTGTTTCTGCATCTCTTCTCAATTTCCCCACAAAAAATCCCCTGCAAACATCAGGATAGCCGTTCAGCCACCTGGCACTGCGTTCATACACTTTAACCGCGCCGTTATAATTTCCGCGCGTGATGTGTAAATATGTGACCGCCACTTGTAAAATCCCTTGGTACAAGTTTCGGATCTCTCCTCTTTCTTCGCGCCACGCATCTTCCAATTCTTCGTGGGTTTCAAAGAATTTCTTTTCATTAAATAATTTTAATCCCTCGATTGCTTTTGGGTGCAGCGCGCCGTTGCATGCAGATTTATCCTTCATTATTTATTCTTCATCCTTTTAGCGCGGCAGTATAACATGCGGCTGGCGGTCAAATGGTAGAATCCATTCTTGATGTGGAGGTCATTGTGACAAGAATTGCGCTTTTTTTTAGTGTTCTAATTGGCCTTGGGTCACTCGCGTGGGGATATTCTGAAATTGGGCTGGATGCTGTGACACGCTGGATCTTGATTCTTGGGGTGTTATGGTTGATCACATTGTGGAATGGGGCGGGCTGGTCTTCATCATTCGCTTTAGCACTTGTTATTTTTGCATCTGCATTTGGTTTGTGGTTTCGTTTTGCCCCGGGCTGGATGTTTGCAGGCGGCATCTTCACGCTCATTGCCTGGGACCTAACGCGCTTTCGTCAGCGCCTGATCTTCCTTCCTGCAAGAGAAGACAAACGCGGAGTGGAACGCCGTCACATTGCGCGACTGAGTTACTTGTCTTTGATCGGGTTGTTTATTGCTTCCATTACAATGTTTTTGCGTGCGAGCTTTACATATGAATGGGGAATACTTTTGTTGACTGTCATCACGCTGGAATCATTTCAATTTGTCGCATGGCTTCGTAGGAGGTGAATTATATATTTTTCAGTAAATTTTCAGCTTCATTCGGCTTTTGGAAATGAAATACTTTCAAGTGGGAGTATTCTGCCAAAGCCAGGAGCTGGGGGATTTCGCGCTTTCTTCTCCAATAGGTTTTGAACAGCCAGTGAAAAAGAGATTCCTCAGACCAAAATTTGAAATGCCACCAAAGCTTTTCGCGATTTCCATTCCATAGATCCTCTTGCGTTATCCAGCGGCGGATGGTGCGCGTAAGCAATCGCCAAAACAAGAGGAGGAGCGGATAATCCAGCCAGATGACTGCTTGGGCTTTTGACCAGATCAGATCGCGCACGCCGCGATAATTTCCCGCCACAACCCAGACCTGTGGGCTAGTTGCTGTTTCGACACGCTCGCGAAACACTGAGAGTTCGGCAGGTGTCCAGTTGGGACCCCAATATAAAGCGTCCAGTTCAATAAAGTCTCCGCCAATTTTTTCAGCAAGCCGCTTCGCAAGCGTGGACTTTCCCGAACTGGTTGTTCCAACGATTACGATGCGTTGATATGGAAAGGTGGAATTCGAAATTTGGAATGCCAATGCAACTCCCCAATTAAAGCTCATATTGATTAGCTGCGCTTTCTGACGCCATTCAAATAAATATTGACAATGTCGTGAATGGTCTTCGTTGGAAGAGGAGAATCCCCCGTGTGCGCGGGATAAAAATAGGGATACATCATTCCCAACAGCGCCCAAGTGGAAACTTCTGCATCAAACGCTTGAAACTCACCATTCTCAATGCCAGCCTTAAAGATCGCTGTCAGTTTACCGATAAATTTATCGTGATAGATTTTGCCGAATAATTTGCGCGATGAAGCGCTGAGCTGTGACATCTCCTGACTTCCCAGACGGGTCACCGCGCGCTGGTCGGCGGGTTGTTTTAAAATATATTCTGCAAAAAGGCGAATGTGTTCACTGCTTGAGACTGGTTTGGCCATGATTTTGTCAATGGCAGCTTCGATCTCATTCAAATACCCGCTTAGGATGGCGAGGAAAAGTTCTTCTTTATCTTTGAAGTGGTAATACAGTGCTGCTTTCGAGACCCCCACAGCTTCTGAGATCTGGCGCATGGCGAGCCCGTGATACCCCTGTTGAATGAACAGGCTTTTGGCTGTTACTAGAATCTGTTCGCGTAAACCAATCTCGGGAATAGTCATCAATGAATTGTAACCTCTCTAACCTTATCTTTCCAAAAGGTCAGAGAGGTCATTTAATATTAATTAGTTGGTGCGGAAACTGCTTGATTTGCGATCATGCTCAATTCCTGTTGGCGATTTTTCAATCCCAATGTGAGAATGACCATGATGCCTGCGATGATACCGATCACCATGTAAGCTGTACCGTATCCTTTCACACCACCGCCCATGGATGCCGCCACTGCGCCGATCAAGGCACTGCTCGTCAATTGCCCCACACTGGTAAAGAGTGTGATCAGTCCTTGCGCGGATGTGCGGTCAGCGACCGAGGCTTCATTGAGCATGATATAACGCATCGGCGCTCCCAGCAGAGATGAGAGTCCCAGCCCGATGATTGCAGCAGAGGCTATAAAGCCCCACAACATGGAGATCAAGTTACTATTGCTCAACATGATCATGCCAATGGCAAGCAAGAATGTCCCGCCGAATACCATGACCTTGGAGCCGAATTTATCCAATAATCGGCCAACAAGAGGCGACCCAACTGCCATGGCAAGCACAACAGGCATTAGCAAATAACTAGCATTGTGCTCGTTGATGATCGCTGGCATGGCTGCCACAGCGAGCGCCGGGATAAATACCATGCCCGATTCGCCCAAGCCTGCTCCAGCGGATAACATGCTGGCGATCACAGTTTGGCGGCTCTTGAACAGATTTAAATTCAGGATCGGGTCATTCACCTTCTTTTCAATGCGTGGAAAGACAAACAGCAGAACGATACCGATCAACAGGAAAGGCCAGACACTGAGTGATGCCACGCTGCTGAAGAAATTCTGCGTATCGATTTGATTGAGTCCATATGCGAGGGAAGCCAACATGATGCCTAGGACAAGCATCCCAGCCCAATCGAATGGACGATTGGATGCAGGATGAGTGATGGGCAGCACTTGCCATCCCAGGATTACGACCGCCAGCGCAATGGGTAGGTTGATGATGAAGAGCCATTGCCAGCCAGCAATCGTTAAGATAATGCCGCCGAGAATGGGGCCAACCAAAAAGGCCAATCCGAAAACTGCGCCGATCAAACCCAATGCGCCGCCGCGTTTTTCAGGCGGGAACGTATCGCCGATCACAGCACTCGCTACTGGAAAAATACCGCCCGCTCCGAAGCCTTGCAGGGCACGCCCGAACAATAAAATTGCGAATGTGTTTTGAGGTGAAAGAGCTACAACCAGGGAGCCCAAAGCAAACAGGGTCACATCCAATGTGTAAATTGAGCGGCGGCCAAAGGTGTCGGAAAGTTTTGCCATTAACGGCGTGCTGATCAAGTTGAAGAGTACGTAAATTGTGAACGTCCACGCCAGAACACGGTCGCCTACGCCGAAGAATTTTTGAATTGAGGGTAGGGCAGGAGCAACGATTGCAATATCGAGCGCACCCATTAGGACGCCCAGAAAAAGTACCAGTAATACCTTGTTGCGAGTTTTGTCATCCATGTTGATTTTATTCTCCTAGTTTCCAACCAAGCTGACTGAGCGGTCAGTAAGTGGAATATATCAAATCCTCAGCATGGAGTCAAGTTGGAGTATGTAAGAGATGTGTATGCAATCAGGCGTTTCTTTTTTGGAGAATTTTCCCCATGACGTGATGCCGATATCAATACAGTGATGACTGGCAATTGAGCCAGCCAGGATAGGTGAGAGTTTTTGTGAGCCGATTACGGACAAGTCCGATGCAGATATTTCTGACATTCATCAGGTGTCAATGCTCGTGTTGTACGTGATTGAGCCAAGATAATAAGGTCTTCAAGTTGCGATGTATACATTCGAATAGTCCCATCTCCTCCGGCAGTCGCTATGTTTTGACCGTCCGGGCTGAATGAAACGCCGAATACATTGCTGGTGTTGCCATATAAACTAAATAATTCCTCGCCGCTGGCAACGTCCCATACTTTAGCCAGACGGTCGAAACTTGCAGAGGCGAGGCGTGTCCCATCTTTGTTGAAGGCGAGGCGCGCCACTAACCCGGCATGGCCTGATAATGTGTGCAGCTTCTCTCCTGATTTAACATCCCAGATAATCACTGTCCCGTCCTGTTGTCCTGTGGCTAACAGATTACCATCAGGGTTGATTGCTACCCCGTAAATATCCTGCGCTCCATCCGAGTACTTTTTTAACTCTTGTCCTGTTGAAACATCCCACATGCGCACATATCCATCGAGCCCACTAGTAAAAATGTGTTTTCCCTCAGAGCTGAACGCAACGCCTGTCCATTGATCGGAGATTGTCAAAAGTTCCCTGCCCAGTGTCACATCCCATAGCTTGGCAGTTCCATCCCAACTCGTGGATGACAGCTGCTTCCCGTCGGGGCTAATCGCAAGGGCATACACCACATACGTGTGACCCTCCAACTTCATCACTGACTGACCCGTTTTAAGGTCCCAGAGATTGATAGTTCCACTTGCGCCACCAGTTGCAAGGTGTTTTCCATCGGGACTAAAAACAAGGCTGGTCAAACCATCATTTGAATTGAGCTCGATCACCACTTGACCGGTGGCAACATTCCAAAGCTTCGCCGTCCCATCTGCGCTGGCGGTTGCCAGCGATTTTCCATCGGGGCTGTAGGCAACATCCCAAACGATATCCGAATGCGCTGGCAATGTGAGAAGTTCCCGCCCGGGAGCGGCGTCCCATATTTTCAGCGTGCCATCATAACCCGAAGACGCGATCCGCTTTCCATCGTGACTGACTGAGATAGAAGTTACGGTGCTTGTGTTGCCAGCCAAAGTAAGCAACTGCTGACCAGAAACCACATCCCATACTCGCGCCGTTCCATCCTGCCCGGCGGTGACCAGTCGTCTGCCGTCTGGCATAAACGTCACGCCATACAGCCCGGAGATGCCACGCAGACTGAGCAACTCCTTGCCGGTGGAAGAATCCCATATCTTTAACGTACCATCTTCACTGGCTGAAGCTAATTGTTTGCTGTCCGGACTGAACGCAATACTGTGGACATTTCCACTTTGGATAAGGCTGAGTAATTCCCCGCCAGTGGCAGAGTCCCAAATCTTGATAATCCCGCTGTCATCACTTGTCGCTAAATTTTTCCCGTCTGGACTATAGGCAATGCCGTCACAGGGTTGCTTGTGACCCACCAATGAGAATACTTTGGCGCGTGTGGCGACGTCCCACACTTTCGGTGTGCCGTCCATGTTTGCAACCGCCAGATGTTTATTGTCTGGGGTGAAAGTGACGTGCACCATCTCGTTGTTTGGCGCGCCGCTCACATTGCCATCGAGACTAAATATTTTTTTTTCGCTGACCGCATCCCACACGACCACTTTTGTACTCAACGCAGCGGCGAGAAGTTTTCCATCCGGGCTGTAGGCAACGGTATAGCCGGAAATATTAGGATCGGCTGGCAGGGTAAGCAGGTTTTGATATGTGGATGCGTCCCATACTTTGACTTCTCCGTCCGCGCCTATGCTGGCGACTTGCATTCCGTCCGGACTATAAGTCAGGTTGGCGGCTTGACGATGCGCAGAGATAGTGTGGAGGATGTGGCTCTCGGGCAGAGCCTGATGCAAGGCATTGCGCGCTTCAAGCGTATTTGAAGCGTCAAGCGCTGCCAGGGCAAGCAACACACTGCGCTCCGGGTCAATTGACATATTTTTCACAGCTGCCGCAGCCAGTTCTCGCGAGGTGGCAAGGTGTTCGGCTTGAATCGAACGCTGCCCAAATACAATCGCTGCCAATGCGAGCGCTCCGGCAACGATGAAAGCCAGCGTCAAATAAATGGCGCGCTGACGTAAACGCCGATTAGATTTCGTCTGTTCCTCGGCGCGGGCGCGTTCCGTCTCGAATAATTTGCGCGCTGATTCTAGTTGCTGCTGCTGCTGGGATTCGCGTTCGGCAGTTTCCTTTTCAGCCAGAGATTGGGAGGCATCAAGAAATGAACGCTCCAATTGATTCAAGTCATCTGCATTTGAATGAGACCATTCCAGCGCCTGAGCCAGCCGCGCGCCGCGATAAAGTATTCCTGCATCATGATTCAGTGTTTCCCATTCCTGGGCGGCGTCGGTCAGGTGGCGGTGCAGGCGTAGTCCGTCTCGGTTTTCATCGAGCCAGCCGCGGAGGGTGGGCCACTCGCGGATCAACGCTTCGTGCGCCACTTCCGCAGTGTTCTGATCGGTTGTGATCAGCCGCGCATCCGCCAGTGTCATCAAGACTTCATGTACCATATCATTATCTTCGGGCTTTGAGACAAGCTCATCGAAACTGACGCGGCGGCGGGTGTCGGCAGTTGTAGCATCATCACCGATTTCAGCCAGGCGCATGAAAATTTGACGCGCGATTGCGCGTTGTTCCGGTTCCAATTGATCGTGGAAGACAGCCTCGGCAGTTTCTGCAATGGCTCCGCGCACTCCGCCGGAAGCGGTGTAGCCGCCAAGTGTGAGAAGCCGTCCGCGCCGACGCAGCCACGTGGCAAGCAGGGCATGTGAAAGCAGGGGCAGCGCGCCGGGTTCGGGAGAATGTCCCGCCACATCCGCCCCCACATCATGAAGCAGGAATTCGATCAAGCCGGACTCAAATTCCCAATGCCCATGCCGCGCCGGTTCTTCGATGGCACGCCGCAACTCCTTGACAGTCATCGGTCCGATGTATTCCTGATGTTGTGACAACGCCTGACGAAGCAGATCAAAACGAGCGCAGTGGGCGTAGAAATCGGCGCGCAAGATGATGATGACCACTGCGTTCCCATTTGGGTGTAGAGCAACGTTGAGAAGATTTTCTACAAAAGCAGCCTGTTCCGCCTCGCTTCGGCAAAGGGTGAATAATTCTTCAAATTGATCTACTACAAATAATGCCGCCGATTCAGCAATCGGTTTGAGAATTGAATGTAAAGCCTGCGGGCTGCGAGCAAAATCTTCCGCAAGTTTTTTAGCAGAACCCTGACGAACATCCCCTTGCAGGCTGACAGCCAGAGCGTCCAATGGGTGGGAGGTCGGCGTCATAATGTACATGGGCCAGCTGGAGAAAGGTTGCCGCCAACGCAAGGCGGGAATCAGCCCCGCTCGCACCACCGATGATTTGCCGCTACCCGATGCGCCGACAATGGCGAGGAAACGATGATCACTTTTCATGCCCGCAGCGAGACGATCCATGAGAGTCTCTGTCAATGCTTCGCGCCCGAAGAATAATTCGGAATCAGATTCGTCGAAATAATACAGACCCTTATAAGGCGGAAGCCCAGTCGCAGGCGCATCTTCCCGGCGGACAGTTGCTGCAAGTTCCAAAAGACGCTTCGCAACTTCGGGTTGATCCTCCGCATGTAAAGCGGGCAGGAAACGTGCCGTCAGGGTTGCCAGATCAGGTAGTCGTTCATTTTGTTCAAGGCGGGAGATTTGAGCATCGCTATAGCCGACAGCAATCGACAGTTCGAGCTGCGTCAGCCCGGCACGGCGGCGGAGATATTTAAGCATATCCCCAAAAGTTGTGAATTGATCAAGAGCAATCAGGACGCTGGAAACTGGCATAAAACCTCCTTTGTTGATTGGGCTCACTTACAGTATAGGACGATTCCATGGCGAATGGGGAGTTTTGTCAAAAATTGTCAAATTTTATGGCGATGTGAATGCTACGATATTTGTGAGGTTGATGACTGATCAGATGTTTCAACCTCGCCAATCTAATGTAAAGGAGCGATTCTTATGAAAACCCTGTTTAAAGACCTTGCTGTGTTTCTCTTGATCCTTGTGTTGGGGGTTACTGGATGCGCCGCCCCCGCAACCCAATTTCCGCCGACGCAAACGCCCTTCCCCGAGGTGACAGAAGAGACGGTAGTCGATCCACTTGCAGAAGTGGTGTTGAAAATGGCGGAGCGCATGAACGCTGGTGATCTCGAAGGATCTCTGGGCTACTTTGCCGATGACTCCGTGACTTACTTTGTGGGCATGCCACCAACCGGAATGGAAATTTACAGAGGTAAAGAGGGCATCCGTCCCGTTTGGGAAGAATGCATCGGCAGCCACTTCAAGATGGAAGTCGAGATCGTTTCAGTCGTTGACAGTGTGGTCAACGCCCGATCCAAGACTTGGCATGATTTCACCCGTCAGCTTGGGGTGGCGCCGAATGAATTCATCGAAACCTATGTGGTAAAAGACGGCAAGATTGCCATTTATTCATCAACTCTTACTGAGGAGGCTCTTGTCAAGTTCAAGCCTGCTCTGGCTGCTGTCATGCCTCCCGAACCAACTGCTGTTCCTTCAACCGATACGCCGGTATCCGAGATCAATGTGATTATTTCAGATGACACATGTAGTTACGAAGGCTCGATGGTTTTGCAAGCCGGTCCGATCAAAGTAAACGTGGATGCGAAAGCCGAAGATAAAAAAGCATATGGGCTGACCTTCTTCAGCCTTGACTCGGGCAAAGATATCGTAGACCTCATGACAACGACGCCATTACCTTCTCCGCCTGCCTGGTCGAAGATGCTGACATTGTGGGAGGTAGGCCCTGGCACAAGCAATAGCCATACCTTTGGTGCCGATGAAGGACCTCTCTACCTGGTCTGCTGGTCGAAGCCGCCGGATCTGGCGGTTGGCAATGTGGGACCATTTGAAGTGAAGTAGTACTAAAAACAATGATGCTCCTGGGAACAGGGGCATCATTGTTTTAATAGGTTTTGAAAATTGAAAAACTTCCCAGTACTCTTTGCCTCACCAGAACTCTTACTTTCCAGGAGGATAATTCATCTTGTTCCATTTCAGCGATTGGGAAACAGGTATGGTTTGGTGCGGGATTATAATCTTGACAATCAATCCAAAATCGTAAATCCAAATGAGGCCATATGTTTGATCTCCCTGATAATGAAATTTTATCTCTTTCCAAAGAGCATGTCTTCTGGACATGGTCTGCTCAAGCCAAGGTGAATCCCATTGCTGTGAAGCGTGCCAAAGGTGTGTACTTCTGGGATGTGGACGATAAACGTTATCTCGATTTCAACTCGATGACAATGTGTGTCAATATCGGTCATGGCAATGAGCGGGTCATCAAAGCCATGCAGGATCAGGCCGCAGAGTTGCCGTATGCCGCGCCGGGTATGACTACCAAGATCCGTGCGCTGGCGAGCAAGGCTGTGGCGGATGTCACACCGCAAAGCGCGTTGAGCAAGGTTCTATTCACGCTCGGCGGCGCAGATGCAAATGAGAATGCCATCAAGCTGGCGCGCGGTTATACCAAAAGGCATAAAATTCTCGCGCGCTATCGCTCATATCATGGAGCGAGTGCGGGCGCGATGGCGGCCACCGGTGATCCACGCCGCGTGGGTTGGGAGCCCAACCTGATGACGGGCGTTGTGCATTTCCTTGATCCGTATCGTTATCGCTCCACGTTCCATCGTACGAATCCAAATATTTCCGAAGAGGATTTTTCGCGGGATTATGTCAACCATTTGGAGGAGATTATTTTGTATGAAGGTCCTGAATCCATTGCGGGCATTATCATGGAATCGGTGACAGGTACGAACGGCATCATCATCCCGCCGCAGGGATATATGCAGGGCGTGCGCGCGTTGTGTGACAAATACGGTATCGTGATGATCGCGGATGAAGTCATGAGCGGGTTTGGCCGTACAGGGAGGATGTTTGCCATCGAGCATTGGGATGTGGTGCCGGATATTATGACGATGGCAAAAGGTCTCACCTCCGCGTATGCGCCGCTCGGCGCGGTTGCCATGAAGCCCGAGATCGCCGCGACATTTAATGAACATGCATTTGAAAGCGGGCTGACCTATACCTCGCATCCCATATCACTGGCGGCGGCTGTGGCGAACATCAATGTCATCAGGGAAGATAAACTTGTCGAGCACGCGGCAGGCATGGGCGCAGTTCTGAGGCGCATGTTGACCGATCTGGGCGAGGCGCATCCATCCATCGGGGAAGTCCGCAATCTTGGGCTCTTCGGTATTATCGAATTGGTCAAAGATAGAAAGACAAAAGAACCAATGACTCCGTGGAACGGGTCTGCACCGGAGATGGTTGCGTTGAGAAAATATTGCATGGATCACGGATTGTTTCTGTACACTCACTGGCATACCGTGTTGATCATCCCGCCGTTGATCATTGATGAAGATCAATTGCAGGAAGGCATGGATGTTCTGGACAAGGCATTGGAAGTTACCGACCAGGCAGTTTACTAATAAAGCGGAACTTAATTTGATATGATGCGTATAATACGCATGAAGTTAATTATTTTAATAAGGAGAAATTTTTATGGAACAAATGCCCCCTAATACACCAGTAATCGAGTCCAAACCTGGACCGGCCGGCTGGCTGCCAGTTTGGATCAAGGCGGTCACCAAACCCAATGAGCAGACCTTTGTGGATATTACTGAACATCCAGATGTGAGTGCCAAGACCGCTTATATTTGGGTCTTTATCGCTGGGACGCTTTCCGGGATCATTCAGGTATTCGCAGTCACGATCCGCATGGCAACTGGTGTCGGCTCGCAGTTTCAGCAAATACCTGGGTTGGAACAATACTTGCCTCAAACCACAGGCGGCGGTGGAAGTGTTGGAGTTTCGCTCATTGGCGGGCTTTGCGCATCCCCACTGGCCGGGCTGTTCTCTGTTGTATTCTTTGCGCTTGGGGCGGCGATCATCCAGTGGATCGCAAAATTATTCGGAGGAACAGGAACCTATGAAAAAATGTTATATGCCATGGCTGCGATCACGGTTCCATTCACAATTGCATCATCGTTGTTCGCGCTTCTTGGTGTGATTCCGTTCGTAGGGATTTGCACGGGAGTGATCTCTTTGGGATTGAGTCTTTATGCTCTCGTGCTGCAAGTAATGGCGGTAAAAGCTGTTAATCGCTTCGGCTACGGACAGGCGGCAGGTTCCGTGTTTCTGCCGGGTTGTATTGTTTTTATCTTCTGTGCTTGTGTGGCGGGTATATCCGTCCTTTTACTCGGACCAGTTATTGGAGATGCTTTTGGTGGCATCAATAATTTGATGCCATAGTTGATCGTGCTCGGATAATAGATCTATTGCATAAGTAGGTGTAAATTAGCCACACAGCACACAGAGTCATTTGAGAAGAACCTTTAAAACTCTGTTTTTCTCTGTGACCTCTGTGGCAAAAAGACTTTTGCAAGTGGTCAATCATAAAAACAGCGCTTGGATCATTTAAGATTCAAGCGCTGTTTTTATGATTAATACTTGCTTACTCACCTGCTTTTGGTGCGGAGGATGAGCCTGGCAGGAGCGCCATTTCTGCAAGATAATACGCGTATTCATACGCAGTAGTGGCTCCGCCTTCGCCGATGATCGGCTCGATTAATGCATTGCCGTTTGAATCGACTCCGGAAATGATCTGATTTGTGAGCACGGTCATATCCGTAATAAGTGTTTTCATTTCCGGGCCAAAAGACATCGCCTGTAATTGTAGCGCTTTTGTAAGCAGCTGTTCAGACCAGCTTTTCATATTATCCAAACAGAAAACCAAATTCGCGCTTTGTATTTTTATATTCTCTGTTGCATCAAC
>Ga0268298_10004107_pt1 | contig 14402 bp, 11 predicted proteins | sample WWTPWeurt_MetaG_FD_194462 | JGI IMG/M metagenome (GOLD analysis project Ga0268298, IMG submission 194462) | Activated sludge microbial communities from WWTP in Nijmegen, Gelderland, Netherland - WWTP Weurt | ecosystem: Engineered > WWTP > Aerobic digester > Activated sludge | place... | reverse complement strand
GGCATCGACTTCGACAGCAGCGGGCTCTCGCAGCCGCAGTCCGAGATCGAGATGGACATCACCGGTCTGCCCTCGGGCGCCGGCGTCGACGTGACCGACGATGCGCCGTCCGAGTTCTTTCTGGGCCCCAACGGCACCGCCTTTGGTCGCTGGGTCTTCAACCGAAACTCCGATGGTGGGGCGTTGGGGCCGCTCCCGTTCCCTGGGAGTTGGCGCATCACCGTCACCCCGCGCTTCCTGACCGGGCTGTCGACCTGGGGCTGGGTGAAGGACGACGGCACGCGCATCGCGCTCAACCGCAACGAGCCGATCACCATCGAAGCGCTCGACACGGCCTCGCTCTGTCGCACCGACTGCACCCGCCCGCGCTGTGGCGATCGACGCTTCGACGCCGGAGAGGTCTGTGACGACGGCAACACCGTCGATGGCGATGGGTGCTCCGCCGACTGCCGCCGCCTGCGCTGAAGCTCGAAAGGTGCTGCTCGGCCGCTGCGCCCATGCGAGCCTCTCGGCGTCGTACTCCCCGCTTCCCCCGAGGCCCCGATGATCTCACTCGAGCAATACGCCGAACTCGCAGCAGCGATGGCCAACACCGCCGGTGACGTCTCCAAGGAGAACGCGATCGCCGCGGCCCAGGGAGTCTCCGCCACCGACTGGGCGGAGGCGAAGGCGCACTACACGAAGAAGATGAGCGACCCGGCCGACATGGGGAAGACGGCGATCGCCTTCATGCCGCTCTACCAAGCCGCTCAGGCCCGCGCGCGCGGCGGCAAGGAACCCTGCACCCTCGAGTTCTACGCGAAGGTGCACGCCGAGATGGCGAACAAGAAGGGCCCCGACGGCCAGAAGATCAACCACCACCTCGTGCTCGCCGAGAACGGCACCCACCACCAGGCCTGGCTCGAGTGCGAGGGCTACTGGACGCCGATCGTCGGCGCGCCCACCATTCTCGGGCAGCCCAACCCCAAGTTCGACGCGCAGAAGTCGCAGCAGTTCTCCGCCCTGATCCAGCGCGAGTCCGATCGGGTCAACGGCATCAAGCGCTGAACACCCTCACGGCAGGCCGGCCGGAGCGGCGGCAGCCCCGGCCTCGTCCGCGCCTCCGTCTGGCACCTCGTTCACGAGCGCACCCGGCGGCAACCGGCGTGGCGGAACGATCGTCGGCGGAGGCACCGGACAGCTCGTGCAGGGCTTTCGGAGCGGCACCTTGAGCACGCGCCCGATGCGCAGCAGGTTGTTGGTCAGCCCGCTCGCCTTGCGAATGGCCGACACGCTCGAGCCGTAGCGCGAGGCGATGCCGCCCAGGGTGTCGCCCGAACGTACCCGGTGCATCGCGATGTTCTCCTCGGGGCGCTCGGCGAGGAGCGGCGCCACTCGTCTGCCGAGCTCCTGTGCGCGGCCGTTGAAGTAGCGCACGTGGAAGTGATCTCGATGACGCCGCGCGTGCTGGAGGATCGAGTCGCGCCCGGAGTGGAAGAGGCTCTCGAGCCAGGCGGGATCTTCGCCGGCCTTCTTCGCGTGCTCGAAGAGCACCTTCTGAATGCGTTGATCGACGAGGATGAACTGCACGTCACCCGTCATCACCAGCGCCTTCACCAGGGCCCAGTTGAGCGCCACGTCCATCACCTTCTCGCGCTCGCGCACCCGAACCGTCTGGCCGCCCGGGTAATAGAAGCCGAGATCGACGTCGCGGCCGTTCTGGTGCGTCTTGTGCGGCCGCAGGTAGCCGCCCTCTCGTGCGCTGATCTGGTTCACCCGGAGCGGCGGTGCCTCGGGGTACCAGGTCTTCACCTGGCGAATGGCGGCGCTCACGAAGTCGACCGTCTCCTGGGTGCCGTAGGTCGCCTCTGGGCTCACCACCGTCCACGCCTCGCCCTGCGGGAACGGCACGCCGTTGATCAACCGGCCCTCTTCGACGAAGCCCATCGAGATGCTGCCGAGCGCCTCGGGAGACTTCTTCCATGCCTCGGCGAGCGCCTCGTCGGTGAGCTCTCGGGTGTAGACGGTGCCTGCGTCGGCGTTGGCTTCGGCGAACGCTTCCGGTGGCTCCTCTCCGACGCGCTCTTCGGCGGGATCGACGGTGGTCGCTTCTCCCGGCTCTTCACCACCGGTCGCTTCGTCGTCTTCGATCGCAGCATCGGCCGCCAGGCTCTCGCTCACCGACACGCCGGCGTCGATCGGCGCCTCGACCATCGCCGGCATTCCCGCATCCGGGCGCTCCGTTCGCACGGGCTCCGGAGCTGCTTGACGCTGCACGACGGGCGAGACCGCGACGCAGCCCGCCAGCGACATGATCATCCACGTTCTCATCAGCGAGGGGCTCTGCATCGCGCGTGCACGCGTGTAGCAGCCCGGCGATCGCGAGGCCAAGGGGTCAGCGTCGAGCGCGGGCGCGAGTCTTCCGGGGCCGGCCCTGCACCTTCGAGACGACCTTCACCTCGACCACGACCGGCGCGCCGTCGGCCTCGGGCGGACCGATGGTGCCCATCAATTCGCGGAACGCCGCCTCGAGCCTCCGAGTGAAGCCGGTCAGCTTCGTCTGCACCTGGAGCGGCATCTCTTCGGTGTACGCGAGGTACCAGCGCACCTCGGCGAGCAGCTCGTAGAACCGGTTCACCGACTTCTGCTCGTTCGGCTCGAGCAGCGACAGCTCGGAGAACGAGATGGTCTCGAACCACGTGTCGAGGACGGTCAGCATCGGCTCGCGGTCGCGCAGCCGCGAGAACAAGCCCACCATCGCGTCCTGCCGGGCCGTCAGCCGCGCCATCACGTTGTTGGCGTCGATGGACAACAAGTGCCGCACCCGCGGCGCCAGAACGTCGCTGCGTCGCTTGCTCGCCATGCGTCAGTCCACCCACACCCGCGCGTTGCGGAAGAAGCGCAGCCACGGGCTGTCGTCGCCCCAGCTACGGGGATGCCAGGAGAGGTTGACCGACTTCAACACTCGCTCCGGGTGCGGCATCAAGATGGTGGCGCGGCCGTCGGTCGAGGTGAACGCCGTCATGCCTCCGGGCGAGCCGTTGGGGTTGAGGGGAAACCGTTCGGTCGGCTGCCCGCGGTGGTCGACGTACCGCGCCGCCACCAGCCCTGCGCTCTCGAGCCCTCGAAGATCGGCGCCTTCGACCCGGCCCTCGCCGTGAGAGACCGCGACGGGAATGACCGAGCCCTCCATGCCGGTGAAGAAGATCGACGGCGTCTTCTCGATGCGCACCGTCGCCAGCCGCGCCTCGAACTGCTCGGAGCGGTTGCGGTGGAAGCGCGGCCACGCCTCGGCCCCGGGGATCAGCTCGCTCAGGTGCGACATCATCTGGCAGCCGTTGCACACCCCGAGGCTGAAGGTGTCGGCCCGGTGGAAGAACGATCGAAACGCCTCGCGCGCCCGCTCGTTGAAGAGCACCGAGCGCGCCCAGCCGATGCCCGCGCCGAGCACGTCTCCATAGGAGAAGCCTCCGCAGGCGGCGAGGCCGACGAACTCGTTGAGCAGGGTGCGGCCCTCGAGCACGTCGCTCATGTGAACGTCGACCGCCAGGAAGCCCGCGCGGGTGAAGGCCCAGGCCATCTCGACGTGCCCGTTGACGCCTTGCTCCCGGAGGATCGCGACCTTCGGGCGCTTGGTGAACCGACCGCGGGTGACGTCCTCGGAGGGATCGAAGGTGAGGGTGCTGGTGAAGCCGGTGAACTGCTCGTCGGTGCGCAGCGAGTGCTCGTCGTCGGCGCAGGCCGCGTCGTCGCGGAGGCGTTGAACGCGCCAGGTGGTGTCGCTCCAGAGCGCGCGCAGGGAGTGTCGATCCTCCTCCAACACCAGCCGCCCGTTGCGCTGCACCCGCACCGAGTCCGAGCTCGCCGGCCGGCCGATGGCGACCGCCGCGACGCCCTGCGCCCGATAGGCGTCGAGCACCCGGGCGACGTCGCCGTCCTTCACCTGAACGACCGCCCCCAGCTCCTCGGCGAAGAGCAGCTCGAGGTCGTGTCCGCTCAGCTCGTCGAGCGAGAGCTCGAGCCCGACCCCCGCCGCGAAGGCCATCTCGAGCACGGTGACGATGAGCCCGCCGTCGGATCGATCGTGGTACGCCAGGAGCACCCCGGCGTCGTTGAGCGCCTGTGTCACGTCGAACACGTGAGCGAGCGCGCGGGGCTCGTCGACGTCTGGTGCAGTGGAGCCGATGGAGTTGAAGACCTGCGCCAGCGCGCTCCCGCCGAGCCGGTGCTTGCCGCCGGAGACGTCGATCGCGATCAGCTGGGTCGGCCCGGCGTCGGTGCGCAGCTCGGGCGTCATCGTCTTGCGCACGTCGGTCACCGGCGCGAACGCGCTCACCACCAGCGAGACCGGCGCCACCACCGTCTTGGTGCCCGCCTGATCCTTCCACTGGGTGCGCATCGACATCGAGTCCTTGCCGACGGGGATCGCGATGCCGAGGGCAGGGCACAGCTCGGCGCCGACGGCCTTCACCGCGTCGTAGAGGCGCGCGTCTTCCCCGGGCCAGCCGGCCGCCGCCATCCAGTTCGCGGAGAGCTTCACGTTCCCGCGTGTCGCGACCGGTGCCGCCGCGAGGTTGAGCAACGCCTCGCCCACTGCGAGCCGGGCCGAGGCCGCCGCGTCGAGACAGGCGACCGGCGCCCGTTCCCCCATCGCCATCGCCTCGCCGGTGAAGCCCTCGTAGGTCGTCAGGGTGACGCCGCAGTCGGCCACTGGCACCTGGAACCGGCCGACGAGCTGATCTCTCGCCACCAGCCCGGTGACGGTGCGATCGCCGATGTGCACCAGGAAGGACTTGTCCGACACGGTGGGCAGCTGGAGCACGCGCCGCAAGGCCTCGGCGACGTCGAGGCGCTCGAGCGCGAGCGGCGGGTGGGTGACCGAGAGCCGCGTCGCGGTGCGGCGCATGCGCGGCGGCTTCCCGAGAATCACCTCGAGCGGAACGTCGATGGGCGAGTTGCCGAACAGCGAGTCGGTCACTTGGAGCCGGCCGTCGTCCGTCGCGTGGCCCAGCACCGCGAAGGGCGCGCGCTCCCGGCGGCACAGGGCCTCGAAGACGCTCAGCGCCTTGGGCGCGACGGCGAGCACGTAGCGTTCCTGCGACTCGTTGCACCACAGCTCGAGTGGCGACATGCCCGGCTCGTCGGACGGCACCTTGCGCAGCTCGAAGGTGGCGCCGCGCTTGCTCTCGTTCACCAGCTCAGGGAGCGCGTTCGACAGCCCACCCGCGCCGACGTCGTGAATCGACAGAATGGGCGAGCCGGTGCCGAAGGCGCAGCAGCGATCGATGACCTCCTGACATCGCCGCTCCATCTCGGCGTTGTCCCGTTGCACCGAGGCGAAGTCGAGCGCCTCGCTGGACGACCCCGAGGCCACCGAAGACGCCGCGCCGCCACCGAGCCCGATCAACATCGCCGGCCCGCCGAGCACCACCAGGGCCGCGCCAGGCGTGATCTCGCCCTTCTTCACCAGGTCGGGGCGCACGTGGCCGAAGCCGCCCGCGACCATGATCGGCTTGTGGTACCCGCGCAGCTCGGTGCCCTCGGCCGTGCGGATCTCCTGCTCGAAGGTGCGGAAGGTGCCGCAGAGCGCCGGCCGGCCGAACTCGTTGTTGAAGGCCGCGCCGCCCAGCGGGCCTTCGATCATGATCTCGAGCGCGCTCGCGATGCGCGACGGCTTGCCGTGCTCGAGCTCCCACGGCCGCACCGCGTCGGGCAGCTTCAAGTTCGAGACCGAGAAGCCAACCAACCCGGCCTTGGGCTTCGAGCCTCGACCGGTCGCGCCCTCGTCACGAATCTCTCCACCGGAGCCGGTGGACGCGCCAGGGAAGGGCGAGACCGCGGTGGGGTGGTTGTGCGTCTCCACCTTGGCGAGGATCGGCATCGGCTCGACTTCGGTGCGGTACAGCCCGTCGTCGGGGTGCGAGAAGAACCGGCCCGCGCGGTGGCCGTCGATCACCGCCGCGTTGTCCGAGTAGGCGCTCAGCACGCCCGCCGGAGAGGCCGCGGTCGACCGCTTGATCAGCTTGAAGAGCGACTCTTCCATCTGGGCGCCGTCGATGACGAGCTCGGCGTTGAAGATCTTGTGTCGGCAGTGCTCGCTGTTCGCCTGGGCGAACATCATCAGCTCGACGTCATTCGGGTCGCGCCCCAGCTTGGTGAACGCCGCCACCAGGTAGTCGAGCTCGTCTTCGGCGAGCGCGAGGCCCAGGGTGCGGTTCGCCTCCTCGAGGGCGGCGCGACCTCCCGAGAGGATTGGAACGCTCGCGAGTGGACGGGGCGCCTGGTGGGAGAAGAGGCCGTGCGCGTCCTTCAGCGAGGTGAGCACCGACTCGGTCATGCGATCGTGCAGCGCGCGCCGGAGCGCCTCTTCGTCGTTCGTCTGCCCCACCACGTTCCACGCCGTGCCCCGCTCGATGCGCTGCACGAAGTTCAAGCTGCAGTTCCGAGCGATGTCGGTCGCCTTCGACGACCAGGGCGAGACCGTGCCGAGCCGCGGCACCACCAACCGGAGCGCGCCCTGGCCGTGCGGTTCCTGCGCCGACGCCCCGAGGAGCGCCGAGAGCCGACCGAGCTCGTCCGCGGTGCCTGCTCGGTTCGCCTCGACGAAGAAGACCGAATGCGCGGACAGGCTCCGCACGCTGGGGTTCGCCTGGCGAACGCGCTGGAGCTTTCGGTTGAGCCGCGCGGCGGTGAGTGGAGCAGGGCCGTGGAGCGTGACGATCACGCGCGCACTCTGCCCCAAACGGAGCCGCCTCGACCCTCAAAACGGCGTCAGTTGATGTCGCCGTTGCAGACGTTGTTCTCGCAGGTATTCCCGGTGCAGCAGTCGCTCGTCTGGCTGCAGCTCTGGCCAGTCACCCGGCACATGTTCGCCGGCGGCGGTGAGCAGACGCTCGGTCCACCCGCGGGCGGCGAGCGGCACTCGTTGGTGCAGCACTCCGAGTTCACCGTGCAGCTCGCTCCAGTCGCTCGGCAGGCGCGCGCGGCCCAGTAGGCCGAGATGTTGCGTGACTGCGCCGACTGCCCAGGGAGCCAGTAGCCGACCTCGCTCGGATCCTCTCCGGGCAGGGGGTTCTTCTTGATCGCGGTGACCCAGATCTGCTCGCGGTTCGCGCCGAGCGTTCCGGCCTGCGCGTTGCCGTAGTTGCGCCGTGAGAGGAAGGCGAGCCAGTAGTAGCCGCCGGAGTCGAAGGGCGAGAAGCGCGGCTCGAACGACAGCTGGAGCCCGCCGTTCGCCTTCACCAGCTCGCGAATGTCGGTGCCGTCACGGTTCATGATGTAGAGGATCGCCGGCTGCCGCGACGAGCGGCCGTTCACCCCGAGCGCGAAGACGAGCCGCTGAGAGTCGGGCGTCCACACCGGGTAGGTCGGCGCGCGGTGAGCGGCGGGCCGGTTGGGGATCGTCGGGCTCGTGCCCTGGAGCACCGGCACCATCGAGCCGAAGGTGTCTTGGCCCGTCACGGGGATCATCGAGATCGTGCCGTCGACGTAGTCGACCCCCCAGTCGCTCACCCCAGACACGCAGGCGATCGCCGTCCCGTCGGGCGACCAGGAGGGGTGGGTGACGTTGTTGTTCGGCAGCCCCGCGCCCATCGCCGGCATCACCTGGCCCGTCATCGCGTTGAGCAGGCTGAAGCCGGTGGGGCTCGGCCCGGTGGTGACGACGAGCCGATCTTCTCGTGGGCTCCAGGTCGAGAACCACCACTTCTGCTGCATGGTGCCGAAGAGGCTCGGTGGTGGGTCGCTGGTGAGGTTCGCGGTGAGATCGAAGACGGTGCCGAAGTTGTCGCCGCCGCCCAGCCGCCCGGCCATGTAGCGACCGCTCGGAGACACGGTGTGGCAGCCGATGCAGCGCGCGGTCTCGCTCCCTGGCACCGGTGGCGGGGTGGGCATGAAGGCGGTGCGCATGTTGGTGCCGTCGTCGATTCGGTAGACCCGGCCCTCGTTGACCGCCCAGTAGTAGACGCTGCCCGCGAGCGCGGCCTTGGCGAACTTCACCCGCACCTCGTTGGAGCGATAGGCCGAGCCGGTCGCCGCGACCCAGCGATCGACGGTGATCACCCCCTCGACGTCGGGGTTCGTCTGCGCGAAGCCGCGCCAGGCCGCGGTGTCGACCAGCCAGTCGTTGGTGAACCCGGCTCCGCTGTGGAGGAGGAAGGCGATCACCTCGGCGTTCGGCTTCTTGAGGGTGATTCGGAAGAGATCGCCCGCCGCGCCGTTGAGCCACTGGAGATCGGCGGGGAACACGTTCTGCGGCATCAGCGCGTGATCGAGCGGGTAGACGAGGTTCGCCGACTGCGCCAGGTCGAACGGGAGGAGCGTCGAGAAGTTCGTGAGCGCGCTCCCGGGCACCCCAGGGCCAGTGACGGTTCGCGAGAGATTGACGGTGACGGTCGCGCTCCCGACGAGCGTCTGCGACCCACCGGGAATGACCGCCGCCGCCTCGAGGGTGACGGTGCCGCCCTGGTTGCCCGTCGCCCGGAACTCGCCGGTCACCGCGTTGATGTCGCCCAGCTGCCTCGACATGATCGTCCACGTGGGGATCACCCCAGACGTCACGTAGGAGCCGTCGCGCAGCTTCATCTTCGCGGTGAAGGTCTGCGTCATCGGGTTGCCTGGGGTGGTGGTGATCACCGCCATCGGAGGATCGATCTCGAGCGCGATCGCGTCGAGCTGCCCCGAATTCCCACCACCCGTTCCGCTCACGCCTCCAGCGGTCACGCCTCCGTCACCGGCGCTCCCGCCAGCCGCGCTGCCACCGCCCATTCGCTCGCCAGCGCGGCAGCGGGCAGTGATGCAGACCTGCCCCGCCGCGCAGTCCCCATCGACCCGACACAGCTTGCCTTGCACCTGACAGGTGCACGACGAGGCGAGGATCACCAGCACCAGCGCAGGACGATGGGGGAACGGAAACATGGAAAGACCTCTCACGTTCTGGGCTTCGGCCGCGGGCGCCAACTGGTTCGCCCTTCTCGAACCCCGAGAATGGCGCTGGAGCGCCCGCACCGCAACGTCAACCCAGCAGTGCTGTGAAGTCGCTCAGCCGACCAGCCGGAGCACGAGCTGCTCGGCGTAGTCGATCGAGGCGTTCAGCTCTTGCGCATCGACGTTGCGCCAGGTGTCGCTGGGCCGGTGGTAGTGGCGAGGCGCGCCCAGCTCGGGGTCGATGCAGGTCAACGACATCGCCCGGAAGCCGTGAGCCAGAAACGGCATCGCGTCGGTCGCGCCCGAGGGCACCTCGTACACCGTCACCTGCGGCAGGGTCGGGTTCGCGCGGTTGACCGCCTCCACCGCCTCCAGCATCGACGCCGGCACCGGCACCGCGACGAGCTCGCCTTCACCCAGCACCCGCAGCGCGCCGTTCGCCAGGGTGTCGAGCCCGAGCACCATCGTCTCGGTCGGCGACCACTCGTTCTTCCGGACGATCTCCTGCGCCAGCCGCAGCGCGCCGCCCGTTCCGGCTTCCTCTGCGCCGGAGATGACGATCACCAGCTCGACGTCTTCGGGGAGGCGTCCCTCGAGCCGGTGCGCGAGCTCGACGCAGGCGGTGCAGCCCGAGAGGTTGTCGGCGGCTCCGGGGACGACCTCGTTGCGGAGCACCACGTCGAGGTTGAGCACGAAGGAGATCACGGCTGGCAACGAGACGAGGCCGCGGAGCCAGCCGGGCGCGCTCCACACGCCCAGCGCGGCGACGAGCTCGAGCGCGGCCACCGCGGTCACCGCGAGCGTCGCGACCCCGAGCTGCTTCTTGAGGTACCCGAGCCCCGGCGGCGGCTGCTTCGTCGCCAGCTTGACCAGCCGCGGGTCGAAGAGAAAGCCGGTGTACGCCGCGTCCGAGTGGGCGATGAGGACCAGGCGCTTGCGTCGGAGCGCGCGCGCAGGTTTCGTCGCCAGCAGGTTCTGCGAGTCGATGGTGGGGAAGAGGCGGCGAAGGAGCAGCCCCTTTCGGGTGGACTCGAGGGCATAGGAGATCACCACCAGCACGTGGAGCGCCGCGCCGACGAGCGGCCAGGCGAAGCCGACGCCCACCGCTGCGGTCGCCAGCCCGAAGTGCACCATCAGGCTCGCGTAGATGCTCTGGGACCAGCTGAACGGCCGCCAGTCGAGCCGGTAGCCGAGCGCGCCGAGCTCAGCGGCGATCGTCTCCTGCGCGCGCCTCTCGGTCGGAGTGCCGGTCAACCGCCTGGGCCCCAGCTCCTCGAGGTGACGCAGGCGTTCGAGCGGGGTGGGGCGAGTCGGGGCGAGCGGCGCGACGGCGGACATGACGCAGGTGTAGCACTCGGGCCCTGACGCGTGCCCTCGGGTTTGCCTCTCCCGGGCACGGGCATGCTGCCAATCACCCTTCGCCAAGGCCACGCTCGGATTCGTTGCCTCTTCCTGTGCGATAGATTGGGGCCATGGAAGTCGAGCCGCTCGAGGTCGACGCCGAGACCGCCTACCGCTCGTTCTGCGAGGTGGAACGGCAACGCAGCTGGGTGCCCGGAGTGAAGAAGGTGAAGGTGGTGCGCACCGACGAGCGCGGCCGAGCCGTCGAGGTCTTCTACGAGTTCGGCGAGTCGCTCGCCTACGCGCTCGTCTACGCCTGGGACGACGCGCAGCACAAAGCGCGCTGGGTGCCGTCCTCGGGCGTGCGTGACGGCGTCTCGGGGAGCGTGTGGTTCGAGCCCGTGCCGTCCGGCGGCTGTCGCATGCACTACCAGCTCGACGCGCTCAAAGGCCGGCCCGCCGATCACGAGCTGCAGGTGGTGCGTGGCTTTCGCGGGTGGCTGACCCCGAAGCCGTGAGGGCCGAGGAGCGCTCGCATCCGTCGACCGCCCGATGCGCCGAGGCGCTCGTGGTGGGAACGTGAAGTCGTTCCCGATGTCCGGAGGCTCACCATGAATCGAACCAGCCTGCTCCTCGTCGCTGCCGCCGTCCTCGTGGTCGTCGCCCTCGCCTCCACGCCTGGGCGGACCTCGCCTGCACCTGCCAGACGGCCCGGGGCGGTCGGTCCGTCAGTCTCTGCGCCGATGGGCAATGGGCTCTCGCTCACCGTCGCCTCGCCCCATCGCGCGCTCGCCTCGACGGGCGGCGATGCCTGGGCGGTCATCGACGTCACCGCCGCGGTGCGGGAGCTGGCGCGTCACCGGGTGAGCCTGGCGGTCGTCGTCGACACCTCCGGCTCGATGGCAGGGCCGAAGATGGAGCAGGCGAAGCGCGCGGCGCAGTCGCTCGTACGTCAGCTCGGAGACGACGACGAGCTCGCCCTCGTCGCGTTCGATCAGACGGCGCGCACCTTCGCGCGGCAGCCGATGACGAGCGAGGGCCGTCGGGCGGCGCTGAGCTTCATCGAGACCCTCGGGCCAGTCGGCGCGACCAACATCAGCGAAGGGCTGCTCGAAGGAGAACGGGCGCTCGACCGCGCGGGGGGCCAGCGCCGCTTGGTGTTGGTCAGTGACGGTCAGCCCACCGCGGGGATCGTCGATCGCACCCAGCTGGGCCAGCTCGCGGCGGCGGCGCACGAGCGGGGCGTCACGGTCACCGCCATCGGCGTCGGTGACGACTTCGACGCCATGCTGATGCGATCGATGGCGGAACGTGGAGGAGGCGTCTACGGCGATCTCCGCCGGCCCGAGGCGCTCGAGATCGTGCTCGCCGACGAGCTCCGTCAGGCTCGCCAGCCGCTCGCTCGAAACGTGAAGCTCGGCTTCCAGTCAGGCTCGTCCGTCGACGTCGTCGCCGCTGCCGGTCGCATGCTGCAGCAGGGCGCCAACGGGCCGGAGGTCACGCTCCCGGACTTTGGGTCCGGCGCTTCGGCGCGCGTGTTCGTCAAGCTGCGCCACGGCGGTGGGTTCGGCGCCCTCCAGCTCGCCCCGCGCCTGGAGTGGACGACGCCCGAGGGCCACCGCGAGACGGCCGAGGTGCACCTCACGCTCCCACTCTCCGAGGATCGAGCGTCGATCGAGGCGAGCCGCGACGAGGCGCTCTTCGCCGACGTGATGCGGGCGTTCGGGAACGAACAGATGGTGCTCGCCGCCGAGGCGATGGAGCGGGGCGAACGCAGCAGCGCGCTCGCGCTCCTCGACAAGGCTCGCTCCCTCTTCCGGTCGTCGGCTGACGCGCTCGCCGGCGAGGAACCGGTGCTCGCGGAGAAAGCCCGGCTCTGGAAGAGCGCCGGCTACGACGCCCACAAGGAGTCGAAGGACATGATGCGCAAGTCGCTCACCACCTTCGGGCAGACGAACAACGCCCTGTATTGAGCTGGTGGGATCGCACCGAGCCGCGCGAAGATTCGCGCATGGCGGTCTTTCACTTCGCGTTGACCGTGATTCCGCAAGTCGCCCTGGGGGCGAGTCCGGCACCTCGGCTGACGGATGCCGAGCTCGAGGCGGGGTACGACATCTCGACGGGCTTTTGGTCCTCGCAGCCGCCGACGAACGACACCCTGGCTGCACTCCGCTCGTTGCTCCCGCGCGATCGGTCGTGGGGTGACGTGGAGGAGTACCTCGAGAACGGGAACGAAGGCTCCGATCTTCGAATCTGGTCGAATGAGGAGGGTCGCGTCTGGGCGATCACGTTCCGGTTTTCGGCCCTGACCGAGAATTGGACGTTGATGACTGCCTTCCTCTCGGTCCTTCGTCGCGCGCAGTGTTGGCTCGTCGACCTCCGGACGGGATCGGTGTTCCCACCGGAGGAAGAGGTGGTGAGGTTGCGATACCGGGACTCGCGGGCACGACAGTTCCGTACGAACCCAGCCGCTGCGCTCGCCGCCGCCGCCGAGGCGCTCACGGACCCGAAGCGTCGTTGAACGTCAGCTCTTCAGCTCGACCCGGGTCAGCGCCTCGTCGTCACGCGCACCTTCGTACACGTGCGCGGCGGCGATGAGATCGAGCGTCGGCGGACCGAGCGAGACGAAGAGCGTCACCTGCGAGGCCTCGGCGCGGGCGGGCACGGTTCCCGCCAGCACCTGCCCGAGATCGCCGACGAAGGCGGGTGCCCACGGCACGCTCGCCTGTCGATCGTCGGAGAAGCAGCGTGCCCGGGCCAGCAGCGAAGGAGGGAGCGGCGCGTCGCTCAGCCCGTCTGCCCCCAGAATCGTGAGGTGTGCTCCGTCGGCGACCGCGTCCACCGGCAGGTCGACCGCGCCGGTGAGGACGACGATCTCCGCGCCGCGCACCGCTTCTTCGGCCGTCTCGCAGGCGCGCACGTTCACCGCGAGCGAGGCGTGGAGCGCCATCGCTTGTTGGGTCGAGGCCGCGAGATCGGGGTCGAAGAGGGTCACCCGGCCGAGGGACCGCACCAGGCGCAGGGCCTTGAGCGCGCTCGACACCACCGGCCCGTTCCCGAGGAGCGCCACCGAGCTCGCCTGTGGCGCGGCCAACGCATCGGCCGCCAACGCGCCCACCACCGACGCCCGCAGCGCCATCAAGTGGCCCGCGTCCATCAGCGCGAGCAGCTCGCCCGAGTCTCGATCGTACAGCTGGAGCACCACGGCGGCCGTCGTCGAGGGTTGAACGGTGATCGACCATCGTCGCAGCGCCGAGAGCGAGCCGTGCCGGACCCGAGCCGACCCTGCGCCCGCGACCTCGAAGGTGACGGGCGCGGAGGCCGCGAGGTGGCGGTGCTCGAGGAACGCGGTGCGCAGCTCCTGAAGCAGGTGGAGCGCCCGAAGGTGACGCGAGACCTCCGTCTTGGTGAGGACGACCGTCAGCACGACGCTGCTCTTTTCACCTTCGCCGCTCCACGCATCGCTGGACTCGCGACGTCAGGCCTCGGCGCGAGGCGCCTGCTCCGCGTCGAGCGGGAGCACCTCGGCCGTCAGCTCGAGCCAGTGGTTGTTGCCCCAGTTGCTGTCCCACGCCGGCTCGCCCGCCTCGGTCTTCAGCTCGAACCAGTACTCCAGGTGCTTGGCGTTCTTCGGCAGCTCGAGGCGCGCGGGGGCTCGGAGCAGCCGACCGGTGCTGTCGCGGTTCGCGATGACTGCGGAGGGCAGTAGCTCGCCGTCGATGCGCGCGTGGAGGGTGATGGTGGTGATGGGCGAGCCCAGGTTGGTGGGCTCCTTCCAGTAGCCGATCTCGAGGGTCGCTCCGGCCGGCACCCGCGTGGCGACCATCGCGCCGTCGCCGATCCGCTCGGTGAGCAACCCGAAGCCATTGCCCATCTGGAGCGAGAACTCCCGCGGCGGCTCGGTGACGAGCGGGCTCTTCTTCACCGTCGTGCGCTTGCTGGAGGTGGTGGTGCTGCTGCTGGTTCGGCTGGTCTTCTTGGCGGCCATGGGGCTCCCCCGTCGATGTGGAACGGGGCCCCTCTACCTGCGCCCGCTGCGTCAGTCGAGATAGGTGACGTCGCTCCCACCCGACGCCAAGAGGTGCCGGCGCGGTGGGTTGCCGTCGACGGTCGCTTCCGACCCACCCGAGGCGTGGCCAGCGATCGCTTCGGTGACG
>Ga0268298_10004106_pt1 | contig 14402 bp, 15 predicted proteins | sample WWTPWeurt_MetaG_FD_194462 | JGI IMG/M metagenome (GOLD analysis project Ga0268298, IMG submission 194462) | Activated sludge microbial communities from WWTP in Nijmegen, Gelderland, Netherland - WWTP Weurt | ecosystem: Engineered > WWTP > Aerobic digester > Activated sludge | place... | reverse complement strand
CCGACGCGGTGATCAGACCAATCGCCCGGTTCTGCGTATAGCCGACGCCGGCCAGAATCGGATACAGTATACCTCCGATCGCGACAATCGTGACGCCCGACGCTCCGGTGAGCGGTGTGAACAGAGCTGCGATAAAGATACAGACGACCCCGAGGCCAAATGTACCTACTGAGCCAACACGGCGCACCGCAATCAGATAGAGATTAATTACCCGTTTCGCAAAGTTTGAATGCGCTATCAGATAACCTGTCAGCGTGAAATAGGGAATCGTCAGAAACAGTGCGCTCTGGTCACCCGTGAGTTTCGCCAGCGGATCGCTGAAGACGACCGTAAGCTGGCGCGTGAGATCGGCGAACCCACCTGTGCCGATAGCTGCCGCGTTTGTCTGCTGGTAGATCGTGCCAAGGGTGCCAAGCCCGAGAAACAGCGGCATGCCGAACAGCATCGCCGCAACGCAAAGCAGCGAAAGCGCGATCGTCATGAATCTTGCAAGAGCTTCACATGCTTGCCAAATTCACGGCTGAAATTTCGCATCAGCTGCGCGGCTTCTTTGTCTTGTGTCGCACGATCGAGAACGTCGGCCATTTTTTTGAGGGATTGATAAAAGAAAATATTCATGTCACCGACGAGCATGTCTTTTGTCCACAGGTCGATGCCGAGAGTGGTCTTTTCATCGCCGCTGAAAAGTGAAAGCATAAAGGCATCGGCCTTCTCTTCGCCTTTTGAGGCACCGGGCGCCAGCCAGCTGATTGATTCGGGAATCGCGTCTTTGTCGAGGCCAACCCGAATGATAATTTCTTTTTTTTCTGTGTCAGACATAGACCCTACTTTTTCTTCTTATTTTGTTCGCTGAGAATCTTGAGCGCCTGCTCGCGCGTAATTTTTTTTCGCAAGACGACCTGATAGCTGACCCGAAAATCTTTGGGCACGATTTCTGTCTTGGCAAACTGTAATTGCCAGCGCGTAATGTCGTCGCTCATAATCTTGTCAGTTTCTTTCATGATTGAAGGCTTTGACTGGCGAACCCGGTATGGTTTTCCCGTAGTTGGATACAGTTCAACGCGAATCTGTCCTTCTTGCAGGCTATTGACCATATCGAATTTTCGAAACTCTTCGGCGATTGCCTGATCACCGGCAAGGTCTTCTTTGACGCTGATATTTTCATTAAATGCTATCTGCTTGCGCACAAAACCATCTGATGTCACAAAAACCCTGAAGACCTCTTCATTTTCGGGTGCCCGGTTGAAGAATGCCTCACGCATCGCAGCGAGTTCGGCGTCCGAAGGGTATGTACCGTGGGCAGCGTCGCCCTTGATCGGTTGGTTTACGACCAATGCCGTTGTGCCCGAACCTGCCCCCTGCCCCGTGCCCGTTGTCTGACAGGCCACTGCGAGCAGCGCAACCGGAATAACCGTGAGAAAAAATCGCATGCAATAGCGGCTTGAATGCGCTTTGCAGCGTCAAATCAAAACGCGGCTAAGAATGGGCAAGGCTGACGACCGGAATTTGCAAAGGTGCTTCTGCCCACGATGGATGAAAATCCCTGTTCGACGGCTGTAGCCCCTCTGAACTGATGAAATCAGCAACACGTTTATCTTTCGCATATTCTGGACTATACGCAATCTCGCGTGCACCTGCCATTTGCTGCAGCTTTGCCGCAAAATTGACGGTATTGCCAAAATAATCAATACCATTATTGAGATTCACGGCCAGACAGGGGCCGCTGTGAATGCTGACGCGCAGCAGCACCCCGCCGGTTGCAGCATCGCCGTTGAATTCGCGCTGCAATTCGACAGCGGCCTTGAGGCATTGCAGAGCATCGGCAAACGCGACCATCGCTGAATCGCCTATTGTTTTCACAACTGCACCATTATTTCGGCGCACAACCTCGTAAGTTCGTTGAAAGTGCCTGCGCACCGCCGTAAACGCCTCACCGTCACCGCTCTTCAGGTACAGTGCTGTTGACCCGACAATATCGGTGAAAAGAATATTCTGGGAGCCGAGTTCAATCTTGAGACCTTCGGCCAGGGTCTGACTGCCAAACAAATCTCTGAACGCCTGCAGGCCAAAAATTTCTGCCGGTCTCAGTGCGTCGTTATCTTCGTCTTTTCGCTCAACGATAAGTGTCAAGGGTTGTTCTGTCTCATTTTCAAAAACGATACCGGGATGTTCTTTTGTCATAACAGGCGGTGCGCCGGTTCTGAGCGTAACTTTAGTACTTTCGCCCGTGCCCACCGATACCTGAGTAAATCTCTCATCACCGATAACGCGAAACCGGTATTCACCGGCGTCGAGTTCTGTTTCGAGATCGAGAGCCTCACGGGGAGCAACGCGCCGCTGCACATAAATATGCCGCTTGGTTGCAGGCTCGGCTGCACAGAAAAGTTTCTTTTCAACTTTGCGTATTTCGGGGTTAACCTGAAAGATCACTTCGAGATTGCCGATTTCTTCTGTCGAAAAATTGATATCGCAGACATCGCAGCGCTCTTCTTGCGGCAGATCACCTAGCGAGCCGACTGACTTTCTGACACCGCGGCAATGCGGGCAGGTGACATCCCACGAGAGTGAGAGAATACCCGCGTGGGTCGCGTAGAGCGTTGCATGCAGAATGCGGCTCAGCGGCTGCGAGAGTTGCCGGGCCAGAACTTTTGGCTTCAACCGGTTTAGTTCTTCTTCGTTTGCCTGCAAGACATGATTTGCCAGCGCATGAATGTCGCTGCTGTCGCCGCCTGCGTCGACTGCGCGCTTCACGAGCGCCTCAAGGCGCGCCTCGGTTTCGGCGTCTGCGGCCGAATCGGCAGGGGCCGCTTCAGCATAGATGGCCCGCTGCCGCGACTCAAAATCGCGGCGTGTATGAATCGCGTGGGTAATCTTTGAAAGCGCGCGCTCGTAGTCTTTTCTCAGACGCGGCATCGCGACGGCTAGCAGCAGGCGAGCAAATATGTTGCGTGGCACCCAACCGAAATAGACATAAAAATCGGTCTTATCGCCCTGGGGTACGAGCAGGTACCGGCTGCGTACATAGGTCGCAAAACCTTTCGAATAGATGCGCGCGTTATTGAGCCCTTTGTGGTATTCCCATTCCCATGGAACCTCTTCCCATTCTGAGAGAATACCTGCGTTGACCGAACTGCCGAACAACCTGCCGTTTTTTTCGACGTAGGTCATTCGCGGCAGAGCGAGCAGTTTGTTAAAGGTAGATGTATCAATGAGAAAAGGCCAGAGATCTGCCACAGATTCTGGCAACGTGAATTTCCACAGAAAATTCTGCGGCCGGCGTGCACCTGTCTCGTGCGCTTGCCATGGATATTTTTTCAGAAAATCTTTCAGTTTTATTGAAGATGCAGATGTGTTTGCCGGCATGCGGCAATAATTTACACTGCAGCAGGCAATTGAGCCATTTTTCCTGAACAGAAGGTACAATGAAAACGATTTTGAAGACCATGACCCCGGCTGTGCAAATCGAAAAGGCCGACTACAAGGTGCGCGAAGAAAGTCTGCGCATCAGACTTCTGGCGCTGCAAAAAGACCTGGCGGCGTCTGACCGCGCGATTCTTATTCTGATGAATGGGGTCGAAGGTTCGGGCAAAGGCGAAACCACACGCAAGCTGCTCGAATGGCTCGATGCGCGCGGGGTAGAAACCAACGCCTTCTGGACAGCTCAGGGCGAAGAATCTGAACACCCGCCGCTGTGGCGCTTCTGGCAGAAAATACCCGCGCGCGGCAGGGTGGGCATCTTTTTTGGTTCGTGGTACACGCAGCCCATTATCGACCGGGCGTTTAAGAACATCAGCAAAGAAGAATTTGAACGGCAACTCGGCGAAATACGCAATCTCGAAGAAATGCTGATCGCCGAGGGGGTTATCCTCATTAAATTCTGGATGTACCTGTCGCTCGATGCGCAGAAAGATATCGCCAAAGCACGCAAGGCAAAAGCCGCCACGCGCTGGCGCATCTCGTCGCTGGCGCGCAAGTTTGCCCGCAAACGCAAACGCTTTCAGAAGGTCGACCTCGAGGTACTCAGCCAGACGCACACAACGATAACCCCCTGGACGATTATTGACGCGGCTTCAGAGCGGTCGCGCGAACTGGCGGCAGGCGAAACGCTGGTCGAAAAACTGCGTCAGGCACTGCACCCCACCGGTGAGATACAGTTACAGACACGACCGCGCTTCAAAGTAGCCGCGCGCAACTACATCGCCGATCTCGACCAGACGAAAAAAATTAACGATGAAGAATATAAAGAAGAACTCGCCAGGCTGACCGCTCGTGTGGCGACCCTCAGCGACCGCATGTCGACCTCAAAAAAGAGCCTGGCGCTGGTTTTCGAAGGCCCCGATGCGGCTGGTAAGGGCGGCGCTATTCGCCGCGTAATCGCCGGTATGGACCCACGCCACTACCGCGTCATCGGCATTGCAGCACCAACCGACGAAGAGAAGGTAAGGCCCTATCTCTGGCGCTTCTGGCGCAACACCCCACGCGACGGCAAGATCCATTTTTTCGACCGTTCGTGGTATGGCCGGGTGCTCGTTGAACGTATCGAGAAATTCTGTACCGAAAACGAATGGCAGCGCGCCTTCGGTGAGATTAACGATTTTGAGCTCGCGCTGACCGAGGCAGGCGTAACGATACGCAAATTCTATCTGGCGACCACGCAAGATGAACAGCTCGCCCGTTTCAAAGACCGGGAAATAACACCATACAAACAGTATAAGCTGACCGAAGAAGACTGGCGTAACCGCGATAAGTGGCACGCGTACGAAGCTGCCGCCTGCGACATGTTCGCGAACACGTCAACCGCGCATGCGCCCTGGATTCTTGTCGAAGCAAACAACAAGAACCACGCGCGCATCAAGGTGATGCGCAACGTGGTCGAAGCGCTTGAAGAAGCTTTGGCCTGAGGTCGGCCCGTGTATCGCAGGCTTTCGGCGCGTTATGCGCCGATTAAAGCTGCGAGGTCAATAACTCTGGTTGAATAGCCCCACTCGTTATCGTACCAGGTGAGCACGCGCACCATATTGTCTTGAATAACTGCAGTCATCTGGCCGTCGACGATCGAAGACAGTGGGTTTCCCTTGAAGTCGTTCGAAACTAGCGGCAGATCGGTATAACCGAGAATACCTTTTAGCGCGCCTTCTGATGCTGCCTTCAGCGCTGCATTGACGGCCTCTTTGGTCGTTGCCTTTTCAGTCTCGACCGTCAGGTCGACAACAGACACGTCGGGTGTCGGTACACGAATTGAAATGCCGTCAAGCTTGCCCTTGAGCTCGGGAATCACAAGCGACAGCGCCTTCGCCGCGCCGGTCGACGTGGGAATCATGTTCAGCGCAGCGGCCCGCGCGCGGCGCAGGTCTTTGTGCGGCAGGTCGAGAATCTGCTGATCATTTGTGTAGCTATGAATAGTCGTCATAAGACCTTTCTTGATGCCGAAATTTTCGAGCAGCACTTTTGCCACCGGCGCGAGGCAGTTGGTCGTACACGAAGCGTTTGAGATAATTTTGTGCTTTGATTTATCAAAATTCTTTTCGTTCACACCCAGCACGAAAGTGCCATCTTCGTTGGTAGCGGGCGCAGAAATAATTACCTGCTTTGCACCACCTTTTTCAATGTGCGTCTTTGCCTGATGCGCGTCGGTGAATCGCCCGGTAGATTCGATGACGATATCGCAGCCGAATTCGCCCCACTTTTGTTCTTCGAGTTTCGCAATAGCCGTCGCGTGAATTTTTTTACCACCGACGACGATGAAGTCTTTTTCGTGCGAGACTTCTTGCCCCCAAACGCCAAAGACACTGTCATATTTGAGCAGGTGCGCAAGGGTTGCGGTGTCGGTCAGGTCGTTGACCGCGACGATCTCTACATCTTTGCGGCCCCATGCCGCGCGAAACGCATTGCGGCCTATTCGGCCGAAACCATTGATACCAATCTTGATTGCCATAGACTCGAATCTATTTCAAAAACTGGGTGTCGAGCAGGTTAATGAAAAGAATCCGGTTAGCGAAAGCCAAATCGGCCGCGTATTTTGAGGCCTTCGGTCGCCTCGGTACGCTTTTCTTTGCGCATAATCTGTTCGACGTATGTCAGTTGGATATCGTACTTTCTGGCAATTTCGCGCGCTGTTGAGCCGGCGTTGTATTCTTTGACCATTTTGACGACCTGCTTGTCGGTAAACTTCGACCGAGGGTGGTTTTCGCCCTGGTGGCTGTCGGGGTTGATAGGCACCATTCGAATATGCCGCGGGTTCACGCATTTTTCGTTGCCGCAGATATTCTGCGGTATAGTGCGAAAATTGCGCCTTTTACCGCGCGCCGGGTTTTCAAGAATATATTTGCGCGCGTCGACGTTCAGTCGGTTGCCCTGCTGGGCGTTCACTGTCGTGACAATGGGAAATCCGCCTTTGTATGCACCGCGCCATTCGAGGCAGGCCCCGGTAACACCCGCACGCACGCGACCGCTAGGCCGGGCCAGCATCTCAAAGACCATGTGCGCCTTGAGTCTGGCGGGCCGGGGCATCTGCACCTCTCTGGCAAGAATTCTGTCAGCGACTTCGAGCAGTGTCAGTTTCGCGGTGCTGAATTTCTGCGGATAGCGGCGCAAGAACCCTGCGATGATGTCGATGTTCACTTTTTGCAGCGAAGGTTTGGCGCTGTATGGCGATAGGTCATTGCGAACGCGAACAGCCTTGCGGCGACGAGCAGAACCAGCCTTGCTGCTTTTTTTCTCTGGTTGTCTGGCAGATCGTATGCGCATCGCTTTCTCAATACATGCTATCGATCAGCTTCGCGTATTTGTCGGCGATGAAATTACGTTTCATCTTGAACAGGTTGGTGATTTCTTCGCCGACTTCCATGGGTTTCGGCAAGAAACGAAAATCCGTAACGCGTTCGAAACCTTTGAAACCGTTATCGGCAGAGACCTGACGCTTCACAATTTTGCTGAAGTGATCGACGAGTTCTTTGTTAGCATTGAGATCTGATTTGGGGTCGACAGAGATGCCCGCGACCTCTTTGACCTTGTCGAGGTTCGGCCATACGAGCGCCGTGAGTGTTTTTTTATCCTGACCGACAACGATGATCTGGTTAATCTGCGCGTCTTCGAGAAGCTTGTTTTCAATTGGTACCGGCTCGACGTTCTCACCACCGAGCAACACGATGGTTTCTTTGGCGCGGCCACGAATCGACAGCGTGTTGTTGAAGCTGAAAAAGCCAATGTCGCCGGTGTTCAGCCACCCGTCTTTGCTGATCGTCTTCTCTGTCGCTTCGGGGTTTTTGTAATAACCCTTCATCACCTGCGGACCGCGCACATGAATGACACCTTTTTCGCCTGTGCGCACACGCTCACCTTTATCATTCAGAATCGCAACCTCGGTACCATTTGGCACGAAACCAACGCTGCCCTGAATAATTTTACCTTCGGTACGTACCGAAATGATCGGCGCGCATTCTGTCATGCCGTAACCTTCGTAAACGGGAATACCGATCACGTTAAAAAACTCGTCGACGTGGGCTGGTAGCGCCCCGCCCCCTGAGATACTGCCGCGAAAACGGCCGCCCATTGCCTCGCGAATTTTCGAAAACACAACACGGTCTGCGAGCCGCGCCGGAATATACAGGCTCGCTGCAGTGAGGGCTGAAGTCGCGGTTCGCGACAGCCGGTCTGCGTCGCTTTCAGGCTGCTGCATGAGCTCGTTACCTGCCAGATAATCGACTGCTTTTTTATATTCTTTTGAGATGCGGTAGGCCGTTTCGAACATCATTTTTCGTGCCGGCTCAGACTTCTCGATGCGCTGCATAATGCCCTGGTAAAGGCTTTCCCACAATCGTGGGGCTGAAGGCATGAAGGTCGGCTTTACTTTGGCAAAGTCGTCGCGCACATCGCGCACGTTCGTATAATAGATCGGAATTCCCTTTGCAATTGCCCCGTAATCAACGGCACGCTCGAATATATGCCAGACCGGCAGAAGCGACAGCATGCTGTCGTCAGGGCGAAGACCGATGGCCTTTGGCACTTCATTGATATTATAGACCATGTTACCGTGTGAGAGCATAACGCCTTTCGGCATTCCGGTGGTGCCCGAGGTGTAGATGATGGTAAAAAGATCGTCGCTCTTGACGGCGTCGCAGCGCTCTTTGAGGCCTGCAAGTTTTTCGCCGCGCAGTGACGCCCCTTTGTCGAGCAACTGCGTGAGCGTGAGAATATTGTCGGCGTCGCTCTTGAACTTTGGGTCGAGCACGATCACCGTCTGCACGCCCGTGTCTTTAATCACCGATTGCAGTTTTTTGAGCGTCGCGTCGTTTTCGACGATGCAGATTTTGCATTCGGCATGCGACATAATGTACTTGATTTCATCAACCGTTACATCTGTGCCGCGCGGCACGTTGGCGGCACCTGCAAGCAGCACCGCTATGTCAGAAATAATCCATTCGACACGATTGTCGGCCAGAAAGCCGATGCGGTCGCCCGCCGCTACGCCCATATCGATGAGCGCAATGGCGAAATTTTCGGCATTCTTCAGAACTTCGCCATAGGTTGTACCGACAAAGTCTTTCTTTTCGTTCTTCGCGTAAAACAGCTTCTTCTTGCCGTAGAGCTCGTTGGATTGATAAAAGATTTCGTTAATTGTGCTGTATGCCATCTGCCCGACTAAGATTGCGAGCGCGGCGGTCAAGTTATGTTCAGAGAGCGGCCCGGCAGACAAGATCGTAAAAAATCCCACGCGTATGCGAATTTGATTTTACACCAGCTGCCCAGGTGCGCTGCATACATCATGCCAGCGCACAACCTGCCCTACCGCCCGAACGTCGGCATCGTCGTCTTCAACGCCGACGGCCTCGTGCTCGTCGGCGAACGCCTCGACAATCCCGGGGCATGGCAATACCCTCAGGGCGGTGTCGATGCCGGTGAAGATTTTGACGCAGCGGCCCGCCGGGAACTGCACGAAGAAACCGGCATAAAAAATGCGGATTTCATAGCCACGACAAAAGATTTGCTTTATTATGACTTTCCGCCAGACCTCATTATACCGGGGCTCACCGACCGGTACGCCGGCCAGAAGCAGCGCTGGTTTCTCGCTTACTGGAACCACCCTGCTGACGAGGCCGATCTGAAGACGCACACGCAAGAATTCGCGCGAGTACAATTCATGCCAATGGCAGATGCAACAAACCAGATAGTGCCATTCAAGCGAAACATTTACGAACAACTCGAACGCGAGTTCTTGCCACTAATGCACGCGCACCTTCGGCGGTGAAAACCTGCGCGAGGGCTGACACCGGGCGCGAGATGAATTTGAGAATTATCCTCGCTACCAGAGCTTTATTTCTGACTGCTATTACCTTGACCGGGTCTGTCTGTGACAGATAGCGCTATATGAGTGTTGTGCTGGTCGACTTCGGCCTCGATAATCGCAAATTGCTGAAACAGTTTGCCCGTTTTCCATGGCGGCACTATTCACTCAGCGAGAAATACATTCCGCAGTTGAACGCAGAACTACTGGGCAGCCGGCTGCTCGGGGTAAAAGGGCTCTTTACAAAAGAACATCCTTACCATAAACATGCGAAGGTCAGGCACTGGCTTGCGTATGAAAACGGCAAAATTGTTGGCCGCATCTCAGCCTCGGTTAACAGCGTTTACAACGACCACCATAAAACACAGATAGGCAACTTCGGTTTTTTCGAATCAATCAAAGACGACAAGGTTTCAACAGCGCTGTTTGCGGCCGCGGCTGCATGGCTTAAAGCCCAGGGTATGGTCACGATGCGTGGCCCGGGACAATATGGCAACGCTACTCACGAAATTCAATCTTGGGCAATGAACAGCTTTCAAGATGCGCCAACGGTCGAACTCACGATGTCGAAATGGTATTACCCCAAAATGGCAGAGAAGTTCGGCATGTACAAAGCCAAAGACTATTATGCCTACCTCAACCCGGTCGAGAGCGTCGAGTGGGATAGAGACAACAAACTGCTCGAACGCATGACCAACCGTTCGCGTTTTCGTATTCGCAAGATGGACATGAAAAACCTGCGCGCCGAGGTCGACAAGGTTATTGAAATCTACAACGAAGCGTGGAAAGACAACTGGGCATTTCTGCCGCTGACGAGCGACGACGGTCAGGTTATGGCCGAAACTCTGAAAATGGTGGCCGACCCTAACCTCTTGTTATTCGTTATGGACGGCGACCGCGAGATTGCCGTCATCGGCACGCTGCTCGACCTCAACGAAAAATTCTTGCGAAAGCGCAGCATCTTCGGCAATTCTGATATTGTGCGTTTGCTGCGTTTTTTTCTGGGTAAGAAGAGCATCACGCGCGCGCGTATCATGTTCTTCGGCATACGCCCCGAATACCGCAAGCAGGGCATAGATGCGATGGTGCTGTTTGCAACGCGAAATTATCTTTATGAACACACCGCGGTACGTGCTGTCGAAGCATCGCTGGTGCTTGAAGAAAACATGGTGCTCAGAAACCTGTTCGGTCACTTCAGCGGTATCGAATACAAAAAGTACCGAATCTACGATTATGACCTGTGATCATCAACGTACGCGTTAAACCCCGCAGCAAAAAAACAGGCGTCGAGGTCAGCGACGACGGCGCGCTCGTGCTGAAGATACATGAACCGCCCGTCGACGGCAAGGCAAACAAGGCTCTCGTCGATACGATTGCCGAACTCTATGGCATTGCAAAGTCATCTGTGCGCATTGTCAGCGGCGAAACCTCACGCACCAAAAGAGTTGAGATACCAGACGGCGCTGAACTAAAAAAATTGAACTAAGGGCGACGCTACGGGGCCACAGCGGCGCTGTGGATTGTTTGGTTCGCTGATCTGTTCAGATTCTTCAGTTCTTTGACACGCGCAGAAAAATTTTGGCCGCCCCAAGGCTGCTGGGTAGTGATCGCCGAAAATAAACTCTGCAGCGCCTCGTCGTACTTCACCGGCCTGCCCTTTGCGCTATTCACGTAGATGAACTCAATCCACCCGAGTGCATGAACGCGTTTGCCGTCTTGGCTCAACATAAACGCTTCAGGTACGAGCCTGAATGAATCGTAGTGCAACAGTCGGGTCTTGATTTTCACGGTTTCGTTGAACTTTGCGGGCAAAAGATAGGCTAAATGCGTTTCACCGACAACCCAACCATTACCGGTTTTCGCCGTATGCTCGTATAGATCAAACCCGTAACTGGCCTTCAACTGCTCGGTGCGGGCCCGCATAAAATAGTTCAGGTAGCGGGCATTGTTCAGATGCCCGAACGGGTCGCAGTCCTGAAAGTCTATCCATGCCTCAGATTCAAGTTCTTTCGCCAGGTATGTCGAATTCATAACGCCTCCATATAGTGTATATGCACGTAATGTACGTGTATATACACTATATGGCAAGTTTTTGACGCTTTTTGCGAGCTACGCACCGGCTGCGCCGAAGGTCAAGTTGAGACCATTGCCAATACGAAGATGAAGATATGGATATCGACCCAATAGCGAACCTTGCGGCCAGCATGGCAGACATGAGCCAGATGCTCATGAAGATGAGCGATGCCAAACTCGCGCTCGAAGATAAGATGCTGCGCGTCGCCGGCGAAGAAGCAGCACACTCGCTCAGCGCCGGCTCAGTAGACGTGACTGCCTGAGGTTTTTTTGAGGCCTCACGCCCACAGAGCTTCAATAAATTCGCGCACGCGGCCGAGCCCCTTTTCAATCTGCGCCTCGCTCGTCGCGTAGCTGATACGAAAGCCGTTTTCATAGCCGAATGCCGAACCCGGCACCACCGCCACGAGCTTTTCATTCAGAAGGCCGGTGCTGAAAATTTTGCCGGTGTCGTTTTCGCCCGTACGTTTTTTGAGATCTGCCCAACCCGGCGCTGCGGTTAACCCGGCGATATCGGGAAAAAGGTAGAACGCGCCCTGCGGCTTGAAGACACGCAGGCCCTTGAGCCCTGAGAGCAGGTCAAACGCGAGGTCGCGCCGCTTTTCGAAAACAACGCGCATATCTTCGACGCACTGCTGTTCGGCGTTCAGCGCCACGACTGCGCCCTTCTGCGAAAAACTCGTCGCGTTCGAAGTCGACTGCCCTTGTATCATGTCCATCGCTGCAATAATTTCTTTCGGGCCACCGGCATAACCGAGGCGCCAACCGGTCATCGAATACGCTTTTGAGAGGCCGTTGATGATAACGGTGCGCGGCCGCAGCTTCTCTGAAGCAGTCGCGATGTTCAGCACTTCGGTACCGTACGCGAGTTTTTCATAGATGTCATCGGTCACAATGAGCAAATCGGGAAATTTTTCGAGCGCAACCGCCAGCGCCCGAATTTCATCGGGGGTATAGGTCGCACCTGTCGGGTTCGAAGGTGAGTTCAGAATAAAAACCTTCGTTTTGCCCGAAACATTGTTTTCGATGTCTTGCGGCGAAAGCTTGAAGCCACTTTCAAACGTCGTGTGTATAAGCTTCATCGTGCCGCCCGCCAGGCGCACAATATCTTTATAGCTCACCCAATATGGCGCGGGGCAAACGACTTCGTCGCCGTCATTGATAACAGAAAGAAAAAAGTTGTAGAGCACCTGCTTGCCGCCGGTACCGACAATGATCTGGTTGGGTTTGAAATCCAACTTATTGTCGCGCTGAAATTTTGCGATGATTGCCTGTTTGAGTTCGGGAATTCCCGAAACTGCGGTGTATTTCGTGAAACCATTATTCAGCGCTTCGATCGCGGCGGCCTTGATGTGCTGTGGGGTGTCGAAGTCGGGTTCGCCTGCGCCAAAGCCAACGATGTCTTTACCCTCGGCCTTCAGTTCATTCGCGCGCGCAGTTATGGCAAGAGTGGGTGATGGCTCAATGAGTTCGAGACGGCGCGCGAGTTGCATAACCCACCGCAAATTGTATATGAGACAGGCTTACAAGCGAAGCAAACTTCTGCGCCCGGCGCGCCCGCCTTTCATCGCTTCTGGCCGCGCACAGCGCATTCTGGAGACTTCTGGTGCAGCACCTGCCAGCGTGCCCTCAGATCGGCCGTGATCGCTGAAACGGCATCAGCGTCGAGAGCTGAGGCCAGAGGCGGCCTGCGGCCGAGCGTCACGGCTATCTGCCGGTCAAGCGACCCTTGTATGGTTGCCGGAATATGTGAGTCAGTTCTTTGCGGCATCTTTCGCTCTTTATTCAGTTCGACGCGCAAAAACAACAGACTACGACGACGCCGGGACGATCTGAAAATTCTTGCTTTGTTATGTCTCATTGGTGCAATGCCGCATGGAAATCAAAACCGTCTCGCTCTACGTGATGGCGGGGTTCTACACTCTCGCGGGCATCGGGCACTTCGTCATGACGAAGTTTTTTATGCGCATCATGCCGCCATATATCCCCTGGCATAAGCCCATCGTTTACCTGAGCGGCATTGCCGAGATCGGTTTGGGCATTCTGCTGCTGTTACCCGCTTATTCTGCGTGGGCCGCATGGGGGGTCATTGCGCTGCTGGTGGCGGTTTTCCCGGCGAACCTCTACCACTTTTCGAGCGGCGGCGCCGGCATGCGCATACCACAATGGGCGCTCGCTCTGCGCCTGCCCCTGCAGGGCGTGCTGATGTTTTGGGCATATTGGCATACATGAAAATTGCGATCGCAGCAGACCACGGGGGCGTTGAGCTCAAAGACGCGCTCGTGAAAAAATTCAGCTCACTCGGCATTACCGATCTCGGCACGCATGGCGGCGAATCGGTTGATTATCCTGATTATGGCGCGGCGCTCGCCAGGCGCGTCGCGGCCGGCGAATTCGATCGCGGCATTCTGGTCTGTGGCAGCGGCATCGGCATTTCAATCGCGGCGAATAAAATTAAGGGCATTCGCGCCGCGCTCTGCCACAATGCCTACACAGCCGAAATGGCGCGCCGGCACAACGATGCAAATATCATCGCGATGGGCGGGCGGGTCGTCGACGAAGCGACCGCGATTGCCATGACCGAAATATTTCTGAATACCGAATTTGAGGGTGGCAGGCATGCGCGGCGCGTGGAAAAAATCTCAGCGCTTGAATAGCGCGATCTGCGTCTGCGCGCTGCTGTTTGGCGCGACGGTTACAAGCGATGCGCAAGAAGGTACCCGCCCGTCGGCAACACGCAAAAAAATATTTCTCGCCGGCGACAAAGCTATTGCGTATCAGTTAAGCGATGTTGAGCGCGTGCAACAGGGGCGCCAGACGCTTCTGCGCCTGGTGCGCCGCAGCGAACGCGAACCGGGCGGCGACGATCTTTTTCTGAACTTTGAGTCGAAGACGCTGTTTTCAAACCCTGCGCACCAGTCACTGCTTATCAAGTCGGGTCTCGAGATTAGCCGGCACACCAATATGTCGGGCAACGCAGGCCTCTTCACTTTGCCGTCGCACCTGATACGCATGAAATTACCCGACTATCTGAACCTATCGGGCA
>Ga0268298_10004105_pt1 | contig 14402 bp, 9 predicted proteins | sample WWTPWeurt_MetaG_FD_194462 | JGI IMG/M metagenome (GOLD analysis project Ga0268298, IMG submission 194462) | Activated sludge microbial communities from WWTP in Nijmegen, Gelderland, Netherland - WWTP Weurt | ecosystem: Engineered > WWTP > Aerobic digester > Activated sludge | place: Netherlands... | reverse complement strand
ATGGCGTCGGAGCAGACTTTTTCGGCCATCTCGGAGGCGAACATCTTGGCCATCGAGGCTTCCTTGAGGCAGGGCTTGCCGGCGTCCTTGAGCATGGCGGCGCGCCATACCATCAGGCGGGCGGCGTCGAGCTGGGTGGCCATGTCGGCGAGGCGGAAGTTGACCGCCTGGTGTTCGATGATCGGCACGCCGAAGGTCTGGCGTTCCTTGGCGTAGCGCACCGCGGCTTCGAAGGCGGAACGGGCCATGCCGACGGCCTGGGAGGCGATGCCGATGCGGCCGGCTTCGAGGTTGGACAGGGCGATCTTGTAGCCTTCGCCTTCCTTGCCGAGCAGCGCCGAGGCGGGCACGCGGCAGTTCTCGAAGACGATCTGGCAGGTGTCGGAGGCGTGCTGGCCCATCTTGCGTTCGATGCGGGCGACGCTGTAGCCGGGCGTGGCGGTGGGCACCAGGAAGCAGGAAATGCCCCGCTTGCCGGCGGCCTTGTTGGTGACGGCGAAGACGATGGCCATGTCGGCGTACTTGCCGGTGGTGATGTAGTGCTTGACGCCGTTGATCACGAAATCGTCACCGTCGCGGTCGGCGCGGGTGGTGATGGCCGAGGCGTCGGAGCCGGTGTGGGGTTCGGTGAGGCAGAAGCAGCCGAGCTTTTCGCCGCGGGCCAGGGGCTTGAGCCATTCTTCCTTCTGGGCGTCGGTGCCGTACTTGTTGGTGATGCCGCAGGGCAGCGAATTCTGCACGCTGACGATGGTGGAGGTGGCGCCGTCGCCGGCGGCGATTTCTTCCAGCGCGAGCACCAGCGACATGTAATCCATGCCGGCACCGCCCCATTCTTCGGGCACGCACATGCCGAGGGCGCCGAGTTCGCCGAGTTCCTTGAGGGCCTGGGCCGGGAAGGTGCTGTTGCGATCCCATTCGGCGGCGAAGGGCGCGAGGCGCTCCTGGGCAAAGGCACGGAGGGAGTCGCGGATCATTTCCTGTTCTTGGGTGAGGATCATGGTTGTCTCTTGGTTATGGGTTCGGCCGCGGGGCGATGTCGTGGCTGGCGGCGGGTGTCGGGTTACTGCGCCAACCCGACCTGCGTGGGTGCTGCGGGCGTCGGGTTACGCTGCGCTAACCCGACCTACAGTGATGCGTAGGTCGGGTTAGCCCGCAGGGCGTAACCCGACACGACAAGGCTCCGTGCCTCAGAGCATCTCGACGGCGAGGGCCGTTGCTTCGCCGCCGCCGATGCAGAGGCTGGCGATGCCCTTCTTGCCGCCGGTTTTTTGCAGGGCGCCCAGCAGCGTGACGATGATGCGGGCACCGGAGGCGCCGATGGGGTGGCCGAGGGCGCAGGCGCCGCCGTGGATGTTCACCTTGGCGTGGTCGAGCTTGAGGTCACGGATGGCGGCCATGGTGACCACGGCGAAGGCTTCGTTGATTTCCCACAGGTCGACATCGGCGGTGGTCCAGCCGGTCTTGGCCAGCACCTTCTGCATCGCGCCGACCGGGGCGGTGGCGAAGAGGGCGGGCTGGTGGGCGTGGGTGCTGTGGCCGACGATTTTGGCCAGCGGCTTCAAGCCCTTGGCGGCGGCGGTGGAGGCGCGCATCATCACCAGCGCGGCGGCACCGTCGGAGATGGAGCTGGAGTTGGCCGGGGTCACCGTGCCGTCCTTCTTGAAGGCCGGCTTGAGACTGGGGATCTTGTCGATGTTGGCCTTGGGCGGCTGCTCGTCGCTGGAGATGGTCACGTCGCCCTTGCGGCCGGCAACGGTGACGGGGGCGATTTCCCACGCGAAGGAGCCGTCCTTGATGGCCGTCTGGGCGCGGGTGGTGGACGTGATGGCGTAGGCGTCCTGCTCTTCGCGGGTGAAGCCGTAGTTGCCGGCGCACTCTTCGGCAAAGGCGCCCATCAGGCGGCCCTTGTCGTAGGCGTCCTCGAGGCCGTCGAGGAACATGTGGTCGAGGATCTGGCCGTGGCCGAGGCGGTAGCCGCCGCGGGCCTTGGGCAGGATGTAGGGGGCGTTGGTCATGGATTCCATGCCGCCCGCGACCATCACGTCGTTGGTGCCGGCGACAAGCAGGTCGTGGGCCAGCATGGTGGCCTTCATGCCCGAGCCGCACATTTTGTTGACCGTGGTGCAGCCGGCCGACAGCGGCAGGCTGGCGGCGAGGGCGGCCTGGCGGGCGGGCGCCTGGCCGAGGCCGGCGGGCAGCACACAGCCGAAGATCACTTCCTCGACGGCTTCGGCCGACATGCCGGCGCGCTCGACGGCGGCCTTGATGGCCACGCCGCCCAGCTGGGGCGCGGTGAGGCTGGCGAAGTCGCCCTGGAAGCCGCCCATCGGGGTGCGGGCTGCGGAAACGATGACGATGGGATCGTTGGTGGTGGTCATGGAAAAACCTTTCGTGAATTCGGGTGGGGTGCGCAAGAGGCGAAGGGGCGCGACCCGCTGGTCGCGGCCCCGGGCAGGGTTCTTACTTGGCGGCCATGCGGATGGCGCCGTCGAGGCGGATGACCTCGCCGTTCAGGTAGCCGTTGCTGAAGATGTGCTCGACCAGCGCGGCAAACTCGGCCGGCTTGCCCATGCGGGAGGGGAAGGGAACCATCTTGCCGAGGGCGTCCTGCACGTCGTCGGGCATGCCGAGGAGCATCGGGGTTTCCATGATGCCGGGGGCGATGGTCATCACGCGGATGCCGGTGCGGCACAGTTCGCGGGCGATCGGCAGGGTCATGGCCACGACGCCGCCCTTGGATGCCGCGTAGCCGGCCTGGCCGAGCTGGCCGTCGAAGGCGGCCACCGAGGCGGTGCTGACGATCACGCCGCGCTCGCCACCGGCGTTGGGCTCGTTCTTGTTCATGATCTCGGCGGCGAGCCGGATCATGTTGAAGCTGCCGATCAGGTTGATGGTGATCGTGCGGGTGAAGGATTCCAGCTTGTGGGGGCCGTCGCGGCCGACGATCTTCTCGGCCGGGGCGATGCCGGCACAGTTCACCAGCCCGCGCAGCGTGCCCATTTCGGCAGCGGCGGCGAAGGCGCCTTTGGCGCTGTCTTCATTGGTTACGTCGGTGGTGACGAAGCGGACGTTGGCGCCCAGTTCGGCAGCCAGCGCTGCGCCGGCTTCCTTGTTCACGTCGGCCAGCACGGCCTTGCCGCCTGCCGCCACGATCATCCGCGCGGTGGCTGCGCCAAGGCCGGAACCGCCGCCGGTCACCACGAATACGTTGCCCTTGATCTCCATGAAGCTCTCCTGATTGCTGTCGGTGAATGGGTTGCCCGCGAGGGCTCGATGTGTGGCGCAGTCTAGGGCCTCGCCGGGCTGGCCTCCATGCCATAAACGATCAATGTGAATGATAGAATTTGCCATATTGCGGCGCCGCAAAACGGCTCTTTCGTCCCTCGGCCGTCGCATGACTCTTTCCGGTTTCCACATGCCCCTGCTGCGTGATCGTACATCCGATAAAGGCACCATCTCCATCGGCTTCGTCCAGGAGGCGCTGGTCGGCGTGCGCGAGCGGGGCTTCGATGCCCTCGATCTCCTCAATCGCGCCGGCATCTCGCCCGAACTCCTCAATGCCCCGCAGGCGCGGGTTTCGTCGGCGCACTTCGGCCTGCTGTGGCACCTGATCGCCGAGGCGATGGACGACGAGTTTTTCGGCATGGACAGCCACCCGATGAAGGCCGGCAGCTTCACGCTGCTGTGCCACAGCGTGATCCACTGCGACACCCTGGAGCGGGCCCTGCGCCGGGCGCTGCGCTTCTTTCGCCTGATCCTCGACGACATGGAAGGCGAACTCCAGGCCAATGGCGAAACCGCCCGGGTGGTGATCAAGGAGCGCCACGCCGAGCCGGGGCGGGCCTTTGCCAGCGGCACCTTCCTGATCATGCTGCACGGCCTTGCCTGCTGGCTGGTGGGGCGGCGGATTCCGCTGGATTCGGCGCGTTTTCGCTGCGCCGAGCCCGCTTACAGCCCCGAGTGGCGGGTGCTGTTTTCGCCCGATCTGCGTTTTGGCGAGGCGGAGACCGCGATTGCCTTTCCGGCTGAGTTCCTGGCCATGGCCAATGTACAGAACGAGCGCACGATGAAGGTCTTTCTGCGCAGCGCGCCGGCCAACTTCCTCGTCAAATACCGCAACAGCGACGGCCTCGTGGCGCGCATCCGCCGCCAGTTGCGGCACATTCCGCCGGATACCTGGCCGGATTTCGAAACCCTGGCCCAGCAGCTCCACAGCTCGGTGTCGACCCTGCGCCGTCACTTGCTGGATGAAGGTCAGTCCTACCAGTCGATCAAGGACGATCTGCGCCGCGACCTGGCCATCAGCCACTTGTGCCATTCCGAAAAGTCGGTGCTCGACATCGCCCTCGAGCTGGGTTTTGCCGAGGCCAGCGCCTTTCACCGGGCTTTCAAGAAGTGGACCGGCGCGCGGCCGGGCGAATACCGGCGGGCGCTGGCGGGGCAATGAAAAAGGCTATGTTCGCGTTAGGTATGTAAACACTCTCCTGAGCAGGCTCGCCGGGCTTGGTGAACCTTGCCGTCCGGAGTGGAAGCGCTTTCCAGACGTTCCCTCGAACGTCGTTGTCTCGTTCCGTTCGAGCTCGAACCGGTGCTTACGGACGGCTTTCCCTTGTATTCCGTCACATTGGCCGGGTCTCGCCCCGGCGGGCGACCTTCTTTCTTGTTGTACGACAAGAAAGAAGGCAAAGAAACGTACCCCGCTGTCGCGCCCCCTTCGGGGGTTCCCTCCTTCCGGGCCCGTCAGGCGGGGTCTGCGCAAACTCGCCCTACGGGCTCAAACATGCGCAGCCCTTTTCCCGCCTGCCGAACCCTCCAGTCGGCGCGCCAGAGGGGACAGGAAATGCAGCTGATCAACGGTCAGTTACCCAGGCCTGTATCAGTAAAGGCTCGGTGTGCGTGAAAGCCCGTTCCGACCCCGCCGAGCAGCGCACCAGCAGGCGGGGCCTTCCGGCGCGGCTGTCTGAGCCCGAAGGGCGAGTTCCGCGCCGGCGGCCTGCTGGGAGCAGCGCAGGGCAGTCGGCTGCAGGCCGACCGGGGGTGGCGGATCGCCTTCTTTGCTGACTTTCTTGGCGAAGCAAGAAAGTCAGTCGCCCGCCGGGGGCGGAGGCGGGGTTTCGCGGAGCATCGCTCCGCGCCGCCGTAGCCGGCCGGGTGTGCAAACCCGGCCGTGGGAAATCCCGGCCAATGTCACGTCAAGCATCGGAACGCCGGCCAGCAAGGGCTCTACCCGAGAAGGTCGAATGAACCAGCCATGTTCGCATCAGGCATGCAATCACTATCCCCGGCAGGCACGCCAGGATTGGTGAGCCTGCCCTGTCGGGGCGAAAACGCTTTCCACACTTAACGCGAACAGAGCAATAAAAAACGGCAACAATCCAGGCCGGATTGTTGCCGTTTTTGCGACCGCTGCCGCCGGGGCGGGTCAGCCGCCCAGGTTGGTGGCGGCCAGTGCGGCCAGCCAGCCGCCGGCCACGACACCGGCCGGAAAGAGCAGGCGGGCGCGGGTGGGCAGGTTGCGGCTTTCGACGCGGCGATAGAACTGCTCGCCGGCGGCAATGCTCAGGGCCAGTGCGGTGATCATTCCGATGGCGTTGATGACCGGGTTGGCAGGGAAGAAACCGGTGAATGCGGCGTTCACCAGCAGGCTGAGCGGAAAGTGCACCAGGAAAACCGAGTACGAAATCTGCGCCAGGCGGCCGATTGCCGCCGGCAGTGGCAGGGTGTGGAGCAGGCCGCTCCGCGCCGCCAGGCCGAGGAACAGCATCACGCCGGTGGCCACGGCGATGCGCTCGCGGAAATCGACGGCCAGCGCGGCCAGTGCCACCAGCGTGAGGGCGGCCAGCCACAGCCCCGAGCGGGGCTGGCGCACGGCCCAGCCGGCGAGAATGCCCAGCCCGAAGGCGCCGAAGAAGTAGAGCGCGGTTTCGTCCCAGAGTGCATCGCGGTTGAAGCCGAACAGGGAGGCGAGGGTCATGCCGATGACCAGCAGCGGCGCGAGGGCCTGCAGTGCCGGCCGCGCGCCGGAAAGCCGGCTGGGCAGCCACAGCAGCAGCACGGCCAGCGCGAAGAGCTGAAAGTCGATGGCCACGTACCACACGCCGGCCGACAGGGCTTCCTGGTCGAGCAGGTCGTGCAGCAGCAGCACGTGGGCGAGCAGCTGGCCGAGGTCGGGCGGATCGGAAATCGAGCGGTGATCCATCCAGACGGCGGCCACGGCTGAACAGGCGATGGCCAGCAGCAGGGCGGCCGAATAGGGCACCACGAGGCGCGTGTAACGCTGGAACAGCAGGCTGAGCGGCGCCGTGATCGTGGTGCCGCCGAGCGGGCCGAACTTGGCTGCGAACAGGAAGCCGGAGGTGACCAGGAAAACCTGCACGGCCATGCGCGCGTACTCGAACAGGAAGTCGATGACGCCGGGCGCCAGTGGCTTGGCCACGTCGGCCATGGGGCCGTAGAAGGCCAGGTGGTGCAGGACGATCAGCACGCAGGCGGTGGCCTTGAGGGCATCCACGGCGGGCATTCTTGAAGCTTCACGGCGCATGATGTGTGCGCATCCTCCGGAGCAGAAATCGGTGCCCGACGCGGGCCGGCCGGCAAGCAGGCGGGCCGTGGCTGCAAAATGGTGCACTGCAGCAGCCGGGCGAAAGCCGAAAATTATACTCTCTGGATGCGATCAGCGGGCCGATTGAAGGGGTGTTTCCGGGCAATCCACCACGTCCCCAGGGCGCGGGTGTGGATTTGTTCATGCCGGTGGCCAAGGGCCAGATGCGTCGGGGGCGGGGGGTGAAACGCTTGATCTTCCCGACAGGGCCGGACGCCGACGACGCCCGGCCCCTGTGTTGTCACGCTAGAGTTTTTTGTGCGTACCGTCGCACAGGGGCGGCGTGGCGGTGTGTTTGCAGCCGCAGAAATACACCTTTCCCGATTCGCTTGGCGTGAACTGCACCGGTGTGAATCCGGAGCCCTTGTGGCTGCCGTCGCAGAAGGGCTGTGTTGCGCTCTTGCCGCAGGCGCACCACCAGTAGGTTTGCCCAGCCTCGACTTCAACCGGGTAGGGGGCTTTCTGTGCAATCAGGGGTTCGGCCATGTTTTTCTCCGTGGAAAAAAGAAAAGCGGCAAGGCATCGCCCCGCCGCTTTCCAGTCTAGTCCCGAATTCCGGCACTGCGCCGGCGCTCGACTCGCGCCCGTCAGTGGCGGCTCTGGATTTCTTCGATGTAACCCTGCATGCCGGTGCGGATGTTGGCCGCGTTGCCTTCGTCGGTGTCGATGTGCATGGCCAGCCGGTAAGCCGGGTTCACGCGCACCACCACGTCGCCGAAGATCAGTTCGCGTTCGCCTTCGACGCGCACGCGCACGATGTACTTGTCGCGCACGCGAAAACGCAGGGCGTCTTCCGGGGTCATGTGGATGTGGCGCTGGGCACAGATCACGCCGCGCTCGATGGCGGTGGAGCCATACGGGCCTTCGAGGGTGATGCCGGGCGTGTTGGCGAGGTCGCCCGATTCGCGGATCGGGGGCTGGATACCGACCTTGAACTGTTCGGTCATGGCGATCTCGACCTGGGTTTCCTTGCGGGTCGGGCCGAGTACGCGAACATTGGCGATGCGCCCCTTGGGGCCGACGAGGTGCACCTTCTCGGCACAGGCAAACTGGCCGGGCTGGGACAGTTCGTGTTCCGGCGTGAGCTGGTGGCCGGGGCCGAAGAGCTTGTCCACGTCGGATTGCGACAGGTGCACGTGGTGGGCGGAAATCTCGACCGGGATCGGCGCGTCGGCCTGGTCTTCCTTCATCTCGAGGATGAGCTCGTTGCGCTCGATGGCGCGCAGGGTTTCCCAGGCCACCAGGCGCTCGTCGTCATTGTTGATGACGAGGATGGTGACCGGCGAGTCGTCGGCCGAGATGATCGCGAAGTCCGCCACGTTGCCGAGGTTGCGGTTCTTTTCCTCGTCGAGCTTGATGCCCATGTAGCCAAGGCCCTGACAGGCCAGGCTGCGCACTGCGGCACTGGTTTCGCCGATGTCGCCGGTGAAGGCCAGCACGTCGATGCCGCCCATCGCCGCCACGTAGGCGCCGATGTTTTTGCGCACCTGGTAGCAGAAGGCCTTGTGGGCGAGGAGGGCGCGGTGATGACCGTCGCTGGCGGCAGCTTCGATGTCGTGGATGTTGCTGGAGATGCCGGAGATGCCCTTGAGGCCGCTGTTGGTGTTGATCAGTGTGGAGAGTTCTTCCGGCGACATGCCGTGCTGCTCCATCAGGTGGATCATCACGGCGGGGTCGATGCTGCCCGAGCGGCTCGGCATGATGAGGCCGTCGGTCGGCGTCATGCCCATCGTGGTGTCCACGGAGCGGCCGTGGTCGATGGCGCACAGCGAGGCGCCGATGCCCAGGTGACAGGAGACGATTTCCAGCTCGCCCAGCGGGCGGTCGAGGACTTCGGCGGCCTTCAGCGATACGTAGCGGTGCGAGCTGCCGTGAAAGCCGTAGCGGCGGATGCCGTCCTGCTTGTAGAGCTCGTAGGGCAGGCCGTAGAGGTAGGCGTAGGGCGGCAGCGTCTGGTGGAAGGCGGTGTCGAAGACGGCCACATGGGGCACGCCAGGCAGCTGCTTCATGGCCTCGCGGATGCCATCCACGTTCACCGGGTTGTGCAGCGGTGCAAAGACCGACAGGGCTTCGATGTCGGCGATGACGGCCGGCGTGATGACCACCGAGCTGGCGAACTTGCTGCCGCCATGCACGACGCGGTGGCCAACGGCGCTCACGTCCTGCGGGTGGAAGGCGAAGGCCTCGCCGAGCAGGCGGGTCGACTCCTGTATCACGGCGAACAGCTCGGTGATGGGGAAGCGGGGCCGCTCGAGGCTGCGGGTCTGGGTGCCGACGGTGACGCTGATGCGCGCGGCCGCGGGTTCGGTGTTGTCGATGATGCCGTGGACGTCGGAGCCGAGGTCGTGGGTATCGTAGATGCCAAAGTGGATCTGGCTGAGGCCCACGTTGAGCACCAGCACCTTGCCCGGCGTGTTGGTGATCAGCGACAGGGCGTAGGGATCGTCGGCCCAGGCCACGTCGCGGGCCTGGGTGTTGCCGGCATCCGCCGTCATGGCGCGGGTGCGCTCGGCCAGGATGCGCGAGAGCAGGGCGACGGCCTTGGGGTTGGTCAGGATGTAGGTGTGGAAGACGGATTCCGGAATCAGCAGCACGAAGCAGCGGTTACCCGCGATGACGTCGGCGCTCACGGGGTCGCCGGTCAGGATCGACAGGGTGCCGAAGACATCGCCCGGGCCAAGCTGGCTGATGACGGTGCGGGTGCCGGTCTTGTCGGTGGTGGAGATTTCAGCGTGGCCGCTGATCATCACGCCGATCACGCGGCCTTCGTCGCCGGTCTCCAGCATGGCCTCGTTGCCTTCGTAGGTGGTCAGCCTGGACAAGTTCACGATCTTCTCGACCTTGTCGGCCGGGAAGCTTTCAAACAGGCGTACCTGTTCGAGGAAGAATTTTTTGAGATCGACTTCGCTCATGGTGTTTCTCGCTCGGCGTCGGGTTATTTCAATGTGAAAGACTAGCACCATGTTGCGGTGCGTCAAAGTGTGGCCGAATGATTACACGACTGCCGTTACAGGCATTCGTGATGGAAGAGACGGTTTGGGGCGGTGCTTGGTCGTTGCGGCGCAACACCCGGGCGCTTCAGGGGGCGGCCGGCAGTGTGGGCGGGGCGTCGGCGAGCTGTGCTTCGATGCGGCTGGCGGCCTTTTGCAGGGCCGGCAGGTAGCGGCGTATGGCTTCTTTCAGGGTTACCGCCCGGTTCAGATAGACGATATTAACGGCGCCCACGGGCTGGTTCTTGAACAGGATGGGCAGGGCCAGGGCCCCGATCTTGCGTTGGGACGTCCATTCGCCGTCGTTGCTGGCGAAGCCGCTTTCGAGGGTGCGGGCGACGAGGTTGGTGATGAAGCGCTCGTCGGCGGCCAGGCGGGCCTGCTCGGTGTCGCCACCGCCGCGGATGAGTTCGAGGATCTGTTCGCGCTGCTCGTCCGGGCTGTGAGCGAAGAAAGCCCGTCCGGCGGCGGTCAGCAGCATCGGGAGGGATTGCCCGACCATCGCCCGGTGAAAGGACAGCGGACTGAAGCGGTGGGTCGATTCGCGGATCACCATATGGGCGCCCTGCTGGGTGGTGAGATCGGAAGGCCACACCACGGATTGCAGCAGTTCGCTGAGGGCCGGAGCCGCGATGGAGGAGATCCAGTCCTCGTCGCGAAAGCCTTCGGCCAGCGAGCGGACGCGCAGCGCCAGGCAGTAGCGGTCGTCGGATTCGCTGCGCCGCACATAGCCTTCGGAGATCAGGGTTTCGAGCAGGCGGCGCACCGTTGTGCGGTGCAGGCCGGTGACCTGCGCCAGCTGGGCGAGGGTCGAGCGGCCCCCTTCCTGGCTGTTGAGGGCGCGCAGCAGGTCGAGTCCGCGGGTCAGGCCGCGAACCGGTGCGTAATCGGCTCCGCTGTGTGTGCGCATCGTAAAACCCTCGCCAAAACAGGATTGTGCAACAGGTGGACGTTTTGTTTTGATTTTTTGATGTGGATCAGGGCGACCCTAGAATCAATCCCATTGATGCGCCCATAAATAAGTATTTACCTGCCAACGGAGATCCATTGCCATGACCACACCCGCCTGCCAAAGCGTCCGGTCCGACAGCGCGGCACTGCCTCCTGAGCGGGGCAGGTGAACGCCGGCGCCGTCCTGCACCGGGCCTGCCAAGGCCTGAATATTCCCAGAAAAAAAGTCGTGTGCCCCTTGCGGGTGACGACTGACAAATCACTGATCCGCGCGGCGGAGGCTTTCCTCCGGCCTGCCCAATCCCACCCGGGAGGAGATACCCCATGAGCGCTGCTCAAGATTTCGATGCCGACGTGATCGTCGTCGGTGCCGGCCCCGTCGGCCTGACCATCAGCAACACCCTCGGCCAGTATGGCGTCAAGGTGCTGCTGCTGGAAAAGGGCGAGGAACTCATCGATTACCCCCGCGCCGTCGGCATGGACGACGAGTGCCTGCGCAGCATCCAGGGCATCGGCCTGGCCGGCACGGTGCAGCAGCACCTGACGCCCTACCACTGGATGCGTTTCGTGACCGCCAGCGGCCGCTGCTTTGCATCCATCGAGCCGCGCACCGACGACTTCGGCTGGTCGCGCCGCAATGCCTTTAACCAGCCGGCGGTCGACCGCGAGCTGATGGACGGCCTCAAGCGCTTTCCGGGCGTGGACGTGTGGATGGGCGCCGAACTGGAAAAATTCGACCAGGACGGCTCCGGCGTCAGCCTGACCGTGAAGCACAAGGGCAAGGTCAACGCGCTGCGCTGCAAGTACCTGGTGGCCGCCGACGGTGGTCGCAGCTTCATCCGCACCACGCTCAACGTGGGCTTCGGCGGCTTCACCGACACCTCCAAGTGGCTGGTGGTGGACATCCGCAACGACCCGCTCGGCGTGCCCAACATCTACATGCACAGCGACCCGAAGCGGCCTTATGTGTCGGTGGCACTGCCCGACGGCGTGCGCCGCTTCGAGTTCATGATCTTCGAGAACGAAACCGAAGAGCAGATGACCACCCCCGAAAGCATGGCCGTACTGCTCGCCAAGGTGCTGCCGGCCAATGTGGACATCAGCCGCCTCGACTTCATCCGCAAGCGTGTTTACACCCACAACGCCCGTATCGCTGATCGCTGGAAGATCGGCCGCATCATGCTGGCCGGCGACGCCGCGCACATCATGCCCGTGTGGCAAGGCCAGGGTTACAACACCGGCATGCGCGACGCCACCAACCTGGCCTGGAAGCTGGCCTACGTGGTCAATGGCAAGGGCAGCGACGCGCTGCTCGAAACCTACCAGTCCGAGCGCCCGCTGCACGCCAAGGCGATGATCGACCTGTCGGTCACCGCCGGGCGCATCTTCTCGCCGCGCAGCGCGCTCCTGGCCGGCCTGCGCGATGTCACCACCTGGGTGCTCAACTACATTCCGCCGGTCAAGCGCTACTTCATGGAAATGCGCTTCAAGCCGATGCCCTTCTACGAGAACGGCCTGGTGGTGCACGAGAAAACCCGCCGCAAGAATTCGCCAGTCGGGCGCATGTTTATCCAGCCCAAGGTGCGCACCCGCCAGGGCGAGGTCAAGCTGCTGGACGACGCGCTGGGCAAGGGCTTCGCGCTGCTGGCCTGGGGCGCCGATCCCAACTACTGGCTGAACCCGAAGAGCCGTGCCGTTCTCGAGGCCCTCGGCGCCAAGATCGTGACCCTCAAGCCGACCGTGCAGATCGACCGCACGGTGGACATGACCGACAAGACCGACGTCCTCGGCGACGAGCAGATGCGCCTCAAGGAGTGGTTCGGTCAGCATCCGGGCTCCATCGTGCTGCTGCGCCCCGACCGCTTCGTGGCCGGCATCGCCTTCCCGATTGAAGTGAACGAACTCATCGCCGCGGTGGCCGACAAGATGGGCCTGGTGGTGAATGCCGGAGGCAAGGCGTGATGACCAAGGCACTCCTCACCTGTTTGTCCCATACCCCGCTCAAGGGCAACGTGGACCCGCTGCCGGAAGTCGTGGACGAAGTGGCCCGGATGGTCGCCCAGCTGGGTGAAGAGGTCGCGGCCTTCGATCCGGAACTCATCTTCCTGTTCGCTCCCGACCACTACAACGGCTTCTTCCTCGATGCCATGCCGCAGCTGTGCATCGGCACCGCGGCCGAATCGGTGGGCGATTACAGCACCTCGGCCGGCCCCCTGCCGGTGCCGCGCGACATCGCCGAAGCCTGCGCCGCCTACGTGGTGGGCCGGGACATCGACCTCGCCGTGTCCTACCGCATGCAGGTGGACCACGGCTTCGCCCAGCCGCTGGAAGAACTCACCGGCAGCCTCGCCCGCTATCCGGTGATTCCGCTCTTCATCAACAGCGTGGCGCCGCCGGTGATCAGCTTCCGGCGTGCCCGCCAGTTTGGCGAGGCGGTGGGCGAGTTTGCCCGCCAACTCGACAAGCGCGTGCTCTTCATCGGCTCCGGCGGTCTTTCGCACAACCCGCCGGTGCCGCAGATGGCCACCGCCGCACCGGAAGTCGCCGAGCGCCTGATCGCCGGCCGCAACCCCACGGCCGAAGCCCGCGCCGCGCGCCAGCAGCGCACCATCGATGCGGCCACCCAGTTTGCCGCCGGCACCAGCCCGCTGCACCCGCTCAACCCGCGCTGGGATGAAGACTTCATGGCCAACCTGGCCTGCCAGGACTGGGCCGCCCTCGACGGCTACGGCAATGACGCCATCACCGAAGCGGCCGGCGCATCGGCCCACGAAGTGAAGACCTGGGTTGCCGCCAACGCCGCGATGAACGCCGCCACCGGTGGCCATTACGAAGCCCGTGCCCGCTACTACCGGGCGATTCCCGAATGGATTGCCGGGTTCGCCGCACTGACCGGCGTGTCCCGGCCCGACTGAATCCGCACCATACGCATCACCCCACTGAGGAGAAAAAAATGAAACTGAAAAACCTGTTCGTGCTGACCGCCGCCGCGCTGGCTGCCGCCCCGACCCTGGCCGATATCAACATCGGCGTGGTCGCCTCCCTCACCGGCCCGGCTGCTGCGCTGGGCGCCGAAACGCGCAAGGCCGTGTCGCTGTTCCCGGCCACCGTGGGCGGCGAGAAGGTGAACTTCATCCTGCTCGACGACACCACCGACCCCACCGCGGCCGTCAAGAACGCCCGCAAGCTGATCAGCGAAGACAAGGTCGACGCCATTCTCGGCCCCAACCTGATCAGCACCGCCACCGCCATGGCTGACGTGGTCAATGCCGAGAAGGTGCCGATGATCTCCGTCGCGCCGCTCGACGTGACCGGCGACAAGCGCGGTTTCGTGTTCCGCAGCGAGCCCTCGGCCGACCTGATGGTTCAGCGCGTGGTGGCCGACATGCTGGCCAACGGCGTCAAGACGGTCGGCTTCATCGGCTTCTCGGATTCGTGGGGCGAGCTGCTGCACAAGGCGCTGACCAAGGCCGCCGAAGGCAAGATCACGATCGTCGCCTCCGAGCGCTACGGCCGTGGCGACCAGAGCGTGCAGGCCCAGGTGCTCAAGCTCATCAGCGCCAAGCCCGACGCCGTGTTCGTCGGCGCTTCCGGCACGCCCGCCGCGATGCCCCAGATCACCCTGCGCGAGCGCGGCTTCAAGGCTCGCATCTATCAATCCCACGGCGTCACCAGCAAGGAGTTCCTGCGGGTCGGCGGCAAGCACGTCGAAGGCGCGCTGATTCCGGTGGGCCCGGTGCTGGTGGCCGAACAGCTGCCCGACAGCCACCCCTCCAAAAAGAATGCGGTGGCTTTCGTGCAGACCCTCGAAGCCAAGTACGGCGCGGATTCCCGCTCCACCTTTGCCGGCGCCAGCTGGG
>Ga0268298_10004104_pt1 | contig 14403 bp, 12 predicted proteins | sample WWTPWeurt_MetaG_FD_194462 | JGI IMG/M metagenome (GOLD analysis project Ga0268298, IMG submission 194462) | Activated sludge microbial communities from WWTP in Nijmegen, Gelderland, Netherland - WWTP Weurt | ecosystem: Engineered > WWTP > Aerobic digester > Activated sludge | place... | reverse complement strand
GGTCTCCTTCGCGCCCTTGGAGGTCTGCATGGCATGCCCATAGGCGATCCAGTCCGTCACCGCGCCGGTGATGCCGGGAATCATGCCGAGCAGCGCACCCATGCCGCTGCAACGCAGCACCAGGAACCAGTTCTGGAAGGTGTCGACGATGCCCTGCCGCATGCCTTGCCGGGAGTTGAGGGCCGCGCCTTTGGCCGCCACGGAGGTGCGCTGGATCGCCAGATCACACAGCTCGGGGAGCGCGAAGATGCCGAGGATGATCGGCACCAGCGGAATCCCGTCCTGGAGATAGAGCAGCCCGCCGGTCCAGCGCTCCTGCCCGGTCTGGACGTTGGTGCCGATCATGCCGATCAGGATGCCGAAGCATGCGGCGACCACCCCGCGCGCCGGCGCATTGCCCGACAGGACCGCCACCATCGAGATGCCGAAGATCGTCAGCCCGAGCATCTCGGGCGTCGCCATGGAAAGAACGACCGGACGCACCACCGGCAGCATCAGCGCCAGCACCACGGCGCCGATGATTCCACCCAGCATGGAGGACAGGTAGGCCGCACTGAGCGCACGCGATGCCTCGCCGCGCTTGGCCATCGGCAGGCCATCGAGCACGGTCGCCTGCGATGCAGCCCCGCCGGGCACGCCGAACAGGACCGCGGTGACCACTTCCGAGGTCGCGATTACCGAGTGCATGCCCAGCAGCAGACCGAATGCCGCGAAGGGGTCCATCGTGTACGTGAACGGCACCAGCAGCGCGAAGCCCGTCAGGCCGCCGACCCCGGGCACCAGCCCGAGGCAGAGCCCGGCGACGACGCCGAGAACCAGAAGCATCAGGCGCTCGGGCGAAAGGACGATCGTCAGCGCATGGCCTGCTGCCGACAGAAACGCAGAGTCGAAGAAGTCCATGAGTCATTCCATGGGGCACGCGGGCCCGCTGCTTGAGGCGTCGTGGCGCGTCGGGCTAGGACGCGAGCGTCGGGTAGAGAAGCTTCGCGGTGCGCCCCCAGATCCAGGCGCGATCCTCGTCGCTGAGCGACGCGAAGCAGGCATGCCCCTGCTCGATCAGCTTCTTCAGCGGCCCCTTGGACGCCGGGTAGTTCGAACCGAAGGCCAGGCGATCGGCGCCGAACACCTTGACCAGGTGCGGGAAGAACGCCTCGGCGCCGCCCGGTGCTTCCTGCGCAAAGTCGAACACGCGCGGCGTGATCTTCATGTAGACGTTGCGGAATCTCGCCATCTCGAACAATGCCGCCGAGGCGGTGTAAGGCGGGCCGCCGTCGAGGACGGGCCGTGCCCCGTGATCGACAGCGATCTTCACGGTCGGGAATCGCTCGGCCAGCTCCGCCACCATCGGCAGACCGCTGAGCTTGGTCTGGATCACGATGGTCATGCCGATCGCCGCACAACGCTCCCAGATGGGGAAGGTCGCCGGATCGACCAGCCAACGGTCGTCGTCGCCCTTGTTGGTAGCCCCGCCGGTGAAGAGCCGGATCCCGCCCATGCCACGCGGCAGCCAGTAGTCGAAGGTCTTCAGCGCATCGGGCGCCAGCATGTCGATCGAGTACACGCCGGTGAACCGCTTCGGATCGGTCGCCACGCTGTCCGCGACATAGGCATTGTTGTGGCCGTAAGTCGTCGAGGAATGAACGATCGCGGCCTTCGCGACCCCGGACTCATCCATCTCCGCGATCAACTGTTCGAAGGTCACGGCGCGGGTCGCCGACCAGTCCGAACGATGCCCCTTGTGAGGAGCGATCGGGTAGCGCGCCGTGTCGGTCGAGACGATGTGCGGGTGGATGTCGATGATCTCTGGCGTCGTCATGTTCGCTCTCCTGACTTCGGGCCTGCTATCGGCCCTGGCTCTGGAAGCCGCGCACCGTCTCGATCACCGATGCAGGCGTGGCATACAGCTTGGTCACGATCTGCTCGATGGCTGGCCCGTCGATCGGATCGATCGGGAAGCCCTGGCTCGTCATCGTCGCCACGAACTCCGGGTCTGCCATGGTCTTCAGGAAAGCCGCCCGCAGCGCCTCCAGACGATCCTGCGGCACGTCTTTCGGCACGGCGAGGGGCCGCCCCGCCGCGAAGGGCGTGATGAAGAAATCGAACAGGGCCTTGACCTCCGGCTTGGTGACGTAGCTGCCGAGGTTCGGGACTTTGGGAAAGTCGGGGTGGCTCGTCCAGCCCAGGTGCAGCACCACCTTCATCGTGCCGTCGGCGAGCATCTTCGCGGGCTCGCCCACTTTCAGCCCGTCGATCGTCGACGCCCAGCCGTCGACCTCGCCGCGCTGCATCGCCAGATAGACCTCGCCGCGGCCGGTGTAGCCGGGGACGATGTTCATCTTCGCATCAGCGTACTGGTTGAGCATCGCCGGCAGGATCCGGTTCTCGTTGGAGAAGCCGGTCGCGCCGATGGTCAGCTTCTTCTTGAAGACGTCATCCGCCGTCACGACCCCGGAGCGGGTCATCGCCACCACGCAGTAGCTGACCTTGTCGAGACTGCCGACCCACTTGACGTTGCGCGGGTCGAAGCTCTTCTGCTTCGTGTCGAGCAAGGGAACGTAGAGGTTGTTGCGCTGAAGGAAGCCGATGACGGTGCCGTCGCTGGGCTGTCGGGACTGGAGCGAGGCGGCAGCCACCATCCCCCCGGCCCCGACGGAGTTGAGCACCACCACCCTGGGATTGCCCGGAACGTGCTTGACGAAGTAGCGCGCGAACTGGCGCGCGACCAGGTCGGTCGGCGTGCCTGCATCGGCGCTGACCAGCAGAGTGAGCGTCTTGCCGCGGTAGAAGCTCTCCGCGGTCTGCCCGAATGCCGGCGCGCCGCCCATGACGGCAGCCAAGGCGATGCCGGACAGGGCCGCTCTGCGTGAGATGTTCATGTCTGACTCCTGTAGTTGGTTCGCAAGTCGATTGCGTTGGGCGACGCTGCCGCCGGACTCAGAAACGGTACAGAACGCCCGCGATGACACTGGTCTGCTGGCCGCCCGGCGCCGGCGCCGCGGCCGGCGTGCTCGCCGTCGCCGACAAGGCCAGGGTGCCACTGTTGTTCATGTTCGACGCGGCCACGTAGACGCTGGTATCGCGCGACACCACGTAGCGGCCGCGCAGGTTCACCAGCGTCGCCTTGTTGGGCGAATTGTCGAACTTCAGTTGGGCGAGCAGCGCGTCGGCGTAGAACGCGCCGCCGAGCGGGATGCCGACGCTCTGGATCCAGTACATGCTGCTCTTCGGCGTGGCAGCGCTGCCTTCGTTTTCGCGGCCGATCCATCCGGCGCCCAGCTTGGTCCGGTTGGGCAGGAGCAGGTAGCCGCCGAGCACGGTCCGCGTGTCGGTGCGGCCACTCGCCGTCAGGCCGCCGAACGTGGCGCTCGTTCCGCCCCACAGGCGCTCGTAGGCCAGCGCCACACCCCATTGGCCGGCGTCGTACTTGACCCCCACCGAACCGGCGTGGCAGCGCTCCTCGTCGGTCGGGAACTCGCCCGGGCAGTTCGAGCCGGCGGCATTGGCCGGGCCGGTGTTGGCGGCGTTGCCGTTGACGGCGTCCCACCCCGCGCTGAGGTTCACCCCGGCACTCACCGGCCCCCACTTGCCGCGATAGCTGATGGAGTTGTCGGCACGGGGGTTGGAGATGCGGCCGTCGAGGAGGCGCAGCCCTTGGTTGCCGGTGCCGTACGGATTGGCGTCTTCCCAGCCCATGCGCACCATCGTGTACTGGCGGCCGAGGGTGACGCGGCCGAACGCGCCGGAGAGGCCCACATAGGCCTGGCGCCCGAACAGCCTGCCGCCGATGCCCGAGACCCCGTTGTCCGGCGCGAAGCTGCCCTCGAGATTGAACAGGCCCTGCAGGCCGCCCCCGACGACACCGCTGCCGCGCACGCCGAAGTGCGGCGTGATCATGCCGTTGCTGACGCGCAGGCTGTCGTCCTTGCCGCCGGCGAAGTCACTCTTCAAGGCTTCCAGACCGACGTCGATCATTCCGTAGAAGTTCAGGGTCGCCCGCGACGACTTGACGACGTCGACGCCTTCAGCCTCACCGGCCGCCGAGTCCCCACGCGTGCTGTCGGCCGCCCCCGGCTTGGCGCCTGCCTGCACGGCCGGTTGCCGGTTGGCCTCACCGGCCTTGAGCTGCGCCTTGAGCTGCTCGATCTCCTGCGCCAGGGCATCGATGCGCTTGAGCACGGCGTCGTTGCCGGCGCCTGCTCCTTGCGCCCATGCCGGGGACGACGATGCGAGCGACGCAGCGATCAACAGTGCGAGGGTTCCGGGCTTCGGTTGGTTCATGGTGTCTCCGTTTTGTAGGGAAGTAAAAACGTGGCCCGCGGCGTTCAGCCGAGGGTGGCGGTGAGGTCGTCGAACAGTTCGTCGACGCTGAGCTTGCGGGGGATGATCTTTTGATCGAGCGCCCAGTCGATCGCGGTCTGCAGCCCCTTGCGGTTGGCTTCCAGGCCGAGCGGCGGGAACACCGCGGGCACGCCGCCTTCGGTGAGCGCGCGGCTCTCGCGGATCAGGCGGTAGAGCTCGCGCACGACCTCGGGGTGCTTCTTCGAGATGTCCTGGTGGACGACGAAGACGTGGTTGATGGGCACGAAGCCGGCGCGCGCGTACCAGGTCTTGGCGGCGGCGTGCGCGTCGGGCACGAGCGTGCGCACGCGCGCATCCTTGGGCATGTCCTCGCCGAGCAGGGCCGCGGCCAGTTCGCCCTTCATCATCATGTCGGGGATGGAAGCGTCCTTGGGCAGGCGGATGCAGTTCGCCGGGTCGCTGTACTCGGCCAGGTGGCCGTCGATCAGCGTCATCCAGGTCACCTTGTCGAGGTCGACGCCGTACTCGTGGCGCAGCACGCCGCGGATCCACAGGCCGGTGGTCTGCGCGTAGCTGCGCACGCCGACCTTCTTGCCTTCGATGTCCTTCGGGTCGAGGTGGCCGAAGTCGATGTTGAAGCCGGCGCAGTGATGCTGGAAGCGCCCCGAGATCGGCGCCGGCAGCATCACGTAGGGCTTGCCGTAGGCCTTGGCCTGCAGGTAGGTGACGATGGCCAGCTCGCCGGCGTCGAAGGCGTTGTCGCGCACCATGGCCTTGAAGCCGTTGTGCGCCGGCGTCGGCCCGCAGTAGTCGAGCTTGACGAGGTCGGAGGCGACGCGCCCGTCTTTCATCGCCTTGGTGACGGGGTAGGTGACCAGGTTGGTGCGCAGCGTCGGCACCTCGGTTGAAGTCGTGCTCATGCTCATCGGTTCCTGAGGGAGGTGGGGGTCACAGCCGCACTTCGATCAGCGCGGGGCCGGGCTCGCGCGTCGAATCGACCATGGCCTTGTGGAAGGCTTCGGCGCTGTCCACGGCGACGCCGGGAACGCCCATGCTCTTGGCCATCGCCAGCCAGTCGATGCGCGGGCGGTCGATGTCGATCATCGAAAGCGCACGCGCGCCGGGGGTGCCCGCACCCATGTTGGCGTACTCGGCCTTGAGGATCGCGTAGCTGTTGTTGGCGAAGATGATGGTGGTGACGTTCAGGTTCTCGCGCGCCTGCGTCCACAGCGACTGGATCGTGTACATCGCGCTGCCGTCGCCAACCGGGCAGAAGACGCGCCGGTCGGGGCAGGCGAGCGCCGCCCCGGTGGCCACGGGGGTGCCGTAGCCGATCGAGCCGCCGAGGTTGTTGATCAGGTCGTGCGGAAGCGCCCCCATCGTGAGCCCCATCGACTCGCGCCCGGTGGTGAGCGACTCGTCCACGACGATGCAGCCTTCGGGCAGCGCGGCCGCCAGCGCGTGGGCCACGCTGGTCGGGTTCAGCGCACCGCTGGGCACGGCGGTCCGCACGCGCTCCTGCAGCTTGGGCGCGGTCTTGGTCGCGCCCAGCGCTTCGAGCAGCATCTCGAATGCCGCAGCGCTGTCTTCGTCGGCCTCGACGAAACGATGGACTTGCGTGCCCTCGGCCTTCATCAGGCTCGGCTTGTCCGGGTAACTGAAGAAGGCCACCGGCTCGCCGGTCTCGACGGTGACGATGTGGCGGAAGCCCTTCAGGAAGGCCTGCGCCTGCGGCACCGCATACGGGATGCGCTCGATCGGCACGCGCCCCGCGCCGCGTTCGATGCGCGCGGTGAAGAACTGCGAGCCCAGCCGCGCGCCAGTGGCCGCGGCCACGCGTCCGGCGCGCTCCAGCGCGGCGCCACGCGTCGCCTTGTTGGCGAGGATGACGAGCGTCGGCTCGCCGCTGCGCAGCACCTTGGCGATGTGCTCGACACGCGCCGCGCTCGGCGCCTTGCGCGCAGCCGGGGCGGCCGGCGGCAACGCTGTTTCGCCGGCCTGCTGCCAGGAGGTGTCCCCCGGCAGGATCAGTGTCGCGATCTGGCCGGGATGCGCGCTCGCCTGGTTGACCGCCTGCGCGGTATCCCAGGCGATCGTGCTCGACGACTGGGCGCGGCGCACCCAGTGGCTGAGCGGACGCGCCAGGCCCTCGATGTCGGAGTTCAGCGGCGGGTCGTACTTCAGGTGCGACGCCGAGTGCTCGCCGATGATGTTGACCATGCCCGACGAAGCGCGCTTGGCGTTGTGGATGTTCGCCAGCCCGTTGGCCAGGCCCGGCCCGAGGTGCAGCAGGGTCGAGGCCGGCGTGTCCTTCATCCGGTACCAGCCGTCGGCGGCGCCGGTGGCCACGCCCTCGAACAGGCACAGCACGCTGCGCATGCGCGGGTTGCCGCCCAGCGCCGCGAGGAAGTGCATCTCCGACGTGCCGGGGTTGGCGAAGCAGATGTCGACGCCCCGGTCGACCAGGGTCGCGACGAGGCTCTCGGCGCCGTTCATGGCATCAGTACGGCGTGGCCGGCGTCGCCGGGGCCGTGACTTCGCGCGACAGCGCGACCACGCCGTAGCTGCGCTGCGGCGCCGACATCAGCAGGCGGTAGCCCTCGTCGAGCAGGCGGCGATGGTTTTTCGCCGTCACGTGCGGGTTGCCGACGACGACCTTGTGCTTGTGGCAGGTCTCGACGATGCGGCGCATCGCGTCCTGCACCTCGGGGTGCTCGTACTGGCGCGGGAAGCCCAGCGCCTGGCTCAGATCGCCCTCGCCGATGAGGATGAAGCCGATGCCGGGCACGTTGGCGAGGATGTCGTCGAGGCTCTCGACCGCCTCGGGGCTCTCGCACATCAGGCCGACCAGGATCTCGCCCTGCGGCGCCAGCGGCCAGACGTCGGCGCGCTCGTAGTACTCGGCCATCGTCAGGCCCCAGTAGCGCGAGGCATTGGCCGGGCCGTCGCCGCGCACGCCCTTGGGCTCGTACAGCGGCGCGTTCTTGGGCCGCGCATAGCGGCACGAGGCGACCGCGTTGTAGGCCTGCTCGACGGTGGCAACGTGCGGCCACACGACGCCGTAGCAGCCGCGGTCCAGCACCTGCTTGGCGAAGCTCTGGTTCATCTCCACGCCGTTGGCGGGAATGCGCGCGATCGGCGTCACCTTGGGCGCCACCGAGCCCGACTCCGCGATCTGCTTGCGGTTGAGCATGTACTGCAGCGCATCGCCGAGCGCGCTGACGTCGTACGGGTTGTGCTCCATCTCGTAGACGAGGCCGTCGTACGGCGAATCGCTCAGCTCGATGGCGGTCTGCTTGTCCAGCTTGGCGAAGGCCAGGTGCGCGGGCTTGCCCGACTCGAAGGCGCGGATGATTCCGTTCAGGCGGGTGTTGGCGGACATGTCGGTTTCTCCAGGAGGGGGTTCTCTGGCTCAGGCTCAGGCCAGCGCCGGGTAGAGCTGCCGGGCCGTCTTGCCGAAGATCGTTGCGCGGTCGTCGGCGCTCAGGCAGGCGAGGCCTTGCTGTGCCGCGGCCAGGATCTCGGACAGGCTGCCGGGCGAGGTCGGGAAGTTCGAGCCCCAGGCCATGCGCTTGGCGCCGAAGGCCTCGACGACACGCGGGAAGAAGGTCTCGGCGCTGGCCTTGTCCTTCTTCACGTCGCCGAAGATGCGCGGCGTGAGCTTCAGGTAGACGTTGGGCAGGTCGGCCAACGCGAACAGGCTCGCCGCGTTGCGGTAGGGCGGGCCGTCGAGCACGTCGGGGCGGCCGAGGTGGTCGAGGATGATGTTCACGCTCGTGAACTTCTCGGCCAGCATGCGCACCTGCGGCAGGCCGATCGGGCCGGTCTGGATGCACATCGGCAGGCCCAGCTCGGCCAGCACCTCCCAGGCCTTGAAGGACTTGGGGTTGTCCAGCTCGCTGGGGTCGAAGTCCTTGGTCGAGCCGCCGGTGAAGATGCGCAGGCCCGCGAGGCCCTGGCCGGCCCAGCGACGCACCACCGCCGGCACGTCGTCGGCCAGCATGTCCACCGAGCCGACGGCGACCAGCCGGTCCTTGTAGCGCTTGCAGCTGTCGACCACGTAGCTGTTGTCGAAGCCGTAGGTCGTCGAGGAGTGCACGACGGCCGCCTTGGCGACGCCGGCGGCGTCCATCGCGGCGATCAGCGCCTCGACGGTGCTGGGCCGCTCCTGCGACCAGTCGGAGCGCTTGCCGAACAGCGGCGCCGGCGGATAGCGCTTCTCGTCGTCGGAGATGACGTGGGGGTGGATGTCGATGATCTGGTTCATGGTGTGTTCGGCGCTCACAGGCCCTTGGCCTTCAGCAGCTTGTCCAGCCGCGGATAGACGCGGCGCGCATTGCCTTCGAAGATGGCGTGGCGGTCGGCGTCGCTCAAGGCCGCGCAGGCGTCGACGTAGCGCTTGGTGTCGTCGAAGTAGTAGTTCGTGAACGGGTCGCGGCCGCGCACCGCGCCGATCATTTCGGAGCCGAACATCACGTTGCTGGTCGGCACGACCTTGGTGAGCAGCTCCACGCCCGGGTGGTGGTAGACGCAGGTGTCGAAGAAGACGTTGTTCAGCAGCCCTTCGAGCGGGCGCTTGGCGATCTCCAGCGACATGCCGCGGTAGCGGCCCCAGTGGTAGGGCACCGCGCCGCCGCCGTGCGGGATCACCAGGCGCAGCGTCGGGAAGTCCTTGAACAGGTCACCCTGCAGCAGCTGCATGAACACCGAGGTGTCGGCGTTCAGGTAGTGCGCGCCGGTGCCGTGGAAGCAGGGGTTGCACGACGCGGCGACGTGGATCATGGCCGGCACGTCGAGATCGCAGAGCGCCTCGTACAGCGGGTACCACTCGCGATCGGTCATCGGCTTGCCGGTCCAGTAGCCGCCGCTCGGATCGGGGTTCAGGTTGCAGCCGACGAAGCCCATCTGCTCGACGCAGCGGCGCAGCTCGGCCACCGAGTTCTTCGGCGGCGCCAGCGGCGATTGCGGCAGCTGGCAGACCGGCACGAAGTTGTCCGGGTAGATGTCGCAGACGCGGCGCACCAGGTCGTTCGACACCTCGGCCCACTCGAGGCTGGTGCGCTCGTTGCCGAGGTGGTGGCTCATCAGGCCGGCGATCGGCGAGAACAGCGTCAGGTCGCCGCCGCGTTCCTTCTGCAGGCGCAGCTGGCCGTTGCCGACGCCTTCGCGGATCTCGTCGTCCGACACGTGCGCGCCGCTGCGCGGGGGCGAATTGGCCGGGTCGTTCGCGGCCGCGACCTGCTTGGCGCGCCAGTCGCGGAACGAGGCGGGAACGGTCGTGAAGTGACCGTGACAGTCGATGATCATCTTTGGCCTCCGTGCAGCTGCGCTCAGGCGCGCGGGTCGACGAACAGCTCGCTCATCGACATGCGGCGCGGGGTCAGGCCCTGCTTGAAGGCGGTGGCTTCGAGCGCCTCGATCGTCTTGCGGTTCTCCTCGATGCCGAAGGGCAGCGGGTCGCGGCCGACGATCTTGCGCAGCGCCTGGTACTTCTTGTCGCTCTTCTCGTTGGCCTGGCCGGCGTCGAGGCGGGCGAGCCATTCCTTCTTCGCGCGGTCGAAGGCGTCGTAGATCGACTTCGCGACCCAGGGGTGCTCGGCGAGCACCGAGTCCTTCACGACGATCGTGCCATGCATCGGGTAGACGCCGGTGCGCGCGTAGTACTCGGCCTCGAGCTCGGCGGCGTTGGGCAGCAGATCCGGGTAGTCGGCCTCGACTTCCTTCCAGCCACCGGTGGGATTGCCGGTGCGGCCGATGCCGGCATTCGCGGCAAAGCCGGCGGCGAGCTCACCGCTGGCCATCATGTCGGCCAGCGAGCTGCCCTGCGGCGCGTGGATCACGTTGGCCGGCAGCTTCAGTTGCGTCACGTGCTCCTCGTCGTCGACGACCCAGGTGACCTTGCTCGAATCGAGGCCGAATTCGTCGATCAGCACCTGGCGCGTCCAGACGCCGGTGGTCACCGAGTAGGCGCGCACGCCGACCTTCTTGCCTTCCAGGTCCTTCGGCGTCTTGATGCCCGCGTCGGGGCGGACCAGCAAGCCGGCGTGGTGGAAGCGGCGCACCACGAAGATGGGCAGCGCGACGAAGGGCGCGCCGTAGGCGCGGGCGATGATGTAGGTGGTCGGTGCGATCTCGCAGACGTCGAACTCGACGTCGCGGACCATGCGCCGGAAGGCGCCGATCTGCGGGTGCACCTTGATGAATTCGGCTTCCACGCCCTCGATGGGAATGGTGCCGTTGACGATCGCAGCGGTGTGCGGATGCTCGGTCGAGATCGCGATCTTGAGGTGGACTTTTGCGGACATTGCTTGCTCCTGAGATTGACTGGGTCGAGCGGCGTCTTGCGGGCCAGTCAGACCACCGTGATGGGGTGCGGCGAAATCTTGCTCGCCGCTCGCTCGCGCGTCGATTGATTAATATGGCGTCTGCCTTGAGGAAACGGTTAAGACGCCGAGGTACACGCATGTCCGAGCTCGACTGGTATCTGCAACTCAACCTGAAGGGACGTCACCTGCGGCTGCTGGTGACGATCGATACCTATCGCAACCTGACGCAGGTCGCCGAGGTCACACATGTGACGGTGCCGGCGGTGTCGAAATCACTCGCCGAGCTCGAGCGCGGGCTCGGGTTGACGCTGTTCTCGCGCACCGCGCAGGGCCTGATCCCCACGCCCTATGGCGAGTGCCTGGTGCGCCACGCGCGCGGCATGCTGACCATCCTCCACGAGGCACGCGACGAGCTGAAGGCGCTCAGCTCGGGCGCGGAGGGCAAGGTGCACGTGGGCATGCTGCCGGCGTCGGTGTCGGTGCTGCTGCCGCAGGCGGTGAGCCTGCTGAAGCAACGCTCGCCCGGCACCAACGTGATGGTCATCGAGGGCACCACGGCCTCGCTGCTGCCCGAGCTGTGGCAGGGTCGTCTCGACATGGTGGTGGGCCGGCTGCCGACGCCCGATGCCTTCGGCAGCTTCGAGGAGAAGGAGCTGCTCGAGGAGCCGGTGCTGCTGATGACCGGCCGCCAGCATCCGCTGGCGAGCCGCAAGACGCTGAAGTGGTCGGACCTGCGCCCCTACCCGTGGATCCTGCCGCCGCTCGGCTCGATCCTGCGCGACCCGCTGGAGCGCGCGCTGCAGGCGCATGACGTGCCGCTGACCAGCAACTACATCGAGACGCTGTCGATCCACCTCGCCCGCGCGCACCTGCAGGTGTCGGACTGCATCGCCGTGATGGCCGGCACGCTCGCGAACGATCCGGTGCAGCCGCTGCACACGCTGCCCCTGAGCCTGCCGCGACTGCTGCGGCCCGCCGGCGTGCTGTGGAACCGCAACCGCGGCCTGACGCCCAGCGCGCAGCTCATGCTCTCCTGCCTCGAGACCGCCGCGGGGCGTCTCGCGACAGAGGCCAGCGCTGCGCCGCTCGAAGCGTCGGGGGCGGGCAAGCCAAAGCGGCCGCACCGGTCCGCGAGCGCGCGGCGATCGAGTTGAGGATGTAGCGGCGGCGGCCCGCCTTAACCACTCGCTCAAGCGCGCAGCGAGCTTTCTCAATGGACGCAGCGCAGCCGCGCTGCGAACATGTCCCGCGACCGCAACGAGAAAGCAGCACGGAGACAAATCGAATGACGCATGTGCTCAACCGCCGGCATTTCCTGCGCGGCGCCAGTCTTCTCGGCCTGGGCCTGGCCACGGGCGGAATCGCCGCACCGCACATCGCGCGCGCCGCCGCCGCCAAGCTGAGGATCGTCAGCAACCCCGGGCTGGAGAACGCGACGCTCAACGCCCTGATGGACCAGCAGGGCTACCTGAAGCAGTTCGGCGCCGACGTGCAGCTCATGCAGGCCCCGGGGGCCACCGGGCCCTTCAATGCCATCGCCGCCGGCGCGGCCGACCTGTGCATGGTCTCGGGCTACAACATGCTGCTGTCGCGCATCGAGCAGGGCGCGCCGGTCAAGATCGTGGGCGCCGGCATGAGGAAATCCGCGCTGGTGGTCTTCGCGCGGCCCGAGGGCATCGCGACGCTCGCCGACCTGCGGGGCAAGACGGTGGCGGTGGGCCCGAAGCTGGGCCTGTTGCATGCGCTGCTGCTGCAGCTGATGAAGGAGAAGGGCCTCGACGCATCGCAGGTGAACTTCGTCGACAAGGGCAGCAACGACGAGTGCTACCAAGCCGTCGTCAAGGGTGAGGCCGATGCGTGCTGCTCGAGCGTCTCGCACCTGAACGACAAGGACGGCCTGGTGGTGCTGCGCGACGGCAGGCTCTGGCAATCGCTGCCGCGGTACACCTTCCAGACCGCCTACGCCGCCGACGCCGCGCTGCGCGACAAGCACGAGGCGATCGTCCCGGTGATGGCCGCCTACGGCAGGCTCTACGACCACCTGATGACGCCGGCCGCACACGACGCCTTCTTCGAGGCGCGCCGGCGCGCGCAGAAGCAGTTCGATGAAGCATCGGCACAGGCGATGTGGGAGTTCAACCAGACGCAGCGGCCCTATTCCCGGGATCTCTCGCTGTCGGTCGACGACATCGCCTACCTGCAGGAGATGTTCATCGGCCTGGGCGCGCTGAAGCACAAGCAGGCGATGGACGCGGTGGCCGACATGTCGGCAGCGAACGAGGCCGCAAAGCTCCTGCGCTGATCGAGCCGGGCCGGGTCTGGGCGGCCTACGCAGGCGACCTGAACAGGCGCATCCGGGCGAGACAGCCTCGGGCCATCGCCCCTCTCTTCTTGACCTGCAGCCTGCCCGGGAGGAGGTGAACCATGGATCTGCCCGCACACCAGTTGACCATGACGGTCCTGATGACGCCGGACACTGCGAACTTCGCGGGCAACGTGCACGGTGGCACCATCCTCAAGCTGTTGGATCAGGTGGCTTATGCCTGCGCGAGTCGTTATGCCGGGCGTTATGTCGTCACACTGTCCGTGGACCAGGTGATGTTTCGCCAGCCAGTGCATGTCGGCGAACTGGTGACCTTCCTCGCTGCGGTGAACCACACCGGCACTTCATCGATGGAGGTGGGCATCAAGGTGGTGGCGCAGGAGATCCGGTCTAAGCAGACGCGGCACGTGAACAGCTGCTTCTTCACGATGGTGGCCGTGGACGACGAGCGCAAGCCCGTTCAGGTGCCGCCGCTGCGCCCATTCACACCAGACGAGAAGCGGCGTCACGCTGCGGCGATCGTGCGCAGGGAGCTGAGGCAGGAGTTCCAGAGGCGTGCCGCAGAGATGGGTGCGAGCTCGGCGGCCCGTACGCCGTAGCGCTTCGCGGTCCCTCATGCCGCAGCGAGGGGACGGCGGTGTCCGCTCTTCTCGAAGCCGTGGGACTGCTTCGGGTCGCTATGGATAGCTTTGCATAGCGACCCTATGCGTAGTTCTCAACTATGCGTAGGTCGTCATCCTCCAAGGTGTCTCTGAGAGGGGCGTACCGCCGACCACGCAAGTATTGCTTTGCATAGTTCTGCCCGACCGGCGAGGCGCGCATACTCATGCTGGCCTCAAACCGGCGTGGACGCAGTTCTAGCCTCTTCGGCGTCTCGAGCCGATGAAGCAGCACTTCAACCTTGGTCGACACCCGGACGTTGCAGAGCTCTGCCCGCGTGGGCGCGAGACTATGCGTAGCTTCCGCCTCCTGGTTCAAAGTTTGCAAGACGCCGCACTACACATAGTTGAGAACTACGCATAGGGGTCGGTTCGTTGAACTGACCCGTGAGCGAAGCAGTCGTTCCACGGGCACTGGCCACCCTGACATCGTCGACCGTTCGCGGTGGGAGTTCAGCGGTCGCTCATGGCGAGCGCCTTCGAATGCCCGGTCTCGGATGCCGCCGACATTCGGCTCACAAGCGCGAACGTCTCAGTCCAGTCTGCGGGCTGCCGGTCGCGCACGGAGCTTCCCCGGGTAGCCGCTTCGATCTCCCGCATGCGGCCGACGAGGGCGATGCGTTCGCGAGGGTCAGGCCGGCGCGATTTCCGTCCCGGGCGATGCCAGAGCGTCTTCCACGATCGCGACGCCGGTGGACCCCTGGGTGGACCCCCGAGCCCAGAAACGAGAAACGGGTCAGCCCCTTGTGAGAGCTAACCCGTTGATTTAGTTGGCGCGGCTGGCAGGATTCGAACC
>Ga0268298_10004102_pt1 | contig 14404 bp, 12 predicted proteins | sample WWTPWeurt_MetaG_FD_194462 | JGI IMG/M metagenome (GOLD analysis project Ga0268298, IMG submission 194462) | Activated sludge microbial communities from WWTP in Nijmegen, Gelderland, Netherland - WWTP Weurt | ecosystem: Engineered > WWTP > Aerobic digester > Activated sludge | place... | reverse complement strand
TGGCCGCAACCAGGTCAGTTTCTACGAAGCGCTGGTCGCGCGGCATGAAATCCTGCCGTCGCCCGACGCCCAGACTTCGTCGGACGCTTGAGTTCGCCGCCCATGAACCCGTACTCGATCGACGCCGGCAGCGCGGATTTTCAGGAAAAGGTGCTGGACGCTTCGCACCGTACCCTGGTGCTGGTCGACTTCTGGGCCGAATGGTGCGCCCCCTGCCGCGCGCTCAAGCCCATCCTCGAACGGCTGGCGGTCGATTATGGAGGGCGCATCCTGCTCGCCAAGGTGGACTCCGACCGGAATCCGGACCTCGCGGCGCGCTACGGCGTGCGCGGCATTCCCTGCGTCAAGGCCTTCGCCGGCGGCGAGGCGGTCGACGAGTTCACCGGCGCGCTGCCCGAGGCGCAGGTCCGCAGCTTCATCGACGCCCTGCTGCCCTCTCCCGCCGAACCGCTGCGCGACGCGGCGCGGGCGGCGCGGGCCAATGGCGACCACGAGGTGGCCTGCTCCCTTCTGGCCGACGCCGCCCGGCTCGACCCCGACAACCCGGAAGTCCAGCTGGACCTCGCCGAGCTCCAGCTGGACGCAAAACGCGTAGCCGAAGCGCAGTCGATCCTCGACGCCTGCCCCGTGGAACCCGGGAGCCATCCCCGGATGGCCGCGCTGCAGGCCAGGCTCAAGCTCGCCGCGGCCGGCGGGGATCAGGATCCGTCAGCCTTGGAGGCGCGCATCGCCGCCGATCCGGGAGACCTGGACGCCCGCCTGCGACTTGCCGGCGCGCTGGCCCTGACCAAGGACTATGAATCCGCCCTCGGGCAACTGCTGGAAATCGTGCGTCGCGATCGCAAATGGAATGACGAGGCAGCCCGGCGGACCATGCTCGACCTGTTTACCCTGCTTGGTGGCGACGCTCGCCACGACGACTTGGTGCGCGACTTCCGGGTGCGCCTGGCGCGGACCCTGAATTAGCCGCGGCCGGCCTCAGGCCGGTTCGTCGGCACAGATCTTGAAGCCGTTGCGGCTCGATTCCTTGACCTGGTAGAGGGCGGCATCCGCCTGGTGCTGCAGGGCCTCGACATCGGTGCCGTGCCGCGGATAGATGGCGACGCCCATACTGCAGGAAATCGTCACCTGGCCCGCAGTCAGCGCGAACGGCCGCGCCAGTTCGCCGACGATGCGCGCCGCGATTTCCTCGACTTCGCTGCGGCATCCCGCCTCGGTGAGGATCGCGGCGAATTCGTCGCCGCCGAGACGCGCCACCGTATCCACCGCCCGCACGCTCTGGACCAGGCGCAGCGCGGTCTCGATCAGCAGTTCGTCGCCCGCCGAGTGGCCGTACTTGTCATTGACCGGCTTGAAGTAGTCCAGGTCGATGAAGCACAGGGCGAAGGTGCGGTCGTGGCGCTGCGCCTGCAGCACCGCCAGCGACAGGCGGTCGAGGAACAGCGCGCGGTTCGGCAGGTTGGTGAGCGGGTCGTGGTAGGCGCGATGGCGCAGCTCCTCTTCCATCTCCTTGCGCCAGGTGATGTCGGTCAGGGTCGCGACGCAGCGCACCGGCTGGTCGCCGCCGGCGATGCGGCTGACGGAGAGCCACAGTGCGACCGCTTCACCGTCCTTGCGCCGGGTTACGACCTCGCCCTGCCAGCGGCCTTCGCGCGCCAGGGCGTCGATGACTTCCGCATAGAGCTCCGGCGAATGCCGGCCCTGGTCCAGCATGGTCACGCTTTGGCCGAGGACGTCGCCCGGATCGAAACCGGTGATCGCCGAAAATGCCGGATTGACCTGGACGAACTCGCCACGCTCGTTGGTCACGACGATCGCTTCGACGGCGTTCTCGAACACGGCCGCCGCCAGGTCGCGGTTCGCCAGTTCGCGCTTCAGGTCCAGGTTCACCACCGACAACGCATGCGTGCGCTCGCCGATGAGCTGTTCCTGGTCCGCCGCCAGGTTCTCCAGCGCCTGCACGTGCCTGCGCGTGCGCACCGCGAGGATATGGAGCAAGGCCGCGACGATGGCGAACATCAGCAGGTGCATCGCCGCGGACCGCAGCCGGTCGCCGTCGCGGATCGCCAGCAGCGGCCCCGCCGGCATGGTCACCGAGATCCCGCCGCGCACCTGCCCCAGCACGTAGCCCTGCTCCTCGTGGCACTTCAGGCACGGCTTCGTCACCTTGAGCGGCGCCATGTAGCGGTGCACCGGCACCGGCCCGGGGACGAGCTCGATCACTTCGGCCAGTCCCTCCTCGAAACGGGCCAGCGCCGCGCTCTCCCAGGGGTCGGCCGCGTTGGCCGGACGAATCGGCCTGAGGCTGGTGATATGCAGCTGGAAACCCTCGGCCTGCTGGGCGATCTCGGCGATCTGCCGCGTCATGAAGGCCGGATTGACCATCGTCAGCGCGACCCCGTCCCGCGTCACGACGTCGCGCCGGTCATGCTTGAGGTAGGGATTGGCCCGGGTGGCCTCCGTCATCGGCACATAGACCCCGCCGTGCCTCGCGTTCCAGTCGCGCGTCAGCTCCACCAGGCGGAACAGGGCGGCGCCGCGTTCGCGCGCCACCGACTGCATGTTGTTTCCGGTCTGCCGCCAGTCCAGCGCAAAGGAGCCGAACACCCCCAGCGCCACCACGACGACGATGATTCCGGGCCGCGTCCAGAGCCACGACAGGGCACCATGCATCGACGGGCGGTTTTCTTGCAATGACATGCCCCATTATGCAGCAAGCCGGCGCGCGGTGCGCGCCGGCTGGGCCGCCGCCGCGATCAGCCCTTGACCCGGGCCACCAGCGCCTTGGCGTACTGGTCCGTGGATGCGCTGCCGCCGAGGTCGCCGGTGCGCACCTTGTCCGTGTTCAGGACGGCATCGATCGCGCCGCGCAGGCGATCGCCGAGGTCCTTGCGCTTGACATGGTCCAGCATCATTCCGGCGGCCATCAGCAGCGCAGTCGGGTTGGCGATGCCCTTGCCCGCGATGTCGGGCGCCGAGCCGTGCACCGCCTCGAAGATCGCCGCGTGCTCGCCGATGTTGGCGCCGGGCGTCATGCCCAGGCCGCCGACCAGGCCGGCGATCTCGTCGGACAGGATGTCGCCGAACAGGTTGGTCGTCACCAGCACGTCGAACTGCCACGGGTTCATCACCAGCTTCATCGCGCAGGCATCGATGATCACCTCCTCGAACTGGATCTTGCCCTGGTAATGCTCCTTGTACATCTGCTGGGCGGTTTCAAGGAAGATGCCGGTGAGCGCCTTCATGATGTTCGCCTTGTGCACCACCGTCACCTTCTTGCGGCCGTTGGCGATCGCGTAGTCGAAGGCGAACTTGAGGATGTTGCGGCAGCCCTGCCGCGTATTGATGCCGGTGGACATCCCGATCGCATGGGGATCGCCATCGACCGGAATATAGTGCTCGTAGCCCATGTAGAGGCCTTCGATGTTCTCCCGGCAGAGCACCAGGTCGATGTTCTCGAAGCGGCCGCCGGGCATCAGCGACTTGCCCGGCCGCAGGTTGGCGTAGAGCTTGAACTTCTCGCGCAGGCGCACGTTGGACGAGCGGTAGCCCCCGCCCGAGGGGGTTTCCAACGGTCCCTTGAGCGCCAGCCGGGTGCGCTCGATCGAATCGATCGTGGCCTGCGGCAGCGGGTCGCCGGCGGCCTTCACCCCGGCCAGTCCGGCGATCTGGGTATCCCACTGGAAGGGGGCGCCGAGCGCGTCCAGCACTTCGAGGGTTGCGGCGGTAATTTCGGGGCCGATGCCGTCGCCGGGAATCAGGGTGGCGGGAATAAGGGGCTGGGTCGTGCTCATGTGGATCTCCGCAAGGTTGCAAACAAACTGGAAGTCCTGCGCCCCGTGACGAGTCGGCGGCTGCCGGGCTCCGGGCACAGAACGGAATAGCATGCCATGTCTCGCTGAATGGCCGCTGACAGGAGGTTCATGACTGGGCTGCCCGCAACACCGGCAGGGCCGATTGGCGCAGCATGGGCGCCACTCCGAGCCATCCGGCGGCGACCACGAGCACGCTGCCGGCCAGCAGGCCGATCAACCACAGCCCCGGCTGCGGCAGGTAGTCGAGATGAAACGCGAGGCGCGCCAGGGCCCAGCCGATCAGGCTGGCGGCCACTCCCGCGAGCAGGCCGGCGAGCGCGCCCAGCGCGGCGAGCTCGGCCAGCACCGCGCTGGCCAGTTGCCGGCTGCTGGCGCCCAGCGCCCGCAACACGGCGAGCTCGTGGCGTCGCTCCTCGCCGCTGGCCTGCAGCGCCGCATACAGGACCGCCAACCCGGCCAGCACGGCAAAGCCGAACACCAGTTGCACCGCCCGCGCCACCTGGTCGATGGTGGCGTGCAGTTGCCGGACCAGGGCGGCGACATCGATCACCGTCAGGTTGGGAAAGCGGCGCACCAGCTCGGGGATCACGCCGGCGCGTTCGGACGGGAGGTGAAAGCTCGTGATGTAGCTGGCCGGAAACTCCTCCAGCACGCCGGGCGGCGACATGACGAAGAAATTCACGCGCATCGAATCCCAGTCGAGCTTCCGCAGGCTCGTAACCACGCCCTCGACCCGTTTGCCGGCAATGTCGTAGGCGAGGCGATCGTCCAGCTTCAGGCTCAGCGTCTCGGCCAGCCCCTGCTCGACCGAGAACTCCGAGGTCTTGCCCGCCCCGTGCCAGCGTCCGCCGCTGACGGCGTTTCCGGGAGGCAGCCGGGCCGACCACGACAGGTTGAACTCGCGATCGACGAGGCGCTGGGCGCGATCGTCGGCATAACTTTCGGGGCCGACCGGCTTGTCGTTCACCTGCACCAGGCGGCCCCTCACCATCGGCTCCATGTCCGGCGCCCGCAGCCCCTGCGCCTCGAAGAATTCGGCGATGGCAGCCCGCTGGTCGGGCTGGATGTTGATCGCGAAGCGGTTCGGCGCGTCGGCCGGAACCCGGGACTGCCAGCTGTCGAGCAGATCGCTGCGCGCCACGGTGAGCAGCAGCAGCGCCGTCAGGCCGAGCCCCAGCGCCACCGCCTGCACCAGCGTCGCCGCCAACCGCCGGCGCAGGTTGACCAGCCCGTGGCGCCAGCCGTAGCCCCGCCCGGCCGGGCGCACGCGGCCTAGCGCCGCAAGCAGTCCGCGCGCCATCAGGGCGAAGAATCCGAGCGAGACCAGGAAGCCCGCCAGCACGATCAGCCCCAGGCGCAGTTCGCCGGCCATCCACAGCATCAGCATCGACAGCGCCAGCGCCCCCAGGCCGTAGGCGCCGATCGACGCCGGCTCCGAACCTCCCCATTCGCGGCGCAGCACGCGCAGGGTGGGAACCCGCCGCAGGCGCAGGAGGGGCGGCAGGGCGAAACCGACGACCAGCGTGAGGCCGACCAGCAGCCCATGCAGCCAGGGCAGCAGCGAGGGCGCGGGAAGCGTGGCCACCAGCAGGCCCGCCAGCAGCCGCTGCAGCGCCGCCTGCACGGCAAAGCCCGCGAGGCAGCCGGCCAGCGTCGCGCCGAGGCCGAACAGCATGAATTCGCCGCCGTGGACCAGCAGCAGCCGTGCGCCGGACGCCCCCATGCAGCGCATCACGGCACAGCCATCCAGGTGCCGCCGCAGGTAGCGTTCGGCGGCCAGCGCGACGGCGACGGCGGCGAGGATCACCGCCAGCAGCGCGGCCAGGCGCAGGAAGCGCTGTGCCCGCTCGGTGACGTTGCGGATCTCGGGCCGCGCGTTGTCCAGGCTTTCCAGTTTCTCGCCACGCCCGAGCTGCGACCTAGCCCAGGCTTCGTATCCCGCCACCGCCGCCGCGTCGCCGGCCAGATGCAGGCGATAGCCGACGCGGCTGCCGTCGAGGATCAGCCCGGTGGCCGGCAGGTCGGCCAGGTTGATCATCAGGCGCGGCGCCAGGGCAAACACGTTCATGCCGCGATCGGGTTCCAGAGTCAGGATCGGCCCACTGCGCACCGTGATGCGTCCGAGCGACAGCGGGGTGTCGGCGGCGAGGCCCAGCGTCGTGGCCAGGCGCTCGTCGGGCCAGGCTTCGCCGGCCTGCGGCACGCGTTCGGCCTCGACGTCGGGCGCGTTGAGCTGCGCCGTGGTGCGCAATGCGCCACGCAGCGGATAGCCGGGCGACACCGCCTTGATCTCGGCGAGCACGGACGCGCCGCCCTGGCTCACCATGCTCGGAAAGGTCGCGCTTTCGGCCTGGCGCAGGCCGCGCGCCGCGGCCTCCCGCCGAAACCGCTCGGGCCAGGGATGGTCCGACGTCAGCAGCAAGTCGCCGCCCAGCAACTGGTGGGACTGCAGTTTCAGGGCCTGCTCCACGCGGTCGGTGAGGAAACCGACGCTGGTGAGCGCCGCCACCGCCAGCAGCAGGGCAATGCCCAGCACGGTGAGCTCGCCGGCGCGCCAGTCGCGGACCAGCATGCGCAGGGCGAGGCGCAGCGAAATCATGCGCCGCCTCCCCTTGCCGGCCCCCGGGAAACCCGGCGGCGGTCGAGCCGCCGGTCGTCGCCCGTCACCACGCCCGCAGCCGCTCGATGGCGTCCTCGATGCGGTCGAGGGCAATCACCTCGATGCCCTCGATCGCCTGCCGCGGCGCGTTCGCCTTGGGCACGATGGCGTGCGTGAACCCAAGCTTGGCGGCCTCCTTCAGGCGCTCCTGGCCGCGCGGCGCGGGGCGTATCTCGCCGGCCAGGCCGACTTCGCCGAAGGCCACCAGCTTGCCCGGCAGCGGTTTGCCGCGCAGGGAGGAAACGATCGCCAGAAGCACGGCGAGGTCGGCGGCCGGCTCGGCGATCTTGACGCCGCCGACGGCGTTGACGAACACATCCTGGTCGCCGCATACCACTCCAGCATGGCGATGCAGCACCGCCAGCAGCATCGCGAGGCGGTTCTGCTCCAGCCCCACGGTCAGTCGCCGCGGATTGGGCGCCTGCGATGCGTCCACCAGGGCCTGGATCTCCACCAGCAGCGGCCGCGTGCCCTCCTGGGTGCACAGCACGCAGGAGCCGGCGACGTCGAGCGAATGCTGCGACAGGAACAGGGCCGACGGGTTGGCGACGCCGCGCAAGCCCTTCTCCGTCATGGCGAATACGCCCAGTTCGTTGACCGCACCGAAGCGGTTCTTGACCGCCCGCACCAGACGAAAACTGGAATGGGTGTCGCCTTCGAAATAGAGTACGGTGTCGACCATGTGTTCCAGCACGCGCGGTCCGGCCAGGCTGCCCTCCTTGGTGACATGCCCGACCAGGATGACGCACGTTCCGCCCTGCTTCGCGAGCCGTGTCAGCTGGGCAGCGCATTCCCGCACCTGGGCCACCGAGCCGGGCGCCGACTGCATGACATCCGACCACACCGTCTGGATCGAGTCGATCACCGCCACCGCCGGGCGCCGCTCGACCAGCGTCGCGAGTATCTTTTCGAGGTTGATCTCGGCCAGCAGCTGCATGCCGCCGACATCGAGCTGGAGGCGCCGCGCGCGCAGGGCCACCTGCTCAGCGGATTCCTCGCCGGACACGTAGAGCACGTTTTCGCCGGTCTGCGCCAAGCGTGCCAGGGCCTGCAGCAGCAGCGTCGACTTGCCGATTCCCGGGTCGCCGCCGATCAGCACCACGCCTCCCGCCACCAGCCCGCCGCCGAGCACCCGGTCGAACTCCTCGACCCCGGTCGGCTGGCGCGGCTCCTCGCGCGGACGGATCTCGGCCAGCAGCCGGGGACCCGTGGTGCCGCCCGGCGCGGCGAAGTTCCGCGCGGCCGGGTGGGCGGTCTCCAGCACGGCCTCGACCAGGGTGTTCCACTGCCCGCAGCCGGGACATTGGCCCTGCCACTTGGGCGAGGCGGCCCCGCACTCGGTGCAGGAATACTGCGTCTTGGCCTTGGTCGGTGCCTTCGCCATCGAATCAGCCGGCGTCGGCCACCGGCACGCGCGCCGCCAGGGCGCAGAACAATTCGTAGGCCACCGTGCCGGCAGCCGCGGCGACCTCGTCGGCCGCCAGATGCATCGCCCCCTCGCCGCCCCACAGCGTCACCGGCTCGCCGACGCCGATCGACTCGGGCAGGTCGCCCAGGTCGACACAGATCTTGTCCATCGAGACGCGACCGAGGGTGCGCGTGCGCTGTCCGGCGATCTGCACCGGCGTGCCGCTCGGTGCGTGCCGCGGGTAGCCGTCGGCGTAGCCGCAGGCGACGATGCCGATCCGCATGGGCCGCGACGCGGTGAAGCTGCCGCCGTAGCCGACGCTGTCGCCCGCCGCCAGGGTGCGCACCGCGATCAGTTCGCTCTGCAGCGTCATGACCGGGCGCAGGTCGAGTGCGGCGGCGCTTTTCATTGCCGGAAACGGCGACGACCCGTAGAGCATGATGCCGGGACGCACCCAGTCCCCCACCTCATCGGGAAACCGCAGCAAGGCGGCCGAATTCGCCACCGATGCGGGCAGTTCGCGGCCATCGGCCATCGCGCGAAAGCGCTCCAGTTGCCACTCGATGCCCCGCTCCTCGTCGGCATCGGCGAAATGCGTCATCAGCGTCACCGACGCCACGCAGTCCGCGGCCACCAGGCGGTCCAGCACCTGCGCGAATTCGCCGCCATCGAAGCCGAGGCGGTTCATGCCGGTGTTCAGCTTCAGATACACCGGCAGCCTCACCGGCAACCGCGCATCGATCAGCGCATCGACCTGCCAAGACGTATGCAGGACGGGCGTCAATTCGAGCTCGCCGTACAGCGGCCATTCGTCGGCCCGGTAGGGGCCCTCCAGCATCAGCACCGGGTGGGGGATTCCCGCATCGCGCAGCGCCATGGCGCCTTCGAGCTCGACCAGGGCAAAACCGTCGGTGAGATCCCGTAGGGCGCGCGCCGCGGATTCGAGGCCATGCCCGTAGGCGTCGGCCTTGAGCACGCTCCATATCTTCGCCGCGCCGGCATGGCGGCGCACCACGCTGAAATTATGGCGCAGCGCCGACCAGTCGAGGCGCGCGCTTATCGGTCGCGACATGGCTGCTACGCGGGCTTCTTGGAGATCGCCGTGCGCAGACGCTGGGAAGCAAAGTCGACGAAGGTGGCCACCAGCCGGGAGCGGAATTTCTCCTTCGGGTAGACCATCGACAGGGTACGGATCAGGCGCGGCTTGAGCGGAATCGCCACGATGTCGCCCAGCCGCTGCTCGCGGGTCACCGATGCGCGCGACGCGATCGCGAAGCCGAGGCCGGTTTCGACCACGCCGTTGAGCGCGATCGGGCTGCCCAGTTCCATCACAATGTTCATCTGGTCGAGCGCGACGCCGGCGCTGCGAAGGTAGCTCTCCGTGAACTCGCGGGTTCCGGAACCCGGCTCGCGCGAGATGAAGGCATGCTCGACCAGCTTCTGCGGCGTGAGCTCCTTGTGCCTCGCCAGCGGAAAGCGCGGATGGCAGATCACCACCAGCTCGTCGTCGCAGCAGACCTCGCATTCGAGGTTCGGTTCGTGCGACAGCGACTCGATGAAGCCGATGTCGATGGTATGTTCCAGGACCCGGTTCTCGATCGACTCGGAATTGCCGACGATGAGCCGGGAGCGCACGTTGGGATAGGTCGACTTGAATTCGCCGAGGATGCGCGGCAGCATGAATTCGGCGATCGTGGTCGAAGCGCCGACCATCAACGAGCCGCTGATCTCGCCGGTCAACTCCGACAGCCTGACGTCCATTTCGGAGGCCAGCCCGAGAATCCGCTCCGCATAGCCGAGCACCACCTCTCCGGCCGGGGTCAGCGAAATGCGCCCGTGCCCTCGATCGAACAGCCGGGTGTTGAAATGCTCTTCGAGCTGCTTGATCTGGAACGTTACCGCCGGCTGCGTCATGAACAGCACTTCGGCCGCTTTGGTGAACGACAACTGCTTGGCAACCGCATGAAAAACCTGAAGCCGGCGATCCGCCATGTCTGCCCCCTTCGAATGAATTCCGTATTGCTTATATTCAATCACAAATCACCGCCCATGAGCGCAATTTATGGGCTTCCGGCGCGTTATCGAGCCGGCATTTCTTCGCGGGATTTGTCGCCTCGGCGATCCGGCGTCAAGGCCGGAGGCTGCCTTTCGTGATATAAACCGGCAGCCCAACGACCGGTCGGCATGCCCGGCCCGATCAATGACCACTGGTTTTTACATCATCATGGCGGCGCAGTTCTTCTCGGCGCTGGCCGACAACGCGCTGCTGATCGCCGCGATCGCCATTCTGCGCGACATGCATTCGCCGGCGGAGTACGAACCGCTGCTCAAGACCTTCTTCACCGTATCCTACGTCGCGCTGGCCGCCTTCGTCGGCGCCTTCGCCGATTCGATGCCCAAGTGGCGGGTCATGTTCATCAGCAACGGCATCAAGATCCTCGGCTGCAGCCTGATGTTCTTCGACGTGCATCCGCTGCTCGCCTACGCCGTGGTCGGTCTCGGCGCCGCGGCCTACTCGCCGGCCAAGTACGGCATTCTCACCGAGTACCTGCCGCACCGCCTGCTGGTGGTCGCCAACGGCTGGATCGAGGGCCTCACCGTCGGCGCGATCATCCTCGGCGTGGTGCTCGGCGGCGCACTGATCCGGCCCGAGATCGCGCACACCCTGCTGTCCTTCGACTTCCCGGTAATCGACACCGGCGTCGATACCGTGGCCGAGATGACCCTGGTGGTGATCGGCACGCTCTACCTGGTCGCCGCCCTGTTCAACCTCTACATCCCCGACACCGGCGTCGACCACAAGCCGCTGAAGCGGAATCCCGTCTATCTGTTCCACGAATTCAACCACTGCCTCAAGCTGCTCTGGCGCGACAGGCTGGGCCAGATTTCACTGGCGGTCACCACGCTGTTCTGGGGCGCCGGCGCAACACTGCAGTTCATCGTGCTGGAATGGGCCAAGGCCGCCCTGCAACTGGATCTGTCCAAGGCCAGCCTGCTGCAGGGCGTGGTCGCGGTCGGCGTCGCGATCGGTGCCGTCCTCGCCGCGCGGATGATTACCCTGCGCAAGTCGGTACGCGTGATCCCGCTCGGCATTGCCATGGGCGTCGGCGTGATCACCATGATCGCCGTGCGCGACATGTGGCTGGCGATGCCGCTGCTGGTGCTGATCGGCGTGCTGTCGGGCTTCTTCGTGGTACCGATGAATGCGCTGCTGCAGCACCGCGGCCACATCCTGATGGGCGCCGGGCACTCGATCGCGGTGCAGAACTTCAACGAGAACCTGTCGATCCTGATTATGACCAGCACCTATTCGGTGCTGCTCAAGGCGCAGTTCTCGATCTACTGGATCATCGTCCTCTTCGGCCTGTTCGTGGCCGGCATGATGTGGCTGGTCAAGCAGCGGCACGAGGCCAACCAGCGCGAGCGCGACGACGTCGCCCACCTCGAGGACGCCACCCACCACTGAGCCGCGGCCGCCGGCCGCGCACTAGCGCACGTCGGGCTCGAAGAACACCCACTGCGCGCTTGGAAACCGCTCCTGCATGCGCGCCTCGACGGCGTTGATGGCGTGGACCATTTCCAGGCCGGTGCACGCCGCCATGCCCGACATGCGCGCCTTGACCGCGATCACCACCTTGTCGCCCCAGGCCAGCGTGATGACGTTGAGCACCTGATCCACCTCCGGCTGGGCGGCGACGAAGGCCTCGATCTCCGACCGTAACTGCGGCGCCGCCGATTCGCCGACGATCAGGCCCTTGACTTCAGCCATCACGGCGAGTGCGACCGCCATCAGCACCGCCCCGATCGCCAGCGTGCCCAGCGCGTCCCACAGCGGGTTTCCAGTGAGCACCGTGGCCGCCACCGCGACGAAGGCCAGCGACAAACCCAGCAGCGCGGCGATGTCCTCGCCGGCCACCACCATCAATTCCGATTGCCTGGTTTCGCGAAACCAGGCGAGGAAGGGCTGGCTCCCCGAGATCCTGCGGATCTCCCGCAGCGCGCCCCACAGCGAGAAGCTTTCCAGCACGACGGCGGCGGCCAGCACCGCCATCGCGATCGGGCCGTGCTGCAGGGGCTGCGGATGCAGCAGCCGCTCGACGCCTTCGTAGACCGAAAACGCACCGCCCATGAAGAACAGCATGAGGGCGACGATCATCGACCAGAAATAGGTAACGCGATGATGCCCGAGCGGAAAGTCGGCGCTCGCCGGGCGCCGTGCCTGCCGCATGCCCAGCAGCAGGAGCAGCTGGTTGGCGCAGTCGGCGGTCGAATGGATGGCCTCGGCCAGCATCGATCCCGAGCCGGTCCAGAACGCCGCCGCGTACTTCGCCACCGCGATGCCGAAATTCGCGCCGAGCGCGTAGAGGATGGCCCGCAGCGAGCCCTCGCCGGCATGCGACATCAGCGGCCCTTCAGTCCTTCCATGGTCCGCCTCATGAAACAGAGATCCTCCCAGGCCCTGGCCTTGTCCGGCAGGGTGCGCAGCAGGTAGGCCGGATGGTAGGTGACGACCAGCGGGATGCCGTTGTAATGATGCAGCCTGCCGCGCGCCGCCGCGATCTTGACCTCGGCCTGGAGCAGGGTCTGCGCCGCCGGCCGGCCGAGGGCGACGATCAGCTTCGGCCGGATCAGTTCGATCTGCCGCTCCAGGTAGGGCCGGCAGGCCGCCGACTCCTCGGGCGCCGGAGTACGGTTCTCGGGCGGCCGGCACTTGACCGCGTTGGCGATATACACGTCGCTGCCGCGCTTGAGGCCGATCGAGGCCAGCATGCTGTCGAGCAGCTTCCCGGCCTGGCCGACGAAGGGCTCCCCGCGCTGGTCCTCCTCGGCACCCGGCCCCTCGCCAACGAACAGCCAGTCGGCATCGGGATCGCCGACGCCGAGGACCGCCTGCTTGCGCGCCTGGCACAGCCCGCAGCGCCGGCAGCCGGCGACCGCAGTCCGCAGTTCTTCCCAGTCCATGCCGGCCGGTACCTCGCCGCGGGCGCCATCCGGTGCCGGCCCGCACACCGGGACCGCGTCCGCCGGCGGTTCGGCATCGGCAGGCGCAATCCCAAGCGGCGCCTCGCGCAGGCGCCAGACCGGGCCCAGTCCCATCTCGCGCAGGATCGCGCTGCGTTCCGCACTCATAACTCGCGCGCCATCACGATGGCGTCCTCACGTCCCTCATGCGCCGGATAATAGCCGCGGCGACGGCCGATTTCCACAAACCCGTGGTGGCGATAGAACGCCAGAGCGGCGACGTTGCCCGCACGCACTTCGAGAAACATGCGCCCCGCGCCCCCCTGCCGGGCCAGATCGAACAACATGGCGAGCAACGCCGAACCGGTACCGCCGCGCCGGCGTTCCGGCAGCACGCTGATGTTGAGCAGGTGGGTTTCCTCGGGCGCCGGCATCGTCACCGCGTAGCCGACCATCTCCCCGTTCTCCAACGCCAGCCATGCGCCATGCCCGGCCGCCAGCGAATCCGCGAAGTTTCCCCGCGTCCAGGGAAACGCATGGATGCGCCGCTCCGCCTCGACCAGCGTATCGAGGTCGGCCTCGGCAACGGCCCGGTAGCGCAGCACTATTTCACGCCGCCGCGCGCCAGCCGCTCGGCCGTGGTCAAGGCCACCTTGTCGCGCACATACACGGGCTGGGCCATGACGGCGGGCAAGGCGCCCCCGGCGATGAACGCCGGAGCCGCGAGGCGCGCCACGGCCACGGCGGTCGGCGACACGTCGGCGCGCACGCCCTCCAGTCCGGGGTTCAAGGCGTGGAGCGCCGCCGCATGCGCCACGAAGCCGTCGCCGACTCCCCAGCCGCCTGCGAACGGCGGCGCCGCCAGGCGTGCCGCCGGTGCGCAGGCCGGCGCCAGCAATTGCGTCACGGCGTCGCCATCGACCGCATAGGCGGCACCATAGACTTCGCTCATGCGCGCGTCGAGACAGGCCCACACCAGGCGCTCGCCCGACGCCAGGGCCAAGGCCTCCAGCGTCGACACCGGCTGCGCGGGGATGTCCAGCCCCCACGCCAGGCCTTGCGCCACGCCGCAGGCCAGGCGCAGGCCGGTGAAGCTGCCGGGCCCCGCACCGAACGCGATGCCATCGATCTGCGACAGCCCCAGGCCCGACTCGGCCAGCAGTTCATGCACCCACGGCAGGAGACGCTCGGAGCCGCCGTTCGGCATCTCCGCCGCGCGCTCGATGACGGCACCGTCCTGCCACAAGGCTGCCGACAGGCGTCGCGTCGCCGTTTCGAAAGCCAGCAGCCGCATGGAGGGACCGGCGATTACTTGCGGCTGCCGAGGATGCCGCGCAGGGTGTCCTGGATGTCGGCCGGGATCAGCACCGTCTTGGCGTTGTCCGACTTGGCCAGGTTGCCGATCGCGTGGATGTACTTTTCGCCCAGCATGTAGCGCATCGGCGCATCCTCGCTGCCGATCGCCGCGGCGACGCGACGGATCGCCTCGGCCGACGCGTCGGCCAGCGTCACCTGCGCCTCGGCCTGCAGGCGCGCCGCCTGGAGCTGGGCCTCGGCGTT
>Ga0268298_10004101_pt1 | contig 14405 bp, 9 predicted proteins | sample WWTPWeurt_MetaG_FD_194462 | JGI IMG/M metagenome (GOLD analysis project Ga0268298, IMG submission 194462) | Activated sludge microbial communities from WWTP in Nijmegen, Gelderland, Netherland - WWTP Weurt | ecosystem: Engineered > WWTP > Aerobic digester > Activated sludge | place: Netherlands... | reverse complement strand
GCGGTGGTCTCGGTGAAAATGCCAGATATTCAGTTTGAAGGACAAACCAAGGCAAAGCTCGGTTCGGTAGAAGCACGAGGGGCGGTGGAATCAGTATTCGGAGACGCCTTTACTTCCTATCTCGAAGAAAATCCTGATGACGCAAAGGCGATTATCAACAAAGTGATTTTAGCCGTAAAGGCGCGTAAGGCGGCAAAGGCGGCAAAGGATAGCGTGCTTCGCAAAGGGGCGCTCGAAGGGATGTCACTCCCTGGAAAATTGGCTGACTGTCAAAGCAAGCGAGCTGAAGACTCCGAACTCTTTATTGTAGAGGGAGACTCCGCCGGTGGTTCTGCCAAAATGGGGCGAAACCGCAAGACGCAAGCGGTATTGCCGCTGCGTGGAAAGATTTTGAATGTGGAGCGAGCGCGTATTGATAGAATGTTGGCATCAGAGATGATTAGAAATCTAGTGATTGCACTTGGTACAGCAATTGGTGATGTCTTTGATATTTCCAAACTCCGCTATCACAAGATTATCATTGCTACCGATGCTGATGTCGATGGAGCGCACATCCGAACACTACTGCTGACGTTATTTTATCGTTATTTCCGTCCGCTCATCGATGGTGGTTATATCTACATTGCACAGCCACCACTCTATAAGATTCAAAAGGGGAAAGATGCTCGTTATGCTTTCACCGACGAAGAAAAGTTTGCCATTTTGAAGGATATGGGAGAAGAGGTAACTGAGGACGTGGTGGAGAGTGAAGGGGGTGAGGGTGAAGAAGAGGCGGATGAGACTGCTGCAAAAAAGACTGGAAGAGTACGTATCCAGCGATATAAGGGTCTTGGAGAAATGAACGCTGATGAGCTTGCTGAGACTACGATGCGAGTTGAAAATCGTATTCTTAAGCAGGTAGTGATTGAAGATGCACAGAATGCCGATAAGGTGTTTGACATTCTCATGGGAACAGAAGTATCTAGTCGAAAGTCATTTATTCAGAGCAACGCCAGAATGGCTAATCTGGATATTTAAGGAAATAAAAAAAACGGGCGGGGCGCTTTGCGCCCCGCCCGTTTTTTTTATTACTTCACAAATCGTACGAGTTGCTGTAGAGAGTTGTTCAGAAGGTATTGCTCATTATCAGTTTGGACACTAATGAGGAAGGTGTGCGTGGTTTTAGAAGTTTTTGCGAAGCCGATAGTCATTGTTGCTCGTTCATTGGGCTTTAGTGCTGCCTCCGCCTTGGCTTCATATTGTGATCCATCTGGAAGTGATACGGTAAGGTTCCAAAGATCTGAAGTTTTCGTACCATAATTTTTCACTTCAAATTGGATCGCGCCATTATTTTCTGATGAGATGGTTCCTGGTACAAAACGATTATCAACAATCGTGCCTGTCCCAAGAAAGCGAACGCCAAGGTCTACGCGACCATTAGGGTCTGAAACGGGGGTGATGTAAATGATTTCTTCAGTGTAGGCTGGGGCAGGGGTAGATGGTTTGGTAGGAGTGACGACAACTTCAGGCGCTGGTGTCGGTACAGACGGTGTTATTTCTGGAGTGGGAACAGTAGGGATAGGTTCGGGAGAAGCGTCGCCATCAGCCAAAGAGTTGTTTATAATCGTTACTTGTCGTGTTTCACTAGTGCGAGCGACGGTATCGTTGCTACCCATAAAGGCAATGGTGTACGCCATGTCAGCATAGCGATTTTTTTCGGAGTCAACAGTAAAGGAGAGGGAAGTGGCATTGCCAAGGTTGTAGTTGGTGTCACAGGCAATGCTCCCAAGCCCTGTCACTCCAATTAAGTCGACTGCCACACCGTCAGCACAGGCATAGGAAAAAGTGAAATACCCACCAGAGGTAGCTTGGTTCCATGAAATTTCCACTGGATCGCTAGGGGTAATCAGGGTGGTGTCAGTCTTTAGTGCCAATGACCACTCTTCTGATTCTGTCGCAGCAAGATCTTGCCGTTTTTGATTAAGTGTTTCGGCGAGTGAAGCCAGTGATGAAAAGGCGCTCGGTGCCAAATGCACCAGTGTTATCGAAAACCACGCAATCACAAGGATTGTTCCAATAAAGCCAATAATAGCGAGAGATTTAAGGATAGAATCCTTTTTTTGTTGTCGTTCCTGCTCGTTCATAATGACTAAAAAACTACCATATCTAAATTGTTTTGTCAATAATGCAAACAAATGCTCGCCGTGTAGTTTTAGCTGGAAAATAAGAGAGAATATTGACTTTTGTGTTTAATGTACTATAGTAAAAAACTAATGAATTCATTATTTACTCAAATTTGGCAGCAAAAAATGGCGTTTTTCAGTACGTTTTTTGTGGTATTCACGCTCCTTTATTTGCTTTTAATGGCATTTGATTTTCTGCCAGAACCACGAAATGCGGCATCTGAATCAGGTGTTACTGATACCACTGCGGGAGTAACTTCGGTTTCCGATACCACAGCCATTGAGCAACCAGATGTTGTGGGTGTGGTCGACGCCCCCGATGAAAATGGTAATCGGGTTGTGTTGCCGCTCACGCTTTCTATTCCAAAACTTAATCGATCGGTTACTGTACTCAATCCCACTTCTCGAGCTGTTGTTGATCTTGATGCGGCATTGCTCGAGGGAGTCGTACGTCATCCTGATTCGGCGACGCTTACGCAAGACGGAAATGTGTTTATTTTAGGGCACTCTAGTTATTTGCCTCAAGTCTTCAATAAAAATTTTCAAGCACTAAATGGCATCCAAGATTTAGAATGGGGAGATAAAATTGAGCTGCGTGCTCCTGATGAGACATATGTGTATCGAGTGGAGAAGGTGTATCGTGCCAGCGCACAAGAAGTAACTGTTCCGATTGCTGGTACTGGAAAAATGCTTACACTTGCAACCTGTAATAGCTTTGGTACGGTTGATGACCGATATATCGTTGAGGCAAAATTGATCGAGACAAAAACGTTGTAACGTATTGACAATACTCGTTTTATTAGCTATTATTTATAATACTATACCTGTTCTCCTTGGCTTTTGCCAACTGTTCTCCGTAAACGAATTTTATGATGAAGCGTCGTGAGCTTCGTTACTCTTGCGTAACAAATGGTGTAGGTAAGAGTATAAAGCTTATGAATAAACAAGGAATTGTTATGAACAACTATTTTAAGAAAACCATTGCTGGAGCAGCAATGTTGTTTGTGTTGGGGTTGGTCTCAGCCACGGCAACTGCACCTTCAGTAGCAATGGCAACAGAATTTGGATTTGATGGTGGGCTCTCGCTCCCTGATTTTTCGTACAATCAAAATCCCGTTGAACAAACACAGACTTCAACCAATCAGTCAGGAGTGACGGTTACTGAATCAGGAAGTACCTTCACTGAATGTGTCCTTGAGGCAAGTAGTAATTTAGTGACGATTGGTGAGAGTATTGATCTTAGTTGGTATACGAGTGGTTTTTCCAGTATCACTGTCAATGGTCAGGCGGTATCGAGCAACTCTGGTACGATGACTATCACCAATCTGCAAAACCGTACTATTTTCACGTTGCAGGCATTAAATCAAAATGGCGCCAGCTGTTTTCAGCAGGTGACCGTAGACTGTGTGCCTCCAGAAGTTCCTAAACTTTGTGAACTCCTTGTTCAAAAAACAGTAAACAAAACCACGGCTGTTGTTGGAGAAGAACTTACCTACACCATTACTGTTAAAAATATTGGCGATGCCAATTGTTCTGGAAGTGGCGTGATGATCAGAGACGTTGTTGATCCAAATCTTACCTACCTACGACATACGTTGTCGAGCAATATCGCCGCCGGATATGGTACTACTCCCGTATACACCAGTGCTGACCGAACACTTCATTTCAATGGAGAGACCTTGGTTCCAAATGAATCAGGAACAATTACTTGGGTTGGTAAAGTACAATCACCCTCACAGTGTGGTGATTTTGAAGTGAAAAATCAGGCTAAAGCAACAGCTTATGAGCTTTCTAACTACCAAACATGGAAGTATAGTCCGGCAGTAACAACGGCTATTAATAATGATTGTGTGGTGCCACAGCCTCCGGTATGTACACTGCTTCCGGCAACACAAACCATTAATTATGGTGGCACCGCTACTCTGACGTGGACCACGGCACGTGCTACTACAGCAACGCTTACCGATGTTGGTTCAGTAGCACTAAATGGAAGCACTACAACCGCGCCGCTCTATGCTAATAAAACTTACACGTTGTCAGTGGTGGGTCCAGACGGTACTGTTTCGTGTGTGGCTACGGTGGCGGTGAATCCACCAAATGTACCAGTGCCAGTGTGTGACCTGTTTACTGCTACTCCCGCTACGATGGTAGTTGGAGCCACTACGACACTTACATGGAATACTTCCAATGCAACACAAGTGTTTATTAATAATGGTATCGGGGCGGTAGCTGTTGATGGTTCAATCTCGGTTTCGCCGCTCGCGACCATTACCTACCAGCTCACGGCAATTGGAGCGGAAAACAAGTCGGTGACTTGTACTATTCCGGTCACGGTAGTGGCTGACCCCAAGCCGGTCTGCGAATACTTTACCGCAACTCCAAACGCTCTTCCTGTTGGGGGAGGAAATGTGACCCTTAATTGGAAAGTGCTTAACGCTAAGACCGCTACGATTTCTCCAACTATTGGAGCGGTGACACTCACAGGTACTAAAGCGGTGTCGGTAACGAACGATGTTACCTATGCCTTAACCGCAGTAGATGACAATGGCGATGAGGTTCGTTGTGAAGCACCGATTGTGGTCACTAATCCCGCTCCACTCTTTACCTGTGCTAACAATGTCACTTTTACTGCCTCCGATAGTTCCATTCGTAAGGGAGATTCTACAGTATTGTCTTGGAGTACAAAGTCGGTAGATTCGCTTACTATTAGTGGTATTTCTACAACCGCCCTTTCTGGTTCACAGTCAGTTTCTCCTTCCAGTGATACCACTTATACCCTTACTGCCAAATCAGGAACGCAGACGATTAATTGTCCGCTCGCGATTGATGTTTCTTCTGGCGGTGGTGGAGGCGGTGGTGGAAGTGTGAGTCCTCGTTGTGAACTAACTGTCTCTGACAAACGTGTTCGTTCGGGAGAGAAGGTTACTATTGAATGGGATACTACCAATGCTACAGAGGTGACCTTGCTCGATGATCGTGGGAAAGTACTCTTCACCACTGATAGTTATTTGTCCGCTGATAAGAAAAAATATTACGATCATGAGATTACTGTCAAACCAACTCGTGATACTGAATATACATTGATTGCCGAGCGTAGCTCTCGTGACGAAGAGTGTTCGGTTAAGGTAGCGGTTGATGATGAGGTGGTGGAACTCCAGACTCGTGATCAGGAACCGCTCATCGCTGGTATTTCTCTCAGTCAAGTTCCGTACACTGGATTTGAAGCTGGACCATTCATGACGATTCTGTTTTACCTTCTGCTGATTGCGTGGTCACTCTATATTACCTACTTGCTTACTCTCCGAAAGAGAATGGTGGCAAATGTTGGTAACGATCATATTGTGGTGAGTAAGAATGAAGCGGTAATGCATCATGTTGAAGCGACTCGCCCTGATCTCTTTGTGAAAACAACCGTGGCGCCAGTGGTACGTACGGTTACTGCTCCAGAGAATCTTCCTACTGGACCAGTGGTTGTCGGATATGAAAATAGTGTTGAGATGGCTACCGAGGTGTATCATCCACAACAAGTGAGTGATGCGGTGGTTACCGACCTCGAAAACCGAGCGCATTCCCAGAAGGCATTGCTTTCTAGTGATGCAGTACGTCACTTTGTAGCGACTACCAATGGAACCGTTGATCGACATACCATGCTTGATGAGGTGATTGCTGAAGCCAAGAAGACGTATCCGCTCGAAGATGGGTGGATTGTGGTGAACGAATCACGTATGCGAAATCTTTGTACGGTGTGCCAAGAGCGACAGCACGCTTCGAGTGCTGCACCATTTATTCCAGCAACAATTCCTGAAGGATCGGGATCATTGGCCGAGGCGATTGTGACTGGAAACATTGTAGCGGCATACCAAATGATCGGTAATCGACCAATGTTTGCGCTCGCTGATGCCGCCGCCGACCTTGATGCGGTGTATCGAAACCGTCGTGGTGGAAAGTCAGTAGTGTCAGAGATGCTTACTGTAGAAACTAAAAAACTATCTGACGAGCAATTGAAACAAGCGATTACCGCGCTTACGGGTGCGCTTGATGGTACCTATACTAGTGAAGAAGAGGCGGTGAAAATGGCGATTATGAAAGCGGTAAAGGCAGTGGCGTAGGGTAATTGCCTAGAAGTTAAAAGTAAAAAGCGGCGGGTCCCCGAAGGGGACCCGCCGCTTTTGTACTGATACTAGATACTACATCCATCATTTCATACGCACCAGCGCGTATGAAATTTCAGCCGGTTTAGATATTTTGCTCCGCTGCTAGTTTGGCGATAATTTCCTTAACTGTGAGCACTTCGGAAATACCGGTATCGCGCGATTCAATCGTCGCTGATACTGACTCAACTTCTTTATCACCGATGACGATAAAGTAAGGAAGTTTTTGTTGCTTGGCTTGGCGAATTTTCTTCCCCATAGATTCGTTGTTGGTATCAAGGAGCACGCGGAATCCGGCGGCACGTAGTTCGTTAGCTACTGTTTGGGCGTAAGAGGCATGCGCTTCGCTCACAGGAATAATCGCAATTTGGGTAGGGCAGAGCCAGAGTGGGAAGTTGCCAGCAAAATGCTCAATCATGATTGCCATGAAGCGTTCAAGAGAGCCGGCAATCGCGCGGTGAATCATGACCGGTGTTTGTTTCTTTCCTTCATTATCAGTGTAGGCGAGTCCAAATCGAGACGGCATCACAAAGTCAAGTTGGGCGGTGGCTAATTGCCGTTCACGACCAATCGCGTCCTTAAACATAAAGTCGAGTTTTGGTCCGTAAAAGGCTGCTTCACCCTCTACGCGCTTGTAGGGAAGTTCTAGGCGTTTGGCAACTGCTTCCAGCATGTTTTCCGCCTTTTTCCAGTTTTCTTTATCACCGAGATATTTCTCTGGCTCATTTGGATCACTGACTGATAGTGAAACCCAGAATTTTCCTTCCGCAAACATTCCTAGTGAGGTGTAGAATTGCTTAATAACGTTTACAATATTTTCGACCTCTTGGTCAATCTGATCGACGGTGCAGAATACATGCCCGTCATCTTGGGTGATGCTGCGGACACGACCAAGTCCAATAAGCTCTCCAGCTTGTTCATCACGGTAGACCATGGTAGTTTCCGCAAAGCGTAGCGGCAACTCTTTGTATGAACGCGGTCGGGCATCGTAAATCTGAGTATGATGCGGACAATTCATTGGTTTCATTACAAACTCAGTATCAGATTGTCCTTTTACGTGAAAGAGTTCGTCTTTAAATTTATCCCAGTGCCCAGAAGTTTTGTATAGATCACTCTTGGTAATGTGTGGGATGGTAACTTTTACATACCCATATTGTGATTGAATCTTCATAATTTTTTCAACAATCAAATCACGCATTAGGGTGCCATTGGGAGTAAAGAGCGGAAGTCCTGGACCAACAAGCTCGGAAAAAGTGAACAAATCAAGCTCCTTTCCAAGCTTACGATGGTCGCGTGCTTTCGCTTCCTCGACTTGCTTTTCGTAGGCTTCAAGTTCCTCTTTTGTTTCAAACGCTAGTCCATAAATGCGCGTCAGCATGGGATTTTTCTCGTCACCACGCCAGTAAGCACCAGCGATTTTTTCAAGTTTAAACGCGTCAGGATTGAGTTCTTCCTTGGGATGTTCACAGTGACCACCTCGACAGAGGTCAGTAAATCCACCGCAGGTATAGAGGGTGATTGGTTCACCTTTCTTCTCGATTTCGTCAATGAGTTCAAGTTTAAATTGATTGCCAGCAAAAACAGTACGCGCCTTTTCGGCTGATACTTTCTCGTGAGTAAACTCAGTCCACTTGTTGAGTAGTTTTTTCATTGCCTTTTGCAGCTCCTTGAGGTCAGTATCGTTGGGAGCGTCTCCAAGAGAGAAGTCGATATCGTAATAAAAACCGTTTTCAATCGCCGGTCCAAGAGTGAGCTTGGCGTGGGGATATTTTTCCAGCACTGCTGCAGCGAGAAGGTGTGCAAGGGTGTGTCGTTTGTTTGTGAGTGATTCGTTCATTTTTTATAGCGATGTGAAGGGGAGCGAGGCGAATTCTTCTCAACGTCCTCGCTCCGAGTATTGTCGCTGCGAATGTTTCGAAGTATTCGCCTCGCTCCCCTTCGTGTTAATTGATAAATAAAAACGCCCGAGTAAAAATTCAAAGATTTTGAATTTTTACTCGGGCGATCTTGGGTAACCGCGGTTCCACCGAGTTTCCGCTTGGTATACCAAGCGACACTTCATTGTGACAGATTAGAAGGGAAGTGATTCCACGTGACTTTCAAGGCGGAAATTTTTCGGAGAAAAATTTCCGCCTTGAAACCCTAGCGGTTGGTGGCCGCTACAATTTCTGTACTCCCTAATCCTAACGCGCATGGGCGTATTGTCAACTTTTTATACACTAGTGGAAATCGGCTCACCAATCAACTCATCATTTCCGAGTCGCTTTACTTTATCAATGAGGATCGAAGGCTCGTCATTACGGAGATTAAATTTTCCTTTAATTGCAACGCAGTTTCCGGGTACCAACAGTTCACGATTCTCGTGATATGTTTCAGGAAAGGCAACAGTTTCAATGCTGTCATCTTGATCGACGAGTTTAATAAACGCCATGCGGTCGCCCTTTTTGGTAAGGAGCTCCTTTACTGATTCAATGAGACCAGTGGTTACCACGGTGGTACCTTGGTAACCCTTCTTAACTTGTGCAATACGTGGTCGCTTTTCTACCTCATCCTTCACCGCTTCCAAAGGGTGTCCTGATACGTACACTCCCAGCAGTTCTTTCTCCCAAAGTAATTTTTGTCCAACCGATGCTGGAGGGGCTGATTCAAGGGTTAGTCCTGCCACTTCTGCCATCCCGCCAAAGAGAGAATCTTGCCCTGTTTCTTTGCCAGCAATGTGTTCGCGGTTGTAGGCAAGCATTGATTCGAGGTTTACCATGAGCTGCCCGCGTTCACCAAACTTATCAAAAGCACCAGTGGTGATAAGGGCTTCCAGTGATTTCTTGTTGAGTCCACGATCATGAATGCGAGTTAGAAAATCTTGCAGTGATTCAAAGGCTCCGTGCTTTTTTCGTTCTTCAATAATTATCCCCGCAATGCCAGCACCAAAATTTTTGATGGTCGTGAGTCCGAAGCGAATGGTATTTTTTCCGGGTACGACAGAAAAGTCAGCGAAGGATTCATTGATATCCGGTGGAAGCACCTCAATTCCCATGCGTACACATTCGTGAATGATTTCTGAGATTTTTTCAGTGTCTCCAGAATCGGCGGTGAGCACCGCTGACATATATTCCACTGGAAAATTCGCCTTCATGTAGGCGGTTTGGTAGGCAACTCGACCGTAACTTGCCGCGTGCGCCTTGTTAAATCCATAGGCGGCAAACGGTTCAATTAGTTTCCAGAGTTGTTCGGCCTTGGCTTCGGTCATGCCGTGTTCTAGAAAACCCTTGAAAAGCTTATCTTTTTCAGCGGCCATTACCTCTGGAATTTTCTTTCCCATTGCCTTACGTAGTTTGTCGGCTTCTAGCCACGAATAGCCAGCGAGTTTAATCGAGGTCATCATAACGTCGTCTTGGTAGGTGATGACACCATAGGATCGATCGAGAATGTCTTCCAGACGCGGATCGAGATACGTTACTAACGCTGGGTTATGTTTACGTTCAATGTAGGTCGGAATCATTTCCATTGGTCCAGGGCGATACAGTGCCACCATAGCGTTGATGTCGTGAATAGTGGTAGGTTTTAGTTGCTTAAGAAAGGCAGTCATTCCTGTGCCGTTGAGCTGAAACAGTCCCATGGTCTGCCCACTTGCCAGCATAGCGAAGGTTTTTTGGTCGTCGAGAGGAATGTCTTCAATATCGACGGTAACATTGTGAATTTTTTTCACGCGTTTTACCGCGTCGGCGAGGATGGCGAGGTTTTTGATACCAAGAAAGTCAAACTTGAGTAGTCCGACGCCATCCTCGCCGACGCTCTTCATCTCATACTGTGTAATGAGCTTTCCGGTTTTAGGGTCGGGTTGCACTGGTACAAATTGATCGAGGGGTTCGGGAGCGATTACCACTCCGGCGGCGTGTACTCCAAGATGTCGCACTCTTCCTTCAATTTGTTTGGCGAGATCAATGACTTCACGACTTTCGGCATCTTTTTTGTAGAGCTCAGCAAGGTCGGGTTCAATTTCAAGTGCTTTGGTAATGGTCATCGGAAAGCCTTGGCTACCCATCGGAATCAGCTTGGCGATACGGTCACCTGTAGAATAAGAATGACCAAGGGCGCGAGCAACGTCACGGACTGCAGCGCGTGCCATCATGGTACCGAAGGTACCGATTTGTGCGACTTTATCAGCACCGTATTTTTCTTTGGCATACTCGATAATTTCATCGCGACGATTATCAGCATAATCCATGTCGATATCAGGGGCGGATGGTCGTTCAGGGTTAAGGAAGCGTTCGAAGGGGAGTTTGTATTCTAGTGGATTTACATTGGTAATACCAAGAACATAGGTGGTGAGCGAACCAGCCACCGAACCACGAATAGTGGTGAGAATTCCTCGTTCGCGTGCCTCACGAATCAGATCGCCCACTACCAAGAAATACTTGGCGTACCCTTTCATTTTTATGACGTCAAGCTCAAAGGTCAATCGTTGTTTTAACTCTGGATTTTCGGTATCGAGTCCACGCCACTTCACTCCTTCCCAAGCGGTAACAAAAAGTTCTTCATCTGGTTCTCGTCCGCTTTCGATAATGTAATTGGGAAAGTACCAGTGGGTGCCAATTTCAATTTCCACCGTGCATAACTCTGCAATCTTCACGGTGTTGTGCACTGCCTCGGGGGTATTGGCGAACCATTCCTTCATTTGTGCTTGTGTGGTAAACGAAAAGTTTTCTCCCGTATCATGATCGGCGGTGGTGTCAACAACGCCACCGCTTTGAATTTTGAGCATGGTCTCGCGCGCGAGGCGATCTTCTGGTTTGAGATAATACACATCATGAGCGGCTACCAGTGGAGTCTTTGTTGCTTCGGCGAGGGCTTTAATGCGGATTTGATTTTCTTGGTGTCCAAACATTTCTGGATGGTGAGAAATCTCGAGATAGCAGTGTTCAGCAAATACTCGTTTGTACCAATCAAGACGTTCGGCAGCTTTTTCAGAGTTATTGTCTTTGAGCGCTTGAGCGACTTCACCAGCAAATGAAGGAATGATACAGATAACATCCTCACTAAATTTTTCTAACAACTCGTCGTCAATACGTGGTCGGTAGTAGAATCCTTCGAGGTTTGAAGCGGTAACTAGTTTGATGAGGTTTTGGTAGCCGTGAAAAGTTTTAGCGAGGAGTACTACTCGAGATCGCGGTTTGTCGATATGTACTTCTTTATCAAAACGAGTACGCGGCGCAAGAAAGGCATCCAGTCCAAGAATCGGTTTGATTCCTTCATTTGTGCAAGCCTTGTAAAAGTCGATGAGTCCGTAGAGGGCGCCGGCGTCAGTGAGGGCAAGGGCGGTTTGTCCGTCCGCTTTGGCAGCTTTGGCGAGTTCCTTGGGGGTGGGAACAGCATTGAGGAGAGAGTACATAGAATGTACGTGAAGGTGAATGAAGTCAGAATCGAGGGTTTTTGATGGTTCGGGCATAGTGGGGACAGTATAGCATCACTCGTCTGCCCGAGGGAGGTAGTACATTGCAGTGGTCTTGCTATACTGCAGTCATGAATACCAAGTGGCTTATCGGAATCGATGAAGCGGGTAGGGGTCCTCTGGCTGGTCCAGTGGCGGTGGGAGTCGTAAAAGTACCAGTTGATTTTGACTGGAGTTTGATTGCAGGAGTAGGAGATAGTAAGCAAATCGCGGCAAAAAAGCGCGAAGCGCTTTTTTGCCGCGCCAAAGAACTGCGTTACCATCGTCAACTTGATTTTGCCGTGGCAATGGTCGGATCTTCGGTGATTGATGAAAAGGGAATTGTCTACGCCATTGACACTGCAATAGCGCGTTGTTTGCGGCGCTTGGAGCTCGATGCTGCCGCGTGCCATTTTCGTCTCGATGGCTCGCTCCAAGCGCCGCCACAATTCTCCCAAGAAACTATCATTAAGGGTGATGTTACTGAACCAGCGATTGGCTTGGCTTCCATTGTGGCAAAGGTTACTCGTGACCACTACATGGTCCGCATGGCGCGGCGTTATTCTCGCTATGGTTTTGCGGAGCATATGGGTTATGGCACCAAAGCTCACCGCCACGCCATTGCGCAGTATGGAAAGTGTCCACTGCACCGCGTGAGCTATTGCAGAAATATTAAATACATTGTATAATATAAAGAGTTGTTCCAGAGATGGGCTCTGGGATGTTCCTTGTTGAAACCAAAAAGAAAGGTGAGAAATAAAATGTTTAATAAGAAGAAAGTCTCTGCCAAGCCAGCCTTGGCTTCGGCTTTTGTCCAAGAACCATTCTTCACCACTGAAGAACTTGGGGTCTGTTCGGGGTGTCCTCGTTACGACGATGAGAAACCTCATCGGAGGAGTACTGAAGGGTTGCGGCTGAAGTGCAAGGGCGCTCGTGCAACAGTGTTTGCAATGGTTGCACTCACGACGCATGAGGAGTGCGAGCACTACCAGAAGTAGGGCATTAAAAAAACAAGTCGTTTAGACGAAGCCGGCGAGCGTAGCGAGCCGGCTTTTGATTTTTCATACTATTGCCGAGAATGGTTGCTTTTTTTAGCCTTTCTGCTATAGTTCTGCCACTATGGTAGTTCGAATGCGTCACACGCGGTCACACACCGCAAACCGTCGTTCACATCATGCGCTGCAGGCGCCTTCTTTGGCAACCTGTACAAATTGTAGTGCCAAGCACCGACCACATCATATGTGTCTCGAGTGTGGATACTATAAAGGCCGGATGGTTGTGGATATGACCGCCAAAAAGCAAGCTCGAGAGGCTCGTCTTTTAGCAAAACGTGAAGCGATTCAAGCGCAGCAAGGTGAAGTAACCACACCTGCTACTGCTGAACCGCAAGCGGAGGAAAAGAAATAACCAAGATAATTGCTGGACAATCGCGTTCAGCAATTTCTTTGTCTCCTGTGGATTTTTACTGATTTCGATTCCAGAAATGGTACACTGTAAACAGTAAAAATTTTAGTACATTTGAATATGGCCAATCGACATTTATCGCGCAGTATCGTTCTTCAGTCACTCTTTGAGTGGGATTTGAATGCGCTTGAAAGAAAGCTCGTACATGAAGTACTCGAGCGAAACGTCGCTGAATTTGCACCAAACAAAACTGATTTGCCATTTATGGGGAAACTCCTTGATGGAGTAATGGGAAAACAACCCGAACTAGATTTAATAATTGAAAAAGCCGCGCCGGAATGGCCAATCGATCGCATTTCTCCCGTCGATCGAAATATTCTCCGTCTAGGGTTGTATGAGCTTTTGTTTGCTGACCGCTCTGAAGTACCCGCTAAGGTGGCTATCAACGAAGCGATTGAACTGGCTAAGCAATTTGGTGGAGATAATAGTAGTCGTTTTGTAAATGGAGTGTTGGGTGCGGTGTATAAAGAAATTGGTGAGCCAGGAAAAGAAGAGCAAAGTAAGCGAAAATTCCGTGAGGTACCATTTGATCAAATGCCAATTGAGCGTTTGGCGGGGGCGGTAGTGTACGCTGAACATGAAGGGCAAATTTACCTAGCACTCGTGCATGATATTTTCGGTCATTGGACTCTTTCCAAGAGTAAGGTGCGGGAGGAAGAAAAAGTTGAAGATGGGGCGGTGCGAGCGCTAGTCGAAGAAATTGGTCTTTCAGTCACTATCGAGGCACCGCTTGGTCAAAACGAGTATATCGCCACTCAGCCCGAGAAGGGGAAGGTTCGAAAGCAAGTGTACTATTTTCTTGCCAAAGCCCCATATCACGACATTGAACTCTTAAAGAAGGGGGGTCTTGATGATGCGAAATGGTTCCGAGTAGCGGATATTCTGGAGCTCAACTTTTATGAAGATATTCTTCCGATTGTTACCAAAGCCATCACCATGCTAGTTGGCAGGTCATCAAAATAGTGCTACTTTTAATCCATTGTTAGTAGTGCCCGTAAGCGGATATTCTTTATGGAGGAACGTGATATACAGTCTGAATTAACCAAATTACAACAGCTTTTACAAACGACTTTTGCCGATAGTAGTGTTTTGTTGTCAGCCGTTACTCATCGCTCGTATCTCAATGAGCATCGTGAAGCCACATGGGAGCATAATGAGCGTCTCGAATTTCTCGGTGACGCGGTATTAGAGCTTGTGGTT
>Ga0268298_10004100_pt1 | contig 14408 bp, 13 predicted proteins | sample WWTPWeurt_MetaG_FD_194462 | JGI IMG/M metagenome (GOLD analysis project Ga0268298, IMG submission 194462) | Activated sludge microbial communities from WWTP in Nijmegen, Gelderland, Netherland - WWTP Weurt | ecosystem: Engineered > WWTP > Aerobic digester > Activated sludge | place... | reverse complement strand
ATCCCAATCATGTGGTGGTAACTTATATTAATTGCTCTGCTGAAATTAAAGCGCTGAGTGATTTGGTTTGTACTTCTTCCAATGCTGAAAAAATTGTAGCATCTATTCCAAAAGAAACACCGATCATTTTCGCACCGGACAAAAATCTGGGAAATTACATTATGTCAAAAACTGGACGTGAAATGTTGTTGTGGGATGGGGCATGTATTGTGCATGAAGCTTTTTCAATTGATAAAATTCTGAATCTTCACAAACAATATCCGAATGCAGAAATCATTGCTCACCCTGAATCAGAAGCACATGTGCTGAAAGTTGCAAACTACATTGGTTCCACTTCTGGCATGATTGATTATGTAAAAAAGAGTGATGGAAAAGAATTTATTGTTGCCACAGAAGCAGGAATTCTTCACAAAATGAAAAAAGAAGTGCCGCATAAAAGTTTAATTCCAGCACCTATTCATCAAAACGTAACCTGTGCCTGTTCTGAATGTCCGTATATGAAATTGAATAGTCTGGAAAAATTATATCTCTGCATGAAATATGAATTGCCTGATGTGCATGTACCGGAAGAAATCAGAAAAAGAGCGTTATTACCAATAGAACGAATGCTGGAAATATCTAAATAGGATCTAAGATCAGTGCGATTGGCTTGTGATGGATTGATTAAATTATTAAATGAACTATTTTTGAATTCAAATTTTAAAAAAGACAAAATCCTAAATCCTTTATCCTACATCCTCTAATAACATGAACCCCTGGATAAAAGCTTTCCGCCTGAGAACACTGCCTCTTTCTTTTAGCAATATTTTGCTGGGGAGTGCAATTGCTTTTGCCAACAGTGGAGGTGATTTTATTGCTCTTTTTTTTAGCTGGAAAATATTTGTGCTGACGTTGATAACAACCTTATTATTACAAATTCTTTCAAATCTGGCGAATGATTATGGCGATTCAAAAAAGGGAGCTGACAATGAAAATAGAATTGGTCCGGAAAGGGCCGTTCAAAGTGGAGCAATAAGTTTAAAGGCAATGAAAAATGCAATCATTGTTTTTTCTGCTTTATCATTGATTGCAGGTTTAAGTTTACTTTATCTCGCTTTCTATGGACAAATCAACTGGAAATTTATTGCTTTCTTTTTATTGGGAATTGCATCCATTGCTGCTGCCATAAAATACACCGTTGGAAAAGGTGCGTACGGATATTCTGGATTAGGAGATTTATTTGTTTTTATTTTTTTCGGAATTGTTGGGGTAGCTGGTTCGTATTATTTGCAGGCACACATGTTGCCCTGGCAAATTTTTATGCCTGCAATCACCATGGGCTGTTTCAGTGTTGCGGTATTAAATCTCAATAATATGAGAGATCAGGTCAATGACAAAGCCGTTGTAAAAAATACGCTGGTGGTAAAACTTGGATTCAGAAATGCAAAAATTTATCATGGTTTACTATTTGTGATTGCTTATGCAGCATTTCCAATTCCGCTGTTGATAACAGAATTTTCAATTTTGAATTTGCTTTTGATTTTACCGGTTGGATTGATACACGCGCTTCATTTATGGAGAGTATATAAAGTGTGTAAACCGGTTGAGTTTGACCCGGAACTAAAGAAAGTGGCTTTATCTGCATTCCTCTTTTCGCTCCTGGTATGGGCCATGGTGATTTTCAGATGAATTGATTATCTTTGTTTATCAGATTGTTAGTTATGAGATTTTTGCTGACGGCTTTTGTGGTTGGGTTTTCTTTTGTTGCAAAATGCGATTTTGAAAATTATTTTGAAATCAAATTAAACGACAACGTCATTTATCATTCCCTGCAGGCAGACACTCAATTGGTTCAGTTGCCATTTGAATCACTCGCTGATACCGATCTAATTCATTTCAATTATTTTGAGTGCGGTAAAGCAACTCACAATGATTACGAGCTTCATCTGACAGTGGCAAATTCCAAAATTGATCTTGAATTTATTAGTGAAGAACCTAGTTTTGTTCTAAACATGGCATGGCTGACTCAGTTCAGAAATAAAATGGTGTCCATTCATCTGCATCAGACGCGTTATCTGAACAGCGGGTCTGAAAAGAAAATTCTGAAAATAGCCGACTTTTTTATTTCCTGAGATGCGCATTGATGTGCTCACCATATTACCCAAACTACTGGAAGGCCCATTCAGTGATTCAATTTTAAAACGGGCGCAGGAAAAAGAACTTGCTGAAATTCACATTCACAACATCCGCGATTATTCCACGCACAAACAAAAAAGCGTGGATGATTATCAATATGGCGGTGGTGCAGGAATGGTAATGACCATTCAGCCGATTGCCGATTGTATTGAAAAATTAAAATCGGAACGTGTTTATGATGAAATCATTTACATGACACCGGACGGAGAATTGCTCAATCAGCAAATTTGTAATCAACTTTCACTGAAAGAAAATATCATCATTCTTTGTGGTCACTATAAAGGAGTTGATCAGCGCGTGAGAGATCTTTTTGTTACCCGTGAGATTTCAATTGGTTCGTATGTATTGTCTGGTGGTGAATTAGGCGCTGCTGTTTTGGTTGATTCAATTGTTAGACTTTTACCAGGTGTATTGAGTGATGAAACATCTGCCTTGACAGATTCTTTTCAGGATAATCTTTTAGCACCACCTGTTTATACAAGACCTGAAGATTACAACGGTCACAAAGTACCGGACATTCTTTTATCTGGTCATACTGAAAAAATAGAACAGTGGAGACAGGAGCAAAGTTTAAAACGTACGCAAGAAAGGCGGCCCGATTTGCTGGAGTGAATTGTTTATTCAATTCAGCTTAAAATGAATTGGTAGCGAATACTTTACTTTCACATTTCCAAGACAATTTTTACCAGGTGTCCATTGAGGCATTGATTTTATAACGCGAATGGCTTCTTCATCAAATGCTCTGCTGCCACTCGTTCGCGCAATTTTAACTTCCGTTGGATTTCCTTCTTCGTCAATGACAAATTCGACATAGACACTTCCAACAATTCCATTTTCTTTTTCTGACTGAGGATAAATTATGTTGAGCATAATGAACTCAAGCATTTTTTTCTCTCCTCCTGGGAATTCAGGATATGTAGAACATGAATCGAGTAAAAATTTTTCACGTGGTTCAGGATCTGGTATAATTAAAGTAGTATCAACTTGTGTAAAAGAGAAATAAGAAAATAATAGAATTGTCAAAAGAGAAAATAAATTTCTCATATTTTCTATAGCATAAACGAAATAGGCAGCGTGTATCTCACCCTCACTTTTTTACCGCGCATTGTTCCCGGTTTCCAGTCAGGCATGAGTTTTACCACACGTACGGCTTCAGCATCCAATAGTTTGTGAGCACCTCTTCGTACAATCACATTGGTGACTGATCCATCTTTTTCTACGATAAACTGAACATAAACCTTACCTTGAATTCCAGCTTCTTTTGCTTCTGCGGGATACTTGATATTTTGTTTAATGAATTCATCAAGCGCATCTGCCCCACCAATAAATTCCGGCATAATTTCAGGCATGTCGTAGATCATTCCCGATGTATCAACCTGTGAGTATGAACCTGTGAACACAGAAAGAAATAAAAATAAAGCGGCGAATTTTTTCATAGATGCGTTTGATAGGATTAAACTAATTTAGAAATTCTTCTTCAAATCAGGCATGTTTTTAGCCAAATTACCTGTGAGAGTACATGAATCATGCCTAACTGAATACGAAAAGCGTTGTTTTTTCGTAAATTTGGTTTTGGTCAGTAAAATCAAACGTATGAAACGACTATGTTTTTTGGCTCTTATCGCACTTTTAACAGCGTGTAAAAAAGATCCTATTCAATATACTTTTTCAGGAAATGTGGATGAGTCTGCTTCTAACTCCAATTTGTCAGGCTGTGAGGTTGATTTAAAGCAAAAACTGTATGACGGAACTGTGGCCAGTAATTTTTACTCAACGGCTGGTTCTTTTACAACCGGAGCAGATGGCAACTTTGAAATTAGCTTTGAACGTGAAAAGGTGGTTGATTTTAAAATTACTTTTTCAAAAGACGGTTATTTTACGGAGGAGCAGATTATACAGTCGGCTGATGTGTCAACGGAGGAACCAAAGGTGGTGAATGAAACATTGGATCCAAAATCCTGGCTGACGTTTCATCTTGTAAACATAGGCGGATTAACAACGGATGAATTCACGATGATCCATTATAATTTCAGAACAGGTTGTGAAGGATGTACCATCAACGATTATTTTTATTACAATGGAATTATCGACACTACTTTTACCATTACAACAACAGGTGGTGTCTACGCAAAATATGCCAGAAATAATCCAGGCTCTGCAACATGGACAACCGATTCAGCTTTTATGACGCCTTTTGATACGGTGCTTGTAAATATCAATTACTAGAGGTTTGTTCTTCGATATCAGTTAGCAAATTCTACCACTTCACTTACTTCCAGACCATAAGCATGAATTACACTCTGATTCATGTTTTTGTTGTTTGAAATAAGTTTTAGATTCGTGATTCCCAGAGATCGCAAAATCTGTGCGCCCACTCCATAATCACGGTTGTCTGAAGGTTTTTGCTGTTGACCATTATACGCCTGTAATTTTTCAATCAATCCAATTTGCTTTTCTTCCTGCTGCATAAAAACCAAAGCACCTTTGCCTTCTTTTTCAATCATTTTTAAGGCAGCACTTAAGTTGGATTGTTTGTCTGATCGAATAGCGTCAAGCAAATTATTGGTGAACGAAGAAGATTCCACCCGAACCAGAACAGGTTCATTTTCTTTCCAGGTTCCTTTTACAAACGCAAGGTGTTCGTCATCGGTCGTGGTTTGGCGGAACGCCAGTAATTGAAAATCTCCCCACAGTGTTTTCAACTGTGTTTCGTAAATTTTTTCTATCAGTGATTCATGTTTTAATCGGTATGCGATTAAGTCGGCAATAGAAACAATTTTGAGATTGAATTTTTCAGCAATTTCATATAGCTGAGGCAATCTTGCCATCGAACCATCTTCATTCATGATTTCTACTATCACCCCGGCTGGTTCAAATCCTGCAAGTCTTGAAAAGTCAATTGCTGCTTCGGTGTGGCCTGCTCTTCTGAGTACTCCTCCTTTTTTTGCTCTGAGCGGAAAAATATGACCAGGTTTGCCTAATTCTTCAGGTTTTGTTTTGGGATCAATCAGGGCAAGAATTGTTTTTGCGCGGTCAGATGCTGAAATACCGGTGGTGCATCCGTGTCCGATTAAATCAACCGACACCGTGAATGGCGTTTCATACGTAGCGCTGTTTTTTTGAACCATGAGTTCAAGTCCAAGCCGGTCGCATTCATCTTCAATAAGCGGAGCGCAAATTAATCCACGACCATGTGTGGCCATAAAATTTACAATCTCAGGCGTAACATTACGCGCTGCGGTTAAAAAATCACCTTCATTTTCACGGTCTTCATCATCAACAACAATGATTACTTTGCCTGCGCGAATGTCGTCGATAGCTTCTTTTATGGTGTGGAGTTTCTTTGTCATGGCAATTGAAATGCGGGACAAAATTACCTGTTTTTTATGATCCCAGAATTTTATTCAGTTTTTCAACCGATTTTTTCCAGTTAAATCGCTCCTGAACAAAAGATTTTCCGCCGTCAGCAATCAGCTTTGCGTCTTTTTCATCCAAAAGCAAATGATTGATTTTTTTTGCAAAATCGTCGGCATGCTGGGCAATAAGAATCGTTTTATCAGGTTCGGCGTGAAGCGCATTGTTCACCAGATCTGTAGTAATACATGGTAGACCCAGCGCCATGGCTTCCAGTAATTTATTCTGAAGTCCGGTTCCAATAAATAATGGAGCTACAAAAATTTTACCACTGCAATAGCTCGTTCTGATATCTTTTGTCCAGCCTTTGATTTCAATCTGATCTGAGGCAAGTGCAAGCACACGGCTATGTGGACTGGCACCAGAGACAAGAACGGTTGGTTTTAAATTTCTTTTTCGGAGTGCCGGCAAAATTTCACGTGCAATATATTCAGCGCACTCAATATTGGGCGGGTAATTCAGGTTTCCTACAAAAACCAGGTCATATTTTTTTTCTGTCGAATTTTGATATTCCAGAAATTCTTCACCAATTCCATTTTCTATCACATGAATTGTATCTGCTGAAGGATGCTGAATTAATCTTTTGTCTTGCTCTGAAATGATAGTATGATGATTGAAGTAATCAAAAATTCTGTTTTCATATTCGCTCAGTCTTTTAGCTTCTGCGTTAAAGAGTTTTTTCCTGATTCCTTTTGAAATGACGGCTCTTCTGTGCATTCCTTTTGCGAGCGCATCCATGTAGTCAATTGTTTTTGGAATGTTCTGAATATTTTTTACATATTCTGCTGTGCGGATCAGCTGGCAATAAATATGATCAGGTTTAAAGTTTTGAATTGCAGCATTAATTTTTCTTTGGATATGACTCTGATAAAAATAACCAACCTGGTACGGTTTGTCAGAGAAAAATTGTTTAGCAGTATTCCAGTAGATCAAAGGTTTTTTCAAACGGAATACGTGTAGTTCATGAAAGTATTTTTTTACCTGGTTATAATCTTCCGCACTTACCGGCTGGTCAGAAATGGAAATCAAACATATCTGATGTGATTCTGATAATTCTTTCAGTTGATGAAATGCCCTGAGTTTATCGCCTTTTTCAAGCGGATAGGGAAACCTAGAAACAATCATTACCAGTTTCATACGTCATTTAGTTGTTCACCAGCTTTTCAAAAAATGCGGTCAGATCAAAAATGATTTTGTTGTTATCGTATTTTGCTTCAACCAGTTTTCGTGCGTTTTTTGAAATCTGTGAACAAAGATCAGGATTTTCAGAAAGGGATTTTACGTGTTTGTAAAATTCATCCGGTGTGTCTGCCAAAAGAAGATGTACACCGTTTTCACAATCAATACCCTCAGCACCTACAGTGGTGGTAACTACAATTTTTCCAAGTGCCATACCTTCAATTATTTTAACGCGCATACCGCTGCCTGATAATAGGGGAACAACCATCACGTCTGATTGCTGCATAAACGAAATTGCGTCAGCAACATTTCCGTAAATTTTTAGTTGCTGATCTGCCATTTTTGAAATTGAATTTGGCATCTCACGTCCCGCAAGGTGAAGTTCGACAGGCAATCCTTTTAAATCATTCCAGATCTCATCCAAAAACCAGTTGATTCCTTCCAGATTGGGACCCCAGTTCATGGCACCGATATGAAATAATTGAAGCTTATTTTTTTTCTGGTAGCTGCCTGCAGGATATTTTTTTAAATCAATTCCAAACGGAATAGTAAGAAGAGGTACGCGGCATTTTAATTCAGTAAACCTTTTTGTGTCTTCAAAACTGATAGCTGCAATTCCATCCACTTCATTGATCGTTCGCTTTTCATATGTTTTCAGTTTGGATGCCAGATGACGCAGATAAAGTTTTTTGGCCTGATTGCCTGATGTATTTGCTAATCGTTCCCAAATGATGTGTTCCAGATTATGACTTCTGAGTACAATTTTAGCCATGCTGTTGCGCCGGATAGTACTTATGTAAGGTGTCATAAAAAGACTTTCCAGCTGAACAATATCAAATGGTTCAGACTTCAGTTTTGTTTCAAGGAGCCGATCAAAATCAGTAGAAAAAAATCTGCTTACATTATAAGAATCTGACGTAACCAGTGCAGAAAAGGCATCAATAATGTTCACACGAGTATCTACAAAAACTGCATCCATTTTTGTTGTTTCCAGAAATTCAGAAGTATATGCTTCAGCAATGAAAGGATGTTTTTCAGTTGAAACGGTAAGTATCTGCAATTCCTGGCCAGCGTTCAGCAATCCTTCAGAAATATTATGAATGGCAATACATCCGCCATCAATTTTTGGCAGTGGAGGTTTATTGCACAACTGTAATATTCGCATGAGATAGATAAAGCTGTGTAAAGATACGATTTAGAATTCTTCAGTGTACGCTACTTCTGTTTTCTGAAAACTCTGTTCAACCAGCGTTTGTAGACATCACGGTCAAACAGGGCTGAATCGTTGGCAGCCTTGTATGTGAGAAAGACACCAAGCGGCGTGAGAATCATTGTACTTAACCATAAACCGCTCCAGGGAGACATGACTGCGGATTCAACCATGTTTTCACCGGCTATGGTCAAAATGTAATAGAAGATAAAAAACAATGTTGCAAAAACAAGCGGAGCTCCCAGACCACCTTTGCGGATGATTGCACCCAAAGGAGCGCCGATAAAGAACAGAACCAGTATGGCAAATGACAACGTGAATTTTTTGTGCCAGGCACTTCTGTATTGATCAAAACTTGCTTCACGATGTTCAGTTAAAATGGTGCGATGATACAATTGATCCTTTACATCTCTGATTTCATTTTGAGCTTCTGCCAGACAAGCTTTGTATTCTGAATCATGAATTGAATCCAGATAAATAATTGTGTCGGCATAAATCAATGTGTCAGTTCCCTGAATTTGGCTCTGATTATTTGAACCAAAATTAGTATTCAGAATCAGAAAATTATTTTTGAGTGATTGGTTAAATTCCACATCCAGCGAATCATTCAGCTTTATAAGTGAATCAAGGGATCTGTCAAGTTGCCGGAAATTCATCATTTCGTGATCCTGCTTGTAAAGATCTGCGTTGTTTTTCTGCATTTCAAAACCAGACATATCAAATTTAATGATGGCTTCGTCAAAAAAAGATTTCTGAAAATCCACTCTCACTTTTTCAAATTTGTGCGTGTTTACATTTTCATAAATCACACCGTTTTGTAAACTGAGAAATAAATAATCACTGATGGTGGAGTCTTTGGATTCTGAAGTTGCTGCATCTGATTTAAGCATTTCCCCGGTTTTTGCTCGAATGATTCTGCGCGAATTATTGTCCGTAAAATCATAAATGAGAATTCCCTCCAGTCCTGAGTTTCCTGTTTTTTTATCCACCTTGATATGATACCCCTGTATCTCTTTGTAAAAAATACCTTCACGCAGCATAAACTGAGGTTTGGTATCCAGGATATCCCAATAAATTGCCCGCCATTTAAGATTGGCTATGGGAAGAACATAATTGGAAAAATAGAATGCCGAAATACTGAGCACGATCACAAAAACGAGCATGGGCCGCATGGTTTTTATCAGCGATTGACCGGCAGATTTCAGTGCGGTCAATTCATTATTTTCTGCCAGATTTCCAAACGTCATGATGGAGGAGAAAAGAACTGCAAGCGGTAATGCAAGCGGAATTAAACTTGCACTCACATAGAAGAGCATTTCAAGAATGATTGAAAGTTCGAGTCCCTTACCCATCAAATCATCAATGTATTTCCAAAGAAACTGCATGATGAGAAAAAACATGGCAATAGAAAACGTAACCAGAAAAGGCCCGATGAATGATCGGATGATGAACCAATGAATGCGTTTCAAATTCAGTTTTTTTAACCTAACGAAAAAAACGTAAAAAAGATATGTGAAGGCAGATTAAAAAGAGCCGATTGTGGTTTTAAGGTCCTGAATCTGATTTTCCCAGAGACGTTTCGCTTCTTCAATTTCGTCTTTATCTGTGAAATCAGTAATCATAAGTGCCACGTCGTTAGTCAGATCGTCCACTTTAATGGTAAATTCGAAATAGGTTTTCAACCCGTCTTCAGCATCATCTAACCATTGAAACTTAACGGACTCACCTTTTTTACGGCCAATCATTTTTGCCTGTTGAACTGCCCCGTCCCAGATAAATGTGAACAAATCATCTTTTATGTTGACATCGTCCGCAAACCACTCACTCAGTCCGCTTGGGGTACTAATCATGTTAAACAGCACTGATGTCGAGGAATTCACTTCAAATTCCATCTCAAATTTTACTTTCTCTGACATTTTCCTTTTGAATTCGTTAATGGGTGAAATTTAGTAAAATTTTATCGATGAATTAACGGAATTTGTCGATAAAATTGGAATTCACTGATTTTGTGCGGAATTAGCGGGATGAATCAAGAGATTGCATAAAAAATCCCCCGAAAAGATTTGGGGGATTTTTGTAGCGCGGGGGAGAGTTGAACTCCCGACCTCAGGGTTATGAATCCTGCGCTCTAACCAACTGAGCTACCGCGCCGGCACTATTTTGAGGGTGCAAATATATACTATTTTTTAATAACACTATTTTTATTGAGCTGAGAAATTAATTTTTCTTTGATCAGATATTCGATAGATTGTTCTTGAATTTTACTCTCCAAATAAGAAATAATGTCGAAATAATTAAATGCCCTTTTCTCAAATTTATCTTTTTCCAGCCTGAGCATTTTTAATTTCAGAACTTTGAAGAGTTCGATTATTTCTTTTGGTGAATATGCGTTTTGTGCATCTCTGAAAAATTTCAAAATGGCAGTTTCATATTTACCCAGTTCTTTCTTTCGCAGCAAAAAACGATAGGTGGCTCTTATGTTCATTTCGATCATTTCCCGGTCGCCAAGTTCAAAATAACAGATCAATCTGAGTATTCTGGCAAAGGCATGCAGGTCTTCACGTAAATCTGTGTCCTGCTCCCGTATGATCAGATTCAGCCACTTCAGAGCCGTTTTAAAGTTGCTGCTTCCAAAATACAAACAGGCAATTTTGTAATAGAAAATTAAAACAGAGTTCTTGTCCAGTTTGTGAATGATGGTATTCAATTCTCTTTCAAGTTTTGAAACAATTCGTGTTCCGCTCTTAAATTCACCCAGCATAAAGTGTCGGTTTATTTCATGCAGATATATGGTTTTGAAGAGATTGAGTGAGATGTTTTCAGAGACATAAATGGATTTGTCCCGCTTAATTGCTACAAGCTGGCGGTGTGTCTTCATAAAATCATCATACAATCCTAGTTTGTTTTGTGTAACCAGCAGTGTATTTAATGACCGTATGTACATCTCAACATGATTGGATTTTTCATTGTGATTTTGATTAAAAAGATTAATCCACTTGTTGGCAAGCTGATGTGCTTTTCTGAAATCATGAATAAAGAGGTAGTAACCGGTAAGTACGGCATAAAGGTGAATCTTTTCATTGGTTGAAAGTCTTTCCTCCTTGTAGTCAGGAAGGTTATTTTCAAGATAACAAGCCATTTTATCCAGATCCTGTTTACTTCTGATGAAACCTTGTTTCTGATAATAGCTATTCAGTTTAACAGATAAGTTTGAAAATTGGTTGATGTATTGAATTGACTTTAATGTGTTTTTGGTTTCTTCTATGAGCACGTCTGAGCGTTCTTCCATATTACTTTTCATGGCTTGTCTCATTGCTTTTTTTTCTAATTGAATCAACTCAAGCAATAATTCATGACGCTCAAATTCATTGGCTTTTTTCTTGGCTTTTTCAATGACCTGAAGTGCGTCGTCATATAGACACTTATTGTAAAGTATATACGCATTTTCAATGAGAGTTGTGACTATTCTGCGGGAGTCATTTTTTGTTTCATGAAAGCGGAGAGATTTCATGAGTAAATAACTCAGATGGGCTTTTTGATTTGGTAATTGCCGGTGCGGGATTGCCGGAATTTTTTTCAGAATTTTTTGTTCGTCATAAATCTTTTGCTGATCAATCACATCAAAAAGGCGCAAGAATTTTTTATCCTGATCATCGGATAAACGCGTACTGATAAGTCTGAATTGTCTCTTTTCACTTTTTGAAAGGCTTTTAATTAACCTGAAAAGTTGTTCTGACGAAGCTTTTGGCATATGCATGTATTTGATTCAAATGTAGTCATTTATTGTCGAGCGTAATTTCAAAATATGTGTTTGGATATCGTAGTTAAAATTTATTTTGACTTGCTGTATGAAATCAGTGTACCTAAACTTGTGACAATTATCAGATGTTATGATTAAACGAGCAGCAATCACAGCGGTGGGATCTTATACTCCGGAATATGTTCTTACCAACGAAGAAATGGAAACATTGGTAGATACAAGCAGTGAGTGGATTGTAACCCGCAGTGGAATTTCAGAAAGAAGAATTCTGAAAGATAAAACAAAAGGATCGTCCTTTATGGCAGCCAAAGCGGCAGAAAATGTGCTTGAAAAAAGAGGGATCTCTCCTAAAGAAATTGATTTGGTTATCGTAGCAACCGTGACCCCCGATTATCCTTATCCGGCCACAGCGAATATTGTTTCTGATTCAATTGGCGCCGTGAACGCCTGGAGTTTTGATATTCAGGCTGCCTGTTCCAGTTTTATTTACGCACTTCAGACAGCTTCCAAATTTATAGAAAGCGGTACACACAAAAAGGTAATGGTGATTGGAAGTGATAAAATGTCAAGCATCATTGATTATTCAGACAGAAGAACATCCATTCTTTTTGGTGACGGTGCGGGTGCGGTTTTACTTGAAGAATCAGTCGATGAAAACGGAATCATTGATGCGCGCATGTACGTTGACGGAAGCGGACAAAAACATCTTTACCAACCGGCGGGAGGAAGTGTGAATCCAGCTTCATTTGATACTGTTCTGAATAAACAGCATTTTGTTTCGATGGACGGTCAGGCCGTATTTAAGGTGGCAGTTACCAAAATGGCTGATGTGGCAGAAGAGATGATGAAAAGAAATAATCTGTCAGCAGCTGATGTCGCTTTTCTTGTACCTCACCAGGCCAATAAAAGAATCATTGAAGCTGCTGCTGAAAGAATGGGTGTTGGTATGGAAAAGGTAATGTTGAACATTCACAAATACGGAAATACAACCAGCGCTACTTTACCGCTTTGTCTGGCCGAATGGGAACCACAATTAAATAAAGGCGATAATTTAATTCTTACAACTTTTGGCGCCGGTTTTACCTGGGGAGGAATGCTGGTGAAATGGGCGTATTGATATTAAAGTTTAAGTTGATAGGGTTGAAGGAAAATGAAATCAAAAAAAAACCGCACTCTCTTTGCAGAAAGTGCGGCCAGAATTTTAACTTCTCTGATTTAAAAATTTCCTCTCAGCGTTACAATAAAATTTCGGCCAGGTGCTGAAATATTGGATGCAAATACTCGGTAGTATGTATCGCTCAAGTTTTCCAGCGCAAGCTGAAGCTGAATGTTTTTGCTAAACTGATAAGCGGCGCGCACATTCAATGTACACCATGCAGGCATATATCCATTAATCGGATCCATAGAATAAGACTGATTGTCTTCTCCATTCAGGTTATAATCAACTGATTTTTTTGCACCGTTATATAAAGCATAGAATTCTCCTCTGAATTTATTCAGTTTCAAATTAAAACTTGTTTTTCCAAACACGGGTGGAATATGATCCATCGGGTAGTCAGTTGAATCGGTTTTGATTCTTCCATATGTGTAATTAAAAGTGCTCACAATTGAAAAATATTCAGTTACATCTGAACGCAGGTAAATATTAAATCCGTAGATATAAGCTTCTGCTGAATTCGTACTTTGTCTCACAGCGCTCATCTGACCATCATAGTAAATTGAATCGTTTCCAAGATACGTGCCGGCTTGTGAATTAATTGCATTGGTCAGCAAAGTATAAAATGCAGTTCCGCCAATTGTCGTTTTTTCATGGAAAGTTTTTGAAATTCCAAAATCAGCATTGTAACTGTATTCAGGTTTAAGATCTGGATTAGGAACAGTTACGTTGCCCGGAGTTGATTCAAAAACTTTTGAGAGATCATCCACATTTGGTGCTCTGAATCCGGTAGAACCCAGCAAAGTCATTCGCCAGGAATTATCAGGCATATAAATCAATCCAAGATTTCCGTTTACGGCAAAATTTTTCTGTGTTACAGAATTGAAAGGGAACGGAAAAAAAGTAGTGTCATCAAAATTTGAAGAAAGATTGATGTTGCTTGCCCGAACGCCATCTGTCAGAATTAATTTTTCAGATATTTCAAAAGAGTGACTTGCGTATAATGCAGCTGAATACATAGCTGAACCTCCATCGGGATATCGGGTATCCAGTTTTCCGGTAGTATCTGCAACTATATCTTCAGCGTATGCTGTCGAATTAACGATGTTATACCATCCGTCCAAACCATATCTGAATTCATGTTTTCCGGATTTTTTAGCAAAGTCTGCATTAAACGTCAAGATATCCAGATTTTCTGTCCGGTGATTCAGAATGTCTTTACCAAACCGTCTGTCATGTCTGCTCTCTTCAATTTTCTGATATGCAATAATAATCCGGCCGTTGTCATAAAATCCGTGATCATTTTTCAGATTGAGTGAATACGATGCAAATAATCGTTCCTGCGGTCCGTAGTACCACTCTGCAAATCTTGGCAAACCTCCTGATAGCAGCGTTAAACGGTCATAACGTGATATATTGGAAGATGTTGAATATTGCAAATTCAAAATGTGTGATACTTTTTCATTCTGTTTGAAAAGAAATTTTTGTGATAAATCATACTGCGAATAACCAGA
>Ga0268298_10004098_pt1 | contig 14409 bp, 13 predicted proteins | sample WWTPWeurt_MetaG_FD_194462 | JGI IMG/M metagenome (GOLD analysis project Ga0268298, IMG submission 194462) | Activated sludge microbial communities from WWTP in Nijmegen, Gelderland, Netherland - WWTP Weurt | ecosystem: Engineered > WWTP > Aerobic digester > Activated sludge | place... | reverse complement strand
CAAAAATTCCTGCAAGACGACCCGCACTACAAAAATTATTTCATCACCATCGAAGGCGAACCCGACCTTTCACAAGTTGTTCGTCCGCGTGCGCTGCCGTTGCTGACCATCTTCCAGACTCCATCCGGCGAGAAAAAAGTGTGGACGACCTTCAGCGCGGATCAGGTCGATCTCAACATCAAAAACCCCGACGTCCTTTTGGAAATTCTCGACATCCTGCTTTTATACGCCGAGTACGGAGCGACCTTCATCCGCCTTGATGCGATCGCCTATCTTTGGAAAGAGATCGGCACCACATGCATCCACCTTCCGCAAACACATGCCGTCATTCAATTCCTGCGCGTCGCGTTGAACGAAGTCGCGCCGCATGTGCATCTCATCACCGAAACCAACGTCCCACACAGCGATAATATCTCTTACTTCGGTGATGGCACGAACGAAGCCCAACTCGTTTACAACTTTGCCCTGCCGCCACTGACTCTCCACACCTTCCACACCGGCGACGCACGCATCTTATCCGACTGGGCGCGGACATTGTCCCTGCCTTCGAATCAAACCACCTTCTTCAACTTCCTCGCCTCACACGACGGGATCGGGCTGAATCCTGCCCGTGGAATTTTATCCAACGCTGACATCGACTCGCTGGTTCATAAAGTCATCGCGCATGGTGGCTTGATCTCCTACAAACACAACGCGGATGGAGCGCAGAGTCCGTATGAGATGAATATCAACTATTTCGATGCGCTATCAAGCCCGAGCGGGGATGAACCGTTAGAGTTACAAGTCAACCGATTTATCGCCGCACAAGCCATCATGTTATCCATCATCGGCCTGCCGGGCATTTACTTCCACAGTCTCTTCGGCTCACGCGGTTGGACTGAAGGTGTAAAGCAAACTGGCCGCAACCGCACCATCAACCGCGAGAAATTGCAGTTGGATGAATTGCAAAGTCAACTCGCAGATGAAAACTCTTTACGATCCAAAGTTTTCGGAAAATATAGCGAGTTACTAAAAACACGCAGCAGTTCACCCGTCTTCGACCCGCATGGAACGCAGATCATCCACGACCTTCACCCCGCTGTCTTTTCCGTGGAACGAATCTCACCCGATGGTCAATCACGCATGCTGTGTTTACACAATGTCAGTCAAAAATCTGTTTCGTTTTCTATGAATGAAAAGATATTTACACTGGAGCCATATCAAGTGCTCTGGCTAAAAGATACTCCGGTGGTCGAGTAGCGCGACACTTGCACCGCGCTGCATTTTGCAGTGCAGGTGAGCACGTATCGAGACCACACATTTATATAGCAACTTTTCATGAACTGGTGGTCTCGATACGGCGGGAGAACACCGCCTACTCGACCACCGATGAAACAAATAATTTAGAGGCAACCCATGAATCCTTCTTCTCACAATATTGGTTTTATCTCCACCCGTTTCGCAGGCACAGACGGCGTTTCGCTTGAAACGATCAAATGGGCGACCGTGCTTGAGCGGCTGGGTCATAAGTGTTTTTACTTTGCAGGGGAATGCGACCGAAGCGCAGATCAATCCCACGTTGTGCCGGAGGCGTTCTATCGTCATCCCGAAATTGACAAGTTGAATCAACAAGCCTACTCCGGCAGTTGGACGGTCACGAAAGAAGCGCGCGCGTCACACCCTGAAATGGCACATTTGCACAAGGACTTTTTCTCCATCTACGTCCGCCCGCCACAAATGACAAAGCGCGTCCAGGAGTTGAAAGAATACTTTAAAGAAGAGCTGTATAAATTCACACGCAAGTTCAATCTGGAAATCCTTGTCACCGAAAATGCGCTGACCATTCCGCTCAACATCCCATTGGGGCTCGCCATCACCGAGTTCATCGCCGAGACGGGCTACCCCACCATCGCGCATCACCACGACTTTCATTGGGAACGCCAGCGTTTTCAAGTCAACTGTGTGAACGATTATCTCGCCGCCGCTTTTCCGCCCACGCTGCCATCCATCCGGCATGTGGTCATCAACTCAGTGCAGGCACAACAAATCGCGACAAGATATGGTGTCTCATCGCGTGTGATCCCCAACGTGATGGACTTTGATGTACCGCCGCCGCCACCGGATGAATATACCCGCTCCGTGCGTGCCGATCTTGGCATTGACACCAATGAATTCTTTTTCCTGCAACCTACACGCGTTATTCAACGGAAGGGCATTGAGCACGCCATCGAACTGGTGCGCCGCCTCGGCCTGCCCGCCAAACTCATCATCTCGCATGCCAGCGGCGACGAAGGGACCGACTACGAACAGCGTATCCGTGAATACGCCCACTTGCTGGATGTGACTGTCCGCTTTGAGGCCGATCAAGTGCAGGATGAACGCGGCACAACACAAGACGGCAAAAAGATCTACACCCTGGGCGATGTCTATCCATACGCTGACCTTGTCACCTATCCCTCCGCCATCGAAGGTTTTGGCAACGCCTTCCTTGAAGCCGTGTATTACCGCCGTTTGATCCTCGTCAATAATTATTCCATCTACGAGGTGGATATCAAGCCGAAAGGTTTCCGCACCATCTGGTTCGACAACTTCATCGGCTCCAGCACACTGGACGCCGTGCGAAACGCCCTGACCCACCCCAACATCGCCCATGAATGGGCAGAGGCAAACTACCAACTCGCCAAACGATATTTCTCCTTCACCGTTCTGGAACGAAAATTGGAATCCGTTGTAGCCGATTGTCTGGGATATCAGGTATAACTCCACGCAAAACGATCAACCTTCAAGGGATTTTTTCATGAAGAAAACAATGAATAAAAAATCAACCCAAACCGAAATGACAATGGTCGAATCCGAGGTGCAGGAATATCTGTTCCTTCGCCAACAAAGGCGACGACTTTTCCCACTTTCAGCGCTGGTGGGGTTTTGTGCCGGGGTACTAGCCATTCTTTTTCGCGGCGCATTGTCCGGTATGGACTCATTACGCGCAGCCATGCTTGCAAAGGCCCACGAATTCCCGGCATTCGGATGGATCTTTCCGATCTTATTCAGCGCAGCCGGGGCTTTGATCAGTTACACGCTCATGAAACGCTACGCCCCCGAGACAAAAGGAAGTGGCATTCCGTATTTAAAGTCGGTCTTGTTGCGTTTCCGCGAAATCAAATGGGAGCGCGTATTGCCGGTAAAATTCTTTGGCGGCGTCCTGTCAATCGGAAGCGGATTGGCCTTGGGGCGGGAAGGTCCAACAGTCCAAATGGGTGGCGCTGTCGGGGCCGCCATTTCCAACATTCTAAAAGTTTCCCCACGCGAAAAGCTCACACTGATCGCAGCCGGTGCAGGCGCTGGTCTGGCTGCTGCCTTCAATGCACCGCTTTCCGGTCTAATCTTTGTTCTGGAAGAGGTACAGCGCGACTTTCAACCGGTTGTCTTTGGGACAGCCTTTCTCGCTGCTGCAGTGGCAGATGTAGTCGCACGCATTGGCGCAGACCCATTTCCGGTCTTCTCTATTTCAAATTATCCAACACCGCCGCTTTCAGCCCTGCCCGCCTTCGCGTTTCTCGGCATCCTTGCCGGCCTATTGGGTATCGTATTCAATCGTAGCCTTATTCTCTCCTTAAACTTTTACGGACGATTAAAGCACAAGTCACTGGCGGTGTTCATTACCGGCGGCATCATCGGCCTGATCGGCTGGTTTTTTCCGCTTGCCATTGGCAACGGACACCCTCTTGCTGAATTGACCCTCTCAGGGCGCGTCGCCCTAACCGGTATCCCCATCTGGTTCATTGTCCGTTTCCTGCTCACAAATTTCAGCTATGGTTCCGGAGTTCCGGGGGGAATTTTTGCGCCATTGCTGGTTCTAGGTGCTCTGATCGGTCTGGGGGTGGGGGAAATCACGCACATGGTTATGCCATTTGCTGCTCCTGTTCCTGCAGTATTCGCAGTGGTGGGAATGGCCGCATATTTCACAGCCATTGTCCGTGCACCCCTCACAGGAGTTGTCCTCATCATTGAAATGACCGGTAATTACGAACAGATGTTGCCTTTATTGATCAGCTGCTTTTTTGCCTATGCTGTGACAGAATATCTTAAAGACCTGCCGATCTATGAAGTATTGTTGGAGCGTGATCTTTTGCAGGCCAACAATGATCAAATTTTCGGGCAGCCCATCGTCATGGATTTTATAGTGCAGGAGGGGTCTTCCTTTGAAGGGAAGACCGTCAAGTCACTGGGTCTGCCATCGGGGTGTATTCTCGTACGATGTTCTAATGGAAAGCGTGAGTGGGTGCCTAAAGCGACAACCAGGATCGAAGCGAACACAAGGATCACCGCCATTATCGAACCGGACGTCACTGATGGAATCTCAATTTTGAGAAATGGGTGCAAGGCCAAAGAAGAAGAGGGTAAATAAAAGATGAATATTGCCATCCTGCACTATTCCGTCCCACCCATCGTCGGCGGCGTGGAAAGCGTCATCGCACACCACGCGCGGTTAATGTCTGCAGATGGACACACGGTCCGGTTGATCGCGGCACGCGGCGAATCCATGAGCAGGGAGATTCCGCTTGTACTCATACCGCTGGCCGATTCACGTCATGAACGGGTATTACAGGTAAAAAATGAATTGGATAATGGGAACGTGACGGTGAATTTTGAAAGCCTGCGAGATGACCTGATCAATGAACTTCAAACCGCCCTGCAAGGTGTGGATGTGCTGATCGCGCATAACGTCTGTTCGTTGAACAAGAACCTCGCGCTCACCGCCGCCCTGCATCACTTGCACACACATGGGCAACTTCCGCGCCTGATCCTCTGGCACCACGACCTGGCATGGGCCACACCACGTTACCTGCCCGAATTGCACGATGGCTACCCTTGGGATTTGCTTCGAACCGATTGGGGAAACACAACTCATGTGGTCGTTTCAGACCTGCGCCAGGAAGAGTTGACCACTCTCATGTGCATTGACCCGATCTCCATTCAGGTCATTCCCAATGGTGTGGACTTACAGCGCTTTTACAAACTTGAAGCGCTGACTCACCAACTTGTCGAAAGAACCAACCTGCTGGACGCAGCGCCCATCCTGCTTTTGCCTGTGCGCATCACCCCCCGCAAAAATATAGAGTTGGCCTTGCTTACCCTGGCCGAACTGAAAAAGCAATACCCACAAGCCGCGCTCGTAGTGACCGGCCCACTGGGACCTCATAACGAAAACAACATCCAATATTTTCAAAAACTCAACAACCTTCGTGATCAGTTACACCTGAACGGTTCCGCTCACTTTCTGGCAGAACTTCATGAAGGCTTTCTACCTGATGAGATCATTGCCGACTTTTACCGCATCGCCGATGCGCTCTTCTTCCCAAGCCGTGAAGAGGGCTTTGGCATTCCAGTGCTCGAAGCAGCCTTCAGCCATTTGCCCGCTTTCTGCGCTGATATCCCACCGCTAAAAAAGATCGGTCTGGAAGACGCCGTTTTTTTCTCTCCAGATGAAGCCCCGCAGAGAGTGGCAGGCCTCATCACCTCATATTTCCACAGGGCTGCCCCTGCGCGGCTGGCTTTGCGCGCGCGTGCATCGTTCCGCTGGGAAGCGATATACAAAAAACAGATCAAACCGTTATTGGGATAAACCAAACACAGGAGGAACCATGCAGCAACGTTCTGAATTCTCTCCCATTCGCACCATCATCGTACCTTTTGTCCATGACGGACCCGGCTTGCATGCCCTGGATGCCGCCCGTTTGTTCGACGCAGAGATCATTCTCATCGGTGTAGTGGTCGTACCGGACGAAGAGTCTCTCAGCGTAGGGGCTGCCTCTGCTCGCGCGCTCAGAAAATTACTCCGGATCTACGGCAGGGACAAGCGCATCACCAGCCGGTCTAAAGTGATCGTCTCCCATGACCCGTGGAAGGAACTTTCAAACCTGCTGCAGGATGAAGAACCCGATCTGCTCTGTCTTGAATTTGATTCTCACCCCAAGGCCTTTCGCATCACTGTAAAAAACATCCTGGAACGCCCGCCCTGTGACATCGCTCTGGTACGGGGGAAAATTTCCAGCAAACCGAAACAGGTCCTGGTTCCAGTACGAGGCGGTCCGCATGCAGAGTTGGCTTTGCGAGTGGGGCTGGGCTTGTATCCGAAAGGTGTTTCGGCTTTGCACATCCGCCGTACGGGCGACCCGCAAGCAGGGACGGATGCGCCTTTCAAAGGCCTGGCTCAAGTACTGGCGCAAATGCCCGAGGTTCAGAAGCAATTTGAGGTCACCGATGATGCGGCGCAGGTCATCCTGAACAAATCGAAAAAAGCAGATGTGCTCATCCTTGGCACCACTACCCAGCCGATCACCAGTTCCGCCTCACTCGGCCCTGTAGCAGACCAGGTGTTGAAAGAAGCGTCATGCGCAGTGATCGCTGTAAAAAGCGGCAGGCCGCAAACCCATTTGATCTATGATGAGAGCGCGGGCTATGAAGCGATCTCCATCCTGGTGGATAAATGGTTCGCAGAGAACACCTTCCACGCGAATGAGTTCAATCGGCTGCGTGACATGCTGGAACTGAAGCATAAGCAAGGTCTGACAATCAGTCTGGCATTGCCCGCACTGAACGAGGAGGAAACCGTAGGCCGGGTCATTCGGATGATGAAAAAAGAGTTGATGCATAAGGTCCCCCTGCTGGATGAGATCGTCCTGATCGATTCGGACTCGGCCGACCGCACCCGCGAGATCGCGCACAAGGAGGGTATTCCCGTCCATGTGCATCAGCATCTGCTGCCCAATTGGGGCGCACGCCGCGGCAAAGGCGAGGCATTATGGAAGAGCCTGCTGGTGACAAAAGGTGACCTGATCATCTGGATCGACACGGACATCGTGAACATCCATCCGCGTTTTGTGTATGGCATCCTTGGCCCGTTGTTGATCAACCCGCAGGTGCAATTGGTGAAGGGCTTTTATCAACGTCCGCTGCGAGTGGGACAAAAACTACAGGCTGGCGGTGGCGGGCGCGTAACAGAATTGACAGCACGCCCGCTGTTGAATTTGTTCTATCCGGCATTATCGGGTGTGGTCCAGCCGCTTTCAGGTGAATACGCCGGAAGACGGAGCGCTCTGGAGCAGGCCACATTTTATTCGGGCTATGGTGTGGAGACCGGTCTGCTTATTGACATCTACGAGAAGTTCGGATTGCAATCCATTGCACAGGTAGATCTACTGGAACGGATCCACCACAACCAGCATTTGGAGGCTTTGAGTAAGATGTCCTTTGCCATCATCCAAACCGTGATGCGCAAACTGGAGAAGCGTTTCGGCCGGGCCGTGCTGGAGGATGTGAACCGCTCAATGAAATTGATCCGCCATGACAGCCAGGGATACTTTCTGGAAGTGGAACAGATCGCAGAATATGAGCGCCCGCCGATGATCGAAGTGAGAGAATATCTGGAAAGGAATCAAAAATGAATCAAGAGAGGCCGAAGATCGGCCTCTCTTGATTCATTGGGGAATTAATCTTAAGGGAAAAAGTTCATGGTATATAAAAACACCGGGAACACCAAGGATATATTACCATGACAACATCCATTCTCCTTTTCATTGCCGGATTGATCCTATTGATCATCGGCGCAGATCTGTTAGTGCGCGGCGCCTCGCGCCTGGCCGCATCGTTCGGTATTTCGCCATTGGTGATCGGCCTGACCATTGTTGCAATCGGTACTGCTTCGCCAGAAATCGCCGTATCGCTCCAGGCTGCCGCTGCCGGACAAGGCGACCTGACGCTGGGCAATGTCCTGGGTTCGAATATTTTCAACATCCTCTTTATTTTAGGCGTAACCGCGCTTGTGGCACCGATCGTTATTGCAGAACAGTTGATACGCAAAGACGCCCCCATCATGCTTGGTATTTCCCTGTTCACCCTGCTGCTGGCCTTGGATGGCAGTCTTGAAAGATTGGACGGGGTCCTGCTTTTGTCGGGGTTGATCGCCTATATTGTCTTCGCACTGCGTCAGAGCCGGAAAGAAGAACACGCCGTACAAGAAGAATACGCCGGGGAGTTCTCAGGCAAATCTCCCCGCACACTGAAACACATGGGCATCAACTTTGTATTCCTTCTGGCAGGGTTGGGGTTGCTGGTGATCGGCTCGAATTGGCTGGTTCTTTCGGCCACCGAGATCGCCAAAAGGCTTGGCATCAGCGAACTCGTGATCGGGCTGACCATTGTCGCCATTGGAACCTCCCTGCCCGAAGTGGCCACTTCAATCATTGCAGCGCTTAAACGAGAAAGCGATATTGCAGTTGGCAATGCAGTTGGCAGTAATATCTTCAATATTCTGGGCGTGTTGGGGAGTGGTGCATTATTGGCCCCAAATGGAGTAGCCGTCCTCCCACGCGTCCTGCAGATCGACCTACCGACAATGGTTTTTGTGGCATTGCTAACTCTGCCTGTCTTTTATATCGATAATCGCATCTCGCGGCTTGAAGGCGGATTATTGCTTTCCTATTACATCCTCTATATGGTGTATACATTTATGCTGGCAGCAGGGAGCCCGTTCCTGCCTGGAATTCAATATTTTGCCTTGTGTTACGTTCCATCCACCTTTTTGATCTTGATCATTTATGCATTCCGTTCCACACGCCTTCGATCCACCCGGTAATGACCGGGTTATACTTTTTAAACAACCTCAACAGGAGACCAGATGAACATAACATCTTGCATGAAGCGGCATGTAGTTTCCATCAAGATCCACACCACCATTCAGGAAGCAGCGGCCATTTTGGTCAAGAAACACATAGGTCTTTTGCCAGTGGTCGATGGAGACGATAAACCTGTCGGCGTGATCGGGATGCGGGACCTTTTAAAACTGGAATTACCCGATTTCGTAAATTTCGTAGCTGACGTGGACTTTGTCCATGACTTTGGCGCGGTGGAAGATGCCCGCCCCTCCGCAAAAACGTTGAACAAAACCATCAAGTCCCTGATGAGACCGGTTATCACCGTGGACGAGGAGTGCGGCCTTTTGCGGGCATACGCGCTAATGCTTCAACAGAATCTGCATGATATCCCGGTGATCTCCAAAGAGGGCCAGTTGATCGGAATCGCATCCCGGGTGGATGTCGGCGCGGCCATTCTTGCTACATGGGCAAAGGCGGATTGATGGAAATCGTTTCTATGGCCCTATCCGCTGTAATCTTTTTCGGAAGCTTGATCCTTATCTTCAGCGAAAAGATCCACCGCACTATTGTAGCCATCGCTGGGGCAGTGCTTATGATCGTTATTGGCAAAGCATTCGGGTTCTTTTCTGAAGAAGCAGCTGTGGAGTCCATCGACTTCAACACTCTTGGACTGCTTTTGGGAATGATGATCCTCGTCGCCATGCTGGAGCCGACCGGTTTCTTCGAGTATTTGGCTGTGTTGGCAGCACGCACCTCCAAGGGCAAACCGTTGCGCCTGTTCATCCTGCTGGGATCGGTCACAACTGTGCTGGCCATGTTCCTCGACAACGTCACGACGGTGGTGATCATCGCGCCGGTGACGATCCTGATCAGCGAGATCATCGGCATCAGTCCGTTGCCTTTTCTCATGGCCGAGGCGATCCTCGCAAATACCGGCGGCGTCGCCACATTGATCGGTGACCCGCCGAATGTATTGATCGGCTCAGCGGCAGGGTTCTCATTTAACGACTTCCTTATCTATTCCTTGCCCATTGTGCTGGTCTCCTGGGCTGGCGCCATATATGCCCTGCAATACCTCTTCAAAAAGGATCTTTCCAAACGACCTCGCAGGAGCAAGGCCGTCATGCGTCTCAACCCTGCTGAGACTCTCAATCAACCTGAAACCGCCCGCCGCATCCTGATCGTTCTGAGCGGAGCCATTCTGTTCTTCTTTATCCATCACATCTTTCATATCGAGCCATCTCTCGTTGCCTTGAGTGCCGCCGCTATTGCACTTGTATGGGTACAGCCAGATTTTCAGGAGATCTTGAAAAAAGTGGAATGGAGTGTCTTGATCTTTTTCGGGTCCCTCTTCATTATGGTCGGAGGGCTGGAGCACGCAGGCCTATTGGATATGCTGGTAAGTGTCTTTGATGGCGGAAGCAACGTTTCACCCGTATTATTTGGCATTCTTGTCATATGGATCGTGGCCGCGCTTTCGGCGGTGGTGGATAACGTACCCATCACCATCGCCCTGATCCCGGTCATCCGGGGACTGGGCAGTTCCGGCATGGATATCAACCCACTATGGTGGGCACTCGTCTTTGGAGCCGGGTTCGGCGGCAACGGCACCATCATCGGCGCAACGGCCAACATCATTGTCGCATCCTTGTCTGAAAAGACCCGCGAACCCATCACCGCATCCCTATGGATTAAACGAGGTCTGCCAGTCATGTTTATCACTTGCGCGATCGCCAGCATCCTGTATGCAATTCTTTATCGTTGGATGTAGCGAAGGCCAGCCAAAGGTTGAATCATCCCCCGACATCTGATAACATCAAAGCGACAGACACTATAAAGGAGCCCACATGGAGAACACCACCCATCTTTTACTGGTCGCCGTGATTCAAGAACAAGACCTCGATACTGCCACTAAATCTTTACAAAGTGTTGGCGCATCGTTGACCTATCTTTCGAGTTCGGGTGGGTTTCTTGGGCGACGCAATGCAACATTATTGATCGGCCTGCCCGCCGAAAAACAGGCACAAGCTTTGGCTGTTTTGCATGAGGCCTGTCGCCAGCGCGTCGAATACATGACCCTGCCGCTGGAAGGCTCGCCCATGCCCATGCCTGCCCCTGTGCCCGTCACGGTAGGCGGCGCCACCGTCTTCGCCCTGCCTGTCGAACGATTCGAACAGATTTAACGCTCAGGCCTGGCGGGCAATAAAAACCTGCCAGGTCTGAATTGTCAAGGAGAAGTTTTCATGAAAATGATCATTGTCATCATCAAAGACCAGGATGCGGATATTCTGACCCAGGCCTTCACGGCCGCAAGTTTCCGCGTCACACGGGTCGCCTCCACGGGCGGCTTTTTACGCAGCGGGGTCGTCACCATGCTGCTGGGTGTCGAAGACGATCAGATCGACGACGCCATCGAAACTGTCCGCAAGGCCCTGCCTTCCAAAGGCGACCAGAAGCGCGCTACCTTGTTCGTTGTCCCAGTGAGCCACTTCGAACAGGTCTAAAAAAACAGCCGTGAAAACAAAGACGTCCATCAGTTTGGAACCTTCCATCTGATTCGGCGTCTTTGTTTTATTTAAAAGAGGTGCCCATGAAAACGAAACCCTTCCTTGCCTTCATCTTATTGACCCTGCTGGCATTGGCTTGCGCCAACCCATTGGGATCCGCCCCTGCGCCTCAAGCAGGGAATGTTGAAACCATGGTGGCTGCGACTCTCTCGGCCCTGACCGCCAGCCCAGACTCTGCGCCTCCCGCAACGCCGGGAACTGTCAACCCACCATCCGGCCTGCTGCCACACTCCATGTATTATCTCGCCAACGACGGCGCCCAGATCACCCAGATATTCCGCTTGGAAAAAGACGGAAAGACCGCCACCCAGCTGACCTTTGAATCGGCCAGCGTGGAAGACTATGATGTCTCTCCCATTGACGGCAGTATCGCATACATCACCAGCGGCCAACTCCTACTCGCCGGTCCCGATGGAAACAACCGCCGGATGGTCCTCGATGCGAACCCGCAGGATGCGGTCAACCCTTTCCTGACCCGCATCGTCAGCCCGGTCTTCTCGCCAAATGGACAGACCCTCGCATTCGGGTACAAAGGCTTGAACTTCTTCTCCCTCGCCAACGGACAATCCAACCGCGTGCTAGAGGATGATGTCGACACCTCCAATAGTTTCCCCTTCCCACGCGAACTCTACTGGCCTGAAATGTACTCCGCCGATGGCAGCAAACTCATCATCACGCTTGGCTATTACGAAGGCGCATCCACCGCCATTTATTACACCAACGGCGGTGCGCTCGTCCGCCTGAACGATTCGGACGATTCACAGCGTGCCATCATTTGCTGTGGAGATTATTCGCTCAGCGCCGATGCTTCGCAATTGTTCTCCGCCAGCCCTACTTATGGCATGTTCAGCGCCGGTCTCTGGCGGGTGGATACCGCCTCCGGCAGTGTGACCACCCTGCTAAGCGGGGACTTCGAAGATAACCCCGCCGATGTGGCAGACAATCCCTTTCCCGCCCCTGATGGCCAACTATATTATTTCTACGCCAGCGTCCCTAACACAGGAGATATGGTAAATCGCCCGCCTTTGCAACTCGTCCGCTCGGGTGCTGATGGGGTGACCAACCGCACCATACTTCGTCAGGAGACCTTCACCAACATGAATGAAGCGCTCTGGGCGCCCGATGGGAGTTTCGTCATCGTAGCCAACGCCGAAGTCCCCGAGATCTATTCCGGTGGCCGCGCCGAGTTGTACTACACCGGTAACAACACAGAAGCGCTATGGCTTGTGCCTTTTGCAAAACACATGAAGTGGGGGCCGTAACAAATAAAACAAGTGGCGCAGCATTGGCTGCGCCACTTGAGGTTTACCCCAGTACAAAATTATCGATCAGACGGGTCTTGCCCAGGAAGACCGCCATGGAGAGCAGGGTTTTCCCGGTAACCGTATCCAGTTCTTCAAGCGTGTCGTAATCCGCACATGAGACGTACTGCATCTGCGCCAGCGGTTCGCTCCCCAGCACTCCCTTCATTTTGATCCGCAATTGGGTCGCATCCCGTTCGCCCGCCTCGTACAGATCCCTCGCGGCGCTCAAGGCTCGAAACAAGACCGTCGCTGCTTTACGCTCTGCTTCGCTTAAGTATTTGTTACGGCTGGACATCGCCAACCCATCCGCTTCGCGCGTGGTCGGGCAGACGATCACCTCCAACGGAAAGTTCAAATCCACTGCCATGCGCCGGATGACCGCCGCCTGTTGGGCATCCTTTTGACCAAAATAAGCTTTATGCGGCTGTGTGGCGTTGAATAACTTTGCCACGATCGTGGTGACCCCCTTGAAGTGACCGGATCTCATCGCTCCTTCGAGTCCCTTCGTAAGCGCATCAACCTCCACCCATGTCTGGTAGCCAGACGGATACATAACCTCCGCTGTGGGCGTCCAGACCATGTCCACGCCGAGCGGGCGGAGCAGGTTCAGGTCGCGTTCAAGGTCGCGGGGGTATTTCGATAAGTCTTCGCTCGGGCCGAACTGGGCAGGGTTGACGAAGATGGTGACGATGGCGTGCTGGTTTTCCGCCTTGGCACGGGAGACCAGCGACAAATGCCCCTCGTGAAGATACCCCATGGTGGGAACCAGACCCACTGTCCCGTTGAGAGAGAGGCGGGCGGCTCTTAGTTCAAAGAGAGAGGAAACGATCTCCATATCAGGCTCCAGAGTTCTTGATTTGTCTATACATTATCTAAAGTACTACTTGACAGGCTAGAAATTTTGTTCTACACTTTTATTACCAACTTAGAAAAAGGAGAAAAAATGGCTTACTCACATACCAATTCCAAAGGCACCACCTACTACCTGCACTCCAACGGCAAGATGTTCTTCTTCGCGAAGGAGATCAAGGCAGGCGCCCTCGATGCTGTGCCCGCCGGGTACAACGTTGTGGAGATGAAGACGGGCATGCTTGTACTGAAGAAGGTTCAAGCCGAAGCGCCCGCCGCCACCAATACGGAAAGCGCAGGGTAAAACAAGTATAACCCTGTTCGAAATCCAGCCGCGGGCTGGGTACAACCTATCTGTTCTTTTAGATTAAAAGGAGCCTGATTATGACACGTACACATGCATCTAAAAGTTTTGAAACCAAAGGGGAGCCGAAATGCCTACACTAAACCGCGTTCAATTGATCGGTCGTTTGGGCAAGGACCCGGAAAGCAAGTTCACCCCGCACGGGAAAAAGGTCTGCCACTTCAGCCTGGCGGTCAGCAACCGCTGGAAGGATAAGAACGGCGAGACGAAAGAGATCACCGAGTGGGTTAACATCGAAGCATGGGGGCGGCTTGGTGAGGTCTGCCAGGAGTATCTCAAGAAGGGCAGCCTGGTCTTCGTGGAAGGACGTTTGAAGACCGACAAATACGAAGCCAACGGCGACACGAAGTACTTCACCAAGGTCGTCGCCCAGACCCTGCAATTCCTGGACCGGCGTGAAAAGGAAGAGCCGGTGATGGCTATTGAAGAAAACCCCGGAGATTACGAATACACCGGGGAATAGTAGAAGGATAAACCAAAAAAGCAGCCGTCGAAAGATGGCTGCTTTTTTATCAAGTACCCAAAAGTAGAATTGTTTTCCGGTTTATCTTTATGGTTAAATCCGTCATATGAACATCCAACGCCTGACCTTCCATACCATTCAGTCTGAAATACCGGATCTATGCGCCCTGTTGAAGGATACCGTCGCTCATGGCGCATCGGTGGGATTCTTGCTGCCGCTTTCTGAG
>Ga0268298_10004097_pt1 | contig 14410 bp, 12 predicted proteins | sample WWTPWeurt_MetaG_FD_194462 | JGI IMG/M metagenome (GOLD analysis project Ga0268298, IMG submission 194462) | Activated sludge microbial communities from WWTP in Nijmegen, Gelderland, Netherland - WWTP Weurt | ecosystem: Engineered > WWTP > Aerobic digester > Activated sludge | place... | reverse complement strand
CCGAGCTTCTGCGCGGCCTCCACCGCCTCCTGCGCCGTGAACGCGGGGTAGCCGCGCGGCACCGGCACGCCAAACTGGCGCAGGATCTCTTTGCCTTGGTATTCGTGGATCTTCATCGAGGGGGCTCCTGTGGGTGGGCTGCCGGGTTGCTGCGATTTATGGCGCCCGAAGAATAGAGGGCCAGCCTGACCGCAAGCTGATGAGCCTGCGGGCGCTGTGGCCCGGCGGGATTGAGCGGTGGGGCTGCGCTGTATCGGATCAGGCGGCGGCGGCTTCGAGGCCGCTTTCAAAATGGCTGCGCATCAGGCGCTGCGCGGTCTTGGCATCGCGCGCCTCGATGGCCTGCATCAAGGCACGGTGCTCGGACAGCGAATCGGACAGGCGCCCGCGCTTGAACAAGGAGTGGTGGCGGTTGAGCTTCATCACCTTGCGCAGATCGGTGACGATCTGCACCGTCCAGCGGTTGCCGGCCAGCTCGAGCAGGCGCATGTGAAAGAGCTCGTTGGTGGCGAAGAAGGCATCGCGTTGCCGCACCTGCTTCTCCAGCTTGTCATGCAGCGCACGCAATTCGGCGATCTGCTCATCGCTGGCGTGGCGGGCCACCTGGGCGGCGGCATCGCTTTCCATCAGCGCCAACAGGTGGTAGACCTGCGCCACGTCGTCCACCGACATCTCTGTGACGTAGGCGCCGCGCCGCACCTTCATCGTCACCAGGCCCTCTACGGCCAGCACCTTCAGCGCCTCGCGCAGTGGCGTGCGGCTGATGCCGTATTCGACGCAGAGCTTCTGCTCATCGATCCAGCTGCCGGGCTCGAGCTGGCGATTGAAGATCTGCTGGCGCAGGCGCTCGGCCACGTCCTGGTAGAGGGCGCGGGGCGAGAGCGAACGCAGGGCAGCTTCGGCGACGGGCATGGGCGGGTGGTGGGGGGCAGGGCGGCCGGCCAGGTGGCGGCGGATGTCAGCTGGGTGTTGGGTTTGAATTCATAATTATGCATAATCTCTGCCGAGATCGACAAGGCCTGGCGACCGACTCTGCGCGCAGACGCGCTGGCGCCCAAGCCTGTACCGAGGAGCACCCCATGAGCACGACCCCCGAATTCAACCCCGCCTCACTGGACCAATGGGCCAAGGCCGCCGCCAAGTCAGCGCCGGGTGGCGATCTGGCGGCACTGAACTGGGTGACGCCCGAGGGCATCTCGGTCAAGCCGCTCTACACCGCGGCCGACACCGCTGCGCTGCCGCACGCCAACACCTTGCCCGGCTTCGAGCCCTTCATCCGCGGCCCGCAGGCCACGATGTATGCCGTGCGGCCCTGGACCATCCGCCAATACGCCGGCTTCTCCACCGCCGAAGAGAGCAATGCCTTCTATCGCAAGGCCCTGGCGGCGGGCGGGCAGGGCGTGAGCGTGGCCTTCGATCTGGCCACCCACCGCGGCTACGACAGCGACCACCCGCGCGTCACCGGCGACGTGGGCAAGGCCGGCGTGGCCATCGACAGCGTCGAGGACATGAAGGTGCTGTTCGACGGCATCCCCTTGGACAAGGTCAGCGTCTCCATGACCATGAACGGCGCCGTGCTGCCGGTGCTGGCCGGCTACGTGGTGGCGGCCGAGGAACAGGGCGTCTCGCAAGACAAGTTGAGCGGCACCATCCAGAACGACATCCTCAAGGAGTTCATGGTCCGCAACACCTACATCTACCCGCCCGAGCCGAGCATGCGCATCATCGGCGACATCATCGAGTACACGGCGCAGAAGATGCCCAAGTTCAACTCGATCAGCATCTCGGGGTACCACATGCAGGAGGCCGGTGCCAACCAGGCGCTGGAGCTGGCCTTCACGCTGGCCGATGGCAAGGAGTACGTGAAGACCGCGCTGGCCAAGGGCCTCGATGTGGACGACTTCGCCGGGCGCCTGAGCTTCTTCTGGGCGGTGGGCATGAACTTCTACCTGGAGATCGCCAAGATGCGCGCCGGGCGCCTGCTCTGGACCCGCATCATGAAGGGCTTCAACGCGAAGAACCCCAAGAGCCTGATGCTGCGCACGCACAGCCAGACCTCGGGCTGGAGCCTCACCGAGCAGGACCCGTACAACAACGTGGTGCGCACCACCATCGAGGCCATGGCGGCGGTGTTCGGCGGCACGCAATCGCTGCACACCAACTCGTTCGACGAGGCCATCGCGCTGCCCACCGAGTTCAGCTCGCGCATCGCCCGCAACACCCAGCTCATCATCCAGGAAGAGACCCACATCACCAGCGTGGTCGACCCCTGGGCCGGCAGCTACCTGATGGAGACGCTCACCCAGCAGATGGCCGATGCGGCCTGGGCCATCATCGAAGAGGTGGAGGGCCTGGGCGGCATGACCAAGGCCGTGGACAGCGGCTGGGCCAAGCTCAAGATCGAGGCCAGCGCGGCCGAGAAGCAGGCGCGCATCGATTCGGGCAAGGACGTGATCGTGGGCGTCAACAAGTACAAGCTCAAGACGCAGGACGCGGTGGAGATTCGCGAGGTCGACAACGTGGCCGTGCGCGACGCCCAGATCGCGCAGTTGAAGGCCATCAAGGCCCGGCGCGACAAGGCTGCGGTGGCGGCGGCGCTGGCCGCGCTCACCGCCGCCGCCAAGGACGGCAGTGGCAACCTGCTGGCCTTGAGCATCGCCGCCGTGCGCGCACGCGCCACCGTGGGCGAGGTGAGTGATGCGCTCGAGGCGGTCTTCGGGCGCCACCGCGCCGACATCCAGAAGGTGACCGGTGTGTACGCTGCTGCCTACGATTCCGCCGAAGGCTGGGACAAGTTGAAGGCCGAGATCGCCGCGTTCGCGGACGAGCAAGGCCGCCGCCCGCGCGTGATGATCGCCAAGCTGGGCCAGGACGGCCACGACCGCGGTGCCAAGGTGGTGGCCACGGCCTTTGCCGATCTGGGCTACGACGTGGACATGGGCCCGCTGTTCCAGACGCCAGAAGAATGCGCGCGCCAGGCCATCGAGAACGACGTGCACGCCGTGGGCATCTCCACACTCGCCGCAGGCCACAAGACCCTCGTGCCGGCCATCATCGCCGAGCTCAAGAAGCAAGGTGCCGACGACATCATCGTCTTCGTCGGCGGCGTGATCCCGGCGCAGGACTACGACTTTCTGTACCAGGCCGGCGTCAAAGGCATCTACGGCCCGGGCACGCCCATCCCGGCGAGTGCGAAGGACGTGCTCGAGCACATTCGCCAGGCGATGGCCTGAGCCTGCGCTGAGTGGCCGTGAGCGCTGCCATGACTTCCGGCTTCGCGTTGGAGCCCGTGACTGCGGGTGATTTCGAGGCCCTGCTGGCCCTGCGGCTGCGGGCCATGCGCGAGAGCCTGGAGCGCATCGGCCGCTACGACGAAGCACGTGCACGCGAGCGCCTGGCCAAGGGCTTCGAGCCCGAGCACACGCACCACATCGTCGTGGCCTCGCGGCGCGTTGGCTTTGTGGCGCTCAAGCGCTTGTCGCACGCCATGCGCCTGAATCACCTCTACATCGATCCGTCCTACCAGAGCCTTGGCATCGGCCACCAGGTGTTGCAGTGGGTGTGCGCCGAGGCCGACAAGGCGCAGATGCCGGTGGAGCTGTGCGCGCTGAAGGGCAGCGAAGCCAATCGCTTCTACCTGCGGCACGGCTTCGTGGCCACGGGCGAAGGCGAGTGGGACATCGACTACGTCCGCATGCCCATTTGGCCCAGCGTGCGCACGGTGTGGGGCCTTTGGGCGGCCTTCCAGGCGCGCGACTGGCACGCTGCCCGCGCGCTGCTGCGCGACGATTGCCAGGCCGTCTGGTGGACCAGTGGCGAGCGCTTCGACGGCGCCGATGCCTTCATCGAGGCGCAGGTGCGTTATCCGGAAGGTTGGGACATCCACCTGATCGAGGCCGAGCGCCTGGAGGACGGCCGCGTGATGTCGCTGGTGCGGGTGGACCATCCGCCGCACAGCTACTTTGCCACCTCGTTCTTCCGCGTCGACGATGGGCTGATCGTCGGCTTGGACGAATACTGGGCCACGCTGGAGCAGCCGCCCGCCTGGCGTGGCGAAGGCGCCATTGCCGGCTGCACGCGCTTTGATCCGCGGGACGACCCGAGGGCCTTGGCGCCATGAACGCTGCGGTGAAGCTGGCGTCGGACGATGCCGCGATCCTCTCGGCGATCGTCGGGGTGGCGGGCCCGGCCCAGCGCCGCGCCGTGGCCAAGGCCATCACCCTGCTGGAGTCCACGCGCGCCGATCACCGTGCGCGCGCCGACGAGCTGCTCAATGCCCTGCTGCCGCACAGCGGGCGCTCGTTTCGCCTGGGCATCAGTGGCGTGCCGGGCGTGGGCAAGAGCACCTTCATCGAGGCGCTGGGGCTCTACCTGATCGGGCAAGGGCACCGCGTGGCGGTGCTGGCGGTGGACCCCTCATCGAGCGTCTCGGGCGGCTCCATCCTGGGCGACAAGACGCGCATGGAGCATTTGTCGGTGCACGAGCGCGCCTACATCCGCCCCAGCCCGAGCAGCGGTACCCTGGGCGGCGTGGCCGAGAAGACGCGCGAGGCCATGCTGGTGTGCGAGGCGGCAGGGCACGACATCGTGATCGTCGAGACCGTGGGTGTGGGCCAGAGCGAGACGGCGGTGTCGGGCATGACCGACATGTTCGTGCTGCTGCAGCTGCCCAACGCTGGAGATGACCTGCAGGCCATCAAGAAGGGCGTGATGGAGCTGGCCGATCTGGTGGTGATCAACAAGGCCGATCTGGACGAGGCGGCGGCCACCCGCGCCCGCGCGCAGATCACCTCATCGCTGCGCCTGATCGGCCTGCATGGCAACCCGGAGCATGCGCACCACGACGAGCGCCTTTGGCAGCCGCAGGTGATGCAGCTCTCTGCGCTCAAGGGCTCGGGCCTGCCGGATTTCTGGGCTGCCGTGTCCAACTTCCGTGAACTGCAGACCGCCAACGGCGGCCTGGCCCGGCGCCGCCACGACCAGGACCAGGCCTGGATGTGGGAGCGCATCGCCGCCGGACTGACGCAAAGCTTCAAGGCCCACGCCGAGGTGCGCGCGGCCTTGCCTTCTCTCACCGACGATGTGCGTGCCGGCCGCGTGGCGGCCTCGGTGGCCGCACGCCGCCTGCTTGACCTGTTCCATTGATTTCATTCTTCTTGGAGACGACCCATGCATGACATACAGCAGAAGCTGGAAGCGATGCGCGCCAAGGCCCGCCTGGGTGGCGGACAGAAGCGCATCGACAGCCAGCACGCCAAGGGCAAGCTCACGGCCCGCGAGCGCCTGGAGCTCTTGCTCGACGAAGGCACCTTCGAAGAGTGGGACATGTTCGTCGAGCACCGCTGCGCTGATTTCGGCATGGCCGACAACAAGGTGCCGGGCGATGGCGTGGTCACCGGCTACGGCATGATCAATGGCCGCCTGGTCTTCGTCTTCAGCCAGGACTTCACCGTCTTCGGTGGTGCGCTGAGCGAGGCGCACGCCGAGAAGATCTGCAAGATCATGGATCAGGCCATGAAGGTGGGTGCGCCGGTGATCGGCCTCAATGATTCGGGCGGCGCGCGCATCCAGGAGGGTGTCGCGTCGTTGGGTGGTTATGCCGACGTGTTCCAGCGCAATGTGATGGCCAGCGGCGTGATCCCGCAGATCAGCCTGATCATGGGCCCCTGCGCGGGCGGCGCGGTGTATTCGCCGGCCATGACCGACTTCATCTTCATGGTGAAGGATTCGAGCTACATGTTCGTCACCGGCCCCGAGGTCGTGAAGACCGTGACGCACGAGGAGGTGACGGCTGAGGAGTTGGGCGGCGCGCTCACCCACACCGGCCGCAGTGGCGTGGCCGACCTGGCCTTCGAAAACGATGTCGAAGCCATCCTGATGCTGCGTCGCTTCTACAACTACCTGCCGCTGAACAACAAGGAGAAGCCACCGGTGCGCCCCAGCGGCGATCCGGCCGCGCGCCTTGATTTGTCGCTCGACACACTCGTGCCGGACAACCCGAACAAGCCCTACGAGATCAAGGAGCTGATCTACAAGGTGGTGGACGACGGTGATTTCTTCGAGATCCAGCGCGACTACGCCAAGAACATCGTCGTGGGCATGGCGCGCATGGACGGGCAGACCGTGGGCATCGTGGCCAACAACCCGATGGTGCTGGCCGGTTGCCTGGACATCAAGAGCAGCATCAAGGCCGCGCGCTTCGTGCGTTTCTGCGATGCTTTCAACATCCCCGTGGTCACCTTCGTGGACGTGCCCGGCTTCATGCCCGGCACCAGCCAGGAATACGGCGGCATCATCAAGCACGGCGCCAAGCTGCTCTACGCGTATGCCGAGTGCACGGTGCCCAAGGTGACGGTGATCACCCGCAAGGCCTACGGTGGCGCCTACGACGTGATGAGCTCCAAGCACCTGCGCGGCGATGTGAACTTTGCCTGGCCCAACGCCGAGATTGCGGTGATGGGCGCCAAGGGCGCGGTGGAGATCATCTTCCGCGAGGACAAGAACGACCCCGCCAAACTCGCGGCGCGCGAGGCCGAGTACAAGGCCCGCTTCGCCAATCCCTTCGTGGCCGGCGCACGCGGCTTCATCGACGACGTGATCCAGCCGCACGAGACGCGCAAGCGCATCTGCCGCTCGCTGGCGATGCTGAAGGACAAGAAGCTGGACAACCCGTGGCGCAAGCACGGGAACATCCCCCTTTGAGCCGGCAAGGAGCAGACAACATGTTCACAAAGATTCTCATTGCCAACCGCGGCGAGATCGCCTGCCGCGTCATCAAGACCGCCAAGAAGATGGGCATCGCCACCGTGGCGGTGTACTCCGAGGCCGACCGCGACGCGCGCCATGTGGAACTGGCCGACGAGGCCGTGCTCATCGGTGCCGCACCCAGCCGCGAGAGCTATCTGCTGGCCGACAAGATCATCGCCGCCTGCAAGAGCACGGGCGCGCAGGCGGTGCACCCGGGCTACGGCTTCCTGTCCGAGAACGAGGAGTTCGCTCGCCGGGTGGAAGAGGAAGGCATCACCTTCATCGGCCCCAAGCACTACAGCATCGCGGCCATGGGCGACAAGATCGCCTCGAAGAAGCTGGCGCTCGAGGCCAAGGTGAACACCATCCCGGGCTGGAACGAGGCGATCGAGACGCCCGAGCGCGCGGTGGAGATTGCCCAGGGCATCGGCTACCCGGTGATGATCAAGGCCAGCGCGGGCGGCGGTGGCAAGGGCCTGCGCGTGGCCTTCAATGACAAGGAAGCGTTTGAAGGCTTCAGCGCCTGCCGCAACGAGGCGCGCAACAGCTTTGGCGACGACCGCGTGTTCATCGAGAAATTCGTCGAGAGCCCGCGCCACATCGAGATCCAGGTGCTGGGCGATGCGCAGGGCAACGTGGTCTACCTCAACGAGCGCGAGTGCTCGATCCAGCGTCGGCACCAGAAGGTGATCGAGGAGGCGCCGTCGCCCTTCATCAGCGATGCCACGCGCAAGGCCATGGGCGAGCAGGCCGTGGCCCTGGCCAAGGCCGTGCGCTATCAGAGCGCGGGCACGGTGGAGTTCGTGGTCGGCAAGGACCAGAGCTTCTACTTCCTCGAGATGAACACGCGCCTGCAGGTGGAGCACCCTGTCACCGAGTGCATCACCGGGCTCGATCTGGTGGAGCAGATGATTCGCGTGGCGGCGGGCGAGCCGCTGGCCTTCGGCCAGGCGGACGTCAAGCGCAAGGGCTGGGCCATCGAGTGCCGCATCAATGCGGAGGACCCTTTCCGCGGCTTCCTGCCGTCCACTGGTCGGCTGGTGCGCTACATGCCGCCGGCGCAGACCATGGAGAGCGCGCAGCCCGTGCCCGAAGGCGGTGGCGTGCGCGTGGACACCGGTGTGTACGAGGGTGGCGAGATCCCGATGTACTACGACTCGATGATCGCCAAGCTCATCGTGCACGGTGTCGATCGCAACGATGCCATTGCCCGCATGCGCGAGGCGCTGAATGGCTTCGTGATCCGCGGCGTGTCGAGCAACATCCCGTTCCAGGCGGCCCTGTTGGCGCATCCCAAGTTCGTGAGTGGGGATTTCAACACTGGCTTCATTGCCGAGAACTACCCCAAGGGCTTCCGCGCCGAGGATGTGCCGCACGAAGACCCCGATTTCCTGGTAGCCCTGGCGGCCGCTGTGAATCGGCGTTATCTCGGCCGGGCCGCCGGCATCAGCGGGCAACTGCCCGGGCACGGCGTGCGCATCGGCAAGGAGTACGTGGCGGTGGTGCGCGGCGAGGGCGGCGCGCACGTGCACAAGCCGGTGAATGTGCAATTGAGCGGCCACGAGGCGCGCATCACCGTGGGCGATCGCGCCTACCTGCTCGATGGCGACTGGACCTTCGGCGGCATCCGCGCTGCCGGCATCTGCAACGGCAAGCCCTTCACGGCGCAGATCGAGCGCCACGGCCTGTGGCTGAGTGTTGCGCACAACGGCCTGGCGATCGAGGCGCAGATCATGCGCGCCCGTGCGGCCGAGTTGCTGCGCGTGATGCCCTTCAAGGCGCCGGCCGACATGAGCAAGTTCCTGCTCTCGCCGATGCCCGGGCTGCTGGTGGACATCGTCGTCAAGCCGGGCCAGGTGGTGCAGGCCGGCGAACGCCTGGCGGTGATCGAGGCCATGAAGATGGAGAACATCCTCACGGCCGCGCAGGACGGCAAGGTGTCGGAGATCCTGGCCACCAAGGGCGAGAGCCTGGCCGTGGACCAGGCCATCCTGCAATTCGAGTGAGGATCAGCCCATGAGCGAACCCAAACCCTTCCGCATTCTGGGCATCCAGCAGATCGCCATCGGCGGGCCGGACAAGCAGCGATTGAAGTCGCTGTGGGTGGACATCTTCGGCCTGCAGGTGAAGAGCAGCTTTGTCAGCGAGCGCGAGAACGTCGACGAAGACATCTGCGCGCTGGGCGAGGGCCCGCATGCGGTGGAGGTGGACCTGATGCAGCCGCTGGACGCGGACAAGAAGCCTGCCGTGCACACCACGCCGCTCAACCATGTGGGGCTGTGGGTGGACGATCTGCCGAAGGCCGTGCAATGGATGGCTGCCAACGGCGTGCGCTTCGCGCCGGGCGGCATCCGCAAGGGCGCGGCTGGTCACGACATCTGCTTCATCCACCCCAAGGGCAACGACGAGTTCCCGCTGGGCGGGGAGGGCGTGCTGATCGAGTTGGTGCAGGCGCCACCCGAGGTGGTGGCAGCGCTGGCTTGACTCCCCCGGAGCGCCTTTGGCGCCTCCCCCAGGGGGCGCCCCCGGGGGCCCGGCCAAGCCGGATCCACGGCGGCCGCTGAGTAGGGCGCGAGCCTCTCTTGCCGAGTGGTCTCAGTGCGCGCGGCGTGCGCCGCCGGCGCCGCCAGCACCACCGGGGGCCGGGCCGCGGCGCTCGATGTGGCGGAAGGTGATGCGGCCCTTGGTGAGATCGTAGGCCGACAGCTCGAGCGACACCGCGTCGCCCGCCAGGATGCGGATGTGGTGCTTGCGCATCTTGCCCGAGGTGTAGGCGATCAGCACGTGGCCGTTGTCCAGCGTGACGCGGTAGCGCGAGTCGGGCAGCACTTCGGTGACCATGCCCTGCATTTCAATCAGTTCTTCTTTCGCCATGCGCGAATTCTCCAGCTTCAGTGTGTTGGTGTGTAGAGGTGTGTGTTCAGTGAATGCGGTCGTAGCGCAACAGTCGGCCCTTGTAGGCAGCACTGGCCGGCGTGGCGGGCTGATCGAGGCGCGATTGGTGCAGCTCGAAACCCATGGCGTCCATGCGCCGATTGAAGGCGGCGCGGTTGCCCCGGTCCGGGTCGATGATGATCACGCTGGCGGTGTCGTGCGCGTGGCGCTCGATGAAGCTGGGCAGCACGCCGATGTCGTCGCGCTCATAGAGCACGTCGCTGCCGATGATCAGATCAAAGCGCCCCAGCACGCCCGCTCGCGTGGCGTAGCCGGCGGGTGAGGCGGCGCCGTCCCACGGGCCGTGTCGGTAGCGCAGCGGAGGCAGGTCGTTCAGGCGCAGGTTCTCGCCCAGGAAAGCTTCGGCGAGCGGGTGGCAATCACTGGCGGTGATGTCGGCGCCGCGTCGGTGGCTGACCAGGCTGGCCAGGGCCAGGCCACAGCCGATCTCCAGGATGCACTCGCCTGACTGCACGCCGCGCTGCGCCATCTGCACGGCCAACTGCCGGCCGGACGGCCAGAGCAGGCCGAACAAGGGCCACATCGCCGAGGAGATGCCCAGCGCGGCGGCTTCGCCCGAGGGGTCGGCAAACTGTTGGCGATCGAGCAGCGAACGGATGTGCAGGTCGTCCACACCGAGGACGGCAATTTGTTCGTGCTTGATGTCGTAGCCCGGCATTCAGGTCCCGGAAACACCGCGGGAACCCGGTCAAAGGCGCTGCGGCTGAGGTGTGTTGGATCGTCGCTGTGCGGCGGGTCAGCGGCCGAACCGGGAAGGTGCGTTTGGCGCGCCACAAGGGGCGCGGGCACTGCCTGGCGGCATTCACTCGTTGCAGAACGTGAACCCCGGGGATGAAACAACTCGGGGCGCGGCAGCATACCACTTGCGTGTAACCGAAGCCGGTGGGCGGGGCATTGCATGCAGGCGTGCGGCCCGCTGTGCCGCCGAAGTGATCAAGGTTCCGGGTGGATGTCGATGTGGCTGTCCACGCGCACGCCCTGGGCTGCAAAGCCCGCCAACGTGGCGTTCAGTGCATCGCGCGCGCCCTGCGATGGCACCACGCCATCGATCACCAGCCGCGCATCGTGCAGTGTGGCGCTGGCGCGGCTGGCGGATCGCAGGTCAGGGAGAAAGCTCGGGTGAAGCCAGGAGGGGTTGGCCACGCCGCCGGTCGAGATGCGGTCGATCACCTGATCGGCGCCATAGATGCTGCGCGCACGGCGCACGATGGCCTCGTGTTCGGATTGGTCCGGCACGCGGCCGCTGAGGCGCACGCCCACCAGTGCCGAGTAGTCGACGCGCAGCAGGGGCATGGGGATGCCGCCCTGCGCCGACTCGGTGCCACTGGCCAGGCCCGCGTCGGGCAGGGGCGGGGCGGGGGCGGCGATCAGCATGGCGGCCAGGGCGGCCGCGCCGACCAATGCCACGGCGGCGATGAAGGGCTTGGGCATGGCAAAGGGCCTGACGGGCATGGACGGGTCTTGGGGTGGGCTGCGGCCACGATAGTGGGCGGCCCGGCTTGGAGCGACCGGCCGGGGTATGGGCCAAGGCCATGCTTTGGTTGCGTGCGGAGGGGTGATGCTTCGCCATTGGCGAAACCATGATTGACAATCGCCGCATGATGTCGCCGTTGGCGAAGGCTAAGCTGCCGCATCCCACCCACGCCCTGAATCCCTTCGCGCCATGCGCTTCGATCTCGTCACGCTGAACCTGGTGCTGGCCATCGCCGACACGCGCAGCATCACGCGCGGGGCGCAGCGCGAGCACCTGGCCCTGGCGGCGGCGAGCAAGCGGCTCTCGGACCTGGAGTCGCGCTTCGGCGTGCCCCTGTTTGATCGCCGCGCCCGTGGCGTGGAGCCCACCGAGGCCGGCCGCGCGCTGGTGCGCCACATCCGCGCACTGCGCGAATCGCTGCATGCGCTGGAGAGCGAAGTGGTGGAGTTCTCGCGCGGCATCAAGGGCCACCTGCGCGTGGCCGCCAATGCCAGCGCCATTGCCGAATGCCTTCCGGCCGACCTGGCGCGCTTCTCGCAAGCCAACCCCGGCATCCGCATCAGCATCGACGACCTCACCAGCGCCGAGGTGCAGGCCGCCGTGGCCGAGGGACGTGCCGATGTGGGCATTTTCGTGCCGCCGCAGCACGAGACCCGGCTCACCTCCCGGCCCTACCGCGAGGGCCAGCTGGCCATCCTGGTGCCCAAGGGCCACGTGCTCGCGCGTCGCAGCGCGCAGGCCTTTGATGCGCTGCTCGATTTCGACATCGTGGGCCTGCACCTGGGCACTGCCGCGCACGAGCAGATGCGCGAGCGTGCCAAGGCGCTGGGCCGAACGCTGAATGTGCGGGTGCAGGTGCATGGCTTCGATGCCATCGCCCAGCTGGTGGAGGCCGGCCTGGGCGTGGCGGTGCTGCCGGCCGTGGTGGCAGCGCGCTTTGCACAGGTGTTTCGCGTCACCCCCGTGGCCTTGCTGGACGACTGGGCGCAGCGCCGCTACCTGCTGGCCGTGCGCGAGCAGGAGGTGCTGCCGGCTGTGGTGCAGCGCTTTGTCGATGCCTTGTGCCCTGCCGCCACGCTGCACCCCAACGAATCCCTTGAACCTGGCGCCGCCAAAACGGTGGCGCGACAATCCCGCCCTGCCAAAAGGACCTTGAGATGACCGCTCGCACGCTCTACGACAAGCTCTGGGACGACCACGTTGTCCACACCGAGGAGGACGGCACGGCCGTGCTCTACATCGATCGCCACCTGGTGCACGAGGTGACCAGCCCGCAGGCCTTCGAGGGCCTGCGTCTGGCCGGGCGCAAGGTGTGGCGCGTGAGCTCCATCGTGGCCACCGCCGACCACAACACGCCCACCACCGGCTGGGAACTGGGCCTGGACGGCATCACCGACCCGATCAGCAAGCTGCAGGTCACCACGCTCGACGCCAACATCCGCGCCAGCGGCTCGGCGGCCTACTTTCCGTTCCTGGACAAGCGCCAGGGCATCGTGCACGTGATCGGGCCGGAGCAGGGCGCCACGCTGCCGGGCATGACGGTGGTCTGCGGGGACAGCCACACCAGCACGCATGGCGCGTTTGGCGCGCTGGCGCACGGCATCGGCACCAGCGAGGTCGAGCATGTGATGGCCACGCAGACCCTGCTGGCCAAGAAGGCCAAGAACATGCTGGTGAAGGTGGAGGGCACGCTGGCAAAGGGCGTCACCGCCAAGGACATCGTGCTGGCCATCATCGGCAAGATCGGCACGGCGGGCGGCACCGGCTACACCATCGAGTTTGGCGGCTCGGCCATCCGGGCGCTGAGCATGGAAGGCCGCATGACTGTGTGCAACATGGCCATCGAGGGCGGCGCCCGCGCCGGCCTGGTGGCGGTGGACGACACCACCATCGCCTACGTGAAGGGCCGGCCGCTGGCGCCCACAGGGGTCGAGTGGAGCCACGCCGTGGCCCACTGGCGCACGCTGCAAAGCGACCCGGGCGCGCACTTCGACGCCGTGGTCGAGATCGATGCCTCGCAGCTCAAGCCCCAGGTCACCTGGGGCACCAGCCCCGAGATGGTCTTGTCCATCGACGACCGCGTGCCCGACCCGGACAAGGAGAAGGACGACGTCAAGCGCGACGCCATCGAGCGCGCCCTGGTCTACATGGGCCTCGAGCCGAACAAGGCGATTGCCGATGTGCGCATCGACAAGGTCTTCATCGGCTCGTGCACCAACAGCCGCATCGAGGACATGCGCGAGGCCGCCGCCGTGGTGCGCCGCATCGGCGGCCGCGTGGCCAGCAATGTGAAGCTGGCCCTGGTGGTGCCGGGCTCCGGCCTGGTGAAGGTGCAGGCCGAGAAAGAGGGCCTGCACGAGATCTTCAAGGCCGCCGGCTTCGAGTGGCGCGAGCCCGGCTGCAGCATGTGCCTGGCCATGAACGCCGACCGGCTCGAGCCGGGCGAGCGTTGCGCGTCCACCAGTAACCGCAACTTCGAGGGCCGCCAGGGCAATGGCGGCCGCACCCACCTGGTGAGCCCGGCCATGGCCGCCGCCGCCGCGATGAATGGCCACTTCGTGGACATCCGCCGCATCGCCTAACCCGAGGATCAAGCACATGCAAGCCTTCACCGTGCACCAGGGCCTGGTGGCCCCGATGGACCGCGCCAACGTTGACACCGACGCCATCATTCCCAAGCAATTCCTGAAGTCGATCCAGCGCTCGGGCTTCGGCCCCAACCTGTTTGACGAGTGGCGCTACCTGGACAAGGGCGAGCCGGGGCAGGACCTCGCCACTCGCAAGCCCAACCCCGATTTCGTGCTCAACCAGGCGCGCTATCAGGGTGCGTCGATCCTGCTCACGCGCAAGAACTTCGGCTGCGGCTCCAGCCGCGAGCACGCGCCCTGGGCGCTGGAGCAGTTCGGCTTTCGGGCGCTGATCGCGCCCAGCTATGCCGACATCTTCTTCAACAACTGCTTCAAGAACGGCATCCTGCCCATCGTTCTGCCCGAGAACGTGGTGGCGCAATTGTTTGACGAGGTGCATGGCTTCGTCGGCTACCGCCTCGGCATCGATCTGCCGCGCCAGGTGGTGATCAAGGCCGATGGCAGCGAGATCCCGTTCGAGGTGCAGGCCTTCCGCAAGTACTGCCTGGTCAACGGCTTCGACGACATCGGCCTCACGCTGCGGCATGCCGACAAGATCAAGGCCTTCGAGGCCGAGCGCCTGGCCCGGATGCCCTGGCTCGCCCAG
>Ga0268298_10004095_pt1 | contig 14414 bp, 8 predicted proteins | sample WWTPWeurt_MetaG_FD_194462 | JGI IMG/M metagenome (GOLD analysis project Ga0268298, IMG submission 194462) | Activated sludge microbial communities from WWTP in Nijmegen, Gelderland, Netherland - WWTP Weurt | ecosystem: Engineered > WWTP > Aerobic digester > Activated sludge | place: Netherlands... | reverse complement strand
CGGAGCTGGCATTGGAAGGCGGCGGGAGAATCAAATTTCCACAAGAGTTTGGGCACCCGGCAGACAAGCCTGTTACCCACGTGTTAATGTCAAAGGCTGATGAGGCCTTAGAAGGGAAGGGCGGGATGCTTGGCAAAGCAGGAGCTGGTGGCGACTGGCCGATCATCAATGAGCGTCCATCTCTCGATGTTGTTCGTCAGACAGAAAGATATTCTTGTGTTTCTGCTTGTGGGGAGATGCTTTCAAATGGAGAACTCAAACAGGCAGCACTTATCGATAAGCTAAAAGCACCGTGCGATACTCGTGATCTTGCTGATGTTTTAGGGCCTCCCTGGAAAGGTGATGGAGTCCCGCCCGGTGAACTTGATAAACTTCTAGAACGCGGTTCTTGAGCGACTGAGCTTCGCGAAATCCCGAAGCCATGTCAACGTATTGAGCCGAGCCATACTGTTGTTGTAGACGGGCTTGACGAACATGGCAACATAATGATTCGAGATCCAGCAGACGGCACCAGGTACGAGATGACACGAAAGGATTTCCTTGAGCACTGGGCCCTGATTTCTGTGTTCAGAGACTAGTCTCTTCCAAGGAAAGGAGCGTAATATGACCATAATTCCAGAAAAGTGTATTGCAAGATTGCGATCCAGAGGACTGTTTATTGCTGATCCTATGCCGCCTACTCATGTGTTTGCAAATGGGGTCTTGATCGGCAAGCCGGTAGCTGTGCCTGGAAACACAATACCAGAATACAGGACGGGATTTGGTCTTTCGGATCGGATTGAGTTTGACGCCCCGCCTGTCTGGCTTTTTGCTCGCGATGATAAATGGTTTGTTCTCGCGGAGGACCATTGTCCAGGGCCTGGTCCTGGAGATTTCCTTGATACATGGGACACCGCTGAAGAGGCTGTCCAAGACATCCTGGATTTCTATTTCGGAGATCAAAAACGGATGCTAGCAAAATCTACTGCTAGAGCACAGAGACTTCAGCCATCGCAAGATCGCGACAATTCGAAACGGGCAAGCACTTAAGGGGCGAGTTCAAGGGAGACCGAGCCCCCCAATTGGCGCCCATATTTGTCCACCCCGTGTCGGTGCGATCGAGCGGTGGGTAGTTTTGCAGAGACTGATCCGAATACTTGTGCCCACGTTACTAGGGAGTGGTGACCAATAGTAAGGATCGGAGCGAATCTAATATTCTTTGTACCTGCCTTATTAACCGGAGTCAGCTATCTTGCGCTTATAAGTACCGAACCAGGCACCAATGGTAATACCAAGCACTTCCATAAGCATGCGGGGAGAGTCGGTTAAAACATTCACCTTGGAACCTTCCATGTTGTTCCAATTAATGGCGACCTCATGCAGCTTGTATCCTCGTAGCCTGGCTATATAGAGCAACTCCACGTCGAAGGCATAACCATTCAGGCGCGCCACCGAGAAAATGTCCTGGGCGGCATTGCGTTCGAATAGTTTAAAGCCGCACTGGGTGTCTTTAACACCAGGAAGAAGCAGCGATTGCACAATCAAGTTGAAAGTATTGCCGATGTATTTGCGGTAGAAAAGAGCATTTACCTTAGCAGTGGGATCTTCCTTGGCACGAGAACCAATCACTACTTTGTAATCAGGCTTCATACCTTCCAGCAGCCGCTCAACTTCTTCAATGGGTGAGCTGCCGTCGGCATCATTCATCAAGAGATAATCGCCACGGGCCTTGAGCATGCCGGTGCGCACGGCAAAGCCCTTGCCTTGATTGGGTGCATAAGATACCAGTCGAACCTTTTCTTGTTCATCGTCGCTTTCAGACTGCACCTGGTGCCGGGCGAATTCCTCCACTACTTCACAAGTGCCGTCATGACTGCCGTCGTCTACAACGAGAATCTCATAAGTGCGGCCGGTCTCCTGAAGAGTTCTCTCTAAATAGCCGTAGACCGATGCAAGAGTAGCCGGCAAGCGGCGCTCTTCATTGTAGGCGGGAATGATGACCGATAAATCTGGCATCTAAGAGAGAGGAACCTGAAAGGAACACTCTATCTAAATACCCTATTTCCCTTCTAGTTGTTCAGCAGGTAAAGCTAGACTTGACAAAGGATCGAAGCGAGACTGCAAACTACCGCGCATTCTGTCGTAATCCATGAGGCTGTAAGGAATTCTACGGTTTTCAACTCTCAGGCGGCTCTGATAGGTCTTGAGATTCTCAGGGGAACCATTGGCAGGGCTGAAGGGACTGATGCGGTTCTTGGGATCATAGGCGGAACCGGCATTCCAGGAATTGGTGGTTTCGATAGCACCGATGAAACCGGTTGCCATAGCTGTACTCTGCATGGTGTTACCCAGGGCCATTTTGTAGGTCTCAAGGGGTCCGGGCAATGTTACGCGGTTCAGACCTCTCACCGGCGTAATGCGCGCTCCAAACTGACCGAAGGCAGCGTTGAAGGCGGTATTGGTGCCGATATTCTTAAAGCTCTCGTTCCAGGTTATAGGCTGTTCACTGGTCCACCTGTCGCCCATCTCCTGGGTGACGGCACCGCTAAAGGCTAGAGGAGAAATCTTGACAGTATTCACACCGAAGTTCAGAGCGGCATTGCCGCTTCTGGCAAGCAATCCCATGGTGGCGGCTTCCGTCGCCTTGACTGTACCGGTGGCGGCAATGCCGTGTCCGAGAGCAATGGCGAAAGTAGGTACGGCGGCACCGATGGCGGCAGTCTTGCTGCCGATGCGCCAGCCGGCGGCGAAGTCTTTGGAGAAGTCGGCCCTGTCGTAGTCTTTGGTGACTCCCATCCAGTCGGCAGCATGGTGTGCGCCGGAGTAGAAGAGACCGGCGGAGGCGCCGCCGGCTGCGATACCACCAACGGTGCCCACTACGAGCAAGCCGCCGGTGGCCACACCGGTGGAAACTCCAAGGAGGGCAGCCGTACCGGCTACGGCAGCAGTGGAGGTGGCGGCACTGGCTACGCCGAAGCCGACCACGGCACCGACCACGGCAGCACCGGCGATGGCATAGGTACGCCAGTCTTTGTACCAGGGTACATATTCACAGGCTTGCTCGATTTTCTTGCGCTGTTCGTCATCAAAGCGCTTGGCCCAGTAATCAGGATGGTCTCTTTTGAGGGCCTCAAGAGCATCGGAAGCTTCGGATTTTTCATTGAGCATGCTGTGGCGGTTGATAACCAGCATCTGCCTCTCGGCATCTTCAAAATCATTAACGGCTTTGGCACCGTCTTCCATCTGCTTACGGGCAGCTTCCAGCACGCGCATTCTATTTTCGAGAGTGGCTTGCTCCATTTCACGCTTGCCGTCAACATCAAACTCTTTGGAGCCGAGACCCTTCATTTCCTTCTCCAGGTTGGCTTTTTCCTGGGTAAGGGAAGCAAGGGTAGCTTTGCGGTCTTCTTCACGTTTTCTGGTCAGTTGCTGCATGGCCGCAAGCACCTGGTCGGCGCCGATATTCTTATCGTCCATGCCGTTAAGAACCTGGTCATAACTGGCTCTCTTGCCCAGATCGCTGGAGGTCAATTGACCCTGTTCCATTTTCTTATTGTAAATATCAGCAAGACGCTTGAAATCAGCGGCATTGGTGGCTGTTCCCAGCGCCATTTGATTGTCGAGATCGCGCCATTCGTCGTTTTTATAGACGAACACTTCCTTGTCGCCTTGCTTTTCAATATGACCTACAGCAGTGTAGTCATCAGCTTTGATACGGGTCATGAGCTTCTCAGCATCAGCAGTACGACCTTGCTTGGTATAGAGGCGCATCAACTCCAGGCGCGCATCATTGGCACTATTGACGGTGGCATTGAGCCTATCTTGCACTTCCTTGGGCTGCCTGGCCATAAAGTCTTCATCGTTGCGCAACCGGGCCAGCTTATCCAGTCCGATTGTATTGGACTGGTCCACGGCTTGCTTGAGCAGTTCTTCTTTGCGCTTAGGATCTTTCTCGACGGCAGCTTCCGCTACTTTCTTGGTCATGCTCTCACCGTGGTCTTTCTCACCAAGGTGCTCCCCTAACCTGGCCAGGGTCTGCTTGTAGGTGGGGTTCTCACGGAAATCGGGATTCTTACCGGCGGCAATCACATAGGAAGCAGCTAGTTGCACGTCGGTCATGTCCACCTTCATGCGTCCGTTATCGCCTTTTTCCAGACCATACTTTTCGTTCGTATAACCAAGGGCCATGTACTGGGCGTAGAGCATCTTGGTGGCATCACCGAGATCTCCGGTTTTGCGATACTGCTCGGATTCATCGTGCAGTTGACTGAGGCGCTGCAACTCTTTGTTGGCTGGATCCAGTCTGAGCTTGCCGTCTATCTGCAGCTTAATTTGATCGGGGGAGCCGATAGTCATGTCGATGCCGTTCTTCTGGCTCAGGGCCAGGCGTTCAGCGAAGTTATTGCTGACTAGTTCCACCAGTGGTGCCGAAGGAATGGTCTGGGAAGTCTTGATGGCATCGGAAAACTGCTTATCGATATCCTTTTTGAGCTGCTTGACCCGCTCATCCACAGTCATCTCCACCGCTTTGCCGCTGGCATCGGTGACGGTTATTTTGGCACTGGGATCTTTGTGCTCTTTATCTAGCTTATTGATTTCGTCAGCCTTCGCCTTGGCCTCAGCCAGATGACCCATTACGGCTGTTGCAGGCTTGAAAATGGCATCTTTCAGACGGGTATTGTCCACAATGGACAGATCTTCAGCAACTTGAACCCGGTCGGCGGGTTTGGCAACAGGCACCTGCGTCTCCAGAAGAAACTTCTGTTCCGCCGCGGGAGCCTTCTTTTCAGGCTCCTGCTTGACTTCCGCTACCTTTCCTGGTGTGTCGACCATAACTCATACCCCTAGAAAACAAATCGTGACGCTGTGCTCTCGATGTGTTTTGTTCTATACAGAATATGCCCCAAATTCGACACATTAAGTCAAAATTCTCAGTAAAAAGGGAGCTTTTGGCTCCCTTTTTAGGCTTCTACTGTCCGAATCCCTCTCCCGGAGCCATGGTAGATGGATCAAGGTTAGGTTGCTTGGGCGCTTGCGCTGCTCTCTTCCTGGCTTCTTCAGCCTCTCGGTCGGCCTTGGCCTTAGCTTCAGCTGCTTTGCGGTCCGCTTCAGCTTTGGCCGGGTCTACCTTCGGTGGTTCAACCTTAGGCTGCTCAGGGGTCTTACCGGCGTTGGCATCAGCCGGAGGCACCGCCTGTCTTTGTTGCTCCTGCTGCATTTTTTCAAAGACAGTACCCGTGCTCTGGTCTTCATTTTGCAAGGGACGTTCCATCATATCGGCAGTCTGCTTGAGTCTGGCCGACTCACCCATCTGGTCGTTGTCCCTGGTGAGCAAGGTGGGACTGACGAAGGCCCAGCGCCAGGCTTCTTTAGCAGTCTGAGCAGCGGGGTTGGCGATGGGCTTGAGGATCATACTGCCAAGCAAGACATCGGCTACGGCACTGGTCTGAATCCGGTTAGTGAAATCGCCGCTACCTACCATAGAGCGCGTGAATGCCTCTACGGGGGTGAGTTGTCTCACTTGATCACCCACTTTCACTTTGCGGGTGTTGCCGTTTACGTCGGTGTCATAGGACATATCGTAGACACTGGTGATACCGTTATAGGCAACGGAGCTGGTCAAGGCACCAGCCAGAGTGGCCCTGGCGCGCATGGAGGAAGCAGCTCTCTGCATGGCCTCAAGGCTGGAGGTCTCCGGATTGATACGTCCCCAGTTGCGCGCTTCACGGCCCTGAACAGCTCTGTTGATGTCTCCCACGTTCCAGAATCTGTCTCTGTAAGCTGCATCGAAGACCCAGTTCTTAGCACCGCTGACGGTGGAGCTAATCATACCCGGAGGTTTCTCAGGCACTTTGCCCAGGATGGCATCCACTCTTTGCTGTGTAGCAGAGCCGTTTTCACCGAAAGCCCGGGCATCCCGGCTCATAAGTTCAGAAATTCTGGTGGTGCCGGTAATTTCGGAAATCTGAGGATAACGGTGACGCAGACTCAAAGCCGATTGTAACTCAGTGCCCACGGCATGAGCCACCTGGAACTGCTGCATATTGGTGACACCCATGCGCTCCAGCACAGGCAATTTGGCTTCCATGCTGGCGATAAGAGCAGGGTCGCCACCCTTGGTCTTCAGTTCAGTGAGAACTTGACGCACAGACTGGCTATCGCTCAAGGTGACCATGTCTTTGCCGCGGGTCAAGAGCGACTTCGGCGCAATCAAGCCCTTGTCGGCCGCTTCCTTCATGAAGCGAGACATGTCAGGCAGATTGGCTTCCAGATAATAGCCGCGCATATCACCCAGGTTGTGCACCCCGGAAGATTTGAGGAAATTGATTTCCGCTTGCTTGGCGGCGTCATCGGGATACTTGACCCGATTGTTCCTGGCCATTTCTTCCACCACATCCTCAATTTTGGTATTGGGATTGGTGAAAGTAACCTTGTCTTTAATGGCGCCAAAGCGTCCACGGTCTCGGGCTATTGCCGTCTTATCGAGGTCGGCCATGAAGTCGGACATACGCTGTTGATGAGCGGCAGCCCTGGCTTCAAGGGAAGCCACATCAGTGATACCGGCAGCTTCCAGTTGAGCGGCCCTGGCAATGTCTTTAACGTTAAGACCCTTGACGGTAGCCATAAGTTCGGTCAGTTCTACTTTGCCCATGGGCTTCATGCCCAGGGCATCGTACATCTTACGTACTTCCTCCGGTGTCATATCCTTAACGGGCTTGGTGAAGAGAGTTTCCATCTCAGTCTTAGGCCTTCCAGCTGTGACTGGTTTGGACAGATCTTCCAGCAGTTGCATGCCCTTGGGATCAAGTTTGCCGGCGGATCTAAGCTCCTGGGCAAACTTCATGCCATTAGCTTCAGCCCCGGCAATACCTCTGGCTACGGAGACTTCGTTGACATCTTTGAGGCGCATACCCAGACCATCGATGACGCCATCCGGTTTCATCATCCAGCGCGAGGTGTGCTTGAAGCCTGCTACAGCCAGTCCGGCCGCAGTACCATGGGCCAGGGTATCACTGAAGTCTTCCCACTGACCGGTACCGATGCGCATCACAGCAGCCCTGGTGAAGATGGCCGAGCCGATACCGGCGATGTCGCCGCCATAGGTGTTGGCAGCACCACGCACCTTGTAGCGAGCAAGTAAGGCCCTGCCGCCGATGTCGCCCACATAAGCCATGGCCATGGCGGCCATGTCGGCTTTGGGACTGGTGAAGTTCTCAGCTGCAAGAGCAGCTTGCTTTCTGAAGATTTCAGGATTTTTCTGTTCGCCAAAGGCAACCAGTTGAGCCAGTCCGGCGTTCGGTCTGTCCGGATAGTTCTTCTTCCAGATTTCCAGAGCTTCACCGGCTAAAGCAGCAGCTTCCTGGGGTTTATAGAGAGCGTTTGGTCCTCTCTGGGTGGCTTCCGACCTGGTTTTATTCAAGTCGATTGTATTGGTCATATCGTTGAAGGTGTAGATGCTGGCGATTTCCGTGCGCATATCTACGGAAAGATCTTTCATGCCCATCTGGGGAATTTTCTGTCCGCCTTCAAGTACCAGTTCACCACCGGAAATAAAGACCTTGGCTTTGGAAAGAGCAGCCTCATCGGAGACTCTGCCGATGTTTTTGCTCTGCAATCTTTCTTCGGCAACGATAAGTTCTCTGGGAACGGCATCGGCAGCCTTGAAAGCTTCTCTGGACCATTTCTGCATATCGGCCAATTGATTGACGCCGCCTTCCACAAACTCGGCGCTGGCCGCTTGAGCGGAGCCGGGCTTGTAGGGCTGCGCGCTCTCGGCATCGGAAAGCATTTTCTGGCGACGGTGGAAATCACCCAGGTACTTAGCATATTCAAGACGAGTGACAGCACCGTAAGACATGTCTTGCAGAGCTCTGGTGTTCTCCATATGCAAGCGCGTGCGGTCTTCATTTGTGAGGGCCGTACCGTCGGGTTTCTTGTCAGATTCCAACTGCTTCTGATTGCCAACCACCAGCTCGCGCTTCTGCTTGAGCATTTCAGGATCGCTGTACTGACGAATCAGTTCTTCATAAGCAGCCCGCACCTCCTTGACGGTAGCCGGGCCTTTCTTCTGTTCCTCGATGATGAATGCTTCCAGCTTGTCGGGCGCTACACCTTTCATTTGATCGGCAAGTGGCTTGGTACGATCAAGTTGAATGAGCGTATCAGTGTTCTGGGAACCTGCCGAAGCATCGGTGGGACTCGCACCGCCGAGGGTATCTTGAATCAATTTATCCAGTTTGGGACGAGGCGGCAAACCGGCAGCTTGATCACCTTTGATGAGCTGATTTACCTGTGCTTCGGTAAGCCCGGCGAAGACCTCCGTCAGCTGTGCTTTTGCACCGGCCTTATCACCGTTCTTGACCAGTGCCGCACCATAGCTGGTGCGCAAGTCAACCATGTCGTTATACGATTTGCTGGATTCTGCAAAGAAGATCTCGCGGTCATCCATGAGAGGTTTGGCGGCAAAAGCCTTTTCAGGAGAGCCGGCAGCTTTGACGAATTCGTCTTTGGCTTTGACAAAGTCAGGAAACTTCTCGGCCATTTCCTTGCGAGCTGCCTCACGATCAGCTTCTTTAGCCGGATCAGGATTCTGCAGGCGCTCTACAATGGGCTTGGCAGCAGGCAGAAGCTGACCGTCCGGTCCCTGTAGTTTGGCGGCTTCGGTACGGAAATTGCGATAGGCAGCCTCGAAGCCGGGCATCTTATCGGCGCCGACCACTTCCTCTGCCTTCTTGGTGAGAGCCATGAACTGCTGCAAGTGAGCATCGCTTCTAGCCTGGGCAGCCTTGATGGCCTCTTCGGCAACTTTCTTGCCGGCGTCATCAAGTTTTCTGCCGTCGGTGGCTTTCTCCAATTCATTGAAATATTTGATACCGGCATCCACGGCTGCCACGGACTTGGCTTCATCATAGGCAGCGGCCGGCTGAGTTTTATCTCCGGTAGCGGGTCTGGTGGTATCTTTACCGGCCTGCACTTTATCCGGGGTACCAGGCTGGCTCACAACAGTTTCCGAGCCTGGATTGGGAGTGCTGAAATTCTGCCGATCTCGTCCACCGTTGTTAACAGCGGGCGGCACCTGAACTTCCGTACCGCTAGCAGGTTTGCCAGCCTGTTGCAGGGCTTCTGCTTTCTGCTTCTGCTCAAGTTCTGCATTGGCCTTGCGCACCATGTCGTGCAAGCCGAAATAAGCCTCCGGCACGCCTACCTTCTTCTCATCGCGCAGACGAACCATCTGACGCTGGAAATAAATATCGTCGAAGAGGGTGACATTAACCAGGTCGGGCACTTTGCTATCGAGGGCCTTCAAGTCATCTGGAGCCATTTTGGCGTGTTTCTTGGCGCTCTCTTCGTCGACACCGGCGCCTTGAAGCAACTTGGTGTTGCCTTCTTCCACTTTGCCCTGGCGGTAGTACCAGAGAGCCATGTTGCCGTAAGCCGCATCCTTAACGCGGGAAACACTGAATAGTTCTCTTTCTCTTTCTTTTAGCTTGGTCTTCTCTTCCAGATTAGTCTCGGTCTCAAGCTTCTTGCGCACATCCACAAGATCTTTCTTGGCCTTTTCAATATCTTCTTTGGAGACTTTCTCAGCCTCTTTAATAGCTTTCTCGTAAGCCAGCTTAGCTTCATCCAGCTTTCCGGCTTTGTTGAGGGCCGGCACTTCCTTATCAAGGATGTCGTTGACTTTCTTAAGCTGAGCAATGGGATCGACTTTTTCGGCCGGTGCGGTTTTGTCTGAAGCGGGGGCAGTCTTGTCGTTGGCTGGAACAGTCTTGTCGTTGGCGGGAACAGTCTTGTCCGGTGTGGCGGCAGTCTTGTCCGGTGTGGTGGCAGTCTTGTCCGGTGTGGTGGCAGTCTTGTCGGCCTCACCTGGCGGCTTGGCCGGTGCGGTCACGCCATCGCCCTGTTTTGCTACCGGCGCCGGCTCTTGTTTCTTGTTGGCATCAAGGGGTTGCTGCGGACCGGTTGGCCCGTTCAGCTTCTCGCCGCCGTTAAGTACAGCCTCAAAGGGAGAAGGTTCCACCTTGCGCGGCTTGCTTTTATCGTCCGTTTCAAAACCTGGCATGCCTGAAAGACCTCAAGAAACTAGTTACACCAACGCATTGATTAATTTATTCCAGTAAAGCCAGTCTTTGAAACTGGGGAAACTACGTACCAGTGATGTCAAGCGGACTTTTTTTAACAACATCCCGGTCGCCTTAAATTTCAAAATGCGCTTTCGGTTATATACGGAGCCGCCGTTTTCTGGACAATAAATTCAGTCGGTGATCTCCACCACAGTCACGCCGTCCCCACCCTCATATTGTTCGCCGGGTCGAAACTTGATGGCATAACGGGCGGCCTTCAAAAAGTCTCTCACTGCCGATTTAACAGCCCCTGTGCCATGACCATGGATGATCATGAAGGGGCTTATGCGGCCAAGCACACAGCCATCCACGAAACTGTCCAAAAAACCGAGCGCTTCATCCACTCGCTTGCCGCGCAGATCAAGGGTGTTGGCCATGGTGCGCACAAAGACCGACACTCCGGCCGGCTCCGCCGCCTGAAAGGCAGGTTTATGCTTTTGACCCCGAGCCTGACCGGCATTAGCCTGTCGCCCGGCGCTCACGGTCTTGTCGAGAAGCTCAATTTCTCCAAGCCTGGCCTTCACTTTCATGTTGCCCAGCTGCAAAAGACAGGTCTCACCAACCAGCTCAAGAACCACACCGGTGCGGTTTAAGACAAGATGCCTCACCCTGGTGCCGGCAGCAATCTGGGCGGCAGTCTCGGGCAAAGGCTCTCGCTCCTGCCACTTGAGGGCTTTTTTAATTCCTTCCAGGTCTCGCCTGGCCTGTTCAGCCTTCTTAAGATCGGGCTGTCTCTGTAACTGCGCTACGGTCTGTCGCACCAGTTCCCTGGCTGCTTCAAAATCGGCCAGAAGCCTGGCTCTTTCTTCCTCTTGCACGGCCCGCCGCGACTTATCCAGCTCTTTTTCCCTGGCGGAAAGACCGGCCAGTCTCTGCTCCAGTTCCGCTCTCAAGTCCTGCAGGTCCAATTCCTGCTGCTTGACCGAGGATAACTTAAGGCTCAGTTCCTCCACCACCTTATCGAGCCCGTCCTTCTCACTGCGCAAAAGTTCCTGTGCCCTGGCCATCACCGGGGCAGTTAAACCAAGGCGACCGGCCACTTCGGTTGCCTTGGACTGGCCGGGCACGCCGAGCTTAAGACGGTAGGTGGGCTTGAGGTTCTCTTCATCGAACTCGAAACTACCGTTAATGAAAGAGTTGTCGCGAAAAGCAAGGGTCTTGAGGCTACCCAGATGGGTGGAAGCAATGACGGTGGCAGAGGCGGTCTGCAACTCTTCCAGAATAGCCTGGGAGAGGGCTGCGCCTTCACGGGGATCGGTGCCGGCTCCGATTTCGTCCAACAGCACCAGGATGCGCTTGCCGGAGTGGGCGGCGGCAAGAATCTCCACCATGTTCTTCATATGGGAAGAAAAGGTGGAAAGGCTTTCCTGAATGGACTGGTCATCACCAATATCCGAGAGCACCTGGTCGAACAGCCCCAGGCGGGAGCCCCGCCCTAGAGGCGGTAGAAGACCAAAGCCCACCATCAAAGCGGAAAGCCCCACCAGCTTAATAAGCACGGTCTTGCCGCCCGTATTGGGGCCGGTGATAATGAGAGCCCGCCGGTCCCCGCCCAGGCTGACATCGTTTGCCACCACCTGACGATCGCCGCCCTGCAACACCAGGAGCGGATGGCGCGCCTGCTTCAATTCCAGCACGGGCTCCGTGGTCAACTCCACAGATTCGCCCTGCATTTTCACAGCCAGGCGCCCGCGGGCGAAGATGCAATCAAGCTCTATGAGGCTGTTCAAACTTTCCCGGAGATTATTGGCAAACGGTCTCAAGGAGTCGCTGAGAGCAGCCAGAATACGCTCTATTTCTGCTTCGATTTCGCTTTGTTTGAGCCTGATTTGATTGGAAAGTTCCATCACCGAAAGCGGTTCTACATAGACGGTGAGACCGCTGCCCGAGGCATCATGCACTATGCCTTCCACCTGGTAGCGCATGGAGGCATTGACCGGCAGCACATAACGGCCGTGGCGCATGGTATAGAGTTCATCGGTGAGGGCGCGGCTACCGGCCAGCCGATGAATCAAGGAACGCAGTTCTTCCTTGACCCTCTCTTCCAGACCGCGCACGTCCTGGCGCAGCCTCTGCAGGAGATGACTGGCCGAATCCTTGACCGTACCGTCCGGTTCAAGGGCAAGCGTGATATCTTTCTCCAGCACGGGGCGGGCAAAAAGCAACTCGGCTATGGGCTTCAAGCAGGGGAAACTTTCCGGCGCCAGAAGATTGAAACTGGATCTGGTCAGACGCGAGATGCGCAGAAGCTTTTCCAGGTTGATAAGCTCCGGGGCGGACAGTCTCGCCCCCACAGCCAGACTGTCCAGGCTTTCAAAAGAGGTGTTCAGTCCACCTAGAGCCGGTTCGCCCCGACCGGTGATGATAGCTTTTGCTTCCGTGGTTTCGGCAAGCAAGACCCGGGCCACTGCCAGAGGCACGCTCTCCTGCTCGGGAGCGAGAGCCAAAAGCCGCAAGCGACCGGCATCGGTCTCAGCCAGAAGCGAAAGCTCTTGTATTAGCCTGTCCCATTCCAGAGACCTGAGGCTGCGCTCCTGGATATTCAAACTAGTTGAGCTCGGTCAGATGAGCCTCGTTATGCCCCGTGGTCTGAGTCGGCAGAACCGCTGCAGCCGGATAATCGGAGGCCAGGCTCTCTATGCCGAGATTCCCGAGTAGTTTCTTGAGGCGAATTTTTTGCAGTTCGTAGCTGCGATTGTTGCGCTTATGCACGACACCTATGCGCTCCAGTTGCTTGATGGCTTCCAGGTGGTCTTCGGGAACAGCTGAGACATCGACGATACCCTTCTCGTTGAGCCAGGTGATGGTGGGAGACAGGGTTCCCAGTAATTTGCGCATCGGCTGTTCGAAAACCGGCATAGTAAAACTCCTCGTAAAGCAACCAGGCGAAAGCCCGGGCCTATAACACTTTGAAGGCTGCCTGATTAATCTTATCAGCTTGACATGCCCCAAGAGGAAGGATATTTCATGCGGCTGGGCTGGGAAGAGAGATATCTTTACTATCGCCAGGGAGGGTCAGGCTTTGCTGTATGAATTAAATGGAGATAAACCAAGTCTGGGCGAAGGTGTTTTCATCGCCCCAAATGCAGTACTGGTGGGCCGTGTGAGGGTGGAAGCGGAAGCCAGCATCTGGTTCTCCTGTGTGGCAAGAGGCGACATCAATGACATCGTCATCGGCAAGCAGAGCAATATTCAAGACGGCTGCCTGATGCACGTCACCAATCACCATGCTCTCACCGTGGGGGAGCGAGTAACAGTAGGTCATGGAGCCATTTTGCACGGTTGCGAAATTGAATCCGACTGCCTCATCGCCATGGGAGCAATCGTACTTGACGGCGCTCGAGTGGGGGCTCACAGCGTCGTGGCAGCCGGTTGCCTGGTTTCACCGGGCACACAGATTCCCCCCGGCTCCCTGGTAATGGGTGTTCCGGGCAAGGTACTGCGCCAGGTGAATGAACGGGACCGGGAAATGATTGAAAAAGGCTGGCAGAACTACGTGGGCTACCGCCAGACCTTCCTGCAAGGCATGCGAGAACTTACTTACTGAGCTCACTGGCGCTAAAGAGATTCGTCCCGGCAGGCATACTGGAAATGAGAGAGGCACTCTTGGCGGGCAAATGCTGACTGAGCCAGCCGCGAATCGTATCCATGGTGTTGGGTTCGATATGGGAAGTTTCGATCAAGACATGCCCCTTACCTGGAAGCCAGCACATGGTCGTATCGCGACTCTTGAGGCGCGACAACAAGGCTGAAACAGCTTCGTGCCTGAGCATGCGGTCTTTGTCTCCCTGTATGACCAGAACCGGTACCGTGGCCGGAACGCCCCGGGCATGGGAGATGTTCCCCCTGATGAAAGTAGCCGTGTTGAGCAGGTCGAGACAGCTCAAATGCTTACGAACATAGGGATCATGTATAGCTTCTTCGCTCACCGTTGGATTTTCGGAGGCAAACTTCCTTATATAAGGAACCAGGTCTACTTCGCGCAGGGGATTGCGCACCAGTCCAGCCAGGTCTTTGACCATCTCCGGCTCCATGTAGAAGCGTCGCTTAATGGCCGGGCTGGAGAGCACCAGGCCGTTCACCTGCCCGGGCAGCGCCTCCGCCACCCTGAGCGAAAGTCCGGCGCCCATGCTCTCACCCACCATGAAAATGGGCAGGTCGGGACTGTTAGCCCTTAAAGCCGACACCACCTCTTTCAAATCGTTCAGGCTCGAGACATATTCAATCTTTTCGGATTTCTTTTCGGATTTCTTTTCGGATCTATTGCCTGATTTCCGGTTGGACTCTTCTTCGGAAAGCTTCTGCCAGCGT
>Ga0268298_10004094_pt1 | contig 14416 bp, 9 predicted proteins | sample WWTPWeurt_MetaG_FD_194462 | JGI IMG/M metagenome (GOLD analysis project Ga0268298, IMG submission 194462) | Activated sludge microbial communities from WWTP in Nijmegen, Gelderland, Netherland - WWTP Weurt | ecosystem: Engineered > WWTP > Aerobic digester > Activated sludge | place: Netherlands... | reverse complement strand
GGCGTGGGCGCGAGCGGGGGCGTGGGCGCGAGCGGGGGCGTGGGCGCGAGCGGGGGCGTGGGCGCGAGCGGAGGCGTGGGCGCGAGCGGGGGCGTGGGCGCGAGCGGGGGCGTGGGCGCGAGCGCGGGCACGGGCGGCACGGGTGGGAGCGGAGGCACCGGAGGTGGTGGTGGCTGTATCTCGGGCGCCATCGGCACTCACGCGGTGCGCTTCCGTTGGGCGGGTTCGGGGTCGACGGCCTATGTGGTGTACGAGCTCGATGGCTTGCCCGACACGTCGAACTGGCACGTGGGCGCCTATTCGCAGACCATCGGATACACGCCGGTCTTCGCTGACATCTACCTGGCCGCCGGTGGCCTCGATCTCGAAGGCACGGTGTTCATCGACGTCGATCTCAGCACCGTTGGTCTCTCGAGCATCAAGAAGGTGACGCTCTCGATCTATGGCCGGAGCTTCGCCACCACGTCGAGCGGCAGCTTCACGTGGCAGACCTTCAAGGGCACCGGGGCCTCGCCATACGGTGGAGTCAAGAACTCGGCCCCCTACGAATGGTACTCGGCCGATGCGACGGCGGCTTTCGCCCCCGGGGATGGCGGGGTGAAGCTTCGGATCAAACCCGGCGGACCTTCCGGAGCGTTGATCGTGAACCGTGTCGAGATCTGTTTCGACGCGACCTGAGGCGTAGGCGTCAACGGCAGAGGCTCTTCCAGATCGCCGCGTCTGGCTCGGGATTGGCTTGCTCCGAGCCGGATTCGCCATTGCCGAGCTGGCCGTAGTCGTTGCGGCCGAAGCAGAGCACGCGACCCGTTCGTGTGATCGCACACGTGTGCTCGCGGCCGCACCAGACGTCGTCCACCGGCTCGTCGATGGGTACGACGACGGGCTGAGACGGCTCGTCGCCCGCGGTCGCGGCGGGACCGAGCTGTCCGTAGAGATTGCTTCCCCAGCAAGTCAAACGACCGTCGACCAGTACGGCGCACGAGTGAGCGTAGCCCGCAGCGATGCCGACGGCTTCGGCGTCCAGCGGCACTTGCACCGCGGTGTCTCGAGAGGGCCCCGCCGAGCCGAGCTGCTCGCGTTCGTTGTTGCCGAAACAGCCGACCTTGCCGTCGGAGAGCCCGCAGCTGTGACCTGCGCCGAGCGCAATGCGGGTCGCGGTGAACTTCGTTTCGTACGGCGAGCTCTGGTTCTGGCCGAGCGGCGCGCCGACCTGTCCGTATTGGTTTTGGCCCCAGCAGCGCACGCGCCCCACAGCGGGGCGCCCGCAGGTGTGTGCGGCGCCCACGCTCACCGCGAGCACGTCGGCTTTCCAGTCGACCGCGACGGGGGGTGAGACCGGGGAGGTCGAGCCCGAGCCGAGCTGTCCGGCCAGGTTCACGCCCCAGCATCGGAGCCCCGTTGCCGAGCGGGCGCACGAATGCGCGACTCCTGCCACCACCTCCAACGCGGGTTCGCCCAGCGTCGCCAGCTTGACCTCCACCGGGCCGGGCTCGGTGGCGTTCAACACACCGAGCTGTTTCCCTTGGTTCGAGCCCCAGCAGTGTACGCTTCCGTCGGGGCTCGTCACGGCGCAGGTGTGGTCTTCGCCCGCCGACGCCTGGGATAGAGGCCAGAGCTCCGGTACCGAATCCACCGGTGTCGAGTAGCTCTCCGTGGAGGTCTTTCCGTTTCCGAGCTGACCGTCGCGGGCGTCACCCCAACAGTGGAACGAGCCGTCCGCGAGCAGGGCGCAGGAATGGAATTGGCCGAGCGTGAGCGCCTTCACGCAGGGCGCCACGCAGGTGTTCTTCACGCCCTCCGGAGCGTTCTCGCCGTAGCGCCGCCCGCTGTCGGGGCAGTCGGTGTCGGCGAAGCTGCAATACCCGTTCGCCTCGCACACACCGCTGACTCCCGCGTGGACGCAGGCGCGGTCCGCGTCGCAGCGAAACGGCAACTCGTCGATGCTGCACGCGGCGAGCAAGGCCGAGGCGGCGATGATTCGGGCGAGTCGAAGCATCAGAATCGGTGTCTCACGCTGGCGCCAGCCCACGTGGGCGAGACGGTGAATCCCACGTCGGGCGAGTCGGGAGCGCGCAGCGCATAGCGCAGAATCGCGCCCGTCACGAGGCCGAGGCCGACGCCCGCGCCGACCACACCCAGCGTGCGCTGGCGTTCGGCTCGCTCGATCCGGTCACGGTGCTCGTCGTAGGTGACGTCCGACGGCGTGGTGCCGGCGTCCTTCGCCTGGGCCTCGGCGGCGTAGGACGCCCACAGAAAGTACCCGCCGAGCGTGGTCGCGACGACGCCGGCGCCGAGCAACGCGTCGCCGAAGGCGTCGGTGTACCAAGGCGACGCGGATTTCGGAGGTGCACGTCGAGTTGGCGGAGTCGGCTTCGGTGCAGGCGGAGGCAGGGTTTGCGGAGCGGCCTTCGGCGGCGGCGCGGCGGCGGGAGCCGGCGCCGGCCGCGGCGTTTCGGTCTTGGTTTGGGCTCGGAGCTCGTCCTGACAGCGCGCGAGGTTGGCTCGGGCCGCGGCCTCGCGCTCGGGTTCGGGCTTTTCGTCGAGGAACTTCTGGTAGCTCACGCTGGCGGCCGCGCAGTTGCCCGAGAGGCGCTCGGCTTGAGCTTTGGCGTAGAGGAGCTCGGGCTTCGGATCGCTCGCGTAGCCGCGTTCGAATTCGTCGATGGCTTCGGCGAAACGCTTCTGAGCGTAGAGCTCGAGACCGCGGTCGAGGTGGGCTTTGGCTTCGGGCGCGAGCTCGCTCGCCTGGGCTCTCGCCGCCGAGCCGATCAGGAAGACACAGAGCGCCGGCGCGAACCGTCGAAGCACGTCGCGTTCATGTCACGGCGGCGGTTCCGAGTCGAGTGGGCGGCGTTCTCACGGCCCCGCCCCGGACGCGAGATTCAGCCCCGATCGGCCGGAACGACCTCGACCGGAACGCCGGAGAAGGCCGCAGCGCCGGTCAGTGCATCCACGCGTTCGGGATCGGTGAGGTCGTTGATGCTGACGCCGGCGTGGCGCGTGGCCACCGTGAGCGAAATGCCATCCCCCGCATGGCCGAAACCGTGGGGCAGGCTCACGACGCCGGGCATCACGTCCTCGGTGAGCTCTGCGCGCACTTCGACCTCTCCCACCCGCGAGCGCACGCGCACGGCCTGCCCTCCGACGATTCCGCGAGCTCCTGCGTCGCTCGGGTGAATCAAGAGAGTGCACCGATCGCGTCCGCTCATGAGCCCCGGCACGTTGTGGAGCCAGGAATTGCAGTCGCGCAGGTTCCGGCGGCCGATGAGGCCGAGCGAGCCTGGCGCGGCCACTGGATCGCCCATGCCGGCGAGGGCCTGGGTGAAGATGCTGGGCGCGGCGTCGATTCGTCCGTCCTTCGTGCGGAGTGCTTTCGGCAAGCGTGGCTCGAGAGGGCCGAGATCGACGCCGTGCGGTTCGGCACGCAGGCGCGCGAGGCTCATGCCCCCTCGCCGGAGCCCACCGTAGGGACCGAGGCGGAGAGCGAGATCGAGGATACGCGCGGGCCCGAGGGCGGCGAGGGCTCGTGCTGCCATGCGTTCGGGCATGGGTCTTCGGGCGACCAGCCGTTGGCTGAGCCCGGCGAAGATCTCCCAGTCGTGGAGCGCGCCCGCAGGTTTCGGGAACACCGCGGGCGAGTACTTGGCGAAGTTCCGAATCGAGAGCACGTAGAACGCCGCATCGTAGTGATCGTGCTCGAGGGCGCCGGTCGGAGGCAGGATCAGGTGCGCGTGCTGCGTCGTCTCGTTCTTGTAGAGGTCGATGGCGACGAAGAACTCGAGCGAACGCAGCGCCCGAGAGAGCCGGCGCCCGTCTGGCGTGGACAACACGGGGTTGCCCGCGTGGGTGACGAGCCCGCGGATCTGGCCCTGGCCCGGCGTCTCGATCTCTTCGGACAGCACGCTGACCGGCAGCTCACCGCCGAACTCGGGGAGGCCGCGGACGCGGCTCTTCCACACGCCGAGGTGGCCGGCGGGCGCTAGCCGAAACGGCTCGACGGCGGGCGTGGTGAAAAGGACGCCACCTGGGCGGTCCAGGTTGCCGGTCACGAGGTTCAAGAGTGTGGTGAGCCACTGGCAGAGGCCGCCGTATTCCTGGGTCGAGGCGCCCATGCGAGCGTGCACCGCGCCGCTCTCGCTGGCAGCGAAGGCGCGAGCCAACGCCACGATGGTCGGGGCGGCGATGCCGGTGGCGCGCTCGGCGCGCTCGGGCGTGAACCCGAGGACGGCGCGCCTCACGGCGTCGAGGCCCGAGGTGTGGGCTGCGAGGCGGCCCGTGCGCTGCAAGTTCTCGCGGAACACGACGTGGAGCAACGCAGCCAGGAGGAAGACGTCCGTGCCCGGTCGGACGAACAAGTGTTGATCGGCGATGGCTGCCGTCTCGGTCCGCCTCGGGTCGACGACGACCAGGCGCCCGCCCCGCGCCTTGAGGTCGAGCAAGCGCTGCTTCACGTCCGGTGCGGTCATCAGCGAGCCGTTGGAGGCGAGCGGGTTCGAGCCGACGAGCAGGAAGAAGGCGGTGCGATCGAGATCCGGCACCGGCAACAGCAACTGGTGACCGAACATGGCCCAGGCGGCGACGTGGTGCGCCAGCTGATCCACCGACGTCGCAGAGAAGCGGCTCTTGGTGCGCAGAGTGCGAATGAACGGGGGAGCGAACAGCAAGGCGCCCAGGTTGTGGACCGTGGGGTTGCCGAGATACACGGCCACGGCGTCGCGCCCGTGCCGGCGTTGCACGCGCAAGATGCCCTCGGCGGCCTCGTCCAGGGCCGACTCCCAGGTCGTCTCGACGAAGCTCTCGCCTTGGCGGCGAAGCGGACGGCGCAGTCGATCCGGGTCCGCATGGAGCTCGCCCAGCGCGACACCCTTCGGGCAAACGTAGCCGCGGCTGAACGGGTCGTGTTCGTCGCCCCGGACCTTCACCACGCGGTCGCCTTCGGTCTCCAAGCGCAGACCGCACGTCGCTTCGCACAACGGACAGACCCGCAGGTGCACCTCGCCCATGCCCAGACCCAACACGAGCCGAGGTGCGGGTGCAAGCGATCAGGGCTTCACGATTTGGCCTTTGACCTGGACGACCTCGAACGCGCTCCCGGGCACGCCTTTCAGCTGGTCCAGTTCGTCGTCGTTGAAGCTCGGGTGCGAAGCGCCCGAGATGAACCAGTTCGAGCCGTTGTCGGCCACGATCATGCCGTACTTCTTCAGGGCCGTGACCACCGCGAGCGAAGCTCCCGTGAAGCTCGACGTGTCGTAGCTGGCTTTCAATCGCAGCCTGAGGCCCATGGGGGGAGCATCGGCCGAGGTCTCGCTGCTCGCCCAGTGCGTCGCCGGATGGATGTAGGCCTTCTGGGTCACCGACAGCGTGAAGCGCAGCGCGTGCTCGATCTTCCCCTTGGTTACGGCCTCGTCGTAGCGCACGAGGCCGGGGAAGATCGGCAGGCCCGCTGCGTCGGCGCTGGTCCAACCGTCGGGCCTCAACGTGTTCACGTTCAGATCGAACTTGGCGCCCGACCCGGCCTGCCAACCCGGGCCGACGTAGTGCGAGTCGTACGTCTCGTAGAGCAAGCAGGTGCCAGTCTGTACGACCAGCACGTGCCGGTCGCCGCTCGCGTTCGCGCCGCCTTCGATGGGCGCGTCGGGGGGGATGGGGTAGGGGCCTGGATCGCTTTCGTCGGCGTAGTCGAACGTCACCGGCACCTTGGGCTGAGTCTCGGGCACGACCACGTAGGGGATCCCGTATTCCGGGTTCGAACCGAAGTCGGGGTGCACGTCTTGACCGCCGTTCGCCAAGATGAACGCGATGTACTGATCGGAGTTCGCGTCCACCGGATCGCCCGACACGTCGCGGTTCCACTCGTTGTCGGCCGGGAACACTTTGCAGCCGTCGATGTTGGTGTTGCCACCGCCGGAGCCTCCACCCGAGCCACCGCCACCCCCCGCGCCGCCCGTGTTCGAGCTACCGCCTCCGGAATCGCCGCAGGCGGCCGTGGCCAATGAGACTCCGAGCGCGAGAACGGAGAGGGCGCGTGAGTGCATGGCCGGAGTCTACCCGACCCTGCGCACGTCGGCGACGAGTTGCCTCGGTTCAGAGCTTCTGGATGCCTTCACGAACGGCGCGCATGCCCCAACGGAAGGCCTCCTCGTTCAACGGGACCAGATTCGCCTTCTTCTTCAGGCTGCGGCGAAGTGCCGTGAGGAACGTCTCTTCCGGCATGAGCTGGGCGGCTTCCATCAGCGCGCCCAAGGCCACGACGTTCTTCACCATCACCGCGCCGAGGGACTGGGCGATGGCAGCGGCGGGCACGCCGATCACCCGCACGCCCTCGGCCACCTTGGGCTCATGGGTGATCACGCTCGAGTCGTAGATCACGAGCCCGCCCGGCTTCACCGACTCCGAGAACTTGTCGAGGCTCGGGGCGTTGAACGCCACGAACACGTGCGGCGATGGCGCGGCAGGCGACAGCACTTCGTCTTTGGCGATGTGGACGTCGGCGTACGAAGTCCCACCTCGGGACTCGGGTCCGTAGCTCGGGATGTGAGTCGCGTCGAAGCCCTCGTTGATGGCCGCTTTGGTCAAGAGCAGCGCCACGGTTTGGGCGCCGTCGCCACCCGACCCTGCGAGCTTGATGGCGATGTCGACCGGGTCGATGTGGGAGGGGAAGTTCTTGGCGAAGCGTGGCGGAGGTTCACGGCCGGCGTCGATTACCTCGAGCACCTGCCCGGCGTCGAAGCTCGGCTTACCCGGCGAGAACCAGGGTTCGGGCGTCTGGTCTTTCACGACACCGAGCGGGAACACCTTGGTCATCACGTCGCGCACGTGGGCTTCGGACTGGCTGCTCGACAGCCCCCAGTGCGTCGGGCACTCCGATAGGATCTCCACGAAACCGAAGCCACGGCCTTCGATCTGCAAGCCGAGCGCCTTCTTGATGGCATTCTTCGCTCGTTTGCGCTGCTTCTGATCGAAGAGCGCGCAGCGCTCGACGTAGATGGCGCCGTCGAGCGTCGCGACGAGCTCGCTCACCCGCATCGGCGGGCCCTGCATCGGTCCGCGGCCGTCCGGGGTGGTGCTCGACCACTGGCCCATGAGCGTCGTTGGCGCCATCTGTCCGCCGGTCATGCCGTAGATGGCGTTGTTGATGAAGATGACGCTGATGGGGATCCCGAGCTGCGCTGCGTGGAGGATCTCCGCCAGACCGATGGCGGCCAGATCGCCGTCGCCTTGGTACGAGACGACGATGGAGTTCGGGTTGGCGAGCTTGTGCCCCAGTGCGACGGCGGGCGCGCGGCCGTGGGCCGCCTGCGTGTTCCCGGTGTCGAAGTAGTAGAAGAGGAACACGGCGCAACCGACTGGCGAGATCATCACCGTGCGGTCGTCGACGCCGAGCTCCACCAAGGCTTCGGCCAGGTATTTGTGGGCGAGGCCGTGTCCGCAGCCCGGGCAGTAGTGGGTGGTCGCGCCCTTCAGGCCTTTGCCGTGGGAGTGTCGGTCGAAATGTTCGAAGAAGGCGGAGCCGGTGGTCATTGCACTACCTCCGAAAGCGGACGGACGGTTTCGTAGATTTCCCTGTCCACCGGCAGGTTGCCGCCCATGTGACGGAGGTGGTGGATTTCGACGCCGCCGATGCCGGCGTGGTGCAGCGCGAGCCGGAGCTCGTCTTCGAGTTGACCGTCGCTGGCTTCGACCACCACCAGGCGCTGGGCGTGCGCGAGCAGGCGCGAGAGCTCGTCGATGGGGAAGGGCCAAATGGTGATGGGCTGGAACAAGCCGACGGCGCGACCTTCGCGCCGCAGGCGTTCGACGGCGGCCTTGGCCATGCGCGCCGGCGTGTTGCACGCGACGATCAACGTGCGCGCGTCTTCGGTGCGATAGCCCTTGGAGCGCTGCTCGTGCTTCTGCATCTCGCGGTACTTGGCGCTGAGCTTCTCGTTGTGCGCTTCGAGGTCGTTCCAATCTTGGAAAATCGAGCTGTTGAGGTTGCCCCGGTGCGCGGCATCGCCGTACACGGCCCAGTCGGGCAGCCCCGGCTCGATCATGTAGTCCGGCAGCGTGACGCGACCCGTGATCTGGCCGAGGTAGCCGTCGGCCGCGACGATCACGGGGTTTCGATACTTGAAGGAGAGGTCGAACGCCTCGAGGCTCAGATCGAGCATCTCCTGCGGCGACGTGGGCGCGAGCACGATGGCGTGGGTGTTGCCATGCCCGAGCCCGCGGCAGACGAGCTTGATGTCGCTCTGCTCGGGGCCGATGTATCCGAGCCCCGGCCCGGGGCGCATCACGTTGACGAAGACCGCCGGGAGCTCGGCTCCGATCAGGTAGCTGATGCCCTCCAGCATCAAGCTCATGCCCGGTGAGCTCGTGAACGTCATGGTCCGAAGCCCAGCTCCGCCACAGCCGTACATGTGGTTCACGGTCGCGACCTCGCTGCAGGCTTGCAGGAACGCGCCGCTGAGCTTCGGCAAGAGGCGCGCCAGGAGCTCGGCGCCTTCTGTGGAGGGAGTGATGGGGTAACCGAACACGTGGCGGCAGCCGGCCAGGATGGCGCCGACGGCTGCGGCATGGTTCCCCTTCAACACCATGGGCTCGACCTCGGGCAGTGGAATGCGCCGATCGGGAACGCTCACGGGCTTCGTCCGATCCGGCCGCTTCCCGTAGAGCTTCTCCGGATGCTCGAGCTCGTACACCTCGTGCCCGAGTCCGTAGGGTTCGGGGCAGGCGCTGATACAGAGCCCACAGTGGTTGCAGATCTCGTAGTCGATGTGGACCGGGATCAAACCCGATGTCTGGTTGATCTCCGTGCCGACGGCGATGGCGTGCTTCGGGCAGGCTTCGACGCAGCGACCACAGCCCTTGCACAGCTCGTCGGTGAGCAGGACCTCGGGTCTCTCCTTGGCCATGAAGACGCTCCCTTTCGCCGGGCGAAGCTCGCTCCCATTGGGGCCACGCCGGGCGGGTAGTTGGTTTCCGCGAGCGTACCCCCCGCGAAACCTGCGCGCGTCCGCAAATCGTGCGCCAGGTCTACTTCGTCAGCAGCGCCTGCATCTTGGCCTTCGCGCTGGCGATGTCCGGCTGTTCGAGCAGGGTGTGCACGCCGCCGTCCACCTGAGGCAAGCCCACGATGCACCAGCCAGGTTGGTCGGGTTGGTCGACGAGCTTGCCGTATGGATCGATACCGGCGACGAACACGTCCCCGACCTTGTCCGGTCCTTCGGGCGGTGGGTAGTAGGCGTGCCCGCCGTACTGGACTCGCGTGACGGCTGGGCCCTTACCCACTGCGATCACGTCGAACGTGATGTGCTCGCCGCCTGCGCCCGAGCACTCCCCGTCGATACGGTTCACCTGAATCACCGCGACGACGCAGGAGCTCTGGAGGGTCGCCTCGACCCCCGCGTCGAGCGTGCCGCCTTCCAGGCAGCTACCTGCGTCCGTCCCGCCCGCCGCTCCGGCGCTGCCGTCGCTGGAGCTACCGCCCGAAGCGGCCGCGCCGCCTGCGCCGCCGTTGCCGCCGCTCGAGCTTCCGCCGCTCGAGCTTCCGCCGCTCGAGCTTCCGCCGCTCGAGCTTCCGCCGCTCGAGCTTCCGCCGCTCGAGCTTCCGCCGCTCGAGCTTCCGCCGTTCGAGTCGTCGCTCGAGGTTTCCCCGCACGCGAGCGCGCATGGGCCCGATGCGAGAATCGCCATCGAGAACCCGATCCACCGGCGCATCACCACCTCCACGCACCAGTTCTAAATCAACGACCAGCGATCGGCGACAGAATTGGCGCTCGACGCAGTTGTCGCCTGCCGAGAACCGCAGCCGCAGCCGCGCTGGCCGCAGCGAGTGCAGCCGCGCCGACGATGGAACGGCGACTTAGCCGCCCTGCACTCCGGTCCGGTTGGCCTCGGTGCCGAGCTCTTCGGGGCTCTCTCGCACCAGCGCGCGCAGTTCCTCCGGATCCACGGGCTTGGTCATGAAGCGAGGGCGGTGCTCTTCGAGGAAGCGCGCAGCGCTCTCGGTGAAGGCTCCGCCCGTCAAGAACACCAGGCGCGGGAGCAGCTCGGGGTGCTGCTTCCTGAGCTCGCCGTGGAAGTCCATGCCGCTCATCTCCGGCATCATCAGGTCGCAGAGCACCAGGTCGGGTTCGAACCGTTCGAGGGTCTCCAAGGCTTCCCGCGCGCTGTGCACGGCGACCAGCTCGTGCTCGCGCAGCATGCGTTGTATGGAGCGCGCGACCAGAGGCTCGTCGTCGATGATGAGCACGCGAGCTCGACGCGTCTTGGCGCTGGTCGGTCGTGCTCCCGACGATATCCGCTGCCGCCCACTGGGCATCACGTCGGCCTCCGGCAACGAAACGCGGAACGAGGTTCCCACGCCGAGCTCGCTCGTCACCCGAATGCTCCCGCCCGCCCCTTCGACGATGCTGCGACAAATCGCGAGCCCGAGCCCGGTCCCGGAGCCCGGAGCCTTCGTCGTGTAGTACGCCTCGAAGATGCGATCGAGATCCGCCGTGGGGATGCCCGAGCCGTTGTCCTCGACGTCGATGTGCACGACGTCACGCCCCGCGCTCGTCGCCACGCGGACGTGATGTTCGCGCGCGCGGCCTTCGGGCAAGGCTTGCGCGGCGTTCAAGAGCAGGTTCACCAGCACCTGGACCAGGCGATCGGCGTCGACCGAGACCGGCGCGACCGCCCCGAGTTGCGGCTCCACCGACGCGCGGTAGCGGAGCGCGGAGTTCGTCATCTTCAGCGCGGCGCGCACGACGTCGTTGACGTCCGTGCCGGTCTCGTCGGGACTTCGCGCGCGGGTCAGACTCTTCATGTCGCCCACGATGCGCGCGATGCGCCGGCAGCCTTCGAGCGCTTCTTCCGTGAGCTTCTCCGCGTCCGTGGTGTCGCCACGGAGCGAGAGCGAAGCGAGCTCGTCTCGCACGGCTTCGAGGTTGGCCGTGACCCAGGTGAGGGGGTTGTTGATTTCGTGGGCGGTACCGGCCGCGAGCGTGCCCAGCGTCGCCAAGCGGTCCGCCTGCGCCAGGCTCGCGCGGAGCGCGGTCTGTTCGGAGCGATCGCGAACGCTCAGGACGCCCATGGCGCGCCCCTGGTACATCGACATTCGACCGAGCACCTCGGCGGGGAAGCGAGAGCCGCCAGCGCGGATGCACTCGACCTCCGCCGGCTCTTCGCTGCTTCGGAGTACGTCCGGTTCGATGCTCACGCCGGGTGCCCAGAGCGACTCGACGGACTTGCCCACCAAGCTCGTGGCCCCGAACATCCTTCCGAGGCTCGCGTTGTGGTCCAAGATTTCGCCGTTTTGGTGGAATGCCAGGCCTTCCAGCGCCGCCTCCGAGAGCTGTCTGAAACGAAGCTCACGCTCCCGCAGCGCGTCGAGCGCGGCCTCGAGCTGGGTTTGGCTCGACGCGAGCTCGTTCGCCCTCGCGCCGACGGCGTCGTTCAAGTGACTGTGAGCGGAGTCCGCGCGTCGCACCGCCAAGAACGCGCCTCCCAAGACCACGCACAGAATGCCCCATTCGAGGAGCTGCGTGCTCCGAATGCGTCCGGCAGCGAGCAGCACGTCGTTGAGCGCCGTCAGCGCGAGCAAGACGATCAGCGCGCGGAACCCGCGGGAGCTGCCGAACACCGCAGGTGGGCGCTTCGGGCGCCCCCATCCGGAGTAGACGAGACAGAGCAGAAGCAGGGCCGCCAACGTCCCGGCGAATGGGCCCTTCACTGCGGTCCAGTACTCGAAGCCCGCCGCGTCGGCGACGCGCCTCGGGGTCCGGCTGACGATCCACTCGCTGCCGAGGACCAGTGCGCTCAGGGTGGCACTCGAGCCGACCAAGAAGCGGAGCGGAGCACGCAGTTGGCTGCGCCCGCTCGTGGCGCGCAGGAAGGCACCCGCGCCGAGAACCAGCCAAGGCAACGCGGCGTATTGCAGACGTACGCCTTCCACGCCGCCGGCGGGTCCGCCAGCGCGTTGCAGGACTCGACCCGCGAGCAGTATGACGGCCGCGCCCAGGAAGAGCGCGCTCCAGGCGAGATGGGGTTCACGCCGGGCGCCGCTCGCGAGCCATGCGGCGTGCAGCGTCAGGTAGAGCAACATGCCAGCTAGCACGAGGGCGGGTACAGCGTGGAGCGGGAGGGTCGTGAGCATGAACGAGCAGCCGAGGCGAGCGACGCCAACCTCCAACGATAGAGGGTTTCCTCCGATGATGGAACCGGCAGCCCGCGCATTGGAGCGCGAAAGCTGCACGTGCGTTTCCAACCAGTCAGTGCGCGCGCCGGCTCGCGCGTCAGGGCGGAAGGGGTGAGTCCAAGTCCCACTTCTTCGGCGCCTTCCCTTCACTCGGCGGCTCGGGCTTCGGGCTGGCCGAGCTCGTGGCACGAGTAGGCGCGTTGTTCGGTCGCGCCGACGCTCCGGGCTTGGGGCCGCCCGCACTCGCTCGTGGCGTCGTGTCTTCGGCGTTCGGCGGGGTTTCCCGACTCGGTGCACTCGGCGCGACTGGCGTCGGCACTTCTGGCGCACTCACGACGCCTCTGGCCTGCGTCTCGGGCGGCCTCTCGTCCCTCGCGGAGCTCGTGCGCGAGCGCGCCAGAGCGATCGCGAGCGCCACGACCCCGAGGGCGACCAGCGCGGCGACGAGAGCCACGAACTTGCGGTGTTTCTGTGGAGATTGTGGGGCTTTTTCGCGGTTGGCGGAGCTGGGCTCGGCTCTCGATTCGGTAGCGAGCGGCGGCGGCAGCGCGAACAGATCCGCCGTGTTCTCGCGCTCGTCGAAGAGCTCGCGCATGAAGGCCCCGAGCGTTCCACTCGAAGCGGAGAGCCCCTGCTCGCGCACGAAAGCGTCAAGACTTTGACGAAGGTCGTCAGCCGTGGCGAAGCGCTCCTCCGGGCGCTTGGCGAGCGCGCGGAGCACGATGGCCTCGAGGGCAGGCGGGTACGACGCTCGGACCTCCGTGGGCGGGGTCGGAGCATCGTGGACCAGCTTGTGGAGCACTGCGAAGTCGTTCTGCGCCCGGAAGGGCCGCTTACCGGTCGTGAGCTCGTAGAGGAGGACGCCGAGACTGAAGACGTCGCTCCGGCGGTCGAGCTCGACTCCCTGCGCCTGCTCAGGAGACATGTAGTAGACGGTGCCCTTCACCGCTCCAGCGTCGGTCTTGGTCGCGCGGAGCGCCGCCTTGGCGATGCCGAAGTCGACGATCTTGACGGCTCCCTCGTAGCTCAGCATGAGGTTTCCGGGTGACACGTCGCGGTGCACCGTGCCGAGGGGCTGCCCGCCCCTGCCGCGCTTGTCGTGCGCGTAGTGGAGGCCGCGCGCGACCTCGGAGAGCACGAACAAAGCGTGTCCCATGCTGAGTCCGCGCCGCTTCTCGGCGCAGCGCTGGAGCACCGCGGCGAGACTCTTGCCGTGGACGTACTCCATGCTGAAGAAGTAGCCGTCGCTCGTGCGGTCCACGTCGTGGACCTGGATCAGGTTCGGGTGGTTGAGACTCGCCGTGAGTCGGGCTTCGTCCAGGAACATCTCGACGAACTCGGGATCTCTCGCCAGACCCGGCAGGATGCGCTTGAGCGCGACCGCCTTCTCGAAGCCGCCCAGGCCGGTGGCGCGGCACAGGTAGAGCTCGGCCATGCCGCCCACCGCCAAGAGGCGCAGGATCTGGTACTTGCCGAGCACGCTGCCCGGGGCGAGCGGGCCCGCGCCGCTGGCGTCAGCCCCGGAGTCCATGACGATGCAGGAGCTTGTGGAGGTGCACCCGGTCCATGCCGGCCTCGCGCGCCGCCTTGGATACGTTCCCGCCGTGGAGCGCCAAGAGCTCGCCCAGGTAGCGGCGTTCGAACTCGTGCAGCAGGCGTCGCTTGGCCTCGCTGTAGGAAAGCCGCGCGTCCACCACGAAGCCTGCGGCGCTGTCTTCCACGTCGCCGACCCCCAGGGGCCGCTCGAGTACCGCACAACGTTCGAGGTGATTGCGGAGCTCGCGCACGTTGCCCGGCCACGACGAACGTGCGAGCTCGGCGGCGAACTCGGGCGCGCACAGGCGCGCGCGGTCGGCGGCGTCGAGCGGCAGGCTGCGCGTGAAGTGTTCGATCAGGAGCGGCAGGTCTTCCAGGCGTTCGCGCAACGCGGGCAGCTCGATCCGGATCACGGCCAGGCGGAAGTACAGGTCGGCGCGGAACTCGCCGGAGTTCACCCGGGCGCGCAGGTCGCGGTGCGTCGCGGCGATGATGCGCACGTCCACTGCGCGATGTTGGTTCTGTCCGAGGCGTTTGATCTCGCGGCGCTCGAGGACTCGCAGCAGCTTCGGTTGGAGCTCGGGAGGCAGCTCGCCGATCTCGTCCAAGAAGATCGTGCCGCCGTCGGCTTCTTCGAAGGCGCCCATGCGTCGCGAAGTGGCTCCGGTGAACGCGCCGCGTTCGTGGCCGAAGAGCTCGCTCTCGAGGAGCGCGCTC